>Ga0105248_10000707_pt1 | contig 37721 bp, 23 predicted proteins | sample KBSS34metaG_FD_81524 | JGI IMG/M metagenome (GOLD analysis project Ga0105248, IMG submission 81524) | Switchgrass rhizosphere microbial communities from Kellogg Biological Station, Michigan, USA - KBS S3-4 metaG | ecosystem: Host-associated > Plants > Roots > Rhizosphere > Soil | place...
TACGTGTACGTGCCCGACACCGGCAATCAGGGTCACGACTACTTCAAGCGGTACTTCTATCCGCAGGCGCAGAAGGATGCGGTGATCGTCGACGAGCGCTTCAACGGCGGCGGCCAGTTCGCGGATTACTACATCGACATTCTGCGTCGTCCGGCGATCAGCTATTGGGCGATGCGGTACGGCGACGACATGAAGACGCCGACGGCATCGATCCAGGGGCCGAAGGCCATGCTGATCGACGAGACGGCCGGCTCGGGCGGCGACATGCTGCCGTGGATGTTCCACAATCTCAAGATGGGTCCACTCATCGGCAAACGGACATGGGGCGGACTCGTCGGAATCCTCGGCTTCCCGGTGTTGATGGATGGTGGAACCATCACGGCACCGAACTTCGCGATCTGGACGGCGGAGGATGGCTGGGTGGTGGAGAATGTCGGCGTGCCGCCGGACATCGAAGTCGAGATGTCACCCGCGGCGGTGATTGCGGGGCACGATCCGCAGCTGGAGAAGGCGGTCGAGGTGTTGATGGCGGATCTGAGGAAGAATCCACCGGTGACGCCGAAGCGGCCGAAGTACCCGAACAAGGTGGTGCCGTTCCCGCCGAACTAACCTCCGCGGCCAGTCCGGGCTCTCTATCGGGAGGCGCTGCTGAACTGCTTGGACGCAGAGGCCGCGGAGGAGCAGAGGACGCAGAGAACTGCTCGTAAGGATGGCTCGTCTCGGCACGAGCCGGGAATTTTTGGGGATTGACGCTCGGGAGGCTACGGCCTCCCGGGCGGGGTCCCAAAGAAAGAGTCGTCCGGGCTCGATGCGCGCGGCGGCGCGAGCGTCTCGGCGCTCCTCGGCTCCCAACTTTCTCCGTCGCGATCGTCCACGCGCTCTCCGGCACCCGCTGGACGTTCACGAACCGGCGTCAGTCACCAGTTGTGCGACCGACCGATGCGCGCTCGCTGCGCGTCGCCTTGGACCGCGCAGCCGTCGGCCGCTGCGAAGCGGCGTTTGACGATCGAGGCAACGACAAGGTGAAGCGCGACCCGCTGCCCAAGGCGCTCTCCACGGTGACGTCGCCTTGCATTGCCCGCGCCAGATCTCGGCTGATCGCCAATCCGAGGCCGACGCCGCCGCTCTGGTCGGTGAGCCCGGCACTGAGCTGAACGAACGGCTCGAAGATCGACTCCAGTTGCTTCGGCTCGATGCCTGGACCCGTGTCGGCGACCTGGGCGACGGCATTGCCATCGACGCTCGCGCAAGACATGGTGATTGTCCCGCCGGCCGGAGTGTATTTCAACGCGTTCATCACGAGATTCAGAAGAATCTGTCGCACCCGGTCCGGGTCCGCCCAAGCGATGACCTCCGCGTCACGCTCCCTCGGAGCAGTGACCAGCTTCAGCTTCTTCTGCTCGGCTGCACCGCTGAGCATCGCGCCCACGTCGGCGAGTACCTTCGTGAGCGACACTCGGCCGAGACGATACTCCAGGCGGCCGCTCTCGACCCGGACGAAGTTGAGGATCTCGGTGATGAGCTTCAACAAATGCCGCTGATTGGTTTTGATCCGCGCGAGCGCGTCTCGTTGCTTCTCGGTCACCGGGCCTTCGATGCCCAGCTCGATCAGTTCGGCGAATCCGCCGATGGCGTTGAGCGGCGTACGGAGCTCATGGCTGATCGTTCGGAGAAACTGACTCTTCGATCTATTCGCCGTCTCGGCGGCGAGCCGCAACAGATCCGCCTCGCGGTACAATCGCGCACTCTCCAGCGCCATGGCGCAACGAGCGCCAAGGTCCACCGCGAGTCCGATTTCGTCGGACGTGAATGGAGGATCTCCCTTCGGGCTCACGAAGGTGATGGTTCCCTCGACGCGGGCGCGAACGACGAGCGGAACGACGAGTAGCGAACCGAATCCGATCTCGCGCAGAATGCGGAGGCCTTCTTCTCCGTGAGCGGCACGAAGCAGCGCGTCAGACGAGTCCTCGGTCACGACGCTGGGCTCGAGCGCGGTCGGTGCGACGGCCGTGTTCACCGGTGTGTCGGGACCGGATGGCCAGCGCGCTTCGAGCTGACGGGCCAGCGCCTGCTTCGCCGGGTCGGGGTGAATCGCCGCCAAGCGGTGAATCGCGCCGTTCGATTCGACGACGTCGACGATGCACCACGTTCCTGGTCGCGGCAGCGTGAGGCGTTGGATCGTCTCGCGCGTCGCCGATTCGTCGAGTGACAGTGCAAGGTCGCGGCTGGCCTCGGCCAGGAACTTTGACCGCTCGCTCGTGTGAGCGGCATCGCCCGCGGCGTCCTGTGCCCGGAGCGCACCGAGAAGGAGTTCCTGCGCGACCGCTCGCTGTCGCTGTTTGGCGCCCTCGATCAGCTCGATGTTGCGCACCTCGACGACAAGCTGCCGCGGCGCGTCGCCCAAGTCGGCGACGGGCCAGACGGTGCAGCTCCACCTCGCGGCCTCGCCGTCGGGCGGCTCGAGGATCACGTCACGGATCGTGCGGCGCGATCGAACCGCATCATCCAGCAGCGCCGTCAGGTTGGCCGCCGCTGGCCGTCCGTCTTCGCGCGGAACGCCGACCCAGATCTCGTGGACCGATTGTAGATGCCGAAACAGCGCGTTCGCGTAAAGGATGGTGTGAGTGTCCGGCTCGATCACGGCGAAGGCGACTGGGGCAAGTGCGAGGTGTTTGCCGATCGATGCATCGATGATCAGCGGGTCCATGCGGTCGTTCGGGCGCTGAATCACGGGTGGCCGGCAACGACGTTCGGCGGCCCGAAACGCGGCTCCTCGCGACTCGGCACGCCGGTGGTGATGCCGTGGTAATCCCGGAGCGGCTCGCCAACGACGGCGCCGGATGGCGTCAGATCGTACCGCCTGAAGTCGGTCGCGTGGTCGCTCCCGCGCATCTTGATGACGGCGATGATTTTCTCGAGGTGACCGTCAATCTCGACGTATCGTTGCGCGAGGATGTCGTCCGCTACGAACGACACGCGCTCGTTCGTGACGCGAAATTCCGGGAAGATGTCGATGACTTCGGCGGTCATCAGGACGGTGACGCCGGTCGCCGTGAGCGCGCCGATGAGGCGATAGAGCGACTCCCGGAAGTCGAGCCGAAAGGTCGGTGCCAGCGCAATCTCGAAGCCGGACAGGGAATCGATCACCACACGCTTCGCATTGAGGCGCTTGACCGTATTGGTGAACTCCACCAACATCTCGTCCACCGAGAGCGTCATTGGCCGGAGATACATCACGGCGAGCCGGCCGGCCGCGATCATGTCGCCGAAGTCGATCTGCCCCGACTTGGCTCGCGCCAGGTAGGCCTCAGGATACTCTTCGAATACGGCGACCACACAGTTCTCGCCTTCGCAGAGTCCTTCCGCCAGGAATTGTGACGCGAACGTCGTCTTACCGCTGCCGGCTGGTCCGGTGAGCATCACCGCGTCGCCTTCCGGGATCCCGCCGCCCATCATGTCGTCGAGGCCGGGCACACCGCTGGTGAGGCGCTTGCCGGAGCGCACGACGCGGTCGTGCTGCTGTTCGGGGATCCGTGGGAACACCTCGATCCCGGAGTTGTCGACGCGGAACGTGTGCAAGCCGGGGAGCGGCGAGCGGCCGCGCACCTTCACCGCGCGGAGCTTGCGTACCGCCGAGTTTCGATCGACGTCCTCCGAGAGCCAGAGAATACTGTCGGCGACCGTGAACACGGGGTGCCGCGCCTCGTTGTCGGAGTATTCTCCAAGGAGGAAGGATGTGACCTCCCAAGACGTCAACTGCAGCGCCAAGCGCTGGATGAAGTCCGCCAGCGCAAGAGCGGCGCGATCGACTCCGAGCGTCAGGTGTCCACCAAGCGTACGAAACGAGTCGACGGCGACGAATGCCGGCCGGTGTTCGGTCATCTCCGAAACCATGCGAGCCAGAACGGCTTCGAGGTCGCCGCTGGCGGCTTCCGTGCCGAGGTTTACGAATCGGATCGCGGCCGGCACCTTCGAGGCGTCGAAAAAGCCGAACTGTTGCTGGTACCGCAGCATCTTCACTGTCGGCTCGCCGAGCACGGTGAAGTACAGTGCGCTGCGCTCGTTCGTGGCATTGGCGAAGAGGATCTGCTGGACCAGCGTGGTCTTGCCAGCTCCAGGCGCGCCGGCCACGAGGTTGAACGAATACTCGCAGAGCCCGCCCCCGAGCACGGCGTCCAGGCCGGGCACGCCCGTCGGGACATTTCGGATGAGGGAATTAGCGGAGGGTGTCATGTCGCTCGATCTCCACCCTGCGGCTGCGGCCGCGGAGCGCCGTCGCCGGTCAGTTGCATTGCCATATCCGCTCCGACGAGCCGCGAAAGTATGTCGAGGACGCCGCCAATGAGCGCTTCGATCGCCGCCGCAACCTCTGCTTGGCCATGGGTGCCGATGCTTGCCGCAATGTCATCGGCGCGAACGCCGTCATCGCCGAGCACGTGCAACTCCTTCAACGCCGGATGTGCTTGTTCAGTGCATGCGAGCGCTCGCGCGAGGAGGGCAGCGCGTCCCGCCTCGCCCATCGAATTGCGCAACGCGTCGGTCACGCGCGTGTACGAGCGATGAAGCGTGGCCGCGTCCGATCCGGACGATTCAACCGCCTTCGAAGGTGGCCGGCTCATTAACGCGCAAACTGCCTGAAGAGTGCCGAGTCCCATCGGACCACATCACGAAACGTCGCGTACGGCGGCGGAATGACGCCGCGAATCATGGCGGACACGGTGTGTGTTGCCCCCGGCAGATCGAGTCGCGGGATCGGCTGATCCCGAGGATCGGAGCGACCGACGCGCCTGTGTGCGACACGACCACGACAATTCGAAGTGGTACTGTTGACGGCTCGGCGCCTCTGCGGAGCAGAGCGCGGCATGAAAACAACGTACCAGTCCGTTGAAAAGGACTTCAGTGGACGTTGGTCGGACGCCGTCGCACGCGAGGACGACGCGTTGTCGGGCTCGGCGGCCGCGCACGCGGCGTGGATCGCCATCGCGGGGATGGCGGCGCTGTATATGTTCCACAATGTCGAGATGGGTCCACTGATCGGGGTCTCATGAAGCTCAATACATGGTTCGCGGTTGTCTTCGTTCCCGCGATCGTCGGCGCGCAGCAAAGCGGCTACGTCACGGTTTCCGACGGCGCACGTCTTTTTTATCGAACGTCGGGCCATCCGGGGCGAGGCGTCGATACCATAATTGCCGTTCATGGCGGACCCGGTCTCGATCTCGGGACCATCTACAACGACATGGCGGCGATGTTCGGCGATCGGCACGTGGTCATCTATTACGACCAGCGCGGCGGTGGACGCTCTGATCTCCCCGCGGATACCACGCGCCTCTACGCGCCGCGTCAGATCCAGGACCTGGACGACGTGCGCAAGCATTTCGGTTTGAACCGGGTCACACTCGTCGCGCACTCGTACGGACCGTTGCTGGCCGCGAGCTATGCCATCGCGCATCCGGCAAACGTCAAGAAGATGATCTTCTTCGGTCCCGTGCCGCCGCGGAAGGGCGACTACAGCGCCCGTTACGGGCGCAACTTCAGCGCGCGTCTCGACAGTACGCAGCGCCGAGCGATGCAGGCCGCCAACCGTCAGCAGCTCGACTCGACGGCCTCAGATTCCGCCGCGCGCGCGGGGTGCCGCGAGTACTGGAGAATTGGAATGCGACCGCGGTTGAGTGAGCCGGACCGCACCTGGCCGCTCATGAAAGCCGACTTTTGTGAGACCGACTTGCGTGGCATTCGCTACGGCGCGCGGTACGGCACGCGAACGATCACCAACTCGTTCGGTGACTGGGACCTCAGACCATCGCTCGCGTCGCTCAAGGTGCCGCTGCTCGTGATGCACGGCGAAGACGAGACGATTCCGATGGATCTCGTCGAAGAATGGGTCAGCGCGATGCCGAAAGGCATGGCGACGCTGATCAAAGTGCCGCGAGCGGCGCACTTCGTATATCTCGAGCGGCCGGAGATCGTGTGGCCGGCGGTGGAGAAGTTTCTCGCGGAGCCGTAAGACAGATCGCGAGGTGTACGTTACCTCGGCAGCTCCCTCGCCGCGCGCTCGACGCTGGTGAGAAGTGAGTCGAGCGTAGATCGAGTGAGGAGGCGCCCGTCCAGCACGACCGCGCGGATCCGGCGTGTATTGCCGATGTTCTCGAGAGGATTGCCGTCAAGCAACACCAGGTCCGCGATCTTTCCAGGCGCGACAGTTCCGGAATAATCAGTTGCCCCAAAAACTATGGCAGGATTGAGTGTTGCGGTGCGTAGCGCCTGCAGTGGCGTGAGTCCGGAGGCAACCATCAACGCAAGCTCTTCTTGTATACCGAATCCCGCGTACACGAACGGATTGAAAGCATCCGTCCCCGCCAACAGCGGAACGCCGGCTTGTGACGCGAGCAACGTCAATCGCTTCATCTGCTCGAAAACGGCGGTTGCGTGGAGGTTGGTGTCTGGCTGGCTCGCTGCTCCTTGCCAAGCCGCGCGAACGGGTGGCGCGATATAGCGCATCCGTGGGTCGCGGACTGCGCCGGGTTCGCGCGCGCGAACGAAGCCTTGCCAAAGCGTCAGCGTTGGGACGATGCGTACGTTGGCTCGAGCGAGGTCGCGCATCAGCGTCGCACACTTTTGTGAATCAAAGCTGGCGATCGGCGCACTTTCCTCGCGAAACATTATGGCGGCATGGGAGGCGAATCCCGTGTCCGCCGCCCGCATGTCGGCGACGAGTTGCGCTCGGAGAGTCGTCTCGTGGCGCGAGCACGCGAGTGACAATCCGATCCCGTGCTCGAAAGTGTGTAGACCAGCCAATACCGCTTCGCGAGGCGAGATGGCGGTCGGGAGGTGCCCGTCGATGGCGATGTTTTTCCTACGAGCCGCATTGGCAATAGCCATGAACGCGTCCGGCTCGAGAAACTGATACACCTTGATAAAGGAGTAGGACACAGCGAGCGAGTCGACCAATCGCCTCGCCTGCGAATCGGAGGTGACGGAGAAAGATCCCGCCCACATCGGTTGCCGGCCGTCAAGCAGCGGCGAGCCGACGACGAGCTTCGGCACCGGTGTCGTATCGGTGTTCGGTCTGAGTTGTCTGAGTGCGGCGTCCGAACCCCACATGATCCTCACGCCGGTGACGCCATTCGCGAGCTCCAGCGGCCAGAGCAAGGCCTGATCCAACTTCTTCGATTGAAAGTCGTGAGCATGCATGTCCCACAACCCGGGAATCACGAATGCTCCTTTCGCATCGAGCACCCGATCGTTGGGCTCAGGCAGGTATGCCGCCGACGAGATGGATTCGATCCGACGCCCCTTCACGATCAACGTTTGGTTTGTTCGAACGGCCCCGATGGCGACGTCGACGACCGTGGCATGCGTGAGAACCAATCGGACGTCGCGCGGTTGTTGGGCGTCCGCGGACAACGCGACGACTGTGACGGCTAGAAACAGCGACAGCCTGCGTGCATCCATTGGGAAGCGTCTCGGTAGTGTGATCGCCGCGGAGCGGATCGTATTGCGATCGCCGCACGAAAACTTAGCTGAAGAGCGGGCCGCTATAAATCCGCATGCTTGCCGTCTCGGAGCCGTGGACTCTGAGTTCCTCAGGAAACCCGGCCACGGCGTCGCGCGGGGTAGCGATCCTGCCCGCCAGTCGCCATATCAAGTGGACGAAGCCCCACGACTGAGATGACAAAGCGAGGCTCTGGCAAATCCGCCCGTAAGGCGCGTCCCAAGCCGTCCGCAAAAACCGCCACGAGCCGGGACGGTCCCCACATCGTCGGCATTGGCGCGTCCGCCGGTGGACTCGAGGCGTTCACGCGGCTCCTCGGCGGCCTCGCCCCTGACACCGGGCTCGCCTACGTCCTGGTCCAGCACCTCTCGCGCGAGCACGAGAGTCTTTTGCCCGAGTTGCTCGGCCGCGCGACGACAATTCCCGTCGCGCAGGCCGAGGACGGTACGCAGATACAGGCCGATCACGCGTACGTGATTCCGCCCAATGTGACGATGACCGTCAACGATAGTCGACTGCATTTGGTGCAGCGCCCACACGGACGCGGCGTGCACCTTCCGGTCGACGCATTTCTCTCGTCGCTCGCCGAGGTGCATGGCCCGAGCGCGATCGCGGTGATCCTGTCGGGCGCCGGATCGGACGGATCGCACGGAGTCGAGGCGATCAAGGAGGCCGGCGGAATCGTCTTCGCCCAGGACGCGGCATCGGCGAGGCACCCGAACATGCCGGAGGCTGCCGTCGACACCGGGGCAGTGGATTTCGTTCTGCCGCCGGAGACGATCGCGACGCGCCTCACGCAGATCGGCCGGTATCTCGCCACCTCGAGCAAGCCGACACCTGAGACGGAGAAAGCCGCCGGGGAAGATGACCTGGACTCGATACTCAAGCTCGTCCACCGGCGAACCGGAGTCGACTTCCGGCAGTACCGGCGCGGTACGGTGGACCGCCGCATCCTGCGCCGCATGCTGGTCAATCGGACGGAGAAACGCAGGGATTATCTCCGGCTCGTTAACAAGGATCCCGCCGAGCTGGATCGGCTTTATCAGGATATTCTCATTGGTGTCACGAGCTTTTTCCGCGACCCCGAGGTGTTCGAGGAGCTCCGCGCCACGGTGTTTCCCGAGTTGGCGCGGTCACGCCGGCCCGACGCGCCGTTCCGCGTCTGGGTCCCCGGCTGCTCCGGCGGTGAGGAGGCGTATTCGCTCGCCATCGCCGCGATCGAGTTTGTCGAGGGGTCCGGGCTCGACGTCCCGATTCAGGTGTTCGGCACCGATTTGAGCGAGCCGGCCATCGCGCGAGCCAGGGCCGGCCTCTATCCGGAGAGCATTGCCGAGCAGGTATCGCCCGAGCGCTTGCGGCGCTTCTTCGTATCCGAGCGAGGCGGCTACCGCATCGCCAAATTCGTGCGCGATGTCTGCATCTTCTCGCGGCAGAACATCGTGCGCGATCCGCCCTTCTCTCATCTCGACCTGATCAGCTGTCGGAACGTCCTCATTTACTTCGAGCCGGCACTGCAGCAGAGAGTATTTCCGATCTTTCATTACGCGCTCGAGCCTTACGGCATGCTGTTGCTCGGCACAGCGGAATCGGCCGGGATGGCATCCGAGCTGTTCGAACCGTTCGACAAGCGGCACAAGATTTATCGGCGCCGTGAGCGCGTGGCGGGCCGTTTGCCCGAGCTCGACTTCGCGAAGCACGGAACCCCTTGGCTCGAACCGCACGCGCCGAGCGCGCCGCTCAAGCCGGTCGCCCCGCCCCAGTCCAGCCACAGCGGCGTCGATCTCGGGGCGGAGATCGACCGACTCTTGCTGTCGCACTTCGGCCGTCATGCCGTGGTCGTCGACGACAAGTTCGCCGTCGTCGAGTTCCGCGGCGACACGACGCGTTTTCTCGTTCACGGATCCGGGTCCGCGAGTCTGGACGTCCTCCAGTTGGCGCGGCCGGAGTTGGCGATGCCGCTTCGCATGGCCCTGACCCGCGCCATGACGGAGAACCAACTGGTTCGCGAGAAGCATCTCACGTCACACGATGGCCGCAGCCGTCAAGTGACGATCGAGGTGCTCCCGCTTCCCGCGACCAAAGGAGTCAAGCGCATGTTCCTCGTGCTCTTCGACGAGGAATCGATGGCTCCCGCGTTGATTTCCGAGCCGACCACCGCGGCCGATTCACCGCGCCGAGCTCGAAAGCAAGCGGACGAGCTTCAAGCGTTACGCCAAGAGCTCCAGTCGATGAGGGCGTATCTGTCCGAGATCATCGCCCAGCACGAGACGAGCATCGAAGAGCTTCGCGCCGCGGGCGAGGAGATTCAGTCGAGCAACGAGGAGCTTCAGAGCACCAACGAGGAGCTCGAGACGACCAAGGAAGAGGTCCAATCCACCAACGAAGAGCTGACCACCCTCAACGACGAGCTGCGGCAGCGCAACCACGAGCTGGGCGAAACGGCCAGTGATCTGGCCAACATCCTCTCGAGTACGACGATTCCGATCGCGATCGTCGACCGGAATCTTCGTCTGCGCCGCTTCACTCCCGCGACGAACCGGGTCATGAACGTGGTGCCCACCGACGTCGGTCGACCGTTGACCGATATCAAGATGTCGTTCGAGCTGCCCGATCTCGAAGAGATGATCTCCAACGCGACGGAAACGTTAGCCGTAAACCGTCGCCTGATTCGGGACAACGCCGGAGCTTGGTGGGCACTCACCGTCCGACCGTACCAAACTGTGGACCGCCGCGTAGATGGAGCGGTGCTCGTTTTCGCCGACGGCGCCGAGGCGTCGGAGGAGCGGCGGCTGGCGCTGGAAGCGGCGGAGAAAGCGCGCGCGGTCGCGCTGCGCAGCAATGAGGCACTGGAGGCCAGCGTCGCCGCGCGCGAGCGTGCCGAAGACGACCGCAACGTGCTCCTCCGCGCGCAGGAAGAGGAGCGACGCCGCCTGTCGCGAGAGCTACACGACGAAGTCGGCCAGCACCTCACGGCACTCGGACTCGGCCTCCACGCGCTGTCGAACGTCACGCCCCCCGGCTCCGAGGTCGATCGCCGAGCGGAAGAACTGCGCGCGCTGGTCGGACGGTTGGGGCAGGAGCTGCACGCTATCGCGCTCCGCCTCAGGCCAAAAGTCCTCGATGATTTCGGCCTCGAGCCGGCGCTTGCCAGCTACGCCGAGGAATGGTCGAAACAGGCGGAGATTGCCGTGGATGTCCACGCGCCACTCGAGGCGCATCGGCTGAGCGCTTTGATCGAAGGCGCGATGTATCGAATCGCTCAGGAAGCGTTGACCAACATCGCGAAGCACAGCGGAGCCAAGCGCGCCAGCATCACGATCGAGCGGCGCGCTGGGACGCTGCACGTCATCATCGAGGACGACGGAAAGGGGTTCGACTACGATCGCGTCACCAAATCACCGGCGACCGGGGTGGGTCTGGGCCTGCTCGGCATCCGCGAACGAGTCGCGCTCCTCGGCGGCACGGTCGACATCGAGACGACTCCCAGGAAAGGGACGACGCTGTTCATCCGCGTCCCGATAACCGAGGCGAGTACCGGTCAGCGGCAGGGGGGATCGGCGGAGAAAGGCAATGAATGATTCGACGACGGACGGCCGACACTCCAGCAACGACGTGCTACGCGTCGTGCTCGCCGACGATCATCCCATCGTGCGCGAAGGCTTGCGGCTCCTCGTGAACTCGCAACCGGACATGCGCGTCGTCGGCGAAGCCGCGGACGGTGCGGCGGCATGCCGCGCCGCGACGGAGTTGAGGCCGGACGTGCTGGTGATGGACCTGTCGATGCCCGTGCTCAGCGGCGCCGATGCGACGCAGATCGTGAAGCGCGACTGCCCTGACGTTCGCATCCTGGCGCTCACCGTCCATGAGGAATCCCTTTATCTCACGCGGCTGCTTCGCGCCGGCGCATCGGGCTTCGTGTTGAAGCGATCGGCGCCGGAGGAGCTCGTCCGAGCCGTGCGTGCCGTCGCGGCGGGCGGAACGTACATCGACCCATCGATCGCCGGAGCGGTCGTCGAAGGATATCTCGGCGCGAGCTCAGAGGTCGAGGATCTGCCGCATGACACCCTGAGCGATCGCGAACGAACGGTGCTGGTGCGTGTCTCGACGGGCTTCAGCAACAAGGAGATCGCCGCCGAGCTCGGGCTCAGCGTGAAAACGATCGAGACCTATAAAGCCCGCGCGGCCGAGAAGCTCGGGTTGAAGACGCGCGTGGATATCGTGAGATATGCCGCGCGTCAGGGGTGGCTCGAGGGGCCGCGGGGAGCTGGGGCGGGGTCGGAGGATCGCTAGGCCGACAGAGCTCTCTATCGGGGACGCACTGCTGAACTACTTGACGCAGAGGCGCAGAGGAGCGCAGAGGCGCAGGGGAAGCGCCGCAGGCGCTCCCGTCTCCGTGCGCAACGAGCCCGGACGAACTTTTCTTTGGAACTGACGCTCAGGATGCTTCTTGTGGTGTCCCGAGCGGCGGTCCCCAAGAAATCCCGGCTTGTAGCGCGAGGAACGGAGATCTCCACACGGAACCCCTCCGCGCCTCTGCGGTCCTCTGCGCCTCTGCGTCAAGTAGTCCAGACCGAAATCCACCGAGTGGTTCGGTCCTAAATCCACCCACCGCACGCCGCCGGCGGCGGCGGGCCTTCGTGCGTCACGGTGTCGCCGGCCACGTATCTGATCGTGGCACGGATCTGTCCGCGGAGGCTGTACCCTTGCCGCGCGAACTTCCGCGTGCGCTCGATGGCGAATGCCGCGAGGAGCGCCTGCCGCTCGATCGGCATAGCGAGTCCGGACCGGTAGGCCATGATCGAGTCCGGCGACACCATGAGTGCTTCCGCGACCTCGGCGAGCGACGCCGCCTCCGCCGAGAGAATCCTATCGAGCAGGTCGTTGGCTCGATGCTTTGACGGGTTGAGTGCCATTATCCCCTCTCGCTCGGCCGATAGAATTCTTCAATGCACATCGTGATTACCTCGGCAAGCACCTCGTCGCTTCGGGCCTGCGTTGCAAAGGAAGGCGTCGACACTCGGCGTCGCTGCTCCTCGAGAACGTCGTCATCCGAGACCTCGCGCCACGATTGTTTGACGATGACAAGCAGGTCCTCCGCCTGGAGCCCATGTCCGCGTGCGGCGTCACAGGCTTCTCTGACGCCCCGACGAACGCGGTCCGGCCGGGTGCCGGCGCGGGCGTCCGCGAGAATCTCGTGTAGCAGGGGCCGCGTCAGATCGCGCACCTCCGTTTCGCCGGTACGCGCGCGGCTCGCGCCGCCTTTGTCCCTGGGCTTCATGATGCTCGAACCGTGAGGGGGAGACGGGCGAACGTCTCCCTTCCAATCGCGTGACAACCGCATGACTCTCGCTCCAACCCTTCGAGGTCGACGATCTCGACGCAGTCGCGTGTGCACCGGATCAGCTGGCGGTCCTCGAACGATCGCATCGCCAGCGTGACACCGTCGTGGCGGACGCCGAGGATGAGCGACAAAAACGCGTGCGTAAGTGGGAACTCATTCTCGCCGACGCGCTCGCGGGTAAGGAGCAGCCACCCCGCAAAGCGTTGCTGCAGCAGATGAGTGGAGAGGCACGCCGTGGTCCGCGCGGCGCGCGCGAGTACCGCTCGCGTGTACCGCAGCATGATTTCGTGAAGTGGCCCTGGAACGGCGGAAAGCCGCCTGAAGACTCGGGCGTCCATGCGCCGCACCACGCCGGATCCCAACGCGAACGCTCGAGCGGTCGAATCGGTGTCGTTCAAGAAAACGTGGAGTCCGGCCATGCCGTCATTGCCGACGGCGTCAACCTCCACGGATCGACCGTGGACCGTGTTGACGACCGATACGATAGCGGTCTCCGGGAAGTAGACGTCGCCAATCGATCCATCGGCGCCGAAGAGCGCGACCGGTGGCGCGATACGCACGGTGCTGAAATGCGGTTTGATCCCGTCGAGCACAGCGACGTCGAGCGCCGCCAGGAGCTGGTTGCGCACGGGAACGTCGTCGAAATACAGCGTCATTGCGGGCGACGCGGCCCCGCCCGCTTTGGTCGATGGCATGCCGACATTTTGGCTCGCGGCACACGCCCGGAGTATCGGGACTGTCGGAAACGGCGTGTCGGGATATTCCTGTCACCAAAACCAGACGGACGACTCGCTAGTCCTACCGCTCGGGTGCTCCACCGCCGGCCCGCGCTCCTTTGAGCTGCGGCCAGTTGATGACGACGAACCCGGTCGTCGCGACAGTATGCGGTTGGCGAACCATCAGGAATTCCTTGCCGTCCGGAAACACATCCCAGTTCCGACCAACCCGCCGAGCTCTAATGAACGTATCCGCGAACAACGAGTCACGGCGCAGTACGCGCAATGGCGAGCCGCCGAGTTCGGCAGACATGACGGCCGCCGGCGTCCGGAAAAACAACGTCGATCCCGAGCGCGACCATAGGGGCTCGGTCCCACCGTCTACGGAAACCGCGATGCGCGAGCCGCCCAGTATTGGCTGCACGTAGACCTGTTGAGACCCCGTCTCGTCCGACACCCAGGCCAGCAGCCGACCGTCGGCGGAGATGGCCGGCGAGTCATTGGTTCCCGAGCCGCCGGCGAACAGTCGAAACACGCCAATCGAGTCCATCGGCGTCAGGTACACTCCGCCCCGGTTCTCGGGCGTTTGCCGGCCCATCGCTCCGAACCCGTGCGCCACGCCGGGAATGAGCGCGGGAGTGGCCGCGCGCGACTTCTCGCGACCGAGCACGGAATCGGCGCTGCTCCGATCACGCGACCGCGACACGTACTCGACGGTGTCTCCCTTGATTCTCACGACCACGACGCGCGCCCCGCCGCTGCCCGCGTCGCGAGTCCATTCCGGATTCCGCCCTGAGTCTGGGGGCGTAAGTCGCTCGAGAGCGCCTGTGCTCAAATCGATCAGCGACACGCCCGCTCTCTGGTCGGGGCTCACCTGATTGACCGCGATCGTCCGGCCATCGGGCGAGACTCTGGGAGATTGAAAGTCCAATGTTGCGCCCGGGAGGCGACGCGCCACTCCGGAGCGACTCACCGCCATCAATTCCTTGACGATGGATTGTGTGCCCTCGTGATACGCGAGGGTGCCGTTGTCTGACACCGTGACCCCCGTCGCGCCGCCGCTTCCCTGCCAGACGTTCTCCAGCAACAGCGATGGCTGGCCCGTGACCGCCCGCTTTCGCAGTGAGAACGGCGCTACGTAGACCAGATTGCCGGATCGGCCGAACACGATGTGGCCGCTCGAGACATAGTGCGCATTCGTGCCGGAAATCCCGAGATACGTGAGGGCTCCGCTATTCAGGTCGACGACGGCGAGCCGCATGGAATCGACGACGAGGGTGCGAGCTCTGTTGATCGTGATGAGCGCGTATTTCCCTCCGGGCAGCACCTCGGGCCAGGACAAGCTGTACTCGCCGTGAGTCGTGTCTGCCCGCGCAAGCAGCCGCGCGTCTCGGCCTTCCGGCGTGCCGATCCAAAGAGAGTTCGACCACGTGAAGAGCAGGACGCCATTGTCGCCCCACACCGGGCTCGAGCCCGAGTCGGCGAGCGTCTGCGGCGTGCCGCCGGTCGTCGGAATCTTCTTCGGAATCCGATCTACTTCGTACAGAATCCAGTCACCCTGCGGCGAGAACGTCGGCGAGACGTTGTTGAAAACCCCACCTGCCTCGCTACCGCGCACCGGCTGCGCGACTGGATCGTCGATGCGCCGAAGGTAGAGCGCGCGCTTGCCCTGCTTCACGCCGACGAAAACGATCTTGGTGCCGTCCTTGGAGAGCGCCAGCTTCGTTCCGCCGCCGTTGTAGAGCGAGACGCTATCAGGAAGCCCAAGTTGGAAGCGCGCCGCAGTCGAACGCGGCGCGGGCCGCGTCGCAAGCCAGACCGCCGCGGCAGTGGCGACGACGGCGACCACACTCAATGAGGCAACCAACAGGCGCGTTCGCCTGATGCTTGTTGCCGCGCTGGTCGTTTGCGCGGCGCCGCGTCCACTCGTCGTGTCCGCCATAACGAATGGCCGCGCCCCCGTGAGGGCGAGCGCGAAGTCGCCCGCGGTACCGAAGCGATCGGCCGCCAGCTTCTCGAGCCCGTGACGCACGGCGGCGTCGACATGGGCGGGCACGTTGCGACGAAGCACGGTGAGCGGCCGAACGTCTTCCGTCATCAGCTTGGCGATGATGGACTGCGCGCTCGTGCCCGTGTGCGGCGGCTCGCCGGTGAGCATCTCGTACGTCATCGCGGCGAGCGAATAGATGTCGGTGCGGCCGTCGATCACACGGTCGCCGGTCGCCTGTTCGGGCGACATGTATTGCGGCGTGCCGAGCGAGAGACCCGTCTGCGTGACGCGCGCGCCACCGGCGTTGCTCACCGCCAGCGCGATCCCAAAGTCGGCGATCACCGGCTGACCGGCCTTGAGCAGCACGTTCTCCGGCTTCATGTCGCGGTGAATGACGCCGTTCTCGTGCGCGTATTCAAGCGCGCCCGCGAGCGCGACTGCGATGCGCACGGCCTCCTCTACGGGCAGCTGCTTCTCGCGATCGACTCGCGCGCGCAGCGACTCTCCGTCCACGTACGGCATCACGTAGTAGAGCTGCCCGTCGCACTCGCCCGAATCGAAGAGCGGCAGCAGGTTCGGATGCTGGAGGTTGGCGGTGACCTGGATCTCGGAGAGAAACCGCTCGACGCCGAGCACCGCGCCGAGCTCCGGCTTGAGGACCTTGAGCGCGACCTTTCGCCTGTGCTTCAGGTCCTGCGCGAGATACACGGTGGCCATGCCGCCCGCGCCAATCTCGCGTTCGATGGCGTAGCGCCCGAGAAGAGCCGTATTGAGTTGAGCGATCGCGTCCATCGTCGGACCGACGGGTAGGGAAGCCGGAGGGCCGGGGGAGGGGGGTCGACGCTAACGTACGCGCGCCGGGGGCGACCGGCTAGTTCAGTGCGGCGGCTCGAGGCTGCGCCAACCAAGGCTCCGAGGCGGGCGTTCACGCGGACAACCCGAGCCCCTCGTGCATGAACACAAAGCTCATCGCCAGCGTCAACGATTGATCCATCACGACCCGATGCCCGGCGTCCGCGTCCGGTTTCGCGACGTCGTCCAGCACTTTGATCATCTTCGCCCGGTCGAGAAACGGCACGTTCGCCGCCGCGGAGCCGCGGAGCGTGTCCTGCATCAGCGCGTGGAGCGGCTGGTCGGGATTGAGCGTCGCCGGTGGGCTCAAGAACGGATGCTTCTGGCGCTCGTACACCGTCTTCGTGATCACATCCTTCACCGCCTCGCGCAGGATGTACTTCTCCGTCATGCCGCGGATCTTGAGCGACACGGGCACGCGCTGCAGATACTCGGCGACGTGGTGATCCATGAAGGGAACGCGGCCTTCGATCGAGTGCGACATCTCCATCCGGTCGCCCAGGTTGGAGAGGATGTAGTGCGGCAACAGCGTCTTTGCCCAGAGATAGAGCGCGGAGTGCACGGCGTTGCGGCCTTTGAGCCGGCGCTCGACGTCGAGCGACGAGAGCAGCGTTCCGACGACGTCGACGCCGGCGTGGGCGTTCAGGAAGTCGTCGCGCATGAGCCCTCGCGTGCGGACAGCCGATCCGCTCAACGCCTCGAGCCACGACGGCGCGGACCCGAGCAGCGTGCGGCACAGAGCGCCGGTGTCGGTGTCGCCCTCGGGGAGGAGCAGGCCGCGTGAGACCTGGTTGTTCTCGACGAGCTCGCGCAGGAGACGAGCGGTCTCCTCAGGATCCTGGCCGGTCGTGTGATGCAGCAGCATGTCGCGGCGGAAGTGCGGATAGCCGGCGAGAATCTCGTCCGATCCTTCTCCCGTGAGCACTACCTTATATCCGCTCTCGCGCACCGCGCGGCTCAACATGTACTTGGCGACCGTGTGCCCGTTGATGAACGGGATCTCCGACCGGATGACCGCGGCGCGGAAGTTGGTCGCGAGGTCGGCCTGCTTCATCGGGATCGGCTGATACGTGGCGCCGCAGTGACGCGACATCTCCTCGGCGATCACACTTTCATCATACTGTACGTGGTCGAACGTCAATGTGTACGCGCGCACCGGACCTTCATGATGTCGTGACGCGAGGCCGAGCACGGCGCAAGAGTCGATGCCGCCGCTCAGGTAGCAGCCGACGGGCACGTCGGCCCGAAGGCGCGTCTTGACGGCCTCCTCGAGGACGGTGCGAAACCCTTCGATGTACTCGGCGTCGCTCTTCGGCGACGGCGCCTGCGCCGCGTCGTCTCGCGGATAATCGACGTCCCAATACTGATGGACGCGATGTGCCTCCCGAGTGGCGCGGAGATAGTGGCCGGGCGGAACAGCGTGAACGCCATTGAACAACGTTCGCTCTCCGGGGAGCACGAACCCACCGGCGTAGACCGACTCCTCGCTCCAGCGCGCCGGCACGCCCATGGCGAACAGCGCCTTGACCTCGGAAGCGAGATAGAGCGCTCCGTTATGCTCGGCGTAGAACAACGGCTTCACGCCGAAACGATCGCGGCCCGCGATCAGACGCTGGTTGCGCTCGTCCCAAATGACGAAGGCGTACTCGCCGCGAAGATGGTGCAGGCACTCCGGCCCGTACTCCTCGTAGAGATGCAATGCGATCTCGCTGTCGGACTTCGTGCGAAACCGGTGGCCGCGTGCCATGAGCTCGGCGCGAGTGCGCTCGAAGTCGTAGAACTCGCCGTTCACGACGATATGGATCGTCGCGTCTTCGTTCGAGATTGGCTGGTCACCCGTTGTGAGGTCGATGATCGAGAGGCGCGTGTGACCGAGCGCCGCCCGTCCGTCTTTCGACATCCAATATTGCTGCCCGTCGGGTCCGCGATGCCGGAGCGCCGACATGCCGGCGAGCATCGTCTGAGGGGCGATCGACGACCGCCGCGACAGGACCGCGGTGATTCCGCACATGATGTGTTGGTGGGGGAAGGGTGGGTAGCGGCGAGGCTCGGACGCTGACTTGAACTGGCCGTCCTTCATCAAGGTAATCTCGGCCACTGGCTTCCCGCGCGGCTCGCGCCAGGCACATATTTGCCCCGTGATTGGACCTTCGCGCCTGCCTCCAGATGACCGTCGCTGACCTCGCCACCGCCCTCTCCGACCGATACCGCATCGAGCGTGAGCTCGGTGCCGGCGGCATGGCCACCGTCTACCTCGCGCGTGACCTGAGACACGAGCGTCCCGTAGCGGTCAAGGTCCTGCATCCCGATCTCGCCGCCGCGCTGGGCGCCGAGCGATTCCTCGCCGAGATCAGGACCACAGCAAATCTTCAGCATCCGCACATCCTGCCGCTGCACGATTCCGGTGCGGCCGACGGATTCCTGTACTACGTCATGCCGTATGTCGAAGGCGAGTCGCTGCGCGAAAGGCTGACGCGCGAGCGTCAGCTTCCTATGGACGACGCCATTCGCGTCGCGCAGCACGTGGCGAGCGCCCTCGACTACGCGCACCGTCACGGCGTGATCCACCGCGATATCAAGCCTGAGAACATTCTCATTCACGAACGGTCGGCGCTCGTCGCCGACTTCGGGATCGCCCTGGCCGTGCAGAGCGCCGGCGGGCAGCGCATGACGCAGACGGGGCTGTCACTCGGTACGCCGCAGTACATGAGTCCCGAGCAGGCGATGGGCGAGCGGACGATCGACGGGCGGAGCGACATCTATTCGCTCGCCGCCGTCGTGTATGAAATGCTCGCCGGCGATCCGCCGTTCACCGGATCGAGCGTCCAAGCCATCGTGGCCAAAGTGCTGTCCGAGCGACCCACGTCGCTCCGGACCATTCGCGACACGGTGCCGCCGGCCATGGAGCACGCTGTTCTCACCGCGCTTGCCAAGCTTCCCGCCGATCGGTATGCGACGCCGGCCGACTTCGCCGCCGCGCTGACCGCGCAGACGACAGCGTCAACAGCGTGGTCCGCCCCCGTGATGCGACGGTCCCGATTGCGCGACCCGCTGGTGCTTGCGCTCGGCGCGGCCGTCATCGCACTTGGCGTGGCGACAGGCCTGCTCGCCACTCGTGGGGGGAGCGTCGCCGATTCGTTTCCGGTTCGCTCCGTGATCTCTCTCGACAGTGGAGGCCCGATCGGTACCGGCGTGCTCTCGCCCGACGGTCACTCCGTCGTGTATTCGCGAGGAGGACGCTCGGCAGTCGGCCTCGCGTACTACATTCGGCGTCTCGACCAACTCACGTCGCGGGAGATTGCCGGGACTGACAAAGTCACCCGCGCGCCGGCGTTCTCGCCGGATGGAAAATGGATCGCGTACATCCAAGGGCGGCGTCAGCTGGTCAAGGTGCCCGTAGACGGCGGCGCGCCCGTCACGCTCGCCGCTGTTCCCGATTACGGCGGGCTCGATTGGTCTCCGACCGGCGAGATCGTCGTCGGCGCCGGGATCGACGAAGGGTTACAGGGATTGTTCCGCGTCAATCAGGCGGGCGGACCGCTTGTCCCGCTCACACGGGTCGACACGGCGCGCAAGGAATTGAGTCATCAATCGCCTCGCATCCTCGCGGACGGAAAGACGGTCCTTTTCACGATCTGGTTCGGCAGCGCTGAAAAGTCAGAGATCGCTCTTACCTCACTCGACGACGGCAAAGTGGTCCCGCTTGGCATCCTTGGTCCGACTCCCCTCGGTATCATAGACGGCCGCCTGGTGTACCTCAGCGTCGACGGCCTCCTGATGGCGGTGCCATTCGACGCGCGCACAAAGCGTGTGACGGGAACGCCGGCGCTGGTGCTCGACGGTATCGCGTTTCAAGGCGGCGGCGGGTCCGACCATGACGAAGCGTCGATGACCCACGACGGAGGACTCGTCTATCTCCGCGGGAACGAGAATCGGCGACTCGTCTGGGTCGATCGGAACGGTAAGAAGAGTTCGGCGGTCGACGACGTGCGCGAGTTCACTTTCGTCCGGCTATCGCCCAACGGCCGACAAGCCGCGCTCAACATCGCGACGGGCACCAAGCGCGACATCTGGACGCTCGATCTGGCCGCCGGAACACTGACGCCGCTAACGACGACGGGAACGGCGCGGAATCCGATGTGGTCTTCGGACGGCAAGCGCATTCTCTACGTCTCGACACAGAGCGGGCGCGCGGGCTTGTGGTCGCAGCCGGCCGACGGAAGTGGCCCGCCGCAGCTCGTGGTGGTTCCACGGCGCAACGCCTGGTTCACCGATCTGTCGCCGGACGGCCGGAACGTGGTCTACAATGCCATCGCCACCGTCAATTTCGATCTCGAGAACGTGTCGCTCGACTCGACGCACGAAGCGCGTACTCTCAGTGGATCTCCCACAGCGATCGAAGTCTCGGGCAGATTTTCGCCCGACGGACGTTGGGTAGCATACGTCTCGGATGAGTCGGGTCGCCTCGAGGTCTACTTACGTTCGTTCGCAGAGAACGCCGGGCGAGTGCTGATCTCAACCGCAGGCGGCCGCCGGCCGATCTGGGCGCCGAGCGGCAAGGAGTTGTTCTACTGGGAGGGCAACCGGCTCGTGTCGGCATCACTCATCTTTGCCCCGCAGCCGGCAGTGGTCTCGCGTACACCGCTGTTTTCCGGGAGATACGCTGAAGATTTCGACGTCTCGAACGACGGGAAGCGATTTCTCATGGTCGAGCCGGAGACCTCGGGGCTCGAGCTCGTTGTCGTTCCGAACTGGCAAACCGAATTGAAACGCGTGACCGGCGCAAACAAGCCATAAGGAGCGCCGGAGCGCCGGAGCGCCGAGGAGCCGAGCTGCCGAGCAGCCGAGTAGCCGAGGAGCCGAGTCGTTTGCCAGGGCGTTCCCGGCCCCGTACCTTCTCCGCGTCCCTACCCGTGCGCCGATGCACACCGCAGAGCACCTCAACACTGCGCTCGCCGGTCGTTACGAGATCGTGCGTGAGATTGGCCAGGGCGGTATGGCCACCGTCTTCCTCGCGCGCGACGTCAAGCACCATCGTTCGGTCGCGCTCAAGGTACTGAGCTCCGAGCTCGCCGCCGTGCTTGGGCGGGAGCGCTTTCTGGCGGAGATCGAAGTCACCGCCAACCTGCATCACCCGCATCTCCTTCCGCTCTTCGATTCCGGCGAGATCGAGGGGCTCTTGTTCTACGTGATGCCGTACGTCGAGGGGGAGAGCTTGCGCGCGCGGCTCGAGCGCGAGCGACAGCTCTCCGTGGAAGACGCGGTGCGGATCGCGTCGGCGATTGGGAGCGCGCTCGCCTACGCGCATCGGCATGGTGTCATTCATCGCGACCTCAAGCCGGAAAACATCCTCCTGCATGAGGGCGAGCCCCTCGTGATGGATTTTGGGATCGCGCTCGCCGTATCCAACGCGGGCGGTGCGCGGGTGACGCAAGCCGGTATCTCACTCGGCACGCCGCAGTACATGAGCCCCGAGCAAGCCACGGGCGACCGGCAGATCGATGCGCGGTCGGACATTTATTCATTGGGCGCTGTGACGTACGAGTTGCTCGCCGCCGAGCCGCCGCATGTGGGTCCGACGGTGCAGTCGATCATGGCAAAAGTGATCGGCGACCGGCCGCGCGGTCTGCGTACGCTGCGCGACACGGTGCCCGAGCACGTCGACGCGGCGGTGATGCGCGCGTTGGCCAAACTGCCGGCGGACCGTTGGGCGTCGGCCGCCGATTTCGTCGATGCGATCACCGGCAGCAAAGCAATCGCCGTGATGGGCGCGGCCAACGCGTCGCTCGCGTACACGGGACTGGTGAAGCCGTTGCCCATCGTGCCCGAAAGGCCGCCGATCGTCACGCGACGCGGGCTGAGTATCGCCGGGGCCAGCATGGTGCTCGCCGTGGCGGCCGGTGCATTCGGCGCGCTCGCGCTGAGCAAACATGAATCCGAGCCGCAGTCGCGCTTTCAGATCGACCTGCCGGATTCGCTTTCTTTGACCGGCGGTGCTCACGCGCCGCAGTTTGCATTGTCGCGCGACGGCTCACGCGCCGTGCTTTTCAGCGAAAACAACATGCCGGGCCCGCTCTACACCCGTCGTACCGGCGAACTGCAACTCGACGCGATTCCGGGCAGCGATTCTGCGTTCGGCGCCATCCTCTCGCCGAACGGCAGCGAGGTTGCGTACTGGATCACCCCCGGTTCGTTGGGAGGCACGGGACGTTTGATGCGGATTGGCATCGGCGGTGGCGCGCCGGTCAAGATCGCCGATTCGGCGACGGGCGCGGGACAGGCCAGCTGGGGCGACGACGGTCACATTCTTTTCCGACGCGACGACCGATTGATGCTCGTGTCGAAGGATGGCGGCCCAGTACGGCTCGTGGCGCAGCCCGACACGGTGCGGGGGCAGTCCGCCCTGGGCTGGCCTCACATGCTTCCCGGCAGCAAGGCGGCCCTTGCCACCATCCTGCATGGGCGTCGAGAAGACCCGGACTCGCTCTATGTCGGCATGATTTCATTGCGCGACGGGAAGGTGAGGGAATTCGGCTTTCGCGGACTCGCGCCACACTATGCATCGGGGCACCTCCTGTACGTCCGACAAGACGGCCAACTTTTCGCGCGCCCGTTCGACGCCGCGAAGGGGAAATTCACCGGCGAAGAGCGCGCGGTTGCCAAGGACGTGAACTTGCGCAGCACAGGGCTGGGCGCTGTCGCGTTTCAGCGAGGCGTCACCGATTTTTCGGTCTCCGAATCGGGAACGATCTTCTTCGCTGATGGCGGCCGAGGTTTTGGGACCGCCGGCGGTGGAAACCTCCGCACCATCGCCATACGTCGCAAGAACGGAACAGCGGACCCAGAGGCCCTCCCGGTGCCGCGTCGGCTGTATGAGGAGTTACGTGGATCGCCGGACGGATCAAAGCTCGCCCTCACGATTGGTGATAGCAGCAGCGCCGCTCGCAGCGACATCTGGCTACTCACCTTTGCCTCCGGGCAACTGCGGCCGTTCACGCGCGATGGTACGAGCAGCCATCCGGTGTGGAGTCCGGACGGCAGCCGCATCATCTACCGCGTGAGCGATCCGAGCGGAAAGACGATGCACCGCTTCTTCTCCGCGCCTTGGGACGAGAGCGGGCCGGCCAGTCAGATCGCGGGCCTCGATGGCGCCGAATCCGTCGAGTTTCCGGAACCAGGCGGCAAATACATCGCCATCGTGCGCGGAGATTCGACGCGTGACGCTTCTGCGTTGACGAATTCAGACATTCTCATCGCGCCCATCGATTCGCCCGCCGCGGCGAGACCGTTCGCCTCAACCGGCATCCGGGAACGCATGCCTCGTTTTTCTCCCGACGGGAAATGGCTCGCGTACGTCGGCTTCGAGCTCCCCAGCACGTCGGGCGCCGCGACGAACGGCGAGGGGACGCTTCTGTTGCGCAGCGTGCCGGGGCCTGGAGCGGTCACGCAGGTGTCGATCGAAGGGGGTAACCACCCGCTCTGGTCGCGCGATGGTCACACGCTTTTCTACTACGCCGGCACCGCCAGCGCGCCGCTCGTGAGCGCGCGCATCGCCGACGGACGAGGACCCGAGTCACCTGCACGCACTGAGGTATTCGCTCGCCCGGCACCGCGAACCGGGTTTGCCTCACCGGTCGCTCCGTGGACGACCGACATGCTCCGCAATGGCGACGTCGTCTACGTGACCGCAGGCACGCCACCGGCAGCTGCGGGCTCGGCGACCGGCTCGAGCGCCGCCGTGGTGGCACGGGGACCCGTCCCTACCGCACCGGTTCCACACCTCATCGCGATCCTGAACTGGCTCGCTGTCGAGCGGGCAACGGCGTCCCGCAAATGACCATCTCGCGCCATGGCTGACACTGACACTCCGCGCCGGACGGCCGAGCAACTCAGCGTCGCGCTGGCCGGTCGATACGTCGTCGAACGAGAAATCGGCGCCGGCGGCATGGCGACCGTGTATCTCGCGCGCGACGTGCGGCACAATCGCAAGGTCGCGCTCAAAGTATTGAAGCCCGACCTCGGCGCCGCTCTCGGACCGGAGCGATTTCTCGCCGAGATTCAGGTCACGGCCAACCTTCAGCATCCCAATCTGCTGCCTCTCTTCGATTCCGGCGAGGCCCGCGCCGCGGATGGTGGCCTCCTGCTCTTCTACGTCATGCCGTTCGTCGAAGGCCAGACGCTGCGTGAACGTCTCAATCGTGAAGGGCAACTGCCGGTGGACGTCGCGCTGCGGATCGCGAGCGACATCGCGGGCGCGCTCGACCACGCCCATCGACGCGGCGTGGTGCATCGCGACCTGAAGCCGGAAAACGTGCTGCTCCACGAAGGCGTCCCGATGGTCATGGACTTCGGCATCGCGCTCGCCGTATCCAACGCCGGCGGCGAGCGGCTCACGCAACTGGGCCTCTCGCTTGGCACACCGCAGTACATGAGCCCCGAGCAAGCCACCGGTGACCGCGAGCTCGACGCGCGCTCCGATATCTACTCGCTCGGCGCGGTGACGTATGAGATGCTTGCCGGTGCGCCGCCGCACACCGGTAATTCCGTACAAGCCGTGATCGCGAAAGTGATCATGGATCGCCCGATGAGCGTGCGAGCAACGCGGGAGATGGTGCCGGCGCACGTGGACGCCGCCATAACGCGCGCACTGGCGAAACTTCCCGCCGACCGGTTCAACACGGTCGCCGAGTTCGCGCGCGCACTGACCGGAGAGCACGCGCTGGCGGTGCGCGCTACGAACGCGCCGGCTGCACTCGGCACGACGAATGCCGCGCCGGCCGTGGCCTCTTCCATGTTCGCCGGCGTGTTGGCAAAGCCCGTCGCGCGTCGCGTCGCCATTGGATCGGGCTGGCTCGTGATGCTCGGCCTCGCGGCCGCGGGCGGCGCGCTCGGCGCGCTGGCGCTCGTGCGCACACCGGCGCCGCCGTTTGCGAAGCTGCCGATCGCGATTCCTGACAGCGTCGTCCTGCCGGTGTTGGGTCGAGCGGTTGCACTCTCTCCCGACGGAACCCGACTGGCGGTCGTAGCGTCGAGCGGTACTTCGACGCGTTTGTTCGGCCGGCCGATGGCGGGCGTGTCGTTCACGCCGCTGCACGGAACGGAAGGCGGGCGGGCCCCGAGCTTTTCACCGGATGGCCAGTCGCTCGTGTTCGTCGCCGGTGGACGGCTCATGAAGGTGGCCGCGGAAGGAGGCGCGGCGCTGCCGCTTGCGGATTCTGTCGATGGGCAGCCGAGTTGGAGCGCCGATGTCGTCGTCTTCACGCGTCGTGGTTCATTGTGGGCCGTGCCGGCGGCGGGTGGCTCGCCACGCCTCGTGGCACGACCTGATTCCGCGCATGGTCAGCGGGCTTTTGCTTGGCCAGAAATGCTCCCCGCTGGAGACAACGCGCTCGTCACCATCGAGCGGTCGGCGGGTGCCTCGCCGGACTCCAACCACATCGGAGTCGTCTCGCTTGCCAGCGGTCAAGTGAAGGATCTGGGTGTTGTCGGCACGGGCGGTCGGTTCGCCGCGCCCGATCACCTCGTGTACGCCACAGCCGGCGGCTCGCTCTGGACAGTTCCGTTCTCACCGCGCAAGGGCGCCACGTCCGGAGAAAAACGGCTGCTCGCGGGTGACGCGCACGTGGATAGCACGGGTGCGGCCGACATCGCGGTGTCGGCGAGCGGAACCTTGGTCGTCGGTCAACGTGCCGGCGCGAGGGCGACGGACGCGGCGCGCGTCTCGCTGGCCGTCGTGGACCACAGCGGCGACATCAAAGTCGCCGGCGCACAGATTGGCGACTTTTATTCGCCGCGCGTTTCGCCGGATGGCGCGCGCATCGCGCTCACGGTGCGCGAACATGGCGGTCAAACGGACGTATGGTACTTCGAGCCCGGCACCGGTCAACTCATTCCGGTGACGCGGAATGGCGTGAGCCACTTCCCGGAATGGGTCGATGCGCGACGCTTGGTGTTCCGGGTCAATGTCGCCGGCGTCGGCCACTATGAGTCGGTGCCCTGGGATCACAGCGCGCCGGCCACGACGTACCTCAATGCCGTTCGCGCGGCGATCGGCGCGGTCCACAACCTGTCGCTCGGTCCCACCAACGGCTATCTCGCGCTCATGCGAAACCGTCGATTGTCTGGGGCCGAGCTCCACCAGGACATCTGGATCGCGCCGATGGCTCACGTCGATGACCAGCGCGAGGTCGTCTCAACGAAAGCCAGCGAGTTGTCGCCGCGCATTTCACCGAATGGCAAGTGGCTGGCGTACACGTCCAACGAGTCTGGCGCGTTTCAGGTCTACGTGCAGCAAGTCCCCGGTCCCGGGACGCGCATTCCCGTGTCGGTGGAGCATGGCTTCGAGCCCGTGTGGTCGCGCGACGGAAAGCACTTGTACTACATCTCTCATGACTTGCTTCTGTCGGCCCACCTCGACGAGTCGAGTGGATTTCGCGTGACCAAGCAGGACACGCTGTTCTCCTTCGGCAAGCACGACTTTGTCGTGCACCCGCCGTTGGCGCGCGGGCCGGCGCTCGATTCGTACGACGTGTTTGCGAATGGCGATATGGTAGTCTTGAAGCGCGGTTCGGCGACGGAGCAGGGACGCTCGAGTCTCGTTGCGCTGCTCCACTGGCGGCAGAGGCTCACGTCGATGGTGGCGAGCCCCTGACGCGTGACTATCGAATCGGAACGACCGTTTTGATTGCGTCCGTCGATCTCAGGTGAGCCGCCCGGAGACGCGAGTATACTCGGCAGCTCGGCGAGCCCACGCCTGGCAACGGCGCGGCCGCCATTGCAGAATACGTATGACCCACACTGGAGCCTTGTAATGGTTGCCCCACTGGCGCGCGGAATGGCGTGCGTTGTTGCTCTACTCGCCTCGGCCGCAACGGCCAACGCGCAGACCAAGCGTCCCATGACGTTCGCCGACATCATGGAGCTCAAGAACGTCGGCGGCGTTTCGCTCTCGCCCGACGGGTCGAAGGTCGCGTACACCGTGGCCGGCTGGGAGCATCCGAACGCGCGGCCGTCCACTGATCCAGCGAAGCCCGATACCGCGAAAGGCGACAAGCACGAAACACGCGCACATATATGGATGGTGGCCGCAACCGGCGGAACGCCGCGCCAGCTCACCTTCAGCGAGCGCGGCGAGAATGCGCCACAGTGGTCGCCCGACGGCCGTTCGCTGGCGTTCCTCTCGTCGCGCGGAAGCGCCGCCGATACCAAGTCGCAGATCTGGATCCTGCCAATGGACGGCGGTGAAGCGTACCAGCTCACAACGTCCAAGGAGAGCGTGACCGGCTTCGAGTGGTCGAAAGACGGCTCGCGCATCGCGTTCCTCGCCGTCGACACGCTGCCCAAGACGGACGAGGCCAAGACCGCTCGGCGCGATGATCCGCAGGTGTTCGAGGCGAACTTCCGGCTCTCGCACGGCTGGGTGATTGATGTCGCGACGAAGCGCGCCACCGAGGTGGTGCACGGCAATTTCACCGTCAATGGAACACCGAGCTGGTCGCCTGATGGTTCGCGGCTCGCTTTCATGGCCGCACCGACGACGCTGCTCCGCGATACCCGCTCGGACATTTACGTCGTCACCATCGCCGATAAGTCGTTGACGAAGCTGACGTCGAAGCCCGACGCCGGGTCGCCACCGGCGTGGTCGCCCGACGGCAAGACGCTCGCGTTCACCGAGCTTCCGCAGAGTCACACCGCTCGCGCCGACAGCATCATGGATCGCGAGATCGGCAACGATCATCTGATCCTTTACGATGTCGCGTCGGGCAAAGCGAAAGACACTTACGACGCAAAGATCGACATCTCGGCCGGGAACCCACGTTGGACGCCCGACGGCTCGCGCGTGTTGTTCACGACGGGTGAGCGCGCCTGGGCCGCGATCTACGCCTACGACGTCGCGTCGAACAAGCTGAATCGCATCGCGGGCAAGCTGCTGATCGGAAACCCGTCGCTGTCGAAAGACGGACGACTCGCCGCGTACACATTGGGCTCGGCGGACGCGCCGGCCGAGGTCTACGTGAGCGACTTGACGTTCGCGTCGCCGAAGAAGCTCACCGACATCAACCCACAGCTGCGCGACATCGCGCTCGGCGAGACGGAAGTCATCACGTGGAAGAGCACTGACGGAACGCCGGTGGAAGGCGTGCTCCTCAAGCCTGTCGGTTATCAGGCCGGGCGAAAGTATCCGCTGCTCGTCGAGGCGCACGGCGGCCCGACCGGCGCGACGAGTGTCGGCTTCAAGGCGAGCTGGGGATCGCCGGGCCAGGTGTGGGCCGGCCAAGGGTGGGCCGTGTTGTATCCAAATCCGCGCGGCTCAACGAATTACGGTGAGAAGTTCACCCGCGCGAACATCATGGATTGGGGCGGCGGCGACTACCGCGACATCATGACCGGTGTCGACGACGTGATCAAACGCGGCATCGCCGATTCATCGAAGATGGCGTTCGAGGGATGGAGCTACGGCGGCTACATGACGGCGTGGGTCGTCAGCCAGACGAGTCGCTTCAAGGCGGCGCGGATGGGCGCGGGACTGTCGGATTTGCAGAGCATGTACGGGACGACGGACATCCCGGGCTACATCGGCACCTTCTTCAGCGGCGTCCCGACGCAGAAGACGCTCGACTTCTATCGCGCACGCTCGGCGATCACCTTCGTCGACAACGTGACGACGCCGCTTCTCATTCAGCACGGCGGGAGCGATCAGCGCGTGCCGATCGGCCAATCGATGGAATACTTCCGCGCGCTCAAGGATCGCGGAAAGATCGTCGAGCTGGTGTTCTATCCGCGCGAAGGGCACGGACTCGGCGAGTACTATCATCAGCTCGACAAGATGCAGCGCGAGCGCGATTGGATCACGAAGTACACGCTGGGCGGCCAACGCGTGGTTCCTTGAACGAAGTTTCAGCTTCGTGGTTCCGTGAATTCATCCCTTCGGTCGGATGAATTCACGGAACCGTGGATCGTTCCGGAGTCCCTCGAAGTCGACATCGTCGTGCAGCATGTTTGTTCCCGCTGGACCGAAGGCTTGAACCAGAAGCCCCAGCGCCTGCCGGTGATCTCCGAGGAGCGCCGCGATTCTCGCACGACCCACGACGGCGTCGTTCCCCGGCACCGGCACCGCGCGCTCCATCATCTGCAGTCTCACCGAGATTGACTCGGCCGCCGTTCGCCGGCCGCGGCGGCCGGCGATCGCACCGAGCGCGGCGAGATAGTACGCGTTCGTGGTATCCATCGCGGATAGCGCGGCGTATTCACGCTCGGCGTTGTCGAGGTCTCCGAGCAGGTAGAAGACATCGGCGAGCTGTGCGCGCCGCGCTTCTGTCGACTCTTCCTCGCTGGGCCGATGTCGATGCCAGGCGACGGCACGCTCCAGCGCGGTGCGCGCCGCGTCGGTGTGACCGTGCGCGCGCAGCTCGCGCGCGGCGGTCTCCATCGACCAAGCCGGTGTGAACCAGCCCTCGCGTGGCAGCGAGGCTGCCGAGTCGAGGAGTGACAGTACCTTTGCGGGCCTGCCAAGCGCAGCGAGTGACCGGATCTCCTGCGTGAGCGCGACCAAGCTTCCCCTGCGGCGCGACCGCGCTCGACGCGCCATCGCCAGCTCGATCTCATGATCGCCGAGCTGATGGTACGCCAAGGTGAGGACATTCCAATACGACAACGCCGGGTTGCGAGAGAGTGTGTCCAACCCGGGATATGAAAGCGCCGTGACGACCTCACCCGGACGATTCACGTGGGTTGCGCTGATCGCGTAGCGGTAGGCGTAGCGCTCGGGCGCCAGTTGGGCCGCGAGGCGCAGCGCACGCCGCGCTTCGGGCCAATTCTCGGCGCGACTCGCTTCGACGAATGCGATCACATCCTGCTGCAATGGCGTGAGACGGTCGCGGACACGCGTCAGCGCGACGAGCGTGGAGTCCGCCGGCGCGCGTTCGCCGAATTGCAGCGCCGTGACCGCCGCCTCCACGAGCGGCCAGGTGAACATCGTATCCAGCACGGCTGCCCAGCGAAAGCGCTTGATAGCTTCGGCGAATTTGTGCTGCTCGGCCAACTCCCGCCCCTCGCCGTACTCCACGAACGCTTCGAGCGTCGGTGGAGTCGACGCCGCGATGGGGAAGAACCGCGCCGACGCGACATCGCGAATCGCTGCCACGCCGCCGAGCACTCGAGACTGCAAGCGGGCAACGATGCTATCAGCCGGCGCATCTGAGACGGCAATGGTCGGCAGAGCCCAGACGGTGCCTCCGGTACGCACGTCCTTGATCGCGGCATCGAGCACGGTCTTTCCCTGGTGCGACCTGATCGTTCCCGATACGAGTAGCGCGGCCGCCTCCACCGGTGAGATCGCTCGTTGGGGGATTCGACGTGCTTGAACAACGCGGCGTGTTGGAGGTCGGTCGCGACGCGCGCCGACGCGAGCCGGGCGAGGTCGCTCAACGCGGTGTCATCCGTGACGTTCTCAAACGCGGCGACGCGAACGAGCGTCGGGTCGACGCCGCGAAGGCGAGTTGCGGCAACCGCTCCGATTATCAAGACTGCCGCCAATCCCGGCATCAACGCGCGCTTCGGCGAACGCCGGCGTGGCCGGCGATCCGTCCGCGTGTCGTCGGTCCGATCAGCGACTGCGTCGGGTGGTGTCACACTCTCCGCGTCGATCGGCGGGTGCTCGCTTAACGGGGACGGCGCGTCACGAGCGTGCTCTCGTGACCGAATCTTCTCGAACAGCGCCTGGGTTTCTGGCGACGGAGCCAGCTCGAGCTCCGCGGCGATGCCATCGGCAAAGTGCCTGTATGCTTGCGCGGCGCCCGCGCGATCGCCGGCCCGGTCGAGCAGCGTTAACAGACGCCGAACACCCACCTCATCGAACGGCGAAAGCTCGACGCTTCGCCGCGCCCACAACGCGGCCGACGAGAAATCGTCGTTACGCGCGTGCTGGTCGGCGAACACCCGGGCCGCCTGCGAGGCACGTTGACGCAAGCGGCTACGCTCGACCTCGAGCCACTGCTCGAAACCGGGGGCGCCGGATGGAAAAAAGCCGAGGAGGAGATCACCCCGGTACAGGGCGAACGCCTCGGGCAGTTCTGCGTTCTGGATCGCCGTCTCGAATGCGCGAGCATCACACCAGAGCCGCGTGGCATCCACTGCCACCTCGTCGCCCCGGCTGATGATGACATCCGCACCGAGCTCCCGCCGCAGAAAGTAGATGGCTCGATTGAGCGCCGCGCGTGCGCGCTCCGCGTCTTGCTCGGGCCAGAAGAGCGGCAACAGCCGGTCGCGGCGATGAAAGCTGCCCGACGATGCGATCGCGAGATATGCGAGCAGCGCCGCGCGGCGGGGTTGGGCGATGACCGGCCGAACCTCCACCCCATCTACATCGCGCAGCTCGAGACTGCCCAAGGTTCGAAGCCGGTACATGCGACCTCGCGGAGCGGATCATACGCCGCCGATCTGCCGTTCCGACTCGCCTGCGCGCTCAGGGGAGCCACAAGGGAGAGCACGGCCAGAGACTCGAAGGTATTGGCGCCGACGACAGCCGGCAAATGCTCTATGTAAACGTTTTGAGAGGGGAAGCTCATGTTTCAAATGTTGAAAGCCACGACGATGATGGGGTTTGCCGCTTTGATCGTTGCCAGCCCAGCCCCGCGATCAAATTCCGCTCGGCGCGTTGCCTGCCTCACCACGACCGTGAGCGGTCCGGTTCAAGGGCTGGATCAAGGGACGACGTGCGGGTTCTTGGGAATCCCCTTCGCCGCGACCACCGGTGGCCAGAATCGCTGGAAGCCCCCGCAGCCCGTCACGCCGTGGACGACCACACTCCCCGTGACGGCCGGAACCGGCAACTGCGCATCCCTGAACGGCACGACCCCCCAGGGTTCAGAGGACTGCCTGAAGCTGAACGTTTGGGTCAGGAACCCGCTGCCTGCCGGCGGCGCGCCCGTGATTGTCTGGATTCACACGGGATCGTTCACCGGCGCATCGGCGAACTTCGCCGGGACGAACGGGCGGAAGCTTGCCGAGGAGATGGGCGTCATCGTCGTCGAGGCCAACTACCGGTTGGGAGCATTCGGTTTCCTCGCCCATCGCGCGCTCGAGGGTGAGGATGGCGCGAGACAGTCGACCGGAAACTATGGCCTGCTCGACCAGCGGGCCGCTATGCAGTGGGTGCGCGACAACATCCAGTTCTTCGGCGGCGATCCAAATAACGTCACGCTCGGGGGCACATCAGCCGGCGGCCAGAGTGTCGGGCTTCACATGGTATCGCCGGGAAGCGCCGGTCTGTTCCACCACGCCATCATCGAAAGCGCCTATCCAACTTCGCGCTGGAAGTCGCGTCAGACGGCGCTGGGTCAGGGTGACCAATTCGCCACGGCGCTCGGGTGCACGGTCCCGTCGCAAGCGGCTGCCTGCCTGCGAGGAAAGACGCAAAACCAAGTGCTGCTCGCCGTGCCCCAGGGCAACGCGCAGGTGCTCGAGCAAGCCAACGCGATCTTCTGGGAGCCCGTGGTCGATGGTGTCGAAATCCCCGACCAGCCACGCCGGCTGTTCCAGCTCGGAGAGTTCGCTCACGTACCGGCGATCGTGGGCACGAATCGAGACGAAGGCTGGGGCTCGTTCATTACGCGCAGCTTTTCATCGCCGGTGACGGAGGCGCAATATCTGGCATGGCTCGCGACCGAATTCGGCGACGAAGCGCCGAACGTGCTGGCGATGTATCCGCTATCGGCATTCCCATCGCCGCAGGAGGCGATGGCGCGCGTCGTCGGCGACGGCCAATTCGTGTGTGAGGCGCGGCGATTGGCGGATCTCATCGCCGACGGCGGGCTCAGAGGCCTCGGACCGCATCCGGAGCATGACACGGGTAAGCGGGAAAAGATGCCGGTGTTCATGTACTCATATGAGTACGTGTTAAATGACCTCAGCCCGGGTCACGTGATCCACGGCGTCGAGACGAACATCATCTTCGGGAATGCGTACTCGACGCCACAGTTCGCGGCGAACCACGCGCTCACCGCGGACGACCTGCAGCTGCACGCGGCCATGGAAAGCTACTGGACGCTGTTCGCGGCGGCCGGCGATCCGAATCATCCGGCCCTGACGCCGTGGCCCGACTACCGAAAGAATCACAACAATTACCTGACCTTCGACGTGCAGCTTTCCCCCGGCGTGGACCAGCGTCGGGACGCTTGCGCGTTTTGGTCGCGGCTCTTCTTGCAATCCATGTTGAGCGGCGCGCCTGCGTCGGCGCCGTAACAGTCCATTCAGCGAATCCGCAACTCGTACTGGAGTCCGGTCTCGTAAACGAGACCGACCATTACCAAGTAGTACCCGCTTACCGGAACGCTGATGACCATCGTCGTCAGGTAGTTGTTGCCGGCGGCCGCCTCGAGACGACGGCCGTCGGGCATGATCATCCGGATGCTCGGACCGGAATAGCTGTAGTCGAGTACCTGGATATCGATCCGATCTCCCGCCTCGAGATAGATCCGGTACCGATCAGCGGGGGACGCGCGCCGACCGTTCCCCTGGCGTTCTCTCGTCGTTGTGTTAGTTCTGACGGTAACGCCCAAGCCAAGGGAAGCAATGCGCACTCTGACGTCCGGCTTCGTTGTGATGCTGATCTCGAGCGCTTCGATCGGGGCGCAAACGCAGCGCACTGGGCGTGCGAGCGTCGCACCGGATACGCTGATCGCCATCGTTGGTGCAACGCTCATTGATGGAGCCGGCGGCGCCGTGGTCAGCGACGCCACGATCGTCGTCCGTGGCAAACGCATCGCGGCCGTCGGTCCGCGCGCATCGGTTCGCGTGCCCGCGGGGGCGCGCATTGTCGACGGCACGGGCAAGTTCGCGACGCCGGGCTTCATCGACACAAACGTCCACCTCTCGCTCTACAACAACGGCGAGTCGATGGTGCGGTACGAGGATCGGTTTCTCGACATCGTCGTCGAGGCGGCGCAGACGGAGCTCAAGCACGGCATCACGACCGTCCGCGACAGCTACGGCGCACTCCTTCCGCTCGTCGCCATTCGCGACTCGATCGCCAAGGGCAAGCTGCTCGGGCCGCGCATGCTCGTCGCCGGCAACATCGTCGGATGGGGCGGACCGAAATCGCCGCTCTTCTCGAATACCACGCCCACGACGTTCTTCGACGAGCGAATGATGGACTTCATCGCGCAGGGGGCGGGCGAGGAATTGCTCGAGATGGCGCCCGACTCGCTGCGCGTCGCCATCGACAAATACCTCGACAAGGGACCGAACTTCGTCAAATACGGCGGCACGGCGCACACGAACAACCTCATCACGTTCTCGCCGCGGCAACAGGAGGCGCTCGTCGAGGAAGTGCACAAGCGGGGTCTCTTCGCCGAGACGCACTCCACGAACCCGGAGCCGCTCCGCATCTCCGTCCTCGCCGGCATCGATCTGATCCAGCACCCGGAGATTCACGACGTCCCGATTCCGGCCGATCTCGTGAAGTTGATCGTCGATCGGAAGGTGATCTGCTCGATCCTCTCGAACAGCATCACCGGCAAGCCGTGGAAGGATTACCTCAAAGCCCAGCAGCGCACCGACTCGGCGCGCGCCGATTCGCTGAGGAACGATTCATTGAAGTCCATGGGACGTCCCAAAACAGGCTGGGAGCTCAAGCGCGAGCGGGACGCGAAGCGGCCTGCGGTTCGACGCGCGAACGCCCAAGCGCTGATCAACGGCGGCTGCATCACGACGCCGTCGACCGATACCTACTTGAGCGGTGCGCCGGAGTTCAGCCGAACGCCGCGGAGCGACGCGCATCTGATGCCGGGCACGGCGACTCTGGCTGCCATTGAAGGGTTGGTCGAGCTGGGAATGACGCCGGCGCAGGCGTTGGTCTCGGCGACGAAGAATGGCGCAATCGCATCCCAAGGGCTCAAGGACTTCGGGACGATCGAGGCGGGGAAGTACGCGGACATTCTACTGCTCGACGCGGACCCGTTGGCCGATATTCACAATATTCGAAAGCTGGGCTTCGTGATGAAAGAGGGGCGGATCATCGACCCGAAGCGGCTTCCCGAGAAGCCAGTCTGGACGAAGAAGGAGGTGCCGTAGTGAAGACCCGTCGAGCTCTCGCGGCTATCTACCTCCTTACAGGATGGCTTGCGCGGCCCGCGATCGCCCAGCAGCCGACAGCTCGCCGCGACACGGTTCCGTTGCGCGCCGATTATCGGGATCTCGCCGAGCTCTTACGGAATCTTCCGGTCGTCTCGCCACGACCGTTCGATGAATCGGTCGCCCTCTGGTTGGGCGCTCTCCCACTTTCTTGCCTCGATCGACTCCAGCCGCGGCCGGGCGGTCGTGGAGGTGGACGCGCGACTGTCGCCGCGCCGACGGACAGCGGGCGTGGTCGGGGCGCCAATGCCCCCGATTCGACGACCAACGCCGCTCCGGCACGCGGCGCGAGTGGAGCGCCCGGGCCCGCCGGCAACAACACGGGCGCCGGCTACTTCTGGGTCGCGAACTACACGCTGATGAACGACCACGATCGACTTCGTGCGTTCTGGGGTTGCAACGACTGGCACTCGGCGGTTTCGTCGACCTGGGCGGCGATTAGAGTCCTGCAAAGTTATCCGAACAGTACGCTGAGAGACCTCACGCGCGAGAAGCTCAACGCGCACCTCGGCCGAGCGAACCTGGAGGGCGAGCTCGCGTTCTTCCGGGCGACGGCCGAGGCGATCAATCCCATTCCCTCGGCGAGTCAGACCGGGCTGTTCGAGCGCCCATACGGCTTTGCCTGGCTGCTCGAGCTCGCGTCCACGGTGCGTACGTGGCCCGACAGCCAGGCCAAGCGCTGGTCGACAAACATCACGCCGCTCGCGACGTGGATGGCCGACAGCCTTGGCGCCTATTTCACGAAACTCGTCGAGCCGATTCGGACAGGCGCCCAGGGCAACACCGCGCTCAACATGACCCTCGCCCTCGACTACGCTGATGTCGCGCATGATGCGAAGCTGCGCGCGGCGGTCGTGTCGGCGGCGAAGAAGTTCTATCTGTCGGATTCAACCTGTTCGACGCAAACGGAGCGCGTCGTTCCCGCCGCCGCCGGTCGAGGCGGACGCGGCGGAGGGGGAGGGCGCAGTGCGAATACGGATACCTCGCGACGGCAGACAACGGCGCCAAACGATCTGACCGCGGCGTCTCGCGGAGCTCCGCCACCGACGCCGTTTGGCGGCGGCGGCGCGGTGATCGCTTCACCGTGTTTGAGTGAGGCGGCGCTCATGACTCGTGTGCTCGACCCGCGCGCGTATCGCGCCTGGCTCGACCGTGTACTTCCGCCGCTCCAATCCGGCCGCTTCTCGCCACTGACCGAAGCGATTGCCATTCCGACGAGCGCTCCCGCTCCGCAAGCGCCTCCGAACGGTGTTGCTGCCGCCGCCGACACTACCCCGACCGGGCGAGCCGCCGCGGCGACTGCCGCAGCCACTGCACTGTCGACCGAGCGCGCTCGACTCGCGGGCTTGTCGTTCTCTCGCGCGCAGTCGATGGAACGTATCGCTCGCGCACTGCCCACGACCGATCCACGCGTCGCGGCGTGGCGCCGGCTCTCGGCGATTCAAGCCGACCGGGGCTTCGAGCTCATGCGGGACGATCAGGCCGGTCTGTCGTGGCTCCCCGCGCAGGCCCTTCTATATATGACGGTGCGGAAATGACCCGACTGCCGAGAGTAGCCGCGACGATCGGACTGCTGTCGCTCGCCACGAGCGCGGCCCTGGCACAGACAACGATTCAAGCAGGCACCCATCGCCCGCCGAGCGACCCGGTCTTCAACGATCTCGCGTCGTTCTATGCATCGCTGCCGGCCGTGGCACCGCATCCGTTGGACCGGACGACTGCGTTACAGATGTCGACGATGCCGCTGTCGTGCATGGACCACCCGCAGCCGCGACCGAACGCCGTCCCGTACATCTGGGAAGCGACGTACACGCCCGTCGCCGACTACGAAACCACTCGCGCGTTTTACGGGTGCTACGACTGGCACTCGGCGGTCAATTCGGCGTGGACGCTCGTGAGAATTCTCAAAACATTCCCCGACCTCCCGACTGCACCGGCGATCAGGCAGAAGCTCAACGATCATTTCGGCGCGAGCAACATCGCCGGGGATCTGCAATTCTTCAAGGGCGCGGGCACTTTCGAGCTGCCGTACGGATACGCCTGGCTGCTCCGTCTCCAGTACGAGCTGCGGTCGTGGAGCGACTCCGACGCCGTGCGGTGGGCCGCCAACGTTCAGCCGATGGCGACCTACATGTCGGCGCGAATGATCACCTATCTCAAGGAGCTGCAGCAGCCGGTGCGAACCGGCGTCCATCCGAA
>Ga0105248_10000709_pt1 | contig 37693 bp, 24 predicted proteins | sample KBSS34metaG_FD_81524 | JGI IMG/M metagenome (GOLD analysis project Ga0105248, IMG submission 81524) | Switchgrass rhizosphere microbial communities from Kellogg Biological Station, Michigan, USA - KBS S3-4 metaG | ecosystem: Host-associated > Plants > Roots > Rhizosphere > Soil | place...
CGATGAGTGCTTGAACGTCAACTGGTTCCTCTCGCTCGAGGATGCAAAAGAAAAAATCCAGTTGTTTAAGGAAGAGTATAATGGCTTCAGACCGCATAGTTCCTTGGCGGGTCTGACGCCGAACGAGGTGGTCCAACAACACGTTAATGGTCCAACTTTTTCTATTTTAGGCCGGTAGCGAAATTGGGAGGAGCTCAGACGGCTCGCACACTGAATACTTGAGTGACCTGAAACCTTCCTTCGCAAACGCAACGGCAGCCACATGTAACATGCTTATCGATTTGCAGAGTTAATCGGCTGCTGATTGGCAGCTCCAAGGCGTACACATTTCTCAAAGCTGAAGGATTCACCGTCGCTCGTGTAAGTCGATCAGCGGCAAACCGCGTTGCAGATCAAACAGCGGTGCGAACAGTCGGGTGTGCAAATTGCCGTTGCCGACGCATCACCAGGTGGTCGATATTACGAACCGGTGAAGGGAAACGAGATTGTCGCCAAGACCATCCCGATCGAAATTCACCAACGCAGCTTACGCCGGCATGGACATTGGGTCGAGACGGTCATCCACTTCTCGAACGTCTTAGGCGATGCGCATATGATCTGGAACGGTGCGATGGGCCGGTTTCGAAGAGCCACCGTCCGATCAAGGCACGATAGGCGTCGCACACGCGGTCGCTGAAGCCGCTGATCGTGGGGCGATTGTAATCTTCGGCAGAGGTGATTCGGTCGCCGCGGTTTCCAAAGTCGGCGTCACCGATCGCATTTACTCATGTTTCGACCGGCGGAGGAGCAACACTGGCGGGAGAAGAATGCCGAGTGTTGCCGGGCTTTGATAAATAGAATAAAAGGAGCTACGGCCAGTGCGGCGAATTATCCACTCGCGGATGGTTCGTCAGCCGCGTCACACCTGAACCGTCAGCGTTCATCGAGTAAATCTCACCGACGCCGCGACGTTGCCTGGTGAAGATCAATTTACCGTTCGCGCCCCAAGCCGGCGCTAAGTCAAAGTCCGGGTGATTTGTGAGCCGCGTCAGGCCAGTTCCATCGACTTTTATTGAGTAAATATCGTACTGACCATTACGGTCGGTAACGAATGCTATTTTGCTCCCGTCAGGGGACCATGTCGGATCCTGATCCGACGCCTTATTTCTTGTCAGCCGCATAACTCCCGTTCCGTCAGCGTTCATCGAGTAGATATCCCAACCACCACCCCCATGGCGGCTGCTGAAAGCGATCTTGCTTCCGTCGGGCGACCAAGTAGCATCGTGCTGGTTTCCAATGATGTTCGTTAGCTGCGTAAGGTTGGTGCCGTCGGCGTTCATCGAATAGAGATCGAAGGTGCCATTACGGTTACTCGTGAAAGCAATTTTGCTCCCGCCTGGCGACCAAACCGGATCCCGATCCTGCGCCCTATTGGTTGTGAGCTGCGTCACGCCTGTTCCATCAATGTTCATCGAATAGATTTCGTAATTGCCACTACGATCACTGGCAAAGACGATTTTGGTTCTGTCTGGTGACAGGGCGGGTGCGTGATCGTATCCTGGGTGATTTGTGAGCCTCACAACCCCGGTGCCATCTGATTTCATTCCATAAATCTCTACATTGCCGGCTCGATTGCTCGTAAAGACAATTTGAACACTATAGGGATCAATGCAGTCGCCTAGACCGTCTCCATCGGTATCTGTGAAGGGAATGACGGTCAAGGTTGCCTCATTCGAAGTCACCGACGGAGCGCAACTAGCGGTGATGACGACATCATATGTGTCGGCGTCACCGGGTCCAACGGAATTGATTGTTACCGTCGCAGAGTCGGCGCCGGAGACGTTGTCGCCATTGGATAGCGGCACCCCGTTTTTGCGCCATTGAAAACTTAGGTTCGTGCCCGTAGCCGTTACCGAAAAGCTGGCGCTGGAGCCTTCACAAACTGTTTGCGCAGTCGGCTGAGAGGTAGCGATGGCAACCTCGCAAGCGCCTTCACCGACGAAGTCGATCGTCTTGTCCGTAATCGGATTGCTGACGACGCGATCGTCGGAACTAAAGCCGAAACCTGAGAGCGATGCGGAAAGCTCGTAGAACCCACCTGCGGGAAGATTGGCAAATTCGTAGTTCCCGTGAATGTCTGTCTGGGCGGTGGCCGATGTTGTGCCTCTAAGAGTGATTGTTGCACCTGAAAGAAGATTGTCCGCATGATTCTTCACCGTACCGCGGATCCTGATAGGTGGCGATCCCAGTGAGTACCTGATGATCGGGGAACGATTGCCTGCGCTATCGGTAGCGAAGGCAGAAATAAATGGCGTCTGGGTAGGGTCAAGCGAGAGTGCGCTGGTATACGCCTGAAACTGAGAGCCGTCAGTCGAGTAATTCACGTCTCGGACGCCTGTACCGATATCGGCGGCCGTGATGCTGACTTGGGCTACGGTTGGGCTCTGCGGGCTTTCAGCGAATGCCAGCGTGGGAGCCGTTATGTCGAGCGCGGCACTTCCACTCAGCACAATGGTGGGTGAAACACTGGCGTCATAGGTTCCGTTGCCGTCGCTGTCATAGCGCAGGTTTTCGAAGCCGGCCGGAGAGACAACGAGTTTCGCTAACACACCGGCTGGAAGATCTATGTCCAGGTAATGAATAACATCAGTAGGTCTGACATTGTTTTCGCCCTTCACAATCCGCAAAGCCAGCGGCTCGTCATTCACGTTAAAGGTAATGGTGTATTGTTCCGTGGCTGAGACTGGCAGGCTGATCATTTTTGCGTCGGCTGCCATCGAAAACAGAGTCACACCCGGCACTGAGCCTATCGAATCGGGTTCAATCGGAGCGGTGCTATTGCCTTGAGTATCAGTCACAACCACAGAGGAGCAGCCAATAACAGAACGTAATAGGAAGGCGTTGAAGATGAGTCATTGGCTTGAGCATGATTCGCATACTTTCTTTCCGCTGAGCGTGCCGTTGCCGTCGACGAGATAGATGATGAAACTGTGCCCCCTTTAAGAAGGGTGAGTATGGCTGAGCGGATGGCAGGATTGTGGAGCATCTTAACGTGCTCTGCGAAATCATCATTATCGTTGGTTACTTTGATGACTTTGGCTTTTGGCGCATTGAGGTTCAGCGACGCATTGCTTCGACTCGCGCTCAATTCGGGCACGGTGCCGTCTCCTTCTGAGTAGACCGGATCGAGCACGTGCTGGGGGTAACAGATGAAAAAGGGGGAAGGAAGCGGTGCAATTATCGAACGACATTTCACTCCTACCCTAGCAACAAGCTGTGTGATGGTATTGTCGTTGTCCTGGACACCGTAGAAGTGAAAGTAGTTCACGCCGGTCGAGTCTGAACGCCAATCGTCCTGCTCGCCGTAGACCGTGCTGTATGAATGAAACTGATGGCCGGTAGTTCCCGGGCCGACTGTTCCCGGCATTGATTCTAAATACCTGTCATCAAGAAATTGGCGCACCCGGTCGTAGTCATACCTTTCGTACTCTTCTCCGGTATCGTCATAGTCCCAACCGTCTTTGACAAAAATCGGGGGCCCTCCCAAATCCTGAAACGCCCGGCTCGGCAGCAACTGGTGCGCGCCGATCAGAGACGGCGCGATGTATTTGATATCTTCGGCCGACAGCCCAAACGGCAGGAAATCGCCGGTCTCCAATACGTGCAAGAGCTTCGGCCCGCCCAGCCACGGCGTGCCGACAGTGATTAGTCTCGTGACGTGATGGTCGTTTGGATTGTCAAGAATGTACCGGCGCGACAACAGTCCGCCCATGCTGTGAGCGATAATATTGATCTTCGTGTCTGGGTGAAACCGCCTCACGCATCCGACATAATCTTTGAGCTTTGCGGCATTCTCGACGTTACTCTTGCGCCAGTCGTAAGCGAAGACGAAAAAGTTTGGGCTTAGATTTGGGTCGTCCCTTTTTTGTGTGAGATCGCATCCGTCTGTGGTTCGCTTGGACGGATCTCCGTTGACTTGGTATTCCCTAAACTCGCCGACGTCTGTTAGATACTTAAAAAATGGCTCATATATCGGCACCATACGCACACTAGGTAAAGCGAAGCGGATTGCGTCGGTTGCCTCGATATCTTCTGATGGATTATCCTTCGGGAACAGAGTGAGCCGGCGGTGATTTGCCCAAGGCTTGGGCCATAGTTCATCACCACCACTACCGGGATGATCAACTAACACGCTGCCGGTAATCCCAGGAACAAAAATCACCGGTTCGAGTGGATCCAACAACACATATCCACTCCATACGCGTACTCCCTGCGCATCGCGCCTTCCTCCCCGAGCAAGTACCTGTCCTCGATTATTGATGTCGGTCGAATAGCCAATAAACGAATATTCATCGTAAATATAGTAAGAAGTATCAATAATGAGAGAGTTTAGATCTTTTGTTTCGCCAGCGTCTGGCAGCCCATTAGAGTTGTCATCACTATAAATGAATTGGCCTGAGATTATTTGGCCCTGATCGTTAATATGATTATTAGGTGAGTGACTCTCGGGGAAAAATGGCAGTAAACTGCGGAGTTCACCAGTGTCGGACTCTCCATTAAAATTGTCGTCGTGCCAGAGAAAGCCTTGTTTGGTTCGAGTTTCCCCGACGCGCTCACAAACTCCGACGACATAATCAAAGCTGTTGATGCTGGTTGCTACGCAACGATTGAGACCGGGCAACTTCCCGACATCAATGGCACGACCGTTCTTCCAGACGACGGCTCTCGACTCAAGGTAAGGATCATGCCTTACATCATTCCCAGATATGCCGACGACAGTACCATTGTCGTTTATGTCAATAGGACGGCTGTCTGAATCGCCTGGAAGAGGGTCAAGTGTCTTAAAGGGGTTGCCCGCGACCCTTGTATCCCAAAGCAACGCTTGATAACCGAACGGCTCGCGGTGAGGGTTGGTTTGAGAGTAACCGATAACCTCGCCGACGTTATTGTTCGCAACCGCTTGCGCGGTTTGACGAGCAACGTTCGGGTTGTCCGGATTTTCAACAACACCATTGGGATCGGGCAGGGGAGTATCGGGGAATTTGTAGGCAACAAGACGTTTGTCGCTAGATCCTTCAGGGGCATCTGGTTCGAAGTAAGCGCTGCCAATGATCTGGTCAGATTCATTGATATCGTATGCTTCACTGTCAAGAGCGTTTGATGGTCGAATCGCCTCGACCACGCCATTGCGCCAGATTGCGGCTGAAGAAATAAAACCGTGATAGGTGCGACCCACGACCTCTCCCTGTTCGCCAAGCTTCCCGGAAGTGGAGAACTCTTGCTGGGCGTCAGTGACTTCGACCACGTTATAGATACGGCCCGGGGTGGGGGTGGGCGAAGGGGTCGGCAATGCCAGAGAGACGTTGCGCAATCCAAGCTTGTCTTCAACAAAACCATTGGATCGACTTGTCGTTGTCGGATCAGTATGAGGATCTAACGCCTGCGTCGTGCTCGTCGGATGCCCCGATCTGTTAGCCAATACAATTGAAGCTGTCATTAATAATAATGCCGCAAGAAGGAGCGAGAGGCGATTGAAGGCTTTTTTTGAACGTTTCATGTTTTCCTCCGGGGATTGAGGCTTCCGCGTCGCCACGCCGGGAATGCTGAGGTTCCAGCCCTGTCCAAACAACCTTACCTTTGCCGGTGCCGGTGCTATAGACAAGAGCTAACTGTGGTTGAAAACCATTTCGTCCCGGTGGGATTGCGATAGGTACAGTGATGTTTCCGGTGCCAGTGTGCAGGTCCGGTAAGAACTTCTCGCCGATGCTCTTAAGAGTTCCGGCCCCTTGGGGAAGTGAGATAGTCGAACTCGGAAGGGTTCCTTCGGGGGGCAAAGGAGGCTCCTGTCGATCGCTTTTATGCTGAGACTTGCAATCGGGTTATATATGTCACAACGGTTCGAGTCAAGGGGGCCAAGACGGTCGAATTGATGACACCATTGATGACCATTGAAAGATCGCTCACGTCGGGCAGATCCAATTGTAAACGTTACGATATTATTAGGCCCAACACGCTAATCAGCTTCACGAAGATCCCATGCGGAGGCATGTCCTCGCCCCAGCACTGTGGTGACATGTAACAGTCCAAGAAATGTTGACAGTCAAGAGTGAGCGTTTGGATTTCAACCAAATGGAATCAACAAGGCCACCGGTCGTTCCATAACCCCTCATTGATGCGTGAAGGTGGGAAGTACCTTCGTCCCTCGAGAAGCCACAATAAGTCGGTTTGCCACAAATCCGATACGAACGTTTTTGCTAACGCGCTGAAAGCCGACCGAAATCATAGGTTCATCCGAGCGATTTCATTTAATGACCGACAAATTCACTTTATGACCGAACCCACATTGTGGGTTCCGTCATAAAGTGAAATCCGCCCATTACTGGAATCAATAACTTACGAGGACAGTTCCGGCATTAAATGAAATTCTTGTCCGGCATATAGTGAAATTTTCCTACAGATTTCCGGCATAACTTGAAATTTTCTTCATCGCTCCGTTCAACACGTCACTAAAGACGCTCTCACTTCTTCGCTTGCAAAGTCCCGCTAGGTTGTATCTTCGCGACTCTGGGTCTACATGTTGTAGGTCCGTGAGTGAGAAAGGAGGAACTCCGGTTATCTTTCAGGCCGGAATAGCAGGCACGGCAGATCAGGGAAACGCCGCGATCACGATCAGCTTCGCAGGTAGCTGGTCCCGCTATTCCCAATGTTAATACTCCTACTTTAAATTTGATCGGAACTGGAACCATCCAATTCTCCGGAACCGCTTTCACCAACTATACGGATGCGGTCCTCGGGCAGAATCCGTTGTTTACGGTTTCAGGGACATTCAATGGACCCGTCGCCTTACACTTCATTCTGGGAGTGATGGGCTCTGTCAACTACAAAGCGCAACCGCAAACCCGAACTCCGTGCCTGAGCCAGTAAGCCTGGTGTTGTTCGGATCCGGCCTGTAAATGGCTATTGGCGCGCACCGTCTCTTTCGCAAACGAGGATGTTAAGTACAATCACATCTCAATAAACTGGTTGGAAAGGAACTAAATGCCGATGGCGGAAGGTCGTGAAGCACACATCCGTCACGCCCGCTACTACCACGCGATCCTCTCTCAAGCGGACGCTCTCTACTGCCGTGGCGGCGAATCGGCTGACAGAGGTCGAAAGCTGTTACACGATGAACTGAAAAACATCAGGCTCGGTCAACTCTCCTCGCAAGAACAGATGAAAGCGACACGTCGATGGCTGAGTTGTGCCGCAACTATGCGATGCACGGAGCGAACCTGCTCAATCTTCACTTTCATCCTAATGAACAGATTGAATGGGGCGAAGCAGCCCTGCAAAGTGCGCGGCGTTTGCAGGACCAAGCATCGGAGGCCGTCATCTTAAGCAATCTGGGGATGGCATTCGAGGATCTGGGAAACCTCTCACGCAGTCTCGAATATCAGCAACAGGCGCTTGGCATTGCGCAAGCCGTCGGCGATCTCTTTACAGAAGAAACAACGTTGGGAAATCTGGGCTCTTCGTTTCAAGCCCTCGCCCGGTACAACGAGGCCATCGAGTGTTATGAACGTCAACTCCTGATTGCTTCGGAGATTGGCGATCGCCGTGGTGAAGCAAATGCGCTGATGAATATCGGCATCGCACGGTCCCAAACCGGCGACAGCAGAGGCGCCATCCAGAAATACGAAAGTGCTTTAGCAATCTTCCGGACGATCGATAATCGACGTGGTGAAGGCCAGGTTCAGGGGAACCTGGGTACTGTTTATGCCGAATTAGGCGACTTCGAGAAATCGATTCAATGTTACGAGCAAGACCTCGCAATCGCTCGTGAACTGGGGGATCGGCGTGGCGAAGGACAGGCGTTAGGAAATATCGCAACTACTTACGCCGATCTCGGTGAACATCTCAAAGCGCTCGAGTATTACGAACAAAGGCTGGCGATCGCGCGCGAAGTTGGCGATCGACGCGGTGAAGGCAACGTGCTGGGCAACATCGGAATTTCCTATCTCGACACTGGAGAGCCGCGCCGTGCACTCGAGAGTTATGAACAATCATTGAGTATTGCTCAGGAGATGGGCGATCGTGACGGCGAGGGAACAGCGCTTATCAACGTTGGCCTGGCCCACTGGTGGTTGCAAGATTATGATTCCGCTAAAGAGTGTTTTGATCGTGCGTTGATCCTCGCTCGCGAAATAGGCGACCGGCGCAGCGAACAGGCGGCACTGGGTAACCTCGGATTGCTTTATGTAATCGATGAGAAATACTCGCTGGCGATTGAGTATTACGAACAGGCGTTGACGATAGCTTCCTCGATCGAAGATCAACGAACTGAAGCCCTTTGTCTTATGAACATCGGAACCACAGCTTATCGGATGACCAGCTATCAGGAGGCAATCGGAATTCTGGACCGCGCCTTGCAGATCTTTACTGCGATCGGAGACAAGTACAATAAGGCGATAATTCTTGGCGACCTGGGCAACTGTTACGCCGCTTTGGGAGATTCCGATCGGGCTTTTAGCAGCTACAGTGAAGCGCTGGCAGGAGCACGCGCGAACAGCGATCGCCGTACCGAAGCAAACCTACTCTACAACCTTAGCCTCGATCGATTTAAGCAGGGCAAACAGGAAGATGCTCTTGCTTCTGCGAGCACAGCACTAGAGATTCTGGAACAGATCGAAGATCGCAACGCAGAAACCGTGCGGCAGCAAATTGAACGATGGAAACAACCTTAATCCTTTCCTTTCCATTCATTCAGTCTCGTTCGAATCGTCGCTGCCCGCTCATCATTGATCGCTTCGCGGATCTCGAGCGCAGCCTCGGCGCATTTAATAGCCTCTTGCCGGTCGCCTTGTTCGTACAGCAAATTACCCAAACGAAACAGCGCCGTGCCTTCAGCCCGACGGTTTCCAACTGCGCGGGTCGCGCGCAAACCCTGCTCACAAAATTCCTGCGCACGTTGCTTATCACCGATCTCGGAGTAAATGTCACTCAGGTTACCGGCGGGCGCAATCTCCGCATACACGTCGCCAATCTCAACTGCGATCGCCAGATCCTGACCAATACAATCTACCGCTATCTGCAACTCCCCTTGTTTTCGATACAACAAGCCGAGGTTGCCGAGTGAAACCGCTTCACCGCGCCGATCACCAAGTTGGCGCGCGAGAGCAATCCGCTCTTCACACAGTGACATCGCGCGCTCGATGTCACCACGTTTTCGGTAGATCGACGCCAGGCTGTTCAAAGCGTTGCCCTCACCTCGCCGATCCCCTGCTTCGCGAGACAGCGTTAATTGTTCGTCATAGCATTCCTGGGCTGAATCGATCCGGCCTAAGATCGTGTTGCAATTACCTAGACCGCCAAGAGCACCGGCAGCCAGGTAACTGTCACTTATCTTTCGCGAGATTTCCAAACTCTGTTCATACGACTCGCTTGCGCTCTTGATATCGCCTTGCATGAAGTATGCGCTTCCCAGATTTCCATGAGCACTAGCTTGTCCTGCAAGATCGTCGCTTTCTATGGCAACGTTCATCTGTTGCTGGTACAACTCAATCGCGCGTTCAATCTCTCCTTGCCGAGAGTAAGTCCAACCAAGATTCCCAAGCATCTTTCCTTCATCAGCCTTGTCCCCGAGTTGCTGACTGACCGTGAGAGCGGCCTCAAACCAGCGGATATTCTCGCGGGACGATTGTCGTAAATCGAGCACGAAAGGCCCATCGGTGCCGAAATCGTTACAGATTCTCGCTACTGCCTCGTTGTCACTCGCGTACTTCTCGGACCAGGCTTGTGCCGCAACAATGTTCTGGCGGTTTATGTCGAACAACTCCAGTCCGCGTCTAGTATCATTGCCGCCCCGAGTAAACAACTCATCTGCTTCCTGCAGAATAGACTCAAAATACTCAGCGTGACGTAGTTCGGCTGTTCTAAGTTTATTCATCAATCCCCACGAGACCACAACGCGAGCTCCTCATTGATCGTCAAGGCGGTGTCGTCCTGGATCTCTTCAAACAGACTCAAAGCGGCTTGCGCCTTTTCAATCGCAGCATCATCCTTTCCCTCGACTTTGTAAGCCAAAGCCATTCTCCATAACGCATTGGCAACTGCACGCGGATCTTCGATCTGGCGCGCGATCTTTTCCCACAGCTCATAGTATTCAACGCATCGCTGGAGTTCACCGCGGTCGAAGTAAACATCACCCAAAACTGCATACGCCGCTCCTTCACATCTCTTGTCCTGAACTTCTCGACAAATCTCCATTGACTGTTGTGCCAGTTCAACCGCCTGGGATGCATCGCCTGATTTATCATAAGCGCGCGCAAGGTTAACCATCGTAATACCTTCATTCCGACGTTCTTTCAGTTCGCGAAAAATACGGATAGCTTGCGCGAGGAACTCGATCGCCTGTGTGGCGTCTCCAGAATCAGCATATGCGTCTCCCAGATTGGTCAAGACGCTGGCTTCGCCGCGCCGGTCTTCAGTTTCACGTGCGATCTTCAGCCGTTCACGATAAATCTCAATTGCTTTTTCTGTGTCTCCGATATCGGCATAAAGATTTCCGAGGTTTCCCAGTACCCGTCCCTCGCCAATACGATCACCAGTCTTGCGAGCTACCGCGAGACGTTCTTTATACAAGGCGCTCGCTTGTTCTGTTTTTCCCGACAACGCATATGCCATAGCGAGGTTTACCAGATGCCAGCCTTCCTCATCTCGGAGGCGCAGACGGCGCGCCGCTGCCAGAGCAGATTGAAGCCAGCGAATGCGCACCAGCGCCGGCAAGCGAAGAAGCAGCACGTAAAGTCCAGCATCAGGATAGGAGCTGCACAATCGCGACAATACCGGATCGCTTTCAGCACTTGCGGTGAGCCACTCTTGCGCTGAAGAGATGTTTTCCCACGCGAGATCAAACTGTTCGAGCGCCCGGAGCATGGCGTCTCCACCTTCCGTGTACAACTGGTTGGTAGTACTCAGCAGCCGCTCATAATGCTCGGCGTGTCGTAGTTGAGCTTGATACTGAGTCGGCATAATGAGATCGGTAGTGCCTCAGTTTGAAATTACGCCGAAGGCGTTAGCTAATTTCAGCCCTAGGTTCGAACGTAGTGAGAACCCCGGGGGCGCTTAAAGAAGAGTCCGTTGAATCAATTGTTGTTGCGCTTTCCCAGGGTTGTCGCTGCGCTCCAACCGCTGGGCCGAAATTAGCGAACGCCTTCGGCGTAATTTCAAACTGGCACTACTTGAGATTCCTCTAACATTTGATGCAATAGGAATCGTGATAAGCTGATCGTGAGCAGACTATGACAAGTATAAACGCAGTGGAAGCAAGCCACCGGCACGCGCGTCACTATCTGTCCGTTTTGAGAGGCGCCAACAATCTTTACTTCGAAGGTGGTGTCGCACTTGATGAGGCTTTACGCTTGTTCGAGCAGGATAAGCCCAGCATCGAGATCGCTTTCGGTTGGGCAGCGTCACATGCAACCGTGGATCCTGTTGTTGCGACTCTCTGTTGTAAGTCTTATCAGGCGGGAAGTCGTCTCCTGTATCTCCGCCTTCACCCACTCCAACATGTTCAATGGGCCGAAGCTGCTTTGAATGCAGCCAAAATAGTTGCGGACAAAGACTCTGAAAGAGAATGTCTCGCCGGCCTGGGGATCGTCAAGAACGCATTGGGAAATTTCTCGTCGGGAATGGAATTGCTTGAAACAGCGCTACGGATGGCCCAGCAGCGAGGCGATCTCGAGGGGGAAGCGGTCGCACTCGGTAACCTGGGAATGATGTACACCAAACTGGGAAATCCTCAGCGGGCAGTCGAGTGCCATGAACGAGAACTGCTGATCAGAGGTGAATCAAGCAGCGCCAGGGCCAGAATGCTGGTGCTGGGAAACCTTGCCAACGCGGTCGCCGACATGGGCGATCAGGCCCGAGCCGTTACCTACCACGAGCAAGCGTTGGAATTGGCTGAGAAACTGAGCGATCGTTATACCGAGGGAGCTTTGCTGGGAAACCTCGGGTTGGCCCACGGTCGATTAGGCAGGCACCGGAAAGCACTGGAACTCCATGCACGTGCGCTCTCTATCGCACGCGAGTTGAAGGATATACGAACCGAAGCATACGCGCTGCGCAATATGGGTCTGATCTTTGTCGAAGTCGGAGCGAGCGACCAGGCAAAATCCTGTCACGAAGCACAACTGGAGCTGGCGCGCAAACTAAATGATCGCTATGCCGAAGGTGAAGCGCTTTTTAATCTTGGTAATGCCTGTTATCTGGCCGGAGACGCAGAAACGGCCCGCCAGTTCGGCGAGCAGGCACTCGAGATTGATCGGGAGATCGGAAATCGCTCCGGCGAAGGACATGACTGCGGTCTTTTGGCGTCTTCCTACCGGTTACTTAACGATCTAGCTCGTGCGATGCCGCTTTACGAGCAGCAACTCGAGATAGCCGTGGAACTTAATCATGAGAGAGACCAGGCCGACGCGTTAGCCAGTCTCGGCAACGCTCATCTTCAGCGAACCGATTTTCAAAAAGCGCGGCAGTGTTATGAACGAGCGGTGGGTCTCTATCGTAAGATAGGCGATCAGTCCGGGTTGGGCGACGTTCTAGTTAATCTCGGCTATGTCTACATTCAGTCAGGCGCATTGGACCGCGCGGTGGAGTGCTACGCTGAGTGCGTGGTGATAGCGCGTAGACTGGGCAATGAGTTCGGCGAGGCCGCGATGCTCACGAATCAGGCTTCCACGCTGAGTGAAATGGGCGCACGAGCGGAAGCAATCAAATGGTATAGTGCCGCGCTCGAGATATTCGAACGCCTCAACGCAACGGAAGCGGCTGAAGTCAGAGAAGCGCTGGACCAACTAAAAGATTCGACAACAGATACCTCCAGTCTGTAATGTAATCCTGCTTTTTCTCATATCTGGGTAGAACCTCTCTTTCTGCGAAGACGCCTTTCCAGGCCTTCGTCCTGGCTATTAGTTATCGGACCTAATTATGAACGAAAAAATCAGAATACTATTCCTATCTGCAAACCCACCCGACACTAAGTGGATCGGTGTGGATAGAGAAGCGCGAGAAGTGTATGAAAAATTAAATCGTGGTCCACATAGAGATGCTTTTGAGCTATTCCTGCATCCTGCCGTCAGAGCAGCCGACTTGCAGCAACTGCTCATGGAATATGAGCCACATATCGTTCACTTCAGCGGTCACTCCAGCCTGGCTAAAAAAATCATTTTCGAAGGGAGTGCTGGAAGGGGAAAACAAATTAAGCCACGGGCTTTGACTAATGTCTTCCGGCTCTATAACAAACATGTGCGAATCGTCGTGCTGAATGCTTGTCTCACCGATGAACAGGCTGCGGATTTAACCGAGGTGATCGATCACGCGATTGGTGTTGACAGATTGATCGGTGATCAAGCAGCGTTAAACTTCGCCGGCGCATTTTACCTGGCGCTGAGCTTTGGCCGAACAGTTAAGGGCGCATTTGAATCGGCAACGGCGCAACTTGATCTTCTGAACGTCCCGCGCTCAAAAGGAATTCAATTTTTTTCTCGAAAGGATGCGCCTTCGGACTTTCCTCCCAAGCCCGAAGCCGCTCCTAGTCCGTTGAAACTCGCGCTTGAAGATCTGATAAATAACAACTCCGATGAAGACAAAAAGCGTTTGGTGCGGCGGGCGATCCTTGATGGCAGTTTGATTCTGGAGCGAGGCGAAGACGTCCGTGAGGGAACGACGCGGATTGCAGAGTCCGCGAAAGCGGATGGTTCAGGAAAAGCTCTACGCGCCGAACTCAGCCCGGATAGTTATCAGCGTTTGCAGGAACAAATTTTTCCTCCACCGCCGGGTCTCGGCCCGCCGCTGCCGGGGTTGATTGTAATTGGCCGCGAAGACTCATTGGCGACGGTCAAGGGATTGCTGCAGACGGCACCTACGACTGGTGCGGATTTGAACCTCACTGTGGTGCGTGGATGGCCGGGCGTCGGGAAGACAACTCTGGTCGGTGTACTGGGTCGCGATCCTGAAATGCTGAAATCGTTTCCCGACGGCGTGCTCTGGACGGCGTTGGAACGAGGACCGGAGTTGATGACTAAGTTCGCTGACTGGGGCCGCACGCTGGGCACCGATGACCTGCTCCGCACGCCCTCCGTAGAAGAGGCCATTATCAAACTTGCCACGCTCTTACGTCACAAGAGAATGCTCCTCATTGTGGACGACATCTGGCAGGCTTCGGATGCTGTGCCCTTTTTGAGAGTTGCGGGCCAAACGAAATGTGCGGTGCTGGCCACTACCCGGCTGACGAAGGTGGCTGATGAATTGTCTCCGAATGAGCAAAGAATCTACGTCCTCCCGGTTTTGACCGAAGCGAATTCCATAATCCTGTTGCGTTACCTCGCTCCTGACCCAGTGGACCAGTATCCTGACGAATGCCGCGAGTTGGTGAGCGATCTCGGTTACTTACCACTCGCTCTGCACGTTGCGGGAAGACTGTTAAAAGCCGAGGCCAAACTCGGACTGAATGTGGTTGAACTGATTACGTCGATTCGGGAAGGCGCTAAATTTCTCGAAGAATCCGCGCCAACTAATTACAAAACCGACGGCGCCGTGCTGCCCACCGTACAGGCACTCCTCAACAAGAGCACAGATTCCCTGGACGAACTGACCAGAGACTGCTTCGCCTTTCTTGGTCCATTCGCGCCAAAACCGGCAACCTTCGACGCCGCAGCGATGAAAGCCGTTTGGCAAGTAGATGATCCCGCACCAATCATCAGAAAACTTGTGGCCCATGGTCTATTGGAACATGTTGGTGCGAGCCGGTTTCAGATGCACGAGTTGCTGGTGAAACACGCCAAGTCACTTTTGCAGTAGCGACATGTAACATTTCCGCTAAAAACGCATAGTAGTTAGACAGTCAGGAAATACCTCACCCAGATCAGTGGCTGAACTAATCCAGTTTCATGTCGGCGGCAGACGCGGGTAATAGTCTTGCCCCGGTGCGGCTTTAGAGGTTGTGAGTGCCCAGCATTCACATTTATTTAAGAGGAGAGAAGGATGAGCGTTAGCACGAATCGTAAGCAGACTAGTTCAAAAATGGTTGGAAAGGAGGAGCGAGAAGCAGGATCGCGGCGGGGTGATACCCGGGTCAGCACGATTCTGGAAGTTAGAGGCACCGGCAAGAAACCTGCCAAAGCCAGTCAGAAACGAAAAGACAACCGCGGCGGGAAAAAGGGTGGTACACGAGTCAGTACCATGGTCGAGGTACGAGGAGCGGGCAAGAAGAGCGCGGCCCAGAGTACGAAATCCAAAGCTGTCAAATCAGGTAAGGCTAAGAAAGGTGGAACCAGAGTCAGCACGATCCTCGACGTGAGATCTGGTGGTAAGAAGAAGACCGCCGCTCCCCGCCGCAGCACAACCACCCGGGATGGAAGGTAAACCTTAATCACTCACCCCACGAAGTTCGCCACTGAGTTTTGGGAGGGTAGCCTTCGGGCTACCCTTTATTCTTTCCGCCAGACAATCCTCATAACCGCCTATGTAATAGTGCAAGTCTGCGTGTAAGATACGCAGCGAGACGGCGAACGGAAATCCTTAACGCCTGACAGTCAGAGGCCTCGGAACTAACTTCCCTCTGGTAATACTGGACTGCTGAACCCATGAAGTGCTCCCGGATTTCAGGATCCCATGTTCATTACGAGTAAGTGCAGGCCTTGCAGGCATCTGCGGAGCGTCACCGCGATCTTCACTCTAATATTACTTTTATTAGCCGTCGTTCTTATTTCGGATGACGGGGTTACCGGTGCCTCATCCGCAGCAGCCGGTGCTGTTGATGAGCGTGCGTCCCAGGCATTTTCGACTGCGGGTCAACTTCGCTCAGCTTGGACCACCTCCTCATTACACGCCGCCATCGACAAGTACGAAGAAGCTGCGTCTGCCTGGCAAGCCGACAACAACTGGTTACAATGCGCGACTGCATTGGCTCAAGCGGGTGAAGTACAGTTCATCCTGGGTGAGTATCGCCCGTCACTGGACCACTACGAACAAGCGGTCACGGCCGCACAAAAAGCAAACGACAGGACGCTCGAAATCGTCTACCTGTCCAATGCCGCCCGCTTGCACTCACTGCTCGGAGCGGCCGATCAGGCGCGGCAGTTGGTCGAACAAGTCCTGAAGTATTACTCCCCAATTGACCCGACCGGTCTTCCGGAGGAAAAGAAACATGCTTACGGCGCCTCACTTAGCTGCATAGGCGAGATCAATTACGCTACCGGTGACCTGTTGCGGGCAAGTGATAACCTCGAGCAAGCGGAGCTGTTATTGACCGAAACCGGCGATCGCGATGGCGCCGCAAGAGCGCGGCTGTTCTCAGCTTACATCACCTTAACAACCGGCGAGCGAGAGCGCGCGATGAAAGAGTTCACGGCAACACTCACCGCTTTTCGTGAAGTAAACAATCAGTCAGGGGAAGGATTGGCGCTGACAGCGCTGGGCACCGGCTACTCTTTCCGTCATGACGACGAAACTGCCATCAAATTACATCGCGAAGCACGTGAGATCTTTCGCTTGATTGGCGACCACCAAAGCGAGGCTATCACTCTTAATGGCATTGCCCAAGCGTATCAAAACCTCCATGAATACGACCTCGCTCTCAAACACTACCAGGAAGCGCTGCAGCAGTTTCAGGAAAATGGTAGCGCAGACTTTGCCACTGTCGACCTTTGCCAGATTGGCGCGGTCTACAACGAAAGTGGTGACACCACACAGGCGCTGACGTATTACGAGAAATGTGCAAATGCGAGTCGAGCGGCAGGCAAGGACCGCATCCTCGCCTACGCCACAGACTTCATCGCGGCAATCCTTGCACAGAAGGGCCGACGAACAGAAGCTCTGGATCAATATGACAAACTGCTGAAGTACTACAACGAGATTAATGACCGTCGTGGGAAAGCTCTCATACTTAACAATCTTGGAGACTTATATCTTTCGTGGGGAGATACACCAAAGGCCCTCGAGTTTTATTCGCAGGCGCTTCCGGTAAGTAAACAAGCTGGAGAAAACGGTGTAGAGATTGCCACTCTTTATAATCTCTCCAAAGCCGAACGGGCCGCAGGTAATCTCGAGACAGCTCTGACTCACGTCAAGGAATCGATCGATGTTATTGAAGGATTGCGGTCCAATCTTGCCAGTCCCAATCTTCGTTCAGCGTATTTTGCAGGTAATCGGCAGCATTACGATTTGTATGTCCAGTTATTGATGGAATTGAATCAGGAGCGGCCCGACAAGGATTATGCGGCGACTGCGCTGCTTGCGAGCGAGAATTCCCGAGCTCGATCACTGCGCGAGATGCTCGCCGAGATGGGAACCGATATTCGCAAGGGGCTCGATGACGCCACGCTGAAGCGAGAACGCGAACTTCAGCAATTGCTTTCGGTCCAGGGACAAGATCAAGCGGCACTAAAATCCAAACAGCAGGCAGCAAACGACAAGCAAACACCTGATCTCGATCTCTTACGCGCTGAATACGAAGAGATTCAAGCGAAGATCAGACATCACAATCCCAACTATGAATCTCTTCTCCAACCATCGTTGCTGACACTAAGCGAGATACAGTCGTTACTTGATGACAACACGCTGTTGCTCGAGTACTTCCTGGGTTCCGACGAGAGTTACCTGTGGGCTGTCAGCAATAAATCTTTGCACGCTTACAATTTGCCTGGGAAGGCACGCATCGATGCGGCGGCGCTTGAATTCTACCAACTGCTGACCGCGCGCCAGCACGTGGAAGGAACTCTCGATCAAGGTTACCAGGAACGTGTTGAAGCAGCGGACAAAAAGATCAGCACAACGGGCAGAAACCTGAGCCAGATGTTGCTGGGACCAATCGCTCAACAATTGGGCCACAAGAGACTGCTCATCGTTGCCGAAGGAGCTTTGCAGTACACGTCTTTCGATGCTCTCCCTGATCCGGTTCAAAACGCAGAGTCAAAAGCACAGGAAGAGCAACCATTGTTGATATCCGGACATGAGATTGATTTTCTTCCTTCAGTTTCCACCCTCGTCGCAATCCGAGCGGATCGCCGTCCGCGAAATACATCATCCAACGTGGTCGCGGTTTTTGCCGATCCGGTTTTCACTGCTTCCGATGACCGTCTGCACTCAAACCAGAACGCGAGCGCTCAGCAGATCGTGACCTCGAACTATTCGCCATCGACCGCTGTTGCGAATCAAAGACGCAGTGGCCTGAACCGGTTGGTGTATACATCAGATGAGGCAGCAGGGATTCAGCGAGTTGTGCCGCAGGGTGTTTTGGTCGCGGAGGGCTTCGATGCTACGCGTGAACGAGTGGTCAGCGAGAAAACAGGGACGTTCAAAATACTACACTTCGCAACGCATGGTCTGATTAACGCTGAGCATCCGGAACTGTCGGGGATCGTTCTCTCGATGCACAAGGCTGACGGCTCCGCGCAAAATGGGTTCCTGCAACTTTATGACATCTACCGGTTGAATCTGAGTACCGACCTGACGGTACTGAGCGCATGTAACACAGCGCTGGGTAAAGATGTAAAAGGAGAAGGTTTGATCGGATTGACACGGGGTTTTATGTACGCGGGTTCCCGCAGTGTGATTGCTAGTTTGTGGGAGGTGGATGATAAAGCCACGGCAGCTTTGATGGAAAACTTCTATTCGGCGATGCTGCGCGATGGTCTGACACCAGCCGCGGCGCTGCGGTCAGCTAAAGAGGCGGTGCGCAAACAACCCGCATGGCGACATCCGTACTTCTGGGCCGGGTTTGTACTTCAAGGTGAATATCGCGAGCCGATTACCTCGACATCGGCCACGAGCCTTCCGCGAATCGCAGTCATACTACTGGGATCCGCGGTGTTGTTATTTTTGATGGTGAAGTTCGGGAGCCGTTTGAAACGCCAGTAACAGCACGTTCAGCATGGTCAAAAAATCTGAACTCGAACGAAATACGTTGAACGAGCTGCTTGAGTGGCTGGATGCCGATCCACAAGTAGCCGCACAGAAGTATGAGGAAATTCGGCACAATCTCATCAAAATTTTTGCCTGGCGAAAATGTGCGGATGCGGAGGGGATGGCTGATGAAGTTATCGATCGCGTGGCGGCAAAGGTAATGACGATCAGGGAGGAGTACCGTGGTAATCCCCAGCGATACTTTTTCGGAGTCGCGCGAAATCTCCTCAAGGAATACCAAAGGACGCAGGACCAGCACGTTTCGCTCAATGAGCTGGACCTCGCAGCCCAAACGATCGCTTCCGGCGATCAACAACACCTCGAACAGGAAGATACCTGTTTGGGACATTGCCTCAATAAACTGACAGTCGAAGAACATCAGCAAATAATTAGATACTACGGTGACGACCAGCAAGGGAGAATTCGTTCGCGTAAGGAGTTGGCCCAGGAATTGGGCATAGGACAAAATGCCCTAAGGGTGAGAATGTTTCGACTTCGAGCAAGTCTGGAAATGTGCATCAAGAAATGTTTGGAAAGATCCGCAAACCGCGAAACGAAATGAGTTCAATTTCATTATCGTTGGAACCTCAGAACTGGCAACTATGCGAGAAGTAACTCCAGAAGAAGTGAAGATTCGACGCTTTCTGCTCGACGGGCTGGAAGAAGCCGAACGAGAGCAACTGGAAGATCTCTTTTTGACTGACGCCAATTTCAGCGAGCAGGTGTTGATGGCGGAGAGCGAGTTAATCGACGACTACCTGGAAGATCTACTGGACCCGGCTGAGAGTGAAAAATTCCGGCAAGTCTTTGAAAATACACCGGAACTGTCAAGAAAAGTCAGAATCGCGCGATCCATTAAAAATTACGCCCGGCGTGAGTATCCCGCCACGATCCGTAAGCAACGCAGATCATATGTTTACATCGCGATCGCCGCCGGCATCGTGGCAGTTGTATTTGGTGGACTCTGGATCCTGCGTCGCACGCAATTCAAGCAACAGTCCGCTCAGGAAAACAGTAGACGTGCGGAAATCGAAAAAGAGCTGATCGCGGCTAACACTCGCGCAACCGGCAGTGTTGAATCACCTGAACCGGGAGTGACTCCGCTCGTGCTTGCCTCGGTATCAACTCGCAGCGCCGGCCCGCAATCGATGCTGAGTTTAGGAAGCGGGGCGGAGGCGTTCGATCTCTGGTTGCTGCCTACCGTTACGCCATACCACACCTATAACGCAACGCTTAAGAAGCTAGGTACTGCCGATCAGTTCCATGTGACCGGCCTTCCGCTGCAAAGCGGTAAACAAGGCAAAATGGTTCGATTGCGCGTACCGTTGAGACTCCTGACACCTGCCGTTTATGAAATTGCCATAGACGCCGTTGGCCCCGACGGTCAGCTTGTCAACGCAGGCAGGTTCACCTTTCAAGTCACTGAATAGCGCCGCAGAAACGTCGGGTCACAGCACTCACCTGTTGGACCTGGTAAGCACCTGAAGTTTTCTGTAACACTTTTCCTTCTGCACCATAGAAGGCGAGGGGATCGGTGTCGCGAGTGTAAATGGCGCTGTCAGTCCAGTTTGTCATACCAGATAAATAAATCTCCGCGAACTGTTCTTCCTCTCACGCTGTCCAACCGCGTGACAACCTTCTCGTTTGGAGGTTCACATGACTCGTACCCACCTACTTCTTATTAACCGGTGGCTAGTTCGTTTCGCTTTTGCCCTGATTTTTATCATCAGCTTATACGCTGTAGTTCAAGCGGACCAGTTGGTTCGTGTAAATCCCTCTTACTCAGCGGCAATCTTTTTACAAGTAGAACAAGAGCCAAACACGATCATCGATCAGGGACTGAGTGGCGTTATTTGTATGAGCGCCAGGGCGCGCGTGCGCAACTACGAACGCATAAGTTCACTGGTTGCAGCCGCACTTGCACTCCTGATCTATTACCTCTGGTTATTACTCGCACCGCGTTTTCTTCCTTCCATTGGAAAGTGGTTGATCTCACCGCTTCTGGCTTCGTTGCTCGTTGCGGTGTTAGTGGCTGCGTTTGAGAACTCGCTGCTCACATCCGCCTGCGAGGAGTTGAGCGGGTGGCGATTCGACACCATGTCAACGATCTTTCTGATGAATTGGCTCTTCTTTGTCCTTCTTATTTTCATCGCCTTAGCAGTTTTGAAGTACTTCCGTCTGCGTAGAAGGATGGCGGCACTCAAAACCAGTTAGCCACACATGATGGAGGGATGAATGTCAGACGCAATCATAGCTGTAGGTGGAACTGGTAAAAGGGCGGCCCTTCTCTACCTGAAGCTTTTAAATACGTGGAGGCCTGCCAACTTCGCGTCACCAGGCGGAAACGTTTTTGTGGTCGATATGGAACCGCAGCCGGGCACGCCCGACGCGCTGTTGAACGACGAGCTTAAAGCTGCCGGCGTGCCCAGCAGCCACTTCGTCTCACCTGTGCCCGGCAGTGCAAGGGTGGACCGCGCGATTACGCTCAAGAGGTTCATGGGCTTCGGCCAGGACAGGAACGGTGACTCTTCTCAACTCGCTCACACTCTTTATAACAACCAGCAGCTCAATGTTCAGATCATCAAGGGAATGAATTGTGAACCGACAGTCGGAGCGACGGTCGCCTCACGAAGGTTTGTCGCTTCAAATCCGGAAGCTGAAGTTCAGTTTCTCGAGGATCGGCTTGCCTCGTTCGATCGCGCGATCATCGTCGGATCAATCATCGGCGGAACAGGTGCGGGTGTCATCCCGCAGTTGGTCTACTGGCTGCACAACAGGCTTCCTGCAAAGCCGGCGTACGGCCTTCTATTTCTCCAGTGGATCGAAATACCTGAAGGAGATACGGACGAGCCGAATGACGTCAAGATGGCCGGCAACACAAAAGCCTGGCTGAACTACCTTATAGAACATCACCCGGAAAATACCGACGGCGTTGACGACAAACTCTTCCAGCATTACGTGCTGATCGGCAGGCCGGAAGGTATGCCGCTGAATGGCGCCGGCTCAGACTCTCATCATCCCTTGCATCTCCTGGGAGCGCTTTATCTCCTCCAGTTTGACACGTTCTTACAACTAGCTCCGGGCGCCACCGGTCCGCACTACCTGGAACTGAGCACTGGGATCAACCCGGGTGCGATCCAGATGGGTGACGACACCATGGAAAAGGCGGTGATTCGGGAAAAGCTAATCGCGGCTCTCTTGGCTGAGCTTAAGGAGCAGCAGCCGGACGAGGCGCTAAGCCCGTTCACTTTGTTCGCACCGACCACACTCGCGTGGAAACCCTTCATCTCCACACTCGAGAAGATCTCAGCTAAGTGGAATCGTCGCAAACATCTCGACGAAGACTGGAAGAAGATTGCAGGCTTCCTGGACGTAGAACGTAAGGCTTCTGAGGATCGCGTTGAAGAGCTGAAGGCACTTACTGCCACGATGCCTGGTGCGAGAGATGTATTCGATTTTGACTGGACGCTAATCGCCCAACACGCGGAGGCGGCTCTGGTGGACGCACGCCGCTTAGTAAAGCGCAACCTGACTGAGGCTCCGGTCGCATTCCCGGGACACGAAGATGCTCTGAGTGGAGTTGCCACTCACTTCATCAAGGAACTGCGCAGTACGCTGCGCCAAATGTCCATCAAATGAGGGAGGCTTCATGCCATATCCTGTAGCTTTTTTGCCTGGCAACGTGGTGCAGCCGCAAGCTGGCGGCGGTCAAGGCATGTTTGTCAGAAGGCTTGAACTTTTGGAACTGAGCAAGTTGAGCGATGTCGTTGGTGGCGGCGACTTGGTAGCCCGTACGCCTGATCCACAGGCGCGCAGATTCGAGTACAAGAAGTTTCTCCTACGCGACCTGGCAAAACATGACCAGGGTGAACCCTTACATTTGACACCGAATCTGGCTCACTTCATGACGCTTGTTGAAGGACTTATCTATGGACATCTCACATTCAAAACGTACGACCTTCACGAATTTAACTTTGCCGTCCCGACTCCTCTGCGCTATCTAACGGTTCTCTCAAACAGGCTGGGGCGTGTTTTGGGCGGCACTGATCCCGACGTCTTAGTCTTCAGTGCAGCCAACGCGGTGGATTTTTCAGATCTTGAAGTCGCTAATAGCCAGGTCCGGGAGCTAGATGGCGTCCACGCACGGGAGCTCCTGCGTGGTTTCAAGGAGAATCTACAAACTCGCGGTTTGTGGCATCCGGACCATATTCTTTGGATGAGGCTCCTCGACCGCCTCTTTTTCTATGACCCACCGATGGCTCCAGTGAATCTGGATATTCTGAAAAATGGTTGGAGACAGGTAGGTCCGGTCACATTAAAGATCAACGTCAACGCCGGTTCGGCGCAATACCGTCCCTTCTACCTGCCAGTTTATGAGAATGACTACCGAGATCGAGCACTACGAGCCTTGTCAGGAGTGGTGGTCCCCGCCACTGAAAGCCTGCAGTTGATGGTTGATAACCAGGTCGTTGGTAAGATCTTAATGCCTCACCCGAGTGCTGCAGGAGCCGGCAATCTTGTGTTGGAGGAGAGGATCGACTCAATCCCGATCAAGATTAACTATGACCAACTTCGCCCGCATCTCCGCAGTCTCGTAACCCCTCTACGGACGGTTCCTAACCCTGTGCAACAAGTGGCCCATGATTCACCGTTCGAGTACCCCGATGCCATTCGGATTCCAATTCAGTACGACGGATTCATCGGACTCGACGGTCTCAGAGGGACCAGCACCGGCGGATTTAGCCAACGGTTTATCGAACGTATGAGGGGAAGGAGGATCATGAATATCGGTCCTTTGTCGGAAGGGGATATACCACCGTGCCTTATCCGCAATACGAGCATTCATTGTTTCGCGGACACTCATCAGGACAATGTCACATTTTATGTCGAAGACTATCAGGGCATAGCCGTCGAGGAGTTACGATTGCTCGGCTACATACTCTGGAGTGTCTTCGACAAGAGCGCCGAAGTTGATGAAACTCAGAAGACAGTAGTGATGAGAGGCAGGGTAGTCCTGGATTTCTCTGGAGACCGTTTTGAGATAAAGACCAATCTGCAATGCGAATGGCCCAACCCTCGAGTGAAGGCGGCGACGCTTCAGCGGCTCGTTGGTGTTCTGGCGGATAACCAGGTGCCTTTGCTCTTCCGTGAGTGTGTGAACTATTGGGTTAACACCGGCTTCAGCCATCCTATCCAACCTTTAGTCTCAACTCCCTCGCCAATCAATCTTGGTCCATACCGATGGTTCATAAATAACATTTGACGGAAGGCGTGCGATGGAAACGAAGTGTAAAACCTGTGACTTCAACTTACAGAATTTCAAGGACAGTATCGAACTCGCTGGTAATTTCCACTCGATCTATTGCCCCGTTTGCGGCAGCCTGGTGGTAGTAAATGCTGAATTCCAAGGGGTCCTTTACGATGAGGTCCAGAAGGGTTACGTGATATGGGATTTGGCGATCCGACGTGCGTCCGGACCTGCGAGTAAGACGCAGAGCGTCGGGCAGATGGAACTCAAAGTCAACGGAATTTCTTTGAACCCCAATGACCTCTGCTACGACAAGGTAATCATTTTCCAGCACGAGGACGAGATAGTACTCCCGCAATCTATCATCAGGCCGGAGTTTCGACGTTATCTTGCACCGTATGCCCGGTCGATCGGCAGATGGGAGCCACCCTTTTTCATTTTTGATCTCCCGCTTAGAGGCGACTACACCGTACCGGTACATCTCCGCGCCCTCGTGAGTCAGAGCGAAATCAGCCCTCAATCCGGGAAAACCAGCAAGGGTTCAGCGCTGAATCTTTGGCCGGCTTTCAGGCGGACAGGCTGGCGAAATTACTTTGTTTACTTCGCGAGCAGCGACCCCAACATTAAATTGCAGTTGCTGACAGTGTACGGGCAGGAAGGACAGTCAGCCACGTTCGTGGGGGTTACAGCGCGCGGTGAAGTTAATTTTGTTCCGGAACTGATTGAGATCAAGATGGCTGACAATCTTGGCTCAGAGTACTGGAGTTGCTACCAGGTAGAATTTAAAGACAACGAGTCTATCCCCGCTCCTGCCGGCGGCAGCAATGAGCAACTCATCCCGGTCCTGTCCCTTGATTTCGGTACGTCCAATACATGCTTCGCCGTCAAGCTATCAGAAAACAGCTTGAGTGAAGTCATCCAGTTTCGCGATCGGACGAAACGAATCATCCGCGGCTTCTCTGTTGAAGACTCCATCAACGTCCCTTGGCTACCCGAGATCGAACCCAACATCGGCAACCACACACAATTACCTTCGGAGTTAAGTTTTTCTAAAGAGACGGAAAAGATAGGTCCTGAGATCGAAACCTTCAGGCCGATTGTGGACTACACCATTCCACCATCGACACGTTACCGGGAGGGCGAGGAGAAGTTTATACAGGGTGAATTCAAGTGGGAGGCCGCCCTCCCCGTGCCTTTGAAGGCATTCACGTACCGGCTCCAATATCTCTACTTGACTCTGGCGTTTCGCATGGCGCTCGCGGAGGTGGTAAGCGATCCTCGGTGCCAGAGGTTAGACCAAGTAGATCTGGTAGCAACCTGCCCGTTAGCCTTCGGCGAACACCAGCGAGAGATGTTTCGCAAGACTGTAGCGCAAGTGCAGGAGGACATTACAAACCAAACTGGCGTCAACATCGTGTTCCAGAAGATGTATGACGAGTCTCATGCCGGAGAGTCAGGATCCGGACAAATGCCCGGCACAATTGAAACTGTATACGTCGACGTCGGTGGTGGGACCACGGATCTTGGGTTTTTCCGCTTCGAGCAAACGGAAGACAAGCCGCATGACCAGGCCATCTACCTGGACAGTATGCAGTATGCGGGCGACGATGTGTGGAACTCGCTCACTGAAGCGAATCTTTCCACTTGGACTGCCACAAAGTTCGAGCGGGAGGCTCGCGCGCGTGGAGCTGCGTCTCTATTTAACGATCCTGTCTTCATTCCATTTCAAAGGCAGCGCAACAACTCAGACCGCGCCAAAAGAGGTTTGCGTAAATTTATCGATGGGCTCGTTGAGTATGTAACCAGGATGATCGCTGCGCGCGAGTTTAACCGTGCGTCAGGAGAGTCTCTCGATGGTGAGCTTGGAATTTACCTGCTCGGGAACGGCTGGCGCTTTATCGAAGTTCTAAACAATGCCGGCAAAGAGCGTGATGTCGGTAAGACGATTGCCAGCCAGGTGAAAACGCTGGTGGAGGCTCGACTCAACCACTACGGAGTGTCAGCTCCATCGCTGACAGTCATATACCCAATCGTTAAGGATAGAGACCCAAAGACGGTCGTAACGCTCGGCGCGATTTCCCTCTTCGTGGGTGAAAAGGCGGGCGACATTTCGCCCGAACCCGAGTTTACGCTCAAAAGTTTCCTCGGTAGTGACGTGCGGATATCGAGCCCGCTGCGCCAAACCGTAAATTGGTACGAGACACTCCCTTATCCACTTCCGCGTAGTTCCGTCGTGAGAGGTATTAACTACGAAAAGCCGAATGGATTTGATTTCGAGAAGGAGCAAATCAATGGGGTACGAATCCAAGAGTTGAACCTGCTCGATCACCGCATACTCGCGGGGAACGTTGATGGTCCGTACCTGACTAAGAACATGATGGCCTTTTATCTGGAGAACTGGCACAAGAAAACAATGTTCTAGTTCCTGCGAGCAGTTTCCATGATCGACTCTTACCTTTCAGTGATCCTCGTAATCGCAGGCGTGGCGGCGGGTGTGTGGTTACGCCCGCGGTTGATCGTATTGTGGCGTAAGTTCAGAAACCAACCGCAGTCAGACGCCACGTTGACGAAGAAGATCGATGGGACCGGGGTTTCTGATCCTAACGAGTTAGTTTCACTGAACCGTGATTGCCTGGACCAGATCAAACAGATCAACGCTCAGCTTTCTAAGATCTGTAAGTCAATAGATCAAGCACAGTCCGCTCTCGTTAGCGAACATCAACAGGCCACGCAGCAAATGAACACAGGGTTCCTCAAGCTGCTGTCTTCTAACGAGAGTTTCGCCAACGCTCTACAAGGCTCGCTCCAACGAAATCTCGACGCACTTAACATCATTGCCGATCAGGCGGAGTCCAGGGCTGGGTTTCAGTCTGCCCACACATCCAGCGGGAGCAGCCACGTAACTTCGGATGGTCGTGAGCAATCAGTTGTTGCGAAGGTTAGCGAGAAACAGAGTTTTACCCCGTTCGACGAGTTAATAGATAAGATCAAGGTTCAGGTCAACCAGGCCAGTTGTAAAGGATTCAAGAATATCCAGATATTCCTTGAGCAACTTCGCGAAAAAAATCCGATAGAATTAGATTCCCCTTCCGACCAGGTATTCATCCTCTTCGCACACAACGCAAAATCTGAAACTACCGGCAAAGCTTTCGTTATGCCGGGGTCGTATCTGGGCCGTCCCTGGGTGGACTGGTTCGAGATGCCTAAGGGCGTTTTCGAGCGTGTCGAGGGAACAGTAGAACCAGCGACGGTCGCCAGAGATGCGAACGGGAGTTGGAATCTTGTTAAGTCAGGCAGCCTCAGTCAGCAATAGAAACTTATGGAAAATAATGTTGTTTGTCCGAACTGTCAGCGCCAAAGCACCAAGCCGATCTTTCACTGTCCACGATGCGGGCGGGAGCAAGTGAAAGAGGTGTCGACGGAGGGACCACAAATAGTGATCCGCTTCCACGGTGAGATGGCCAGGATCATTGTCGTTTCCTATCAACAGAAGCCGGTGAACCTGAAGCTGATAAGCATCACTGGACCGAGAGTACTTCTGAAGCTTGACGGTGGAGTCGATCTGCCGCAGCCGGCTCTGGCTCTCTACGATGTGCTTCAAAAGGACGAGGAATTATGGGAGTTGCAGGGACAAACAGCTTAAGACTTATCGCGTTTTTACTGGCGCTACTGGCAGCCGGCTGTGGCAGCTCTGCGGCGGATGCAGAGGACGTCGTAGGTACAGGCGCGTCCGCGCAGACGTCACCCACGCCCGGTTCTGCCATTCCTCCGGCGCAGAACAACAACGATTTGATCGTCGGAGATATTTCAAACAGTCTTCAAGGCTTCGCTACCAAGGCGCCGAAACAGATTGAGACTCTCTACCGCGTCCTGCTTCGAAATTCCATCTCCCCGCAGTTGGCAAAGATGCCTGGTGAGAAAAGTGCTTCACAAGAGTTGAGACTGCAGGAAGTCAGGATGTTTTCACAAGCCGGTTCTTATTCCGGCATGACGACCCCGCTCGTGGAAACCATCAGCCAGGGGGTGCCTGTCTATCGTTCTGCAATCATAGTTACCGATGGAATGGAGAGCGACAATTTCTACTTAAAGCTTCAGGAGGCGATGGTACCGCTCGCGCAGGAGGGGTGGGGAATATGGTTACTCCTACTCCAGTTGCCATTCGACGGCAAATATCATCTGGAGCAGCCTCTGAACGCGGAGATTCAACTCCCCCGAATGCAGGCGTGCGTGCAGCAAAAAGATCCCGGCTGGCAAGTAAGTCCTATCCCCAACGCTCTGAGCGCAGTCCGCTTCAGCGGTGAACGTGCACTGCTTCTATTCGTGCTCGACAGAGACCCGGAACGCGGAAGAAATCTGGTATCCACCCTCAGCAAAGAGATTGAGGCAGAGTTGCGCAAACCAGAAAGCGTAGAACTCTCTCCTCTTTACTTGCGGGAATACACAGTAAGCGGGGCGGACGCCCAAACGCTCGGCATCCAATTGTTAGGAAGTCCATCGGCCAGTGACCAAACTTTAGTTACAGACTCAGAAGATAACGGCCCCATAAAAAAGTTGCTCTTGCACCTGTCCTGGCGAAAGCCCGCTGGCTTTATCCCTCAGCCTTTTGAGGAACAATGGGAGCTAAAGAGAAAAGACGCCAGTTGGGCGAACTTGCAGATAGTAAGAAGTCGGGATGAGAAGGTCTCGCCTGGTGATCTTAATCTTACCGTCGACTGTGACCCGACAACTATGGAGTGGATCAAAAGCTTCTACGCCAGCCGGATAATCCGTGATGAGCGGACGACTTTCTCCGTGAAAAGCACTCTCCAAAAATCCGTCCGGGGATGGTGGAATGATTGGGACGCCGTCACGACGTGGGAGTGTCCTCACAAGGTCTTCAAGTTGGCAAGTCTTGTAGAGAGAGTCGCGGGCGTTGCTCGCGAGCGTTTGATGAAAACTTCAGCCGCAGAAGATCACAAACTAAAACTCCAGATCGGAACTCGTTAGCGCGCGTAAGGAGAGTTGTTCACAGATGCTGGGCGTCTTAAAGGATCTCGCCATTAATTACGTCCGATTCGCGACACCCTTCTTTGCTGCGCACGTTCTTCTCCTGATCTATTTCATTCTCAGATGGAACCGGAGCAGACGGCTTATCAATAAGGATCTCGCGGAGTTGCGGGGCGACGCAGAGACTCCTCACCTTCTTTCAGCGGCACAGGAACAGATCGTTAAGTATGCGGAGCAAGGACGGGAGGCGGATCTCGTGCGCCTCGAGACTTCCGTTACGGAAAAAATCTATCGAAATCTGGAACCTGGACGACTGTTAATCAACAGTTTCGTCATTGTAGGACTGATGGGTACGCTCTTCGCTTTGTTCCAGGTAGGTCGCGACGCAGGAACTTTGCAAGGTCCACAAGATGTGCTGAATCGGATGAGCGTCGCGTTTAGCGCTAGTTTCTTTGGACTGCTCTGGGCCTTAACGTGCAATCTATTTCTCATCAGAGCGCTGCGGACACGTGCGACACAAGCCGCGCAGGAAGTGGGCCGTCGGCTCTCTGAATTCAGTGCAATCAACCAGCCAAAACCCGCCCTGGCCTTTGAGCAAGCGGCGCGAGGTCTCAATCAAAATGTTGAATCGCTTGGGAGGGTGATCGCGCGCCTCGACCTTCGGGAGGAGGCGGGCCTCGAAATATTCCAACGGATTCTCAAGGAGTTCCGCGACACGACGAACTCTGTCATTTCCGATCTTGCAAAAGAGATGAAAGCGGCGCAGACGCAGTCCACTAAGATCGCCGCAGAGTTAAAATCCGGCATCTCCTCGACACTCGAAGACCTGAAAAAACGCTTTGACGAAATATCGGATAGTTGGCGTAACGATCTTGAAAAGACCATTCAAGCGAGCGAAAGGGCGGCACAGCGGCTAGCTACTTCTTCCGAGAATCTGGCTCTTGCGACGGCAGAGGTGTCTACATCCCTCTCGGCCGTACAACGATCTCTCGAAAAGACGGAAGCACTTGCAGAGATAGTAACCAACGTGGAAGCACTGTCTTCCAATTACCTCGTGAAGACAGGCGAGCAAATAGCCCTTTTCAAGAAAGGCATTGACGCGACGGTGGAAACATCGCGCTCAATTCTCGACCAGTGGTTTACGATGCTGGGCAAACGCAACTCAGAGATCACAGAGAGTCTGACGAAGGTCACATCAACATGGCAGGACCACGTCACGAACACGAGTCAAGAGCTTGCGACAAGATTCGACAAGGTTAGTTTGGGTACGGAGTCCCTGGCAGCTTTTCTTTCGCCGGAAGGCAGACTCACAGAAGTTTTGGGGCAGATTCAAGACTCCGTTTGTACTACGCGAGAGTGGATTGATTATAAGTCTCGGGCCGACCTGAATGTTCAACTGGATACTCTTGTTTGCGCTGTCGAAAAGCTCGAGAGTGCGATTGGGAGATTTGAGCCGGCATTCACCGGTACCAGTCTCCCGGCGCCAGAAGTTCCTCACATCCTGTTGACACACGTCACCGAGATAAAAGACTTACTCAGCAAGATGGTCAGCACCAACGGTTCTGGCCCAACTGTTCGCACAGTTCCGCAAGAGCATAGTCTGGACAAGTTAACTGAAAAGATGGACGAGATCGTAGTGATGTTCAAGTCGCAGATGCAAAAGATGAGTGATCCGGCGCCGATTGATGAGCCGGAACCGTTGATCCTACGGCCCGAGAGGGGATTGAGGGCTTGGCTCAGACGGCGAATAAGACGTAGCAGATAAGGTGCGTGGCGTGATTGATAGGAATGATCAGGACGAAATCAATATATGGCTCGCCTATAGCGATCTGTTCAGTGGAGTCATAGCGATCGCCATTGCCCTCTTGGTTTTTCAACTGATCCCCAAACCCGGCCCAGGTGAGGGAGATAATGGAGAGGTCAAACGCCGTCGTGACACGCAATGGGGTATGACGCAGAAACTGTTCGACGGCATTCGGTCCCGAGGGTATACACCTGAACCGGCGACTATTGAACAGGTCAAACAGCGTTTCGACGGTAAGCCTCAAGGCAACGGGGATGTGCTTACTTTTAAAGACTCAACTGGAGAAAACGTAGTCATCCTGTTCAGTCCGGAAGGAGAGGAACAGCGCATCACCTTCGGTAGTCAGGTTTTGTTCGACAACGAGGGCGTCTATCGTGACACCATCAAGCCGGAAGGAATTGCGCTGCTGCAAAGTATCGGTAGTGTGATCTTGTCTCAAGGCAATCGCTTCAGCGAAATACGAGTCACGGGACACACAGATGTAAAGCCGCCTAAAGTTGGCGATAGTTTGGACTACAACTGGGGGTTGTCGTCGGAGCGCGCCATCGCAATCGTCAAAGAACTGCTGACTGACCCGGAGATAGCGAAGAGGCTGCCCAGCGGTATAAAGAAAGGATACGAGCTCTATAAAAGAGGTAGCGTTATCCTGAATTTTCCGCCGAACAGAATCTCCGCCATTGGCCGAGGAGAGTTCGAGCCCGTCGGCTCTATGACAGACGAGGCATGGGAAGAACGACGAAAAAAAATCTACAAGTCATGGAATGATGAGAATGCCATGCGGCAGAATCGTCGTATCGAAATTGTTCTCCGTTCAAGCCCTGCGACAAATACCATCGACATACCGTGAGGTCAGAATTCCTTTAAACAGAACTCACAAGGAGGAGTAGTTCAGGAGCAGAACATCATTTATTGTGGGTTCGGGCATAAAGTGAAATCGCCTTCCACCTTGAATCAACAACTTACGGGCACTGTTCGGTCATTAAGTGAAAATTTTGTTTACCTCCCGGTTAATCTTCACTCTTCATCGACAAGTTGCTGCCGGTCGAACGATGAAGAAACTCTTCGTGTACAGTTTAGATAAGATGAAATCCGATGCCTCAATCAATCCTCTCATTTCTTTTTAAGCAAGAACTCTCGCGAACGCGCGTCAAGGTAGTCTTAGCCTCGTTGATAGTTTTTGCGGGCCTTGCGGAGTGGGGTTCGAACGCTGGTCCGAGATCCTTGCTCAGAACGCAGACTGTTTATAAAACTACTGACAGCGGGTTGACCTTTAATGAGTCATTCGGAACAAAGTTTAATGCCACTGGCAACTTGCTTGTCTACTCTACATATCTTGGCAGTGGGCAAGGTGGCAATGATACAGCTCGCAGCATTGCAGTTGACTCAATCGGCAATGATTATGTGACAGGGCTCGCATGCGTACCCTGCACCAGCCGGAACAGCGCGCTCAACAGCATCGTCAACGGCGCCCCAGGCAACTCCGCCACAGCCACACCCGCCGCAACGCTTCTCACGCAGTTCTCGCAGCAGGGGCCGAAGTTAGTTGGCTCGGACGCTGTGGGGAACGACCGTCAAGGCCAGTCCGTGGCCATCTCCGCCGACGGCAACACGGCTATTGTCGGAGGGAACGGCGGGGGACAACAAGACATCTCGGCTCCTGGGGCCGCGTGGGTCTATACGAGGAGTGGCGGAGTCTGGACTCAACAAGGACCCAAGCTCGTCGGCTCGGGCGCTGTCGGGAACGCTGAACAAGGCTTCTCCGTATCCATCTCAGCCGATGGCAATACCGCCCTCGTCGGAGGGCACAAAGACAACAACAACGCTGGAGCCGCGTGGGTCTGGACCAGGAGTGGAGGAGTCTGGACCCAGCAGGGACCCAAGCTGGTAGGTTCGGGAGCCGAAGGGATCGCCAGGGTGGGGGGGGCTCAACAAGGCTACTCCGTGTCGCTCTCCGGCGACGGGAACACGGCCATCGTTGGAGGTATCTCAGACAACGTCAGCGACGCTCCTGATGGAACAGTCTATTTCGCTGGAGCCGCGTGGGTCTGGACTAGGAGTGGAGGAGTTTGGACGCAACAGGGACCCAAGCTCGTCGGATCGGGTGCCGCGAACGCCGCAACACAAGGCTGCTCCGTGTCACTCTCCGGCGACGGGAACACGGCCATCGTCGGAGGTTACTTCGACAATGCTTCCAATGGATCAGCCGTTGGGGCCGCATGGATCTGGAGGAGGAGCGGGGGAGTCTGGACCCAGCAGGGAAACAAGCTGGTCGGCTCGGGCGGCGATGGGGATGGGCTCGGTCTACAAGGCTACTCCGTGGCCCTTTCCGCTGACGGCAATACGGCCATCGTCGGTGGGGTCAGCGACTCTTTCAGTTTCTTCAATGGCCACGGGGCTGCGTGGGTCTGGACGAGAAGCGGAGGAGTATGGACTCAGCAGGGAAACAAGCTTGTCGGCTCGGGTGCGGTAGGGAACGCGAACCAAGGCCACTCCGTGTCTCTCTCCGGCGATGGCAACACAGCCATCGTCGGAGGGTTCGCCGACAACTTTATTGGCGACGACGGGTCCGTTGGGGCCGTGTGGGTCTGGGCAAGAAGTGGAGGAGCCTGGACCCAGCAGGGGAACAAGCTGGTCGGGTCGGGCGCCGTGGGGAGCGCCCGCCAAGGTTGGTCCGTGTCTCTCTCCGCCGACGGCAACACTGCCATTGTCGGAGGGCTTGGCAACAATAATTTCGTTGGGGCCGCGTGGGTCTTCACCGCTTCCACACCGACGTGTTCTATAGCACCACTAACATCTTTTGCTAATCTCGCTACTAAGTACTGCAGTGATCTGGCCATTACTCAGGAGCTAGAAGCCAATCCCGTCCGCACCGATTTGTATAGTCAATCCATGCAGACTGCAATCGCAGACTTTCAGGCGAGAGTACGAAATGCTGGCTTTACCGGCCCTTCCTAAGTGCCACGTTCAGAACCTTGGCTTATCAGGCACATCTCCGCGAAGTCTGGGACCAGGGGCATAAAGTAGCGCCATTCAAAGTAACGCCCCCGGAGTGTTCGACTGTTGCCTCGGCAATTGCCGGCGAGTTTAATAAACACTTCCCGAAGAACTGCTGTCTTCCTGGCAGCGTACCTATTCCACCTGCACCATCCAAACCTGGAGCGATACAACACACAGTGGGAAGAGCCATTGACGTGAATATAACGTCAATCAGCGGAGCGGGCATCGACACGAACCGAGGCGGCCAGTTGGATCAAATAGCAAGCGCCGCAGGTTTCTGGCGTCCTTATCCCGACACAGATCCTGTTCACCTTGAACCCTTGTTTCCGGTCCCTGTTGCGTCTCCGCAATCATGTTCAGGAACCTTAGCAGCCGCTGAAGCGAGATCGACAACGAGTAACGCCATATCGGAATCAGCCGTATCACCGGTTACGGTGAAGGTCTCAGAGCAGAGCATTAATGGCCATCCTGTCTACAGCTACCGAGTAGTGAACAGTAGCTCTGAGCCAGTGGTCTCGGCCACTATCGGATACGACCAGCCCAATGACAATCCAGAGCTCGCAGTGGCGCCTCTTGGCTGGGCCTTTTACAACGAATTACCGCAAAGCAGCATCACGTCTCCAATGGGCTGGAGCGCCAGCGTCGTTCCAACTGAGGAGAGCAGTTACTTGCAGTTGACGTGGGACGCTGATTCCTCACACGCCATTGCTCCTGGACAAAGTAGTGATGGCTTTAGTGTCGTCTTGCCCAATGCTGACAACTCCTACATGAACTCGCACTGGACGATTGTTCTCGCTGATGGAACAGTCTACTCAGGATCTTTAGAGCCTTTGAATGCCGCTACGGGAGACACAGTGCAGTTCTCGCAAGCCGTTTACACCGTCAACAAAGATGGCGGCTCCGCGACAATCACTGTCACGCGCTCTGGCAGCACTGCCAACTCTGCGACAGTTAACTTTGCCACAAGTGACGGGACAGCTAAGCAGCCGATAAACTACACGATGGCTTCTGGTAGTTTGACCTTCGCAGCCGGTGAGACGAGTGAGAGCTTCAGCGTGCAGATCACCAACAACGTTTACCTTGAGCCTGGCCAAACGGTTAACCTGAATCTGAGTAATGCAAGCGGCCTATCGTTGGGTAATTTGAGTTTTGCAACTCTCGTCATCAATAATAATTCTCCGTCGTCTTCTCCTACTCAGTTGATCTTGGAAACATCTGGTCCTGCACCTGATGAGGCGGCGGCCCTGGATTCAATACTATTCTCAAGAGATCCATTCCCAGGCGTGAATGGAGCCAACTTGTTTAATCTTGGGGTTGATCGGAACACGCGGGTAATTGTTTTTGTAATGAATCTTCAACTCGTTCACGGCGAAACCTCTTCTTCGGTTGTAGTTAATTTGATTGATAGTAACAACCAGAGTTACGACACGGCCGCGGAAGACGTACGGCTTGTACCTCACTTCGACTCTACACAAGTGGTCTTCAGGTTACCGGACAATCTATCCGCTGGCACGTGCACCATCAAAATAAAAGCGCATGGACAGATCAGCAATACAGGGACAATCAAGATAAGGATTTAGAACGTTCCAACGTCTCGAGCTCAACCTATTGACGTCGATCGACTTCTCTTTTGAACTTTCGGCAAGGCTTACCTTCCAATTTGCACTTTCGGCAATGGAGCCTCCAAAATTCAAAACTCGGCGTAACATTGAGGTCAATCGAGACTACTTCTCAGAACTCATGTTGTACATGACTGATGAGGTATTGAAAGTCCAGGATGACTAGTTGTGCAGGGCTGTTAAATGTTGCTCGAAACCCAAACCACATACCGAACGAATCGTTGGACACGAGCGGCGGGAGCGCGTTTCGTAACTTGATTCGTCTGGCGCTGCTTGATTGAATTCGCGCCGTCGCGTCAACTTTGGTGTTAGGGTCCTATGAAGAGTCTCATCACATCCATTCGCACTTGCCCGCGAGCCGTGACGGCGGTGAGCTTTGGTTCGCTGGCATTGCTGATTGTGAAGACGGTCTGGCTGAATCAACTGCCTGCTCCCTTTTCCCTTGCCCCGTCGCTCGGACTTCTTGTAGAAGGACTGCTCAGCGCCACGGTTGCTGCTTATCTGTTCTTCATTATCTCTGTGCAGCTTCCCCAGGTGCTCGAGCGACAACACCTCGGTGCCTTTATTGTCGATAGAGCGGAGTCAGTCGCCAATGGCGTCATGGGTTTCCTGCAGATGATCGCTGGCTCGACCGCAGGTGGACTCTTGGACCAACAAACGGTCGACTTGGATGTGGTCAATGAACTCTTTTCGCGCGTATCACCAAACGCGAATGCGCCAATGTCGAAGGACTGGCAATCGCCGTCGCTTTCATGGCTTGCAGCGATGGCGCGCCATGACGAATTTCGGGCCGAAGCCAGCGACCGTTTGTTGCAGCTTGGCAGGTTCCTGGATTCTGAACTGATCGCACTGTTATATGCTATCGAGAGCTCGCGGCATTCCGCGGGGATGCGAAGTGTGCGGGAAGACATGCTGACACTTGGTGGCACCATTACGAACCCGGATCTCAAGACCTGGTCCGCGAATTACTACGAGTCTTATCAGATCGCCAGACGTCTAAGTGAGTACTGCAAGAGATTCAGGGTGCTTTACGGTGTGCAGTAACGACAGACAGGATCAAGGGGGTTGTACTTAGTATTTGATATTCGTCAATCGTAGATGTTTATTGTTTGTTTACGCTTCTTTGATTCGTCGTTTAGTAGATTCGAAAACAGTAGATCTAGCGACCCGCTAGTGAGGCGACCTTGTTTCAGCATAGCACTCTGATATATCTCATCAATGGAGGTTATCCACAGATGGCAGAAGTTCCTGATTGGGATGAGGAAATAGTCTACCCACGACGGGGTGACACTCTTTCCCAACGAGCTAATGTGCAAAACGAAAAGATTCTCTTCGCTGATTGGTTAGCCGGTGATTGGGCAATGTACCCAGACGGTTACAAGATGGCTGCTGACATGGTGGTGGACACTATGACAGGTCATGCGTGGGAGGATAGGTTAATTCTTCCAATAATTTTCATGTATCGACACTATGTAGAACTTAAGATAAAGCACATCATACTTGAGCTGGATAGGCTCTCTGGAACAAGAATAGACACCGACAGATTTCGCAAGCATAACCTTCAATCACTATGGCAGTATCTAATCGCACATTTAAACTGTATCCGCTCCGAACCCAACAGAGAAATCATGTCCGCAACTGAACGACTCATTAACGAGTTGAATACTTTGGATCCGGATTCCATGCACTTTCGCTACGCAACAGACAAGGAGCGTCTTAATGCGATGCCGCTACCTCACTCGCTTTCGATGATTGGATTTAAGAACGGAATGGAAAAACTTAAATCTGGTTTAGATTACGTTGCGGCAGGTATTGATGTGGAAACTGAGGGTCGCGCTATTGACGCTGATATCTATGCGGAAATGAGAAGTTGTATGGATTTTTGATTAGGACACTTTGCTTACGAAAATATTTGGTTCCTCATTAAAGCCATCAATCTCATTTATCCGCAGGCTCCATGTGTAAGCGTCCCGCGATTACACCCACGAGTTACTAGAGATTTCCGGTTTTTGAGCTCCTCCCAATTTCGCTACCGGCCTAAAATAGAAAAAGTTGGACCATTAACGTGTTGTTGGACCACCTCATTCGGCGTCAGACCCGCCAAGGAACTATGCG
>Ga0105248_10000710_pt1 | contig 37689 bp, 36 predicted proteins | sample KBSS34metaG_FD_81524 | JGI IMG/M metagenome (GOLD analysis project Ga0105248, IMG submission 81524) | Switchgrass rhizosphere microbial communities from Kellogg Biological Station, Michigan, USA - KBS S3-4 metaG | ecosystem: Host-associated > Plants > Roots > Rhizosphere > Soil | place...
AGGTTGCGCACCTCCTTGCCGACGTACAGCAAGATCGCGGCGATCAGGCCGCCGACCCCGGCGACGAGTGCCGCGATCGTGATCAGCACGGACGGCAGCGCAAGCCCGAAGGCGGCGAGGGCGAGCAGCAGCCAGCCGACAGCCGCAGCGATCAGCAGCACCTTGGTCAGCGTGCTGTTGACGGCGCCGATGCCGAGAACAGCGAACGCCGCCGCGATCGCAAGGTAGGCGAGCCCGGCCAACCACCCGCCGACGGCGACGCCGACCAGGGGCAGGATCACGACGAACGCGAGAAGCACGCCCGCCACGATGAAGATGATTCCGGCGGTTGAGCGCCGGGACATGGAGACAGCAGCCATTGATTTCTCCTTGGGGGTAAATGGTGGCCCGAGTCTAGGGGTCAGCAGGCCCACAGGGCATCCTGGACTAGTGGCCGTGATCGAAGACGTACTGGCGCTCGGTACCCAACTGGAACGCTCCTACCCCGTGTACGTGCACGGGAGGCTCAAGTTCCGGGTCGGTCAGCTGGTGTACGTGGCGTTCTCCCTCGACGAGAGTGAGATGGGGTTCGCCTTTCCGAAGGACGAGCGCGCGGCCCTGGTGGGCGGCGATCCACGCAAGTTCCACATGCCCCGCGAGTCGGATCTGCGTTTCCACTGGGTCGAAGTGGATCTTGCGTCGTTGGATGCCAGCGAGGCCCGAGAGCTCGTCGTCGACGCCTGGCGCATGGTCGTTCCGCAGAAGGTCAGCCGCGCTTACGATCTCGCCCACCCCAACGGCCCGGGCTGACTCGGGCTGCAAAGGTCCCTGGTGCGGCGCACACTGGAATGCATGACAGTCCAGGCCATCGACCTCCCATTCGACAAGAACCTCGAGGGGTACGTCTCGGGGTCCGAGATCTCGATCATCCAGGAGTACACCGACGTGGTCGGCTCGGGCCCGCGGTTGCACCGCCACCCGTACAGCGAGACGTTCATCGTGCGCCGGGGTGAGGCCCTCTTCACTGCGGGCGACGAGCAGTTGGTCGTCGCGGGCGGACAGGTGCTCGTGGTGCCGGCGCTCGTCGCGCACAAGTTCGAGGTGCTCGACCGCGGGTTCTTCGAGTCGGTCAACATCCACGCGAACGACCGCTTCGTCACCGAGTGGCTCGAATGATCACGAACGAGAACCGCGTGTCGTGTTCCAGTCACTCACTCGTTGGTGATCTGACGGTCTCTTAGCCGGGCTTGCATGCCGGCGAGCATGAACTCGAGACCGGTTTCGAAGGCCTCGTCGAGCATCGCCCGCGGGTCGCTCCAACTTCGCATCGCTCGTGCGAGCGCCCCGTTATCGTCTCGGTCAACCCAGCTCTCCTGAGGCGACCTTTGCTCGAGCGCGTTACCGATCGCGAAACTGTCGATCACCTCGAGCAACACGCTGACCTCCGCGTCGCTGAATCCCGCCGACGCGAGTGCTGTGGCGAGCGCCCGATAGATCTCGAGCACCGACGGCTCGGCGATCGGCACGCCGATCAGCAGCGGCACGACATGCGGGTGCGCTGAATAGGCGGCGCGCTGGGCTCGTGCAATCTCGGCGACCCGGTCGACCCAGGGGCCCGGTTTCTCCAGTGGCAACGGATGCGCCGCTGCGATGGAGCGGCGAATCAGCTCGACGAGGGCATCTTTGCTTTCGACGTGGTTGTAGAGCGCGGGCGGCGACACTCCCAGTCGCTTGGCCAGGCGCCGCATGCTGAACGGCTCGCCGCTGTCGATGAGCTCGATGGCGGTGTCGGCGATCAATTCGACCGACAGCAAGGGGGTAAGCGGTCGTCCCACCCGCCACCTCGATTTCTCGTCACCACACGCTCGGCCGGGCGCCGGCCGATTTGCCTATTGCACCACGAACACCGCCATCCCATACTAAGTGAACGCCGTTAATTTAGGCGACGGATGTAGCAGCCTGTCCCCGGAGGTCACGATGTCAGTCAGCCAGAAAGAAGCAGCACCGCAATCGTCTGAACCGCAAGTCGGAAAACTCAAGAAGGGTGCCCTGGGCACCGGCGGAATCGTCTTCCTCGTGGTCTCCGCCGCCGCACCCTTGACAGCCATCGCGGGAGTCGCACCGTTGGCGATCCTCATCGCGGGGCCCGCCGCCCCGACGGCCTACCTGATCGCCGGCGCTGGGCTCGTCGTCTTCGCCATCGGATTCATGGCGATGACCCGCCACGTGCGGCAGACCGGCGGGTTCTACACCTACATCTCCCACGCGCTGGGCAAGACCGTCGGCCTCGGCGCCGGCATCCTGGCGCTCGTCTCCTACAACGCCATGCAGGTCGGTATCTACGGCCTCTTCGCCGTCGTCTCGAAAGCGATGCTTCAGACGTACTTCGGCATCGACGTGCCGTGGGGTGTGTTGGCCTTCATTGCGATCGCCGGAGTGTGGGCACTCGGCTTCTTCGGCATCGACGTCGGGGCGCGGGTGCTCGGCGTTCTGCTCGTCGCCGAGACACTCATCCTTCTCATCCTGGGAGTCGCGATCGCGGTACACGGAGGTCCGGAAGGGTTCTCGTTCGGACTGTTCAACCCGCAGCTGGTGTTCACTCCCCAGGTCGGGGTCGTGCTGGGGCTGGCGCTCGGCGCGTTCCTCGGCTTCGAGGCGACCGCGCTCTACCGGTCTGAGGCACGCAACCCGAACACGACGATCCCCCGAGCAACGTACATCGCGATCGGGTTCCTGACCATCTTCTACGCGGTGCTCGTCTGGCTATTCGTGCAGGCGTGGGGCGAAAGCGGCGTGCAGGCCTTCATCGGCAAGCACGGCATTTCAGCATTCGCATTCATCACAGCCGACAAGTTCCTCGGACATTGGGCGACGCTTGCGATGCTCGCGCTCATCGTCACGAGTGTCTACGCCGGGCTTCTCGCATTCCACAACACGATCAATCGCTACTCGTACGCCTTGGCGCGGGATGGCATCCTGCCGGCGGCCCTTGCCAAGACGCGGCGCAACGGGTCACCGCATATCGCGGGGCTCGTGCAGACCATCCTGTCGGTGCTGATCGTCGGCGGCTTCGTGATCGCCCGCGCCGACCCGTTCCTCAACCTCCTGATCTGGGTCAACACGCCTGGTGTCGTGGGAGTCCTCATTCTGCAGCTGCTGGCATCCATTGCGGTCATTGTGTTCTTCGTGCGCAACCGCACCCTGGAACGGAAGTGGTACGTGCTGCCGGCGGCCGTCCTGGCCACCGCCTTGCTGACCGTCTTCACCGTTCTGATCGTGGTCAACATCGACGCCCTCACGGGAGCCGGAGTTGTGGCGAACGTCGTCATTCTGGTGGTCGTGCCCGTCGCGTTCCTCGTCGGCGTCGTTCTCGCGGTCGTCTACAAACGAACCCGGCCGGCGACCTACGAGCGCATCGGCGGCGGCGACACGGATGACTGATCGTCCCGCCGACCTCATCCTGACCGCCGGTCAGGTTCACCGGATGGCGGCGGGCGCCCCGGCGACGGCCGTCGCGATCCGGGACGGCGTCATCGTCGGGGTCGGCGCAGACTCGGACATGGCGGAGTTCAGCGGACCGAACACTCGTACCCTCGCGTACCCGGGTGCGACCATCGTTCCGGGGCTGAGCGACGCCCACGCTCATCCGCTGTCCGGGGTCGGATTCACGGTTGGCGCCGACCTTCGCACGGTGACGTCTCTTGCGGAACTCCAGCGGGTATTGGCCGCGTCCTTGGTGACTCTCAAGCCCGGGGCCTGGCTGCGGGGATGGGGACTCGACCCGAACGTCTGGGGAACGGAGCGGGTGACTTCCGCGCCACTGGACGACATGGTCGGCACCGTGCCGATGCTCCTGCGATTCTTCGACGCGCACTCGGCGCTGGCGAACCACGCCGCGCTGAGTGCGGCCGGGATATCCGGTCCGCTGACGTTCCCCACGGGATCGCGGGTCGAGGTCGACAGCGACGGCCGTCCGACCGGGCTCCTTCTCGAGGCCGAGGCCATGCAGCTCGTGATCGACAGGCTTCCCGCCGAGCCGATCGAGGAGCGTGCGCAGCGCGTGAAGGTCCTGCTGGACGCGATGGCGGCCAGCGGGCTGACCTCGGTGCAGGTGATGGATTTTCTCGAGGAACCGTTCGACCTCTTGCGCCTGATCGAGGCCGAGGGCGAGCTTCCGCTGAGGTTGCGGTTCTCTCCGTGGGTCGAGCCAGGTCATTCGCAGGCGGACTGGACGCGCTTTCTCGACTGGCAGGGAACCGGCGGCCGCCGATGGAAGGTTCACGGCGTGAAGTTCTTCCTCGATGGGACGATCGACGGAGGGACGGCATGGCTCGATGCCCCCGACACGCACGGTCAGTCGACTCATTCGACCTGGAGCGATCCGGCGGACTACGCGGCCGCGATCGGATTCTTCGCCGCCAACGGCATCGGAACGGCGACCCATGCCATCGGCGACGCGGCGATCCGCTGTGCCCTCGAGACGATCGGGCGCCTGAACGCAGCCGGAGGCACCGCCATCCACCGCATCGAGCATGCTGAGACGCTCCCGGACGAGCTCGTGGCCGCGTTCCCCGCATCCGGGGCCATCGCCAGCATGCAGCCGACGCATTGCACTCATTTCGTGCGATCGGACAGCGCCGACAACTGGTCGGAACGCCTCGGACCGCTTCGCGCCGGCCGTGCGTGGCGAACCCGCTCTCTCGTCGAGGCAGGGGTGACGCTCGCTCTGGGATCGGACTGGCCGGTCGCGGCGTTCGAACCGCTCGACATCATGGCCGACGCCCAGTTGCGACGTGATGTCGCCCACCCGGATGCCGAACCGATCGTGCCCGAGGAGAGCCTGACCGCGCTCCAGGCGCTCGAGGCATACACGCTGGGCTCCGCGACGGCGGCCGGACTGGCTGGATCGGAGGGGTCGATCGCTGTCGGAAAGGTCGCCGACCTCACGATCCTGTCCGCCGATCCGCTCGTCATCTCACCCGCCGAACTCGCTGCGACCTCCGTGCTCGCCACCGTGGTCGGCGGCGAGATCCAGCTCGCGGCGACGGTCTAACGTACAGATGGTGAGCGACCAGGCACCCTTTGGCTTCGACTTCTTCGAGGCAGGCGAGCTGCCCACCCCGCAGATCTCCGTGGCCGAGGCCGAGCTGCTCGTTGCCGAACAGTTCGGCGTTACCGCCGTCGCCCGCTCGCTGGGCAGCCAGCAGGATGCCAACTTCTTGCTGAGCGACGCCGGGGGCCTTCCGATCGGCGTGCTCAAGGTGTCGAATGGCGCTTTCGGAGAGACCGAGATCAGGGCACAGGATGAGGGCGCGGCGCTGGTCGCCGAGCGCCTGCCCGGGCTGCGGGTGGCGACCGTGCTCGAGCACCCGGATTCCGGCCGGCCGGCCCGGGTGCTGAGGCCGGGGAACCCGCCGGAGGTGGCGCGCATCGTCACGTTCCTCGAGGGCGGAACTCTGACCGGATCCGGCTACCTCCGCCCGCCGGTCGTCGAGGGTCTCGGCGCGCTCAGTGGCATGGTCAACCGGGCTCTCACCGACTTCGATCACGAGGGGGTGCACCGCACGCTGCAATGGGATTCGCGCCACGCCACCCGGGTGATCGACGCGCTCGCGCACCACGTGGATGACCCCCACCGCCGGGCAGTCGTCGAGCAGGTGCGGCGAGTGGAGGGGGCGACGATCGCCGCGCTCGCGCCGCTGCTGCCGGTGAGCGTCATCCACGGGGACATCACGGATGACAACGTGGTGCGCTCCGGTGACGAGCACGGCACGCCCGACGGCGTGATCGACTTCGGCGACCTCAACACCGGATGGTCGGTGGCCGATCTCGCTGTGACAGTGTCGTCGATCTTGCACCACGAAGGGGCGACCCCGACATCGGCGCTGCCCGCCATCCGGGCCTTTCACCGGGAGCGGCCGCTCAGTCGTGAGGAGATGCTGGCGCTCTGGCCACTCGTGCTGCTGCGGGGCGCGGTGCTGGTCGTGAGCGGCTGGCACCAGGTGGCCGTCGATGGCGACAACGAGTACGCCAGCTCCGCCCGCGAGCACGAGTGGCGCATCCTCGAGAACGCGCTCAGCGTGCCGACGGCGGTGATGACCGCCCTCGTGCAGCGCGAACTCGGCGAGCCCGCTCCCTCTCTGACCCTGCCGGGATCTTTCTCGGCGATGCTCGAGGGGCCGCTGCGGGCGGCCACGCTCGACCTGTCGCCCGACTCCGACGTGATGGACCGAGGGGCATGGCTCGAGACAGGCCTGGAGGGTGCGTTCGCGGCGGCGCTGATCGCGGGCGGTGCCGAGGTGGTGTCCAGCCTGCACCTGCAGTCGCGGCTCACGCGCTCGCCGCGACTCTCACCGAGGGAGCCCGCCAACGCGGCGACCGGAATCGACGTGTGGTTCGCACGCGACACCGTCGTTCGAGCGCCGTGGGCCGGGCGACTGCAGGTGGATGCAGGCTCGGATCCCGATGCCCCCACCGAGCTCACGCTGGTCGAAGACGCCGATGGCGGCGGTGGCGTACATGGGCTCGTGCTTCGTCTGACGGTCGACAGGACGGACGCGGCGCAGGAGGGTCCCCTCCGCCCGGGCGACCCCATCCTGACGATGGCGGCCGGCGCCCGTCTGCACATGACGGTCTCCGTGTCGGACGTCGAGGTGCCCGAGTTCGTGAAGAGTTCCGATCGCGAGGGCTGGCGCGCGCTCGTCGCCGATCCCCTCCCGCTGCTGCTCGGCGGCACGGGGAGCACGGCGAAGGATGCTGGCCACGAGCTGACCGACGCCGCCCACCTCGTGCACCAGCGCGAACAGCACTTCGCCTCGGTGCAGGAGCACTACTACCGCCATCCGCCCCGCATCGAACGCGGCTGGCAGCACACCATGATCGACGTCGACGGGCGTTGCTACCTCGACATGGTCAACAACGTGGCCGCGCTCGGGCACGCGCATCCCGGCGTCGAACGGGCGGCCACCAGACAACTCAGACGACTCAATACGAACTCGCGGTTCAACTACAGCGCGGTCGTCGAGCTCTCCACCCGGCTGACCGAGCTGCTGCCGCCGGCACTGGACACCGTCTTCCTGGTGAACTCGGGCTCCGAGGCGGTGGATCTCGCGCTGCGCATCGCTCTCGCCGCCACCGGGCGGCCCGATGTGCTGGCCGTCGAGGAGGCCTACCACGGCTGGACGTTCGCGAGCGACGCGGTGTCCACCTCGGTCGCCGACAACCCGAACGCACGAGAGACCCGCCCGAGCTGGGTGCACACCGTCGACGCGCCCAATGGATATCGCGGCCGCTATCGGGGGGCCGATGCATCCCGCTACGCCGACGACGCGGTCGCGGCAATCCACCGTCTCGCGGCAGAGGGTCGCGCGCCCGCGGCCTTCATCGCCGAGGCCTATTACGGCAACGCCGGCGGCATGGCCTTGCCGGACGGCTACCTCACCCAGGTCTACGCGGCGGTGCGCGAACACGGCGGGCTCGCGATCGCCGACGAGGTGCAGGTGGGCTACGGCCGGCTCGGGGAATGGTTCTGGGGCTTCGAGCAGCAGGGAGTGGTTCCCGACATCGTCACGATCGCCAAGGCGATGGGCAACGGCCATCCGCTCGGCGCGGTGATCACGAGCCGCCAGGTGGCCGATCGGTACCGCAACCAGGGCTACTTCTTCTCCTCGGCGGGTGGGAGCCCGGTGTCCAGCGTGGTCGGTCTGGCCGTACTCGACGCTCTGCGCGACGAGAAGCTTCAGGAGAACGCACGGGACGTCGGCCGGCACCTGAAGCAACGCCTGATCGCGCTGGCCGACAAGCACGAGTTGATCGGCGCAGTGCACGGTTCCGGCCTGTACCTCGGGGTCGAACTCGTGCGCGACCGCGTGACACGTGAACCCGCGACGAGCGAGACGGCCGCCATCTGCGAGCGGATGCTCGAACTGGGCGTCATCATCCAGCCGACCGGCGACCGCCTGTGCGTTCTCAAGACGAAGCCGCCGCTCTGTCTCGACAAGGAGTCGGCCGACTACTTCGTCGATACTCTCGACCACGTTCTGAGCACCGGATACTGATCATGGATGCACCGTCGGCCGAGCCACCGTGCGCCCTGGTCACCGGTGCGGGCAGCCCCGGAGGGATCGGATTCGCAACCGCGAAGCAGCTCGGCCTCGACGGCGCGCGCGTGGTGATCACCTCGACGACGGACCGCATCCACTCTCGTGTCGACGAACTCAGAACGCTCGGAATCGACGCGACCGGGCATGTCACGCGGCTGGACACGGAAGCCGAGGTCGGAACGCTCTTCGACGATCTGCGTGCGGCGAGCACGGTGCCATCGATCGTCGTCAACAATGCCGGCATGGTCACGGTCGCCGACGCCGAGATCGAATCGGGCGACATCCTCATGGGCGTCGACGCCTGGAACCGCTCATTGGCCTCGAACCTCACCACCGCCTTCCTGGTGTCGCGAGCGGCCGTGCCCCCGATGCGACGGGCCGGCTGGGGGCGCATCGTCAATGTGTCCAGCGTGACGGGCCCGGTGATGGCTGCTCGCTCCGATGTCGCGTACGCGTCCGCCAAGGCGGGACTGGTCGGGCTCACGCGAGCGCTCTCGATCGACGAAGCAGTGCACGGCATCACCGTGAACGCGGTGGCGCCCGGGTGGATCGCCACCCCATCCCAACTGCCGGCCGAGGCAGAGGCGGGTCGCCATGTCCCTCTTGGGCGCAGCGGTACCCCCGACGAGGTCGCGTCGGCCATCGCCTGGCTGGCATCGCGGGGGGCGTCGTACATCACCGGGCAGGTGATCATCGTCGACGGCGGCAACAGCGTCGCCGAGGAGCGCTGACGGCTCAGCCCGCCCTTTGCTACGGTGGCCCGACCGACGATGACGAGGCGGGTGACCCGATGATCCCAGAACCGCGAAGCGAGTTCGTCGGTCGTCGGGTCGAGCTGGAGTCGATCGCCACGCTCCTCGAGTCATCGCGATTGGTCACTCTCACCGGGGTCGGCGGGGTGGGAAAGACGCGGCTCGCCATCCGCGCCGCGAATTCGCATGCGCAGAGCCACGGTGAGCGGGCGTGGTTCGTGCCTTTGGAGATCGTGGTGGAGCCGGCGCTGCTGCCCCTGGCGATGGTGCGTGCGCTGGGCCTCAGCGATCAGTCGGCGCGCGAGCCCCTCGAGGTCATCATCGATGCGCTTGCCGAGCATGACGTCCTGCTGGTCCTCGACAACTGCGAGCACTTGGTCGAGGCCGCGGCGCACACCGCCGACCGCCTGCTCGATGCCCTCCCCCGACTCCAGATCCTGGCCACGAGTCGACGGCCTCTCGAGCTGGTCGGGGAGCACGTCTACCCCGTGCCCCCGCTCTCGCTCGCCGACGACGATGACGGCCACTCGTCCGATGCGCTCCGGCTTCTGGATGCCCGTGCCCGCGCCGGGGGAGCGTCCGGCTTGGTCTCGCCGCTGGACGAGCTCGCGGCGAGTCGGCTCGTGCGCGCGCTGGACGGGCTGCCGCTGGCCATCGAACTCGCCGCGACCCGGCTGCGCACGCTACCCATCAACGACCTGGTCGACCGCGTGTCGTCGCGGTTCACCCTGCTGCGGGCCGGGCCGCGCAACGCGGTCGAGCGCCAGCGCACGCTGCGTGCCGTCGTCGATTGGAGCTACGGACTCTGCAACCAGCCGCAGCGCGAGCTGTGGGCGGCGCTCTCGGTGTTCTCGAGTCCCTTCGATCTGGAAGCCGCGGTCGCCTTGGCCGGCCTCCCCGCCGAGGTCGTCGTCGACACCCTCGATCAACTCGTCGCGCAGTCGGTCGTCGAGGCCGACCACGAGACGGGGCGATTCCGGATGCTCGAGACGATCCGGCAGTACGGCCGCGAGCGCGCGGAGGAGGGCGGTCGCTGGCCGCTGATCGTCCGTCGGCATGTCGATTACGTGCGCGAAACAGCGGCGGGCATCCGGCTCAGCTGGTGGGGCCCCGACCAGGCCGAGAAGCTGGGGCGGCTGCGCGACGAGCGGGCCGAGCTGGAGGCGGCCCTGGTCGCGCTCGAGGCCGAAGATCCCGACGAAGCGCTCGAACTCTTCTCGGACCTCCGCTACCACTGGGCCGTCGGCGGCTTTCTGCGAGAGGGCCGGGCCTGGGCCGGCCGCCTGCTCAGCCCGTCCATCTCCACCTCGCCGCGGCGGATTCCCGCTCTCATCACGGCGGCCTGGCTCGGCCTTCTGCAAGGCGACACGTCCGAGGCGGACGAGCTGCTGACGGCCGCCGAGTCGCTGCTCGCTGCTGCCGCCGCCGAGGTCCCGGTCGACGTCACAGCGTCCGCACGGATCGAGCTTCCGCGGTGGCGCGGGACGCGCGCCATGTTCCTCGGGGATCCCGAAAAGGCCCAGGCCTTCTTCACCCGGTCGATCGCGGCGGCGGCCGATCAGGGGATGCCCGCGGAGTCCCTGCTCGCCCAGTTCCAGTTGACCACCGCGCGCAGCCACCTCCGACGGGCCGACGCCGCGGAGCCCGCGGCCGCGGCGCTGGCGCACGCCGAGCTGATCGGCGAGACCTGGATGCGCTCGCACGCTCTGTGGGCGCTTGCCCTCGCGGCCTTCGTGTCTGGCGACCTCGTCGCTGCCGACAGCTTTGCGCGCCGAGCCCTGACCGTCGAGCAGGCTTTCGATGATCCGGTCGGAATGTGTCTGATGCTCGAAGTGCTGTCGTGGACGGAGGCCCGGCGCGGCGGCGACGAGCGCGCGGCCGTGCTACTCGGCGCGGCGACCACCCAGTGGCAGAGGATCGGGTCCGCAATCACGGTTCACGGACCGCAACTCGCCGCGCACCACGACGAGTGCGTCGACAGTCTGCGGCGTCGGCTGGGCGCTCGCTCGTTCGCCAAGCTTCTCGACGAGGGGTCGCGGCTCGGTCCGCGGGAGGCGCTGGCCCTGGCGCTGCGTCCGCTCTCGGAGCCCGCCGGGACGCTCAGCGCGCGTGAGCGGGAGGTCGCGTCCGGCATCCATCGCGGTTTGAGCAATCGCGAGATCGCCGACGAGTTGGTGCTCTCGGTGCGGACCATCGACACCCACGTGCAGCGGATCTTCACCAAGCTCGACGTCGCATCGCGCGCGCAGGTGGCGGCCTGGTACGAGTCGCAGGGGCTGAACGCGGCGACCGATTAGGTAGTCCTACGGATACCGGCGGGTGACCTGGCGCCGGATGCTGAGGACGTGACGACGACGTCGCGCATTCCGCATTCTGACGAAAGGTCGATGATGACCGCCAACAACAAGCCACGACTGGTGCTCGTTCACGGAGCGTGGGTCGGCCCCTGGGAGTTCGATCCGCTGGTCTCGGTGCTCAGGGAGCGCGGCTGGGCCGTCGACGCGTTGTCGTTGCCCTCCGTCGGCGCCACCGGCGGGATCGACGAAGACGCCGCGGTGATCACCGCCGCCCTCGACGCGTCGCCCGAGCCGGTCGTTCTCATCGGACACTCCTATGGAGGCATCCCGGTGACCGTAGCCGGCGACCACCCGAAGGTCGAACGGATCGTCTACGTGGCCGCTTTCGCGCTCGATGAAGGCGAGAGCGCGTCCGGGTCGATGACCGGCGGCGTCCTGCCCGAATGGTGGGGAATCGCGGATGGCATGGTCTCGATGGGTCGCAGCCGCGAGGAGCGCGTGGCCATGATCGCCGCCGACCTTCCCCCCGAGGCGGCGCCCGTTGCCGAGCAGCTCGCCGACCTGTTCCGCCCGCACTCGATGCGCACGTTGACCGATCCGGTCACGCGGGTGGCGTGGCGGAACAAGCCGAGCACCTACGTGCTCACCGAGCGCGACGGCGTGCTTCCCCCCGCCTTCCAGCAGTCGCTCGCGGTCCGCGTCACCGACGACATCATCCCCATCCCTCACGGCCATGCGCCGTTCCAGGAAGATCCGGCGGGGTTCGCCGACCTGCTCGAGCGCATCGCCTTGAGTGCCCCCGTCGCCACCCCGACGACAGGAGCGAACTCGTGACCATGACCGACACCACCACCACTCTCTCGCCCGGCAAACTGTTCATCGGCGGTGTCTGGGTCGAGGCGTCCGACGGCGGCCGCACCGAGATCATCAACCCGGCGACCGGCACGCGCATCACGGATGTCGCAGCCGCGACGATCTCGGACGTCGACTCGGCCGTCGCCGCAGCTCGCGCGGCATTCGACTCGGGTATCTGGTCGGGGCTCTCGAGCAGGGAGCGAGCCCGCATCCTTCAGCGCGCCTATGAACTCATGCGCGAGCGCACCGAAGAGCTCGCCCAGGCCGAGAGCGCGAACGTCGGCAAGCCGATCACCTTCGCCCGCGTTGTCGACGTCAACAATGCGGCGGAGCTGTACGAGTACTACGCCAGCCTCGGGCATCAGCTCGACGGCTCGGTGCGCGAGACCACCGGCAACACCCATGCCTACGTCAAGCGCGAGCCGCTGGGCGTGGTCGCGGCGATCACGCCGTTCAACTTCCCGCTGATCCTGTCGAGCACCAAGATCGCCCCCGCTCTTATCGCGGGCAACACAATCGTGCACAAGCCGGCGAGTGACACTCCTCTGACTGCGCTGATCATGGCGGACATCCTCGCCGAAGCCGGCGTGCCGGCCGGCGTCTTCAACGTGGTCACCGGATCGGGCTCGACCCTCGGCGACCATCTGGTGACCCACCCGGGCGTCGACAAGGTCGCCTTCACCGGCTCGACCGAGATCGGCGCCCACGCAGCCGGCCTGGCCGCCAAGACCCTCAAGCCCTTCACGGCCGAGCTCGGGGGCAACGCGGCGAACATCCTGTTCGCCGACGCCGACCTCGACCAGGCGATCAACACGGTGATCGGGGCGTTCGTCTTCAACACCGGCCAGTTCTGCATGGCTGGGCCGCGCCTGCTGGTCGAACGCCCGATCTATGAGACCGTGCTCGGAATCCTGGGCGGCGCTCTGCCGCACGTGCCCTTCGGCGACCCTCGCGATCCGGCAACCGTGATCGGCCCGCTCGCCTCGCAGACGCAGCTGACGAAGGTCGCCGGCATCGTCGAACGTGCCAAAGCGGCCGGGGCGACCGTCGTGACCGGCGGCGAAGCCGTCGACCTGGGTGGCGGCTACTACTTCCAGCCGACGGTGCTTGCCGACCTTCCGAACTCGGCGGAGGCGGTGACCGAAGAGACCTTCGGGCCTGTGCTCACCGTTCAGCCCTTCGACTCCGAGGCGGAGGCCATCGCGCTGGCCAACGGGACGGCGTACGGCCTGGCCTCCGGCATCCAGACGAGCGACCTGGCCAAAGCGCACCGCGTCGCGGCGAAGCTGCAGGCCGGGATCACCTGGATCAACGGCTGGGCACTGCTCGACCCCTCGGTCCCCTTCGGCGGGGTGAAGGCATCCGGCTGGGGGCGCGAGGGCGGTCCGGAGGCGATGGAGTCGTACCAGCGTGCGCATTCCATCGTCTTCAATCTCGAACAGGGCAGCGGCGCGTGACCGCGGGCCGAGCCGCGGTGCTGAACGCACCGGGCGAGCTGGTCGTCGACGACGTCGAGTTCGGGGCTCCCGGCCCCGGTGAGGTTCTGGTCAAGCTGGTCGCCTCGGGCCTGTGCCACACCGACCTCGGCGTGATGGCGGGCGGCATCCCATTCCCGACACCCGGTGTGATCGGCCACGAAGGCGGCGGCATCGTGCAGGCGGTGGGCGTGGGCGTCACGTCGGTGGTGCCCGGTGACAAGGTGCTGCTGAGCTTCACATCGTGCGGCGAGTGCGCCGCGTGCAATTCGGCGCATCCCGCGTACTGCGAGACCTGGCTGCCACGCAACCTGCTCGGGATGCTGCGGCCCGAGGGCTCGGCCGACATCACTCGCGACGGCCATCCTGTGACGGCCCACTTCTTCGGGCAGTCGTCGTTCGGCCAGTACTCGATCGCCGACGAGCGCTCGCTGGTGCGGGTGGACCAGGATGCCGATCTCGCCGTGCTCGCCCCGCTCGGTTGCGGCGTCCTCACCGGGTTCGGGTCGATCTGGAACGTGCTGGATCCCGGCCCAACCGACACCGTCGCGGTGTACGGAACGGGCGCCGTCGGCCTCTCGGCTGTCATCGCCGCGTCTCACCGATCGCCGGCTCAGCTGATCGCCATCGACATCGTCGACGAGCGGCTGGCCCTTGCCCGCGAGCTGGGAGCGACCGAGACGATCAACGCCACCACCGAGAACGTCGCCGAGCGCCTGGCCGCGATCACTGGCGGTCGGGGGGTGACGAAGAGCTTCGACACCACGGGCAACCCGCAAGTCGCCCGTGGTGCGCTCGACGCGGCGTCCGTTCGGGGCACGGTACTGGTCTGCGGCGCCCCACCTCCCGGCACCGAGATCCCCGTCGACATCCAGGGCATCTTGGCGGGCAAGGTGCTTCGCGGGGTGACGATGGGCGATTCGGATCCCCACGTGCTGATCCCGCAGTTGGTCGCTCTGCACGCCTCGGGCGGCCTTCCGCTCGAGAAGCTGGAGAAGAGCTACTCTCTCGACGAGATCGGGCAGGCCGCCGACGACATGCACCACGGAGTGACGGTGAAGCCGGTCATCGTGTTCTGAGCGGTCGACTACGAACTCTGGATCTCGATCAGCGCTCGTCCGGATCCGGCGACCACGCGCGAGACGCAGCAGCACAGCTTCGATCGCGCGTCCTTCTGGCGCTCGCTGTAGAACACGTCGCGATGATCGATGTCGCCCTCGAGCTCGATCACGCGGACCTCGCAGAGGCCGCATTCGCCCTTGCGGCAGTCGAACATCATGTCCGCCCCCGCGTTCTCGAGCGCCTCGAGCATGGTCTGGTCCGCCTTGACCGCGACCTCGATGCCCTGCGCAGGCAACCGCACAACGAACTCCTGCGCGTCGAACCAGCCGCTGTTGCCGAAGGTCTCGAATCGAAGATTGGGAAGGGGGAGTTCGCGTTCGATCCAGGCGCGGCGCACGGCATCCATGAGGCGGATCGGCCCGCACATGTAGAGCTCGGTGGAGTCGTCGACCCCGCCCACCAACTCGGTCACCGCGAGGGGCGAGCCTTCTTCGCTGATGCGCAGCTCAAGGCGGTCTCCGTGCTGAGCCGACAGCTCGTCGAGATAGGCCATGCCCTCCCGGGATCGTCCGGCGTAGACCAGCCGGTAGTCGGCCCCGATGGCGCTCAGCGTCGTCGCCATGCCGGCGAGGGCGGTGACCCCGATGCCTCCCGCGAGCAGGAGGTAGCGCGGTGCTCCGATGCGCAGGGGAAAGCTCAGCAGGGGCTGCGTGATCTCGAGGTGAGCCCCCGGTTCCAGGTCGTGCATGAACCTGGCACCGCCTCGCGACGCGGCCGACTCGAAGACGCTGATGGCCAGACGTGTCCCGTCTCGACTCGCATCGACGACCGAGTACGAGCGGCGGTCCGTGCTCTGCTCGATCCGCACCCGCACGTCGACGTGCGAGCCGGGCGCGACCGGGATCGGCAGGGCGGGTTCGAGAACGATGCGCCGGATGCGCGGGGTCAGCGGGATCGTCTGGATGACGCGCGCGTCCTGCCAGACCTCGGCAGAGTTCGATGCCACGTCGTTCTAACCCGCGGCTACCGGGACGGCGGGAAGGCGGCCCTCCGCCTCCAGCATCCGCTCGATGATGCGGCGCACCCACATGCCGCCGGCATCGATGTTGAGGCTGTAGAACTCGTAGTCGGGGTTGGCGTCGATGGCGGCCTGTTGCGCGGTGAGCATGGCCTCGTCCTCGCCGAACACGTTGTAGACCCCACTGCGCAGTTGCGTGGTGATCAGCTGGCTGTCGAGGCGGTAGTTGCGCTGGAACGACCAGAAGTAGTGGCAGGTCTTCGCCGTCTCGGGCGAGATCGTGTTCATGACGTAGCCGTTCACCCCCTGGCTCCGGTCGCCATCGGGGGCGCCGGTTCCCGCCTTCGCGACGCCGACGTCGATGCAGATGGTCGACGGCGCCTCGAAGTGGATGATCTGCCAGCGATCGACTCTGCCCTCGAACCCGGGGAACTTGTCGCGCATGTTCTTGCGCCAGAACGGCGGGGGCTCGATGTCGAGCATCCAGCGTTCGACGGTCACGGTCGTGTCGGTGTGGCTGGTCACGAAGTCCGACTCGCTGAGTTCGTCCTGGCCGATGCTCGAGGTGTGCACGAACTCCTCGTGGGTGAGGTCCATCAGGTTGTCGAGGACGAGCTGGTAATTGCACGGTGCGTAGATGGTCAGTCCGTCGCCCGTCCAATCGGGATCGGTCATCTGGTGCATGTCGGGAATCGTCGACGGGTCGGCCAGGGTGGCATCCCCCAGCCAGACCCAGAGATAGCGGTACCGCTCGACGACGGGGAACGAGGCGACCGTCGCGCTGGGGTTGATGGTCTCTTGCGCGGGCATCGACACGCAGCGGCCCGCCGAGTTGTACCGGATGCCGTGATACGGGCACTGGATGTCCTCCTTGCCCACCAGCTTTCCCAGCGACAGCGGGGCGAGGCGGTGCCAGCAGGCGTCCGCGAGCGCGACCGGTCGACCATCCTCTGTTCGATAGATCGCCAGCGGGCGCCCGGCGATGGTGCGGGCGAGGATCGTGCGGGTGACTTCGTGATCCCACGCGGCCACGTACCAGGCATTGAGCGGGTGGTCGAGCACCTTGTTCACGGTCGTCTGGATCATGACGGCTCCGTCCTCTCCAACTAACTACGTCGATAGTTAGTGAGAGACTAGCCGCACGGATCGTCGCGTCGCAATGCCGCGCCCCGGGAAGGAGTGAGCGTGAGCCTGCGGTATGCCCTTCTGGCCTTGCTCACGGCACAGCCGATGACCGGGTACGACCTGGCCAAGGCGTTTCACGGCTCGGTGGGTCACGTCTGGCAGGCGCCGGATTCCCAGATCTACCCGGAACTTCGCCGCATGCAGTCGGATGGCCTCCTGCGCGGCGAGGACGTCCCCTGGGGGCAGCGCGGGGTCAAGACGCAGTACACGATCACCGACGAGGGGGTCGCGGCGCTGCGGAAATGGATGTCGCAGCCTCTCGCCTACAGCCCCGAGCGCGACCCGGCGCACCTGCGCGCCGCCTATCTCGAGTGGACCGATCCTCCCGCTGCCCGAGCTCAATTCGAGCAGCACGCCGCTCATCACCGAGAGTTGAGGGACCAGCGACGCGGGCAGCTCGAGTCGATCCGAGACCGCACTCACCCGATCGTGGCGCGACGGCTTGCGGCGGCGCCGGAAGGCGCCTGGCGGCGGATCACGGCCTTCAAGGAGTTCACCTACGAAGGCCTCATCGCGCAGGCGGAGCGCGAGATCGAGTGGGCCGAACGCGGCTTGCGGCTCATCGACGAGCTCTCATCGCGCGACCCCTCGCGCTGGGATTGACGCCGAGTTTTCACGGGAGATCCGGTGATTTCCGGCCCCGACGCCGGTCGATCCATTATCAGTATCCCTGTGAATTGGCGCGAGACGTTGACTCCAATCGCGGTTCACTCCATAATCCCACTAACAGGTTTCCTGAAGGTCGGGCGCCTCAACATCGCAGCAGCATGAACATGGCTGGCCCGACGGCAGGATTCCGCCTCGGGCCACGCAGACGCTTATTTCAACGACGAAAGAGTGGAGTTTGCAATGAAGCACATCTATCCCCTCGCGGCGGTTGCCGCCGCAGTGCTCCTCCTCTCCGGCTGCGCCACCGGCGCGGCGGGCGGCGGGCACACCGAGCCCACCGGTCCGATCAAGATCGGCATGATCGTTCCGATCACCGGTCCGTACTCACCGCTCGGCACCGGCGATAAGGCCGCCGCTGAGCAGGTAGTCGCCGCGGTCAACAAGGCAGGCGGCGTGAACGGGCGGCAGCTCGAACTGACGGTTCAGGATGACAAGACCGACGTCACGCAGTCGGTGACGCTCTTCAACCAGATGGCCGCCGACAAGTCGGTGTCCGCGATCTTCAGCTCGTCGTTCGTCAGCGCGTCGGCGGCTGTCGGACCGAGCGCCGCCAGTGCCAAGATCCCGATCCTCGCGCTCGGCCCGATCAGCGCATTCGCCGACGGATCGAACAAGTACGCGTTCACCGTGCCCGCGACGCCGGAACTGTACGCCCAGCAATTGGTCAACTACTTCTCGTCGGTGAAACTGAAGAAGCTCGCGATCGGCTACACCGACGGCGATGTCTACGGTCAGACCGGCAACGCTGCGACCCTGGCCGCCGCGAAGAAGGCAGGGATCGACGTCGTGCTCGACGAGCCCTTCGATCGCACGGCAACCGACTTCACGGCGTTGATCACCCACGTCAAGGGATCGGGAGCAGACGGATTCCTGGTCTGGGGAGCCGGCCCCGCGCCGGTCATCATCACCAAGCAGTTCCAAGGCTCCGGCATCAAGCTCTACATGACGGGCGCCGAAGCAACGACCCTGTACACCCAGCCCTCCGGCGCCGCTGCGGAGGGGGTCGTGATGGCCAGTGCCGCTGCCGTCGCCGCACCTGCCCTGCCGGCAGGCCCGTTCGCGACCACCATCAAGAGCTTCACCGGTCCCTGGCAGACCGCGAACAGCGGCGCCCTGCCGCCCCAGTTCGCCTTCGACGGGGCCGCCGGCGTTCAGATCCTGGTCGCGGCCATCAAGAAGGCGGGCTCGGCCGACCGCGAGAGCATCCGCAAGGCGCTCGACTCGTTGAGCGTGCTGACCGTCAACGGGCGGTACAACTACTCGCCCACCGACCACGGCGGTCTCACGACGGATGACATCGCGATCGTCGAGGTCAAGGACGGCGCGTTCGTCCCGACCGCGTACACCGTGAAGCAGTTCGCGGCGTCAGCGCCCCACTGAGCCGCGCCCGGTCGACTGGATCATGCTTGAGGTAGCCGGCGTTTCTCTCGCCTTCGGCGGCGTCTTCGCCAACCGCGACATCACCCTCTCGGTGGGCGATGGCGAATTGCGAGGCGTCATCGGACCGAACGGTGCCGGAAAGTCGACGCTCCTCAACCTGATCAGCGGTCACCTCAGACCGCAGAGCGGCACGATCGAGTTCGACGGTGAGCGGGTGGATTCTCTGCCCGCCCACCGTCGAGCCCGACTCGGGATCGCCATCGTGTTTCAGGGCGCCCGCCTGTTCCCGGGCATGACGGTCATCGAGAACGTCATGGTGGGGGCGACAGCCGTCACGAGGTCCGGAGCTCTGGCGGCGGCGCTGCGAATCCCGTCGCAGCGCCGCGAGGAGCGCGCCATCCGTGAGGCGGCCCGCCAGTCCCTCGAGCGCGTCGGCTTGACCGAGTGGTGCGACCGGGATGCGGCAGTGCTCCCACTCGGCCAGCAGCGGCGGATGCAGGTGGCGCGCGCTCTGACCGCGCACCCGAAGCTTCTGCTGCTCGATGAGCCCGCGTCGGGCCTTCGCTCGGCAGAGCGCGACAGCCTGTCAGCGCTGCTCGAAGAATTGAAGGCGGACGGGATGTCGATCATGCTGATCGAGCACGACGTGCCCATGGTCATGCGCGTTGCGGATCGCATCACCGTGCTCGATCTCGGAGAAGTCATCAGCGAGGGCACTCCCGATGCCGTGCGCGCCGATCCCCGTGTGATTGCGGCTTACCTCGGAGCAGGGGCCGCGCATGCTGACCATTAGCGACCTGGTCGTCCGCTACGGCGCGGCGGTCGCCCTCGACCGGGTGTCATTGACCGTCGAGCGCGCCGAGATGGTGGCGCTGGTCGGGCCGAACGGCGCCGGCAAGTCGTCCATCGTCAACGCCGTCAGCGGCGTGATCCCGATCGCCTCCGGCACGATCTCGCTCTCGGGCCGGGCGGCTCAGGTGCCGGAGGGGCGCCACATGTTCGCCGACATGACGGTTGAGGACAACCTGAGGCTCGGCGCGTGGGCCGTCAAGGATCGCGACGTCGCACCCATCTACGACCTCCTTCCCGATCTGGCACGTCTGCGCAAACGCCTATCGGGCACCCTCTCCGGTGGTCAGCAGCAGATGGTCGCGGTCGGGCGTGCGCTTATGGCGAAGCCGGACCTCCTTCTGATCGATGAACTCTCGCTGGGCCTCGCCCCCCTGGTCGTCGCCGACCTGGCTGCCCATCTGCGTGCCCTCAACCGGGAGACAGGCACGACCATCCTTCTCATCGAGCAAGAGGTGGACCTGGCTTTCGAGCTCTGCGAACGCGCCTATGTGCTCGAGGCCGGCCGGATCGTGGCAGCCGGGACATCGGAGCAGCTGCGCTCGGATCCATCGCTTCGCGACGCCTACTTCGGGCGCGACGTCGAGGCGAACGCCCCATCGGCCCCGAAGGAGCAGCGATGAACGACTTCATCGTCTATGTCGTGTCGGGATTGGCGATCGGCTGCGCCTTCGCCCTGGTGGGCAGCGGGTTCGTCGTGGTGCACCGGGTGACGCGAGTCGTCAACTTCACGCAGGGAACCCTGGCGGTGTTCGCGGCGATGATCTCGTACTCCCTGCTTGCCAAGGGCGTGCCGCACGGGCTCGCCGAGGTGATCGCAGTGCTCGCGACGGGGGCGATCGGCTTGCTTTTCGGCCTCATCGCGTTGAGCAGACGCGGGACTCCGCCGCTCATCTCGCTGATGATCACCCTGGGGCTCTCGATCTTCTCGGCTGCCGTCATCATCCTGGTCTGGGGGCAGGATCCGCTGTCGCCTCCCGGGCTGAGGGGATCCCTCTCGATCGCAGGGGCCACGATCGAGACCCAGCGCCTGCTGGTGGCGGTCGTCGCCGTCGTGGTCTTCGTAGGGCTCTGGCTTTTCTTCGACCACAGCTACGCCGGGAAGGGACTCACCGCGGCGGCGTCCAATCCGCGCGCCGCCGGGCTGGTCGGCATCAACGTGCGGCGAATGGGCCTGGTCTCTTTCGCCATCGCCGGAGTGCTCGGCGGGATCGCCGGGGTGCTGATCTCTCCCAGCAATGCCATGTCGTTCAGTTCCGACCTTCCATTGGCTCTGAGCGGCTTCGCCGCGGCGGTGTTCGGGGGCCTGACGAGCCTGTGGAAGACGCTGATCGGCGGCCTCGTGCTCGGCGTCGCCGGCCAACTGGTCGCCGGGTACCTGGTCGGCTCCTACCAGACCGCGATCGCGCTGGTGATGATGCTCGTGCTCATGATCGCGCGGCATCGCAGCCTCGCTGTCGAGGAGGCGAAATGACGAAATGGATGCGGTTCGCCCTGATCGCGGTGCTGGTGGTCGTGGCCGCGCTGTTGCCCCTGTTCCTTCCTGACCTGACCTTCTACGTGCAGATGGTGCTCGCAGCCGTCGTCGTCACCGGACTCGCCCTGTTCATGGGCTTCGCCGGTCAGGCATCCCTGGGTCAGGGCGCCTTCGTGGCGGCCGGGGCGCTGACCGTCGCGGTGACCACCGTCGAACTGCATTGGCCGCCGCTTCTCGCCCTCGCGTGCGCCCCCCTCGTGGCGGCCGGGTTCGCCTTCGTCGTCGGCCTACCCCTGCTGCGCTTGCGCGGCCACTATCTGGCTTTCGGGACCTTGGCCCTCCTGCTCATCGTTCAAACCCTGGTGAGCACCGTTCCCTTCCTCGGCGGCGGAGTCGGGATCAGCGGAATTCCTGCGCTTGGCGTCGGTGAGCTGGTGATCCCCGACCAGATCGGATACGCCTACGTCGCCCTCGCGGCCCTCGCCGTGACCCTTCTCGTGTCGCGCAACCTGGTAAGCAGCCGGTTCGGGCGTGCGGTCCGCGCGCTGGCAGGCAGCGAGAGCGCTGCGGAGTCGGCGGGCGTCGATGTCGTCAGGACCAAGCTCGGCATCTTCTCGATCGCGGCCGCATTCGCCGGGCTCGCCGGAGGGATCTCGGCCTTCTTCATCCCCTACGTGAGCGGCGAATCCTTTCCCGCCGTCGTCTCGTTCACCTACGTGATCATGGCGGTCATCGGCGGGCTCGGGACGCTGTGGGGCGGGGTCATTGGCGCCGTTCTGGTCTCGCTGCTCGCGCAGGGGCTGACCACGCTGAGCGCGAGTCCCGGCCTTCCCACGACCGCGGGTCCCATCCTGCAATATGCGGCATACGCGGCGGTCCTGATCCTCGCGCTGATCTTCCTTCCGAGAGGGATTCTTCCCTCGGTATCGTCTGCCATCGCTCGCCGGCGTGCGCGGGCACCCGGGACGCTCACGGCGCTCGCGGCCGAGCAGCCCGTTGAGGCGGAGTAGCTCCGCGATAATGGACAGAGCGAGCGTGACGAACGGAGGGCGAATCGTGGCGGAGACATCCACCGCTGTCACTCTGCTGTACCTGATCAAACAGGTGGAACTCGCGGTGCGGTCGCGCCTCGACGAGGTCACCGGCGAGAAGGGGCTGACGTCGTTGCAGTACACGGCTTTGACGGTGCTGGAGCGTCATCCCGGGCTCACCTCTGCCGCGCTCGCTCGCAACTCCTTCGTGCGAGCGCAGACCATGGCGCAGATGATCACAGTGCTCGAGGAGCGCGGGCTCATCGAGCGCGTGCAGGATCCGGTCAGTCGCCGGCAGTACCTGATCTCTCTGACCTCGCTCGGCGCCGAGTTGCTCGACTCCCTGCGCGAAAAGGTCGAGGCCGTCGAGACTCGAATGGTGTCCGGGCTGGCCGAGCACGAGATCGCGGTGCTGCGCCACGCGCTGCGGTCGTGCCGAGTTGCCCTCGGGGGCGTCGACCCGCACTGAACACCTGGCGGGCTGGTTGCGAGCTAGGCGCCTGACTGAGCGTCGTAGCGCTGGCGAAGAACGGCCTTCTGCACCTTTCCGCTTGCGGTGCGGGGGAGTTCGTCGACGACCTCGAGCGACTTCGGCACCTTGTAGCGGGCCATTCGACCCGTCAGGTGGGCGACCATCTCCTCGGGATCGAGGTCATAGCCGGCGGCCATCGTCACCACGGCGTGCGGAACCTCGCCCCAGCGCTCGTGCGGGATCGCGATGACGGCGACCCCCGTCACTCCGGGAATGGCCGCGATCGCCAGTTCGACCTCGGCCGAGTAGATGTTCTCACCGCCCGAGATGATCATGTCTTTCGCCCGGTCGACCACATAGAGGAAGCCGTCGTCATCGACGTAACCCACGTCGCCGGTGCGCAACCAGCGGTCGTCGACGAAGGCTTCGCGCGTCGCCTCGGCGTTGCCCCAGTATTCGAGGAAGACGTTCGGCCCATGCGCCTCGATCTCACCCGCTTCGTATGGCGCGGCGAGAGCCGGATCGTCGGCGTTCGCGGCACGAATCCGGAAATCAGTGAAGTAGTGGGCTAGACCTGCCGACTGGGCGCGCTCGATCGAGTACTTCGGCGGCAGCATGGTGACTCCCGGGGATGCCTCGGTCATTCCGTACCCGGCCGAGAACGAGAGGCCGCGCGCCTCGTAGGCCGCGCGCACCCGCTCGGGGACGGCGGACCCGCCGCAGGTGAGGAGGTGCAGCGAGGAGATATCGGTCGTCGCCCAGGCAGGATCGTCGAGCATCAGTTGGAACGTCGTCGGCACCCCGCTGATCGCGGTGGCCTTGAGCCGCTCGATCGATCGGAGGGCCTCGCCGGGCGCGAACCGCTCCTCGAGCAGCAGTGTCGCCCCCTTGAGGATCACCGGCAAGCACCCCATGCCGAGCGCGGCGACGTGGAACAGCGGCGAGATCATCAGGGACCGGTCGGCGCTGGTGAGGTCGTAGTCGACGAGCACATTCAGCGCGTTCCAGGTGAGGTTGCCGTGCGTCAGCACCGCCCCCTTCGGCCGGCCGGTGGTGCCCGAGGTGTAGATGATCATGGCGCGATCCTCGAGGCGGACCGGTGCGAGTTCGCGAAGAGGGTCGGGAGCATCGTGGATGGTCTGCTCGTAGTCGTCGGCGCCGCCGGTTGCCGGCTCTCCCGGCTGGCCATCGGCAACCATGATCCGCGCGAGCGGGTGCTGCGATTCCATCGCGGAGGCGAGCGGCTCGAGTGCCGAGCTGGCCACCAGGAGCACGGCGCCCGAGTCGTCGAGCATGTACACGAGTTCGGGGATGGAGAGCCGGGTGTTCAGGGGCACGAAGATCGCGCCGAGCACGGTCGCTGCGAACAGCGTCTCGACGAAGGAGGGATGGTTGTTGCCCAGATAGGCGACCCGATCGCCGAACCCGATCCCGCGTTCGTGCAGGGCGGCCGCGAGCCGATCGACCCGCTCGGCGAGTTCGGAATAGCTCGTGGCCCGGTCGCGGAAGACGACTGCCGGATGGTCGGCCGATTTCACGGCGCGCCGCCGCGGCCAGGTGCCGATGCTGTCGGAGATCATCGTCGACCCCTTTCTTGGAAAACGATCAGACGTAGAACCGTGCCAGGAAATCGACGATGACCGCCGGACGTTCCTGACCCTCGATGCCGATGACGCCGGAGGTGCTCAGCTGGACGCCCCCGCCGACCTCCTCCACCTTGGTCAATGTGGCGGTGAGCCGAACCCGAGAGCCCACGGTCACGGGTGAGGTGAACCGCACCCGGTCGAGGCCGTAGTTGACCTTGGTCGTGACTCCCTCGATGTCGAAGATGCTCGACCAGAGCGGGATGAAGAGTGACAGGGTGAGGAAGCCGTGCGCAATGGGGGCGCCGAAAGGGCCGCTCTGTGCGCGCTCGGGATCGACGTGGATCCACTGGTGATCGTCGGTGGCGTCGGCGAAGGTGTTGATGCGCTCCTGGCTGATCGTGATCCAGTCGGATGGCCCGATTTCCGTTCCGACCAGCTGGGTCAACTCGTCGAGCGTGACGATCTTCTTGTCGGTCATGCGGTGTTCTCCTCGGTGACGGCCGGGGTGGCGGCGGGATTGGCGGCGGGTGCGGCGAGACCCAGGATGCGCACCGCGTTGTCTTTCAGGATCTTCGCCCGGATGGCTTCGTCGAGCTCCAGTTGGGCGAAGTCGCGCAACCAGCGGTCGGGGGTCAGGAGCGGAAAGTCGGATCCGAACAGCACCGCGTCTTGCAGGAACGACCCGGCGGCGCGCACGAGTTGCGGTGGGAAGTAGCGGGGACTCCATCCCGACAGGTCGATCACGACGTTCGACTTGTGGGTCGCCATCGAGATGGCTTCGTCCTGCCAGGGGACGGAGGGGTGAGCCAGGATCAGTTGAAGGTCGGGGAAGTCGGCTGCCACGTCATCCAGCAGCATCGGGTTGGAGTATCGAAGACGGAACCCGGACCCGCCCGGCGTGCCCGCCCCGATGCCGGTCTGCCCGGTATGCACGAGGGCAGGAACGCCGAGTTCGGTGATCGCGCTCCACAGCGCCCGGAACTCCGGTGCGCTCGGGTCGAAGCCCTGCACGGTCGGGTGGAACTTGAAGCCGCGCGCCCCGTGCTCGAGCACCAGCGCGCGGGCGAGGTCGACCGCCTCGGCTCCGAGCCGCGGGTCGACCGAGGCGAAGGGAATGAGAACGTCGGCGTAGTCGGCCGCCTGCTCGATGATCGACTCGCTCGAGATGGGGGAGTGACCCAGCTGGGTGCGGGCGTCCACGGTGAAGACCACAGCGGCCATCCGGCGTTCGCGGTAGTACGCGGCGACGCTCGCCAGGTCGGGGGTGACTCCGTCCGCTTTGAAGTAGCGCCGTGCCGCCTCGGCCAGGGCATCCGGAAGAGAGGGATGCCCGTCCGCTCCCACCTCGATGTGGACGTGCACGTCGATGGCGTCGAGCCCCTCCACGTCGATCGCCGAGCGGTACATGATCAGGCCTGCGCGCGCACGTGCTCGGCCGGGAGCGGCGGGAACTCCTCGCCGACGCTCTGCAGCTCGGCGCGGAGCGCGGGCGCGAGGTCCGACGAGATCGCCTCAGCCGACCATCCGCCGCTGCGCAGTTCACTCAGCACCGGCTGCGGATGCGACCACAACTGGATCCGGTCGCCGCCGGCTCCGATGACCTGGCCGTTGATGCCCGCGGCCTCGTCGGAGGCGAGGAAGACGATGAGCCCGCCGACGTCGTCGGCGGTGCCGAATCCGAGGTCCCTCCGGTAGAAGTCGGGCATCGGCTGGTCGAGGTCGTCGGCTTCGATCGCGGCCGCGAAGTAGGGGACGGTGCGCGTCATCGCGGTCGCCGCGACCGGGATCACCGCGTTGACGATGACACCGCTGCGCGCCATCTCGAGGGCCCAGGTGCGCACCATGCCCACGATGCCCGCCTTGGCGGCGGCGTAGTTGGTCTGCCCGAAGTTGCCGCGCTGACCGGTCGGTGAGCCGATGGCGATGATGCGGCCGGCGATGCCCCGCTCCTTGAAAGACGCGAATGCTGCGCGAGCGCAGGTGAAGGTGCCCCGCAGATGCACCTCGATCACCCGGTCGAAGTCGTCATCCGTCATCTTGAGCAGCGACTTGTCGCGCAGGATCCCGGCATTCGTGACCAGGATGTCGAGTCCGCCGAATTCGGCAAGCGCGGTATCCACGAGCAATTGAGCGGTTTCGGACGACCCGACTGCCGCAACGACGGCGGTTGCGCGCCCTCCTCCGGCGACGATCGCCGCGACGGTGGCCCCGGCGGCCTCGGCCGACACGTCATTGATGACAACGGCCGCACCGGCCTCGGCAAGGGCGAGCGCGTAGGCCGCACCGAGCCCGCTCCCGCTGCCGGTCACGATGGCCGTCTTGCCAACCAGGGACACCGTCATGCGAGCTCCTTCGCCCATTTGTCGTTGCGAGAAACGATCGCAGATTATCAGGTTTCCTGTCAATCATACTCTATTGTCGACCGGCGGACGAGGGCTCGTTGTGGGCGAGAATCAGGAAACCTGTCGATTGGGGGTTCTTGTTCAGCGTTCGAGCACAACCGCGAGACCCTGTCCCACGCCGATGCAGATGGCGACCACCGCGACGCCACCCCCGCGCGAGGCGAGAGCATGCGCGGCCCGGCTGAGGATCCGCCCGCCGGATGCGCCGAGGGGATGCCCGATGGCGATCGCGCCGCCCGTCGTGTTCACCTTCTCGGGGTCGAGCTCCGGCCAGAGCCGGAGGCAGGCAAGGGTCTGGGACGCGTATGCCTCGTTGAGTTCGACCAGGTCGACATCCGCCCAGGTGCGGCCGGCCCGGGCGAGCGCGCGGTTCGCAGCCTCCACCGGGGCGATCCCGAAGACCTGCGGTTCGTTGCCGGCGATTCCTCGACCCGTGATCCGGGCGAGCGGATCCGCGTCGACCCCGTCGATCCGCTCCCCGGCCCCGAGCAGCAGCATCGAGGCTCCGTCGTTGAGCGACGAGGAGTTCCCTGCCGTCACCGTGCCCCCCTCGACGAACGCAGCTGCCAGCTCGGCCAGGGCCTCGGGCGTGGTGTCGGGCCGCAGGGTCTCGTCGCGTTCGAGGGCGACGCCGGGCACCGCGACGATCTCGGAGTCGAAGACGCCGTCATCCCAGGCGGCGGCGGCGAGCCGGTGGGAGCGCAGGGCGAAGGCGTCCTGCTCCTCACGAGAGATGCCGTAGCGTTCGGCGAGGAGCTCGGCCGTCTCCCCCAGCGGGATGGTCCATTCGGCGGGCATCCGCGGATTCACGAGCCGCCACCCCAGAGTCGTCGACACCAGGGTCTCGTTGCCGGCGGGGTAGGGCCGTGACGGTTTCGGCAGCACCCATGGCGCGCGACTCATCGACTCGACCCCGCCCGCGATCACGACGCCCGCATCTCCTGTCTCGATCATCCGGGAGGCTTGCATGGCGGCATCGAGCCCTGAGCCGCAGAGGCGGTTGGTGGTCGACCCGGAGATGGAGACCGGGAGCCCGGCGAGCAGGACCGCCATGCGCGCGACATCCCGGTTGTCTTCGCCTGCCTGGTTGGCATCCCCGAGAATGACGTCGCCGATCGAGGCGACATCGAAGTCCGGATGCCGATCCAAAAGGGCACGCAGCGTCGACGCCGCGAGGTCGTCGGGCCGCACCCCGGCGAGCGCCTTGCCGAACTTGCCGAACGGGGTGCGCACTCCATCGAAGATCCAGGCGGCGGTCATCTCAGGCCTCGTTCCAGGGCAGTCCGGTGAGTTCGCGCAACTCATCGAGGGTGGTGTCGAAGCGCTCGAGCACCCGGGCGCCTGAGGCGCCGACCGAGAACACGGCGCGGTCGGTGTAGACCCGGGTGACGCAGCCGACACCGGTCAGCGGGTAGCTGCAGCGCTCCACGAGCCGGGATTCACCGGTCTTGGTCAGAAGGTCCATCATCACCCACGACTGTTTGGCGCCCACCGCCAGGTCCATCGCGCCGCCGACGGCGGGGATGGCATCCTGATCACCGGTGTGCCAGTTGGCAAGGTCGCCCGATGTCGAGACCTGGAAGGCGCCGAGCACGCAGATGTCGAGGTGGCCGCCGCGCATCATCGCGAAGGAGTCCGCCTGATGGAAGTACGACGCGCCAGGAAGCTCGCTGACCGGGATCTTGCCGGCGTTCACGAGGTCCGGGTCGATCGCGGGCCCGGTCACGGCAGGCCCCATGCCGAGTAAGCCGTTCTCGGTCTGCAGGGTGATATCGCGGTCGGCCGTGAGATGGTCGGCGACGAGGGTGGGGGAGCCGATGCCGAGGTTCACATACGAGCCGTCAGGGATGTCGGCGGCGATCCTCGCGGCGAGCTGCGATCGGCTGAGACTCATGCGCGCTCCCGCAGCCATTCGCGGTCTCCCACGGCGACCACGCGATCGACGTAGATCCCGGGGGTGACGACGGCCTCGGGATCCAGGTCGCCGACGCCCACGACCCGATCGACCTGAACGATCGACAGATCGGCCGCCGCCGCCATCACCGGATTGAAGTTGCGGCTGGTCTTTCGATACACGACGTTGCCCAGGGGGTCTCCCAGGTATCCGCCGACGAGGGCGACGTCGCCGCGGATCGGGGTCTCGAACACGTACCACGAGCCGTCGATCTGGCGCGTCTCCTTTCCCTCGGCCAGTGGCGTGCCGAATCCGGTGGGGGTGAAGAAGCCGCCGAGCCCGGCACCGCCTGCCCGGATGCGCTCGGCGAGATTCCCCTGCGGCACCAGTTCCAGCTGCACCTGGCCTGTTCGGTAGAGGCCATCGAAGACATAGGAGTCGACTTGGCGCGGAAAGGAGCACACCACCTTGCTCACCCGGCCTGCGGCGAGCAGGGCGGCCAGCCCGGTGTCGCCGTTTCCCGCGTTGTTGCTGACGATCGTGAGGTCGCGGGCTCCCTGCTCGAGCAGGCCGTCGATGAGTTGCACCGGATGACCGGCGAGCCCGAATCCGCCGATCAGCACGGTCGACCCGTCGGCGACTCCGGACAGCGCGTCGGCGACGTCGGCGACCACCTTGCTCCTCACCTGGCGGGTCCGTCCAGGCTCTCGGCAAGAATCGCGAAGCCGTGATTGGCGACCGGGATCCCGGCGTACAAGCCGACTTGGAGAATGACCTCGCGCAGTTCTTCACGGGTGACCCCGTTGACGATCGCGGCCCGGAAGTGCATCGGCACTTCCTCCCAGCGGCCGGTGGACATCAGGGTGCTCAGGGCCGAGATGCTGCGGGCGCGCCGATCCAGACCGGGGCGCGACCAGACGTCGCCCCAGGCCACGCGGGTGACGTAGTCCTGAAAATCCGCCGTGTCGGCCGTCGTGCGCTCGATGGCGCGATCCACGTGCTCGTCTCCGAGCACCTCGCGCCGTACGCGGGTTCCCTGCTCGCGCCGTTCGTCGTCTTTCATGGCGTACTCGATTCCGTGGTGATCAGGGCCGCGACCAGGTCGGGGCGTTCGACGGCTGCAAGGTGACTGGTGCCCGGGACGACATGCAACGATCCCTGGGGAGCCGCCGCCACGATCGCCTGAGCTTCGGCCACCGGGATGACCGGGTCCTGGTCGCCGACGACCAGGTTGAGGGGGATCCGAAGTTCAGCGAGACGCTCTCGCAGGTCCGTCGCGCCAAGCGCCTCGACGCACAGGGCGTAGCTCTCGTCATCGATATCGAGAAGACGGTGAAGGATGCGCGCGGTCGCGTCGGGCTCGCGCTCGAGGAATTCCGCCGTGAACCAGCGCGACGCCGAACCGGTGACCAGTGACGGGGTGCCCTTCGTCCGAACGTCGGATGCCCGCTGACGCCAGCCCTCGGGCGTTCCGATTCTCGGAAGCGAGCACACCAGCGTGAGGGCGGCGACGCGATCCGGGTGATCGAGGGCCAGCTGCAGACCCACGACGCCCCCCAGCGAGATGCCGGCGAAGGCGAAGCGGTCGATGCCCGCAGCGTCGACGGCACGCAGCATCGCCTCGGCGAGCTCGCTCATGGTGAAGGGATGGGTGGCGGCGGGCGAGACTCCGTGTCCGGGCAGGTCCCAGGCGAAGACCGGATGTCGGCTGCCGAGCTCTGTTCGGGCTCGGTCCCAGACCGAGGTGGTCGTGCCGAGGCTGGGTCCCAAGACAAGGGGGACCGCGTCGGGCGCCGCCTCGGGGCCCGCCGGAGCAAGCACGCCGACGATCACGGGCGCGGTCATGCGAGGGCTCCGCGAGCGGCCGCGAGCAGACGCGTCGTGAGCTGATCGGCGTCGCCCAGGTACTCCGCGGGATCCGTGACCGGGCCGTATCGTGCCGATTCGCTGACCAGATCGTGGGCCGACGCCGAGACATGCTCGGCGATGGCGCTCTCGTGAATGCGCAGGCCGTCGACCAGTTCGCGTGTCGTCGCCGCTGCCCCGCCCGCCGTGCGGAGCAGCTCCCTCAACGGCTGCCATTCCGCGTGCCATGCGCCATCCGGACGCTCGTCGACGGTCGCCGCATCGAGGTGCAATTGGGCGGCGAGAAGCGGGACCTGACGCGCCGCGGCATTCACCAGGACCGCCCTCACCGGGTTGCTCTTGTGGGGCATCGCCGACGATGCACCCTCGGCGCCGTCGTCCAGCTCGCCGATCTCGGTCCGCGCCAGCAGCGCGACGTTGCCGCCGATCGTGCCGAACGCGTCGCACAGTTCGACGACCGAATCGGCGAGCCGGGTCAGCGGAGCACGATGGACGTGCCAGGGAGCGGGTGGCACGGCGAGACCGAGTTCGACCGCCAGGCGGTCGGCGATCGAGGTGCCCGTGCCCGGGCCGGTCGCGGCGACGAACGAGGCGAGCGTTCCGGATGCGCCGCCGAGTTGAACCGGAAGGGCGGCGCTCGAAGCCCGCAGCGCGGCGACCGCGTGAGCGACCGAGTACGCCCACCCCGCGAGCTTGAGCCCGAGCGTGATCGGGGTGCTGTGCTGGGTGAGGGTGCGCCCGACCATGACCGTCCCGCGGTGGCTCTCGGCCAGGTCGGCGAGCCGGGCCGCGGCTGCCGCAGCGTCGTCGTCGATCAGGCGGACGGCATCCTTCGCCATGAGAACCAGCCCGGTGTCGAGTGCGTCCTGGCTGGTGGCGCCGCGGTGCAGCCAGCTGCCGTCCTCCGGCGTGAGCCGCTCGCGCAGCAGGCCGAGCAATGGGATCACCGGATTGCCGTTCTGGCGCGACCCGGCGATCAACTGTCCCGGCTCGATATCCGCAGCGGCTTCGCGAATGCGGTCGCCGACACCCGAGGGCGCCGTCACGACCGCGAGGGCCACCTCGAAGCGGACGATCGCGGCCAGCACGGCGGCATCCCCGGTCGCGGCGGCGATCGGACGGCCGGCCCAGACCGGAGAGAGCAGGCCGCCGTCTGCGACGTCATCGGAAGGCAAGAAAGACCGTCTCTCTCTCACCCTGCAGGCGGATGTCGTGAAGCAGGCGGTCCGGCGCGGCCCGCACGGCGATCAGCGTCTCCCGCTCGGGCCGCGTCAGCCTCTGCAGGAGTGGATCGAGGGCGAGCGCGTCATCGTCCCCAGGAACGTAGATGCGGGTGTCAAGCACGGCGAGCAACCCGCGGGCGAACACCTTGACCGCGAAATACGCGGCCGGATTCGGCGCAACCGCACCCGGTTCCCAGGTGACGAACTCGTACCATCCATCCGGGTCGGTCTCACATCGACCGAACCCGGTGAACCGCCCTGGCCGCCGGTTGCGGCTGCCGGGCTCGCTGACGATCCGACCCATCCGGTCGGCGTGCCAGATCTCGATCAAGGCGTCCGGGACCGGCCGGCTTTCGCCATCGAGCACTCGGCCGGCGAGCACGATCGAACCGGCCGTGCCGGGTTCGACCAGCAGGTTGTCGCCGTCGTAGACCAAGCCATCGCGAAAGAAGGGGCCGACCGTCTGGTCGGCAGTGGGAAGGATCGTCCGCTCGCTCATGCGTCTCCCTCGTCGGGCTCGATCCAGGTGCGGCGCGAGCCGGTCAAGACGATGTCCCAACGGTAGCCGAGAGCCCACTCCGGGGAGGTGAGTTCGTGATCGTATGCCGCGATCAGGCCCTCGCGGGCGCGCTCATCCGGAATCGCGTTGAAGATGGGGTCCAGCGGCATCAGCGGGTCGCCGGGGAAGTACATCTGGGTGATCAGGCGCTGGGTGAACGCGGGGCCGAACAATGAGAAGTGGATGTGGGCGGGGCGCCAGGCGTTCTCGTGATTGCGCCACGGGTAGGCCCCTGGCTTGATCGTCGTGAACCGGTATCGCCCATCCTCGTCGGTGAGGCAGCGGCCCGCGCCGGTGAAATGCGGGTCGAGCGGCGCAGGATGGCGATCGCGTTTGTGCCGGTAGCGCCCACCGGCGTTGGCCTGCCACACCTCGACGAGCTGTCCGACAACGGGACGCCCGTCCGCGTCCAGCACGCGCCCCTCGACGACCATGCGCTCGCCGAGCGGTTCGCCGGTCGACATCGTGGTCAGGTCTGACTCGGCCTCCCCCACGTCACGCCGGCCGAATGCCGGGCTGGTCAGCTCGATGGTCTCGGGATCGACGAGCTCCAGCGCTTTGGTCGGATGGCGGAGCAGGCTCGATCGATATGGCGGGTAGTCGGTGAGTGGTCGATGCGCCGCCCAGTTCGGGTCGACATCAGTGGAGCCCTTCCGCAGAGCAGCCATCTCGGCCGAGATCTCGGATTGATCTGTCATCGTGCCTCCTCCTCCGCCGGCCAGCCGGTGTACCCCTCGGCCAGATAGGTCTGGGCCGCGCGAGAGCTGACGATCGACTCCAGTTCGCCGAGCTGACGGCGCCGATCGAACTCGGTCGATTCGGCACTGACGTGGAGCATGCTCGTCATCCACCAGGAGAAGTTCTGAGCGCGCCAGATGCGCCGCAGGGCCGTCCGCTCGTAGTCGTCGACCACTGCGGTGCCGCGCCCTGCGTAGTACTCGACGATGCCGCGGAGCAGGATCTGCACATCGTGAACCGCAAGGTTCATCCCCTTGGCTCCGGTGGGTGGCACGGTGTGGGCGGCATCCCCGATCAGCAGGACGCGACGATTCTGCAGGCGCTGTGCCACGAAACTGCGGAATCTCAGCACGTCACGCTGGAAGATCTCTCCCTGCTTGAGCTCGGTTCCCGCCACTCGGGACTGCAGCGCGTCCCAGATCTCCGCGTCGGTCATTGCCTGGGGGTCGAGATCCGGATCGCACTGCAGATACATCCGCTGCACCGTTTCGGAGCGCTGGCTGATGAGGGCGAACCCCGATTCCGAGTTCGCGTAGATCAGTTCGGACGCGCTGGGAGGAGCCGTGCACAGGATGCCGAACCAGGCGAACGGGTACTCGCGGAAGTAGCCGGTGCGGGACTCCGACACCGCCGATCGCACGATGCTGCGCGATCCGTCCGCTCCGATGACGAAGTCGGCAACGATCTCGAAGCGCTGGCCGGCGGCATCGACACCGACGACCCGGGGCTCGTCGGTGTTCTCGTCGACCACCTGCTGCGCGGTGCACTCCAGCCGGATGTCCCCGCCGTCCGCGAAGCGCCGCGCGAGCAGATCCTTCAAGACCTCGTGCTGCGGATACAGCCAGACCGATCGGCCGACCAAGTCCCGAAAGTCGATGCGGTGCCCTTCGCCTTCGAACTGCAGCTCGATGCCGTCATGCCGGTGACCGTCGATCAGCACGCGATCGGACGCGCCCGACTCGACCAGCAGGTCGACGGTGCCGTTCTCCAGAATCCCCGCGCGGATGGTCGCCTCGATGTCGGGGCGCGACCGATCGTCGACCACGATCGAATCGATCCCCTCACGATGCAGAAGGTGCGAGAGCATCAGGCCCGCCGGACCGGCGCCCACGATCGCCACCTGGGTACGGGTGGGGGCATCCATCGGTCTCCTTCGACGACGTGGCAGACCCCTCAGTGTCCACGGCAGGTACGGCGAGCGGAGCGAAGTTCCCGTTCAATGAGAATGCAGTCGTTGCTCCGGGAGAGCGGCACCGATCTGGCTCGCCGCCTGTCGGAGCAAAGCGACCACGGCTTCGACATCGGAGCGCTCGCGCGGCAGCACGACCGAAAGCGCGGCGACCACGGTGGCGCCATCCCGGACCGGCACCGCGATACCGGTCGACACCACCTCAACAGACCCGGGCGCCACGGCGTATCCGAGCTGACGCACCTCGGCCACCTTGCGCCGCAGGGCGGAGGGATCGGTGATCGTCTCGGGTGTCAGGGCGGGAAGCGGCCCGGCGAGAATCCGGTCCAGGGTGTCGCTGGAGGCGTGGGCGAGAAGCACCAGCCCGGATGACGACGCATGCAACGGAAGCCGTCCCGCGATCTGGGTGACGTTCGAGCCGGCGGCCGGCCCCGACAGCCTCTCGATGAAGAGCACCTCGTCGTTCTCGAGAACGCCCAATTGCGTGTGCTCGAGGATCGCCGCCTGCACGGCTTCCATGGCGGGCAGGGCCGCTTGCCGTAGTCCGAGGGCGTGTGACCCGCGCGTCGTGAGCTCCCAGAGGCGCATTCCGATCCGTACCTCATCTCGCTCGTCGCGCTCCAGCAGCCCAGCCGCGACGAGGTCGTCGACCAGTCGGAAGGCGGTCGACGTGGGCAGGCCGGCTCGACGACCGATCGCGCTGGGCGTCTGGGCGGTGTGATCCCGATCGAATGACGCGAGGATCCGGACGACGCGCGTGACGATGCTCTCACCCGACCCGGAGTTCGCCATGGGTCGATCGTAGGTCGCCGAGCGCGGCCCCGACCCAGCGCGGCTGCGACCAAGGCGCGACCCAGGAGGCCGCCTGCGGCTCAGTGGTGACGCAGTTGCGAGATGAGCTCGCTCTTGCGCTTGTCCGAGTAGCCGCGCATCCCCAACTCTTTGGCGCGCGTGCGCAACTCGGCCACCGACATCTCTTCGTAGTCGCCCGCCTTGCCGCCCTTGCGGCCTACCGCCGAGCGGCCTCGAGTCGCCGCGGCGTTGGAGATGCGGGCTGCCTTCTGCTTGCTGTCGCCCTCGTCGCGAAGCTTCTCGTAGAGTTCCGGATCTTTGAGCGAACTGTTTCGTCTGCCGGGCATGGCTGAGACTCCCCTCCACGTGACGGATCGGTAGGCGTCACGATGACAGGCCTACGCCGACCGGCCCGACGGGGGCGGGATGCTCAGGCGCTTTTCAGGAGCGCGAAGCCACCGCCGCCAGGCCTCGCTCGAGATCCGCGATCAGGTCGCCGACGTGCTCGATGCCGACCGAGAGCCTCAGCAGGTCGAGCGGCGCCGGGGTGCCGGCCCCCTCCGCACTGGCACGATGCTCGATCAGGCTCTCGACGCCGCCGAGCGAGGTGGCGCGTTTCCACAGCTCGGTGTTCGCAGCGACCGCGATGGCGGCCTGCTCGCCGCCGGCGACGCGGATCGACAGCATCCCGCCATATCCGCCGTGCATCTGGCGCGAGGCGATCTCGTGACCGTGGCTGGTCGGCAGCCCGGGGTAGAGCACCTCCGTCACGCCCTCGTGGCCGTGGAAGTGCTCCGCGATCCGCAGCGCCGACGCGCTCGCGGTGCGCACCCGCAAATAAAGCGTGCGCATCCCGCGCAGCAGCAGCCACGACTCCATCGACCCCAGCGTGCCGCCGATCTGGGCCCGCACCGACCGCACGCGTTGCCAGTACTCACTGTCGGCGCGTGTCGTGAGGGTGCCCGCCGTGAGGTCTGAGTGCCCATTGAGGTATTTGGTCGCGGAGTGCATGACGAGATCGGCGCCCAGATCGAGCGGCTGCGTCAGCACCGGGGTGGCCGGGGTCGAGTCGACGGCCAGCAGCGCGTCGGCGGCATGGGCGATCTCGGCGGTTGCGGCGATGTCGGTGATCGTCCACAGCGGGTTCGCCGGCGTCTCGACCCAGACCAGCTTGGTCACACCCGGCCGGATGGCAGCCCGAACCGAGGCGGCATCGGTCATATCGATCAGCTCGACATCCAGTCCCCACGAGGTGGCGAAACCCGACAGCCAGTTGCGCAGGCTCCAATACATGACCTTCGGCGCCAGCACGTGGTCGCCGGGGCGGAGGGCCTGGAACGCCGCGGTCGCCGCCGCCATCCCGCTGGCGAAGAGCAGGCTCTGGAACCCGTGCTCGAGTTCCGTGATGAGCGCCTCGGCCTGGTCGAAGGCCGGGTTCTGGTCGCGCATGTAGATGCGTCCTGAGCGGTAGGCGTTGTCCGGGTCTCGTAGGAAGGTGCTCGACATGTGCAGGGGTGGGTTGATCGCTCGGGTGGTTTCGTCGATCCAACCGAGCCCCTGCGCCGCCAGACTCTCAGGATGGATGTCGGTCATGTCCCGATGCTAGCCACGCACCACGAACGCCATTGCATCATTCATCACATGTATGATCTAATATGAACGCCGCCAGAGCCGGTGGCCAGGTCGTCAAGGAAGTCGACAAGAAAAGGACGCGACAATGTCATCACAGCAACGCCGCTTCACCCGAATCCCCCGGGCGCTGGGACTGGTAGCCGCAGCAGCAACTCTCGCTCTGCTCGCGACCGGTTGCACCACGGGAGGCGGTGGCGGAAACAACGGCTATGGATTCAAGGCAGCCAAGCAGGACAAGAAGGCCGGCATCACCATCCTGGTGGACGCTGACCGCTCGGCCATTGCCAAGGCATTCCAGACGGATCACCCCGAGTACAAGGTCAACATCCAGACCTACGACGGAAACGCCGGTGGAACCAACTCGTTCCAGACGAAGATCTCGCTCGCCGACAAGGCAGGCTCCGGCTGGCCGGACGTCGTGTGGTCGGGGCAGGTGAACGACGCCAGCTGGGCCGCTGTCGGCAAGAACGGCGCTCAGGCTTTCGCCACGCCGCTCGACGAGGGCGTCATCTCGAAGAAGTGGCTCGACGGCTACACCAAGGGTGCCGAAGACCCGGTGACGGTCGGCGGCCACATCTACGGCGTCCGCGACAACCTGGCGCCGGTGGTGTTCTGGTACAACAAGACCCTCTTCGACCAGTTCGGGTACAAGATCCCCGAGACGTGGGAGGACTACCAGGCCCTGGGCGACAAGCTCGCGGCCGAGCACCCTGGCTACACGCTGGGCACGATCGGTGACTCGTTCACCGCGACGCTCACCGACTTCTGGGCCGCTCAGGCCCCGATCTACACGGTCAAGGGCAAGGAGTTCAAGGCCGACTTCGCGGATTCTCACACCAAGAAGATGGTCGCTCTCCTGGACCACATGCTCGCCAACCACAGCATCAACACCGTGGGCATGTTCACGCCTGACTTCGCGAAGGTGGACAAGGGCAAGCTGCTCGGCATCCCCGGACCGACCTGGTTCACGGGGGCCATCTTCGCCTCGGGGTCCGCGCTCGCCGGTAAGCCGGGCGAATGGGGAGCGGGCATGCCGCTGCACTGGGCCGGCGAGGACATCGCCACCGGCAACGTGGGTGGTGGCTTCTGGTATGGCTCGAGCCACTCGAAGAACCTCAAGGCCGAAGCTGCATTCCTGCAGTACGCGGTCGCGGGACCGCAGTCGGTCAAGCTGATCACGGGTCTGCCGGCATACGCCTCCACGG
>Ga0105248_10000712_pt1 | contig 37675 bp, 40 predicted proteins | sample KBSS34metaG_FD_81524 | JGI IMG/M metagenome (GOLD analysis project Ga0105248, IMG submission 81524) | Switchgrass rhizosphere microbial communities from Kellogg Biological Station, Michigan, USA - KBS S3-4 metaG | ecosystem: Host-associated > Plants > Roots > Rhizosphere > Soil | place...
CAGAGCGATGACGAGACGCTTCACGACAGGAGTTCCGGCGTCTTGAGATAGCGGTCGCGGATCGCCTCGGCCGAGCGGTAGGCGAGCGCGGCGACCGGACCGGTGGGGTTGTAGGCCGAGTTGTGCGGGAAGGCCGAGGCGCCCATGACGAAGACGTTGGGCACGTCCCAGCTCTGCAGCCAGCCGTTGACCGCGCTGGTCTTGGGATCAGTCCCCATGATCGCCCCGCCGGTGTTGTGGGTCGACTGGTAGGGGAGGACCGACCAGGTGTCCCGGCCGCCGGGCTCGTCCATCAGAGTCGGGTTCATGGCCTTGCCGATCCGGGTGATGACCTCGCTGGCGTGGCGGACCATGCGCGCGTCGTTGTCCTTGAAGTCGAAGGTCATGCGCATCAGGGGCTGGCCGAAGCGGTTGCGATAGGTGGGATCGAGGCTGAGGTAGTTGCCGCGGTGCGGCATGGAGGACGCCGCCGCGCCGATCCCGAGCGCGGTCTGGTAGCCCTTGGCGGTCGCGCGCTTCCACGCCGAGCCCCACCGCGGCGTACCGGGCGGCGTCGGGCGGTAGCTGATCGGGCGGCCGTTGCTCGAGCCCACCGCCACGGTGTACCCGCCGATGAAGCCGGCCGGGCCGCGGTCGAAGGCGGCGTTCGCATGGAAGTCGTCCATCGCCACGCCGAGGCCGCCGGTGGAGATGAAGGGGTTGAAGGCCTTGTCGTCAAAGAAAAGCCCGACGCCGGCGCCGCCCTGGTAGGCGTAGTGACTGCCGATGACGCCCTTGCCGGTGGCTGGATCATAGGGCTTGCCGATCCCCGACAGCAGCAAGAGGTGCACGTTGGAGAGGCCGTAGGCGCAGAGGATGACCAGGTCGGCCGGCTGCTCCAGTTCCTCGCCCGTCAGCACATTGACGTAGGCGACCCCGGTGGCCTTCTTGCCGGAGGAATCCAGCAGCACCTTCTGCACCCAGGACCAGGTGCGCAGGTCGACGTTCGGGTTCTTGAGCGCCACCGGGATCACCGTGATGTGCGGGCTGCCCTTGGCGTTGGACTCGCAGCCGAACCGCTCGCAGAAGCCGCAGTACTGGCACTGGCCGAGCGCCATGCCATCGGGGTTCACATAGGGCCGCGAGGCATTGGCGGCGGCGCGCGCGAAGGGGTGATAGCCGAGCTCGCCGGCGGCCTTTTCGAACAGCTTGCCGGCGTGGTTGCCGGTGAGCGGCGGCAGCGGATAGTCGCGGGCCCGCGGCGCCTCGAAGGGGTTGCCGCCAGGGACGATCTTGCCCTGGATGTTGCCCGCCTTGCCGGAGACCCCGGCCACGTATTCGAAGCGGTCGTAGAAGGGCTCCAGATCGGCGTAGCTGACGCCCCAGTCGCGCAGCGGCATGTCGGCGGGAATGAAGCCCTTGCCGTGCGCTTCGACGTAGTGCGAGCGGATCTTCAGGTCGGTGTCGTCCCACCGCCAGGTCGTGCCGTTCCAATGGACGCCGGATCCGCCGACCCCTTCGCCCGGCAGGAAGGAGCCGAGCCGCCGCATGGGCAGCGCCTCTTCGGTGACGTTGTTGCGAACCGTGAAGGTGTCCTTGGCGGTATCCATCATCAGGTCGTGGCGCTGGGCGAAGCGCAGCTCGTCGCGGATCGAAGGGACGCTGAAGTCCTCCGGCGTCGAGCGCGGGCCGCCGCGTTCGAGGACAGCGATCTTCAGGCCCGTGGGGCCGAGCACCCGCGCGGCGATGCCGCCGGTCCAGCCCATGCCGACGATGACGACGTCGACCTTCGGAAGCGTCCTGGCCATCAGGACATGTCGGCGATGGAGAGCGGCTTGGCCGGGAAGCGGCGGCCGTCGTTATAGATGCCGATGTTGGCGGCGTTGTTGGCCATCACGCCCGGGAAGCCCAGCATCTTCCAGGCGGCCTTGTCGCGGTTTCCGCCATAGACCGGGTCGGCGAACATCCCCTCCATCACCGTCTGGTAGATGACATCGAAGAACGGCTGCGACGGCAGGCCGCCGGGCAACTGCACGGCGCCCTTGCTGAGCGCCTGCAGGAAAGCCTCCTTCTGGTCGCCGGTAAGCCGGTCGAAGGCCTTGCCGTGCGTCTTGCGGCACCAGGCGTTGGCCTGGGAAATGCCGGCTCGGTAGAGCTCAGCCGGCGTGAGCGCGAGCTGGTAGCCCTGGTTCGGCGTGCCGGTCTTCCAGGGCCCCTGCAGGTAGAGCCGGTCGCCCTTTCCCCAGCCGCTGGCCAGCGCGCGGTCGATGAACACGGCGACGCCAAGATCGACGCCGGATGGCGTCAGCTCGTCGGCGGGGATCATGTGGTCGCAGACCGCCTCGACGAAGGCCGCCTCGGCCGGCTTCAGGAAGACGTAGCCGGGCGGCGGCGGGGGTGCGGCAGGCTTCGCGGCGGGGGCGGACGCGGCTGGCGTCTGGGCGTCGACCTGGCCCGCACCCACGGCCCCGGCGGCGAGCAAGAACGCGCGGCGGCCCACTTTACGATCTGCCATGTCGCCTCGCCCCGGAATCCAGGGGGCACGCTATCGGTTGCCGGGGCCTTGTCAAAGCCGCAGGGTGCGCGCCAGGGAGGACCGCGCGATGAGCTTCGAAATCCTGGCCGAAGGCCTGCTGTTTCCGGAAGGCCCGATCGCCATGCCGGACGGCTCGGTGATCCTGGTGGAGATCGCGCGCGGGACGCTGTCGCGGGTCTGGAACGGCAAGGTCGAGGTGGTCTGCGACCTGGGCGGCGGGCCGAACGGCGCGGCGTTGGGGCCGGACGGCGCTGTCTATATCGCTAACAACGGCGGCGGCGGGCTGGGCGGCGGCGGGATCGCCGGGCGCGTGCAGGGCCAACCGGTGAGCCAGGGCGGCATCGACCGCGTCGACCTCTCAACCGGCAAGGGCGAGCGGCTGTTCGACAAGGTGGGCGAGAACCTGCTCTCCGCGCCCAACGACATCGTCTTCGACAAGCAGGGCGGGTTCTGGTTCACCGACTTCGGCCGCCAGACCGGGCGCACGCGCCACCTGAGCGGGGTCTATTACGCCAAGCCGGATGGATCGTTCGCCCAGGAGCTGTCGTTCGGCGGCACCGGCTACAACGGCATCGGCCTCTCGCCGGACGAGCAGACGGTCTATGCGGCGGAGACCTACACCGGCCGGCTGGTGGCCTTCGACCTGAGCGCGCCGGGCCAGGTGGTGAAGGGCGGACGCGGCGGGCGCGTAGTCGGCGCGGCGCCTGGCAAGGCCTTCTTCGACAGCCTGGCGGTGCAGGCCAACGGCGACATCTGCATCGCCTCGATCGGAGACGGGATCACCACCATGACGCCGAAGGGCGGCGTCACGCAGACGCCCCTGCCCGACAACCTGGTCACCAACATCTGCTTCGGCGGCGAGGACATGCGCGACGCCTACATCACCATGTCGGGGGTGGGCCAGCTGATCCACATGCGCTGGCCGCAGCCGGGTCTGAAGCTGAATTTCAGCGCCTGAGACCGGCGCCTGGTTGCAGGCCGCCGCGGGATCGCCATCTGCAAGGCTGAGCTGGAGCGCGCGCCATGTTGTTCGCCCTGTTGTGCCTGGCCCTGGCGATCGCCGGCCTCGCCCCCGAGACGCCGATCGGGCGCCTGCTGAGGGAACTTCTGATCGATGCGCCGGCGCGCAAGCTGGCCGGGATCCGGCGGAGCCACGTGCTGATCGCCTTGGGCATCGTCGCGATGGCCGCGGTCCTGATCCTCATCGGCGGGCGCGAGGGAATGTTCCTGGTGGGCGGCTACGTGCCCGAGGGGATCGCCTGGGTCGCCGCCTTCGATATCGCCACCTACCTCGATGTGTTCGCCGTCATCTGGCTGGCGGCCGCGACGGTGCGGCTGCGCGCGGTCTGGACCTTCGCGAAGACGGCTTTGCGGCGCGCAGTGCGCGGCCCCGCGGGGCTGGTCAGCCGGATCGCGTCGCGCGGACGCCGGGTTCGAAAAGCCCAGCCGAGTTCGCGGCCCGGGAATGGCGACGACGGCGGATGGCTTGGGACGTTCGCCGCGGCTTGAGGCCGCTAGATCGGCATCCGCATGATTTCCTGGTAGGCGCTGATCACCTGGTCGCGGATCGCCATGACCGTTTCCATGCTGGATTGCGCGGCGGAAACGGCGGTGACCACATCCACCAGCTGGGCCTTGCCCTGCACCTGGTTGGCCATCTGGACCTCGGCGTTCTTCGAGGCGTGCAGGGCGTCGGACATCACCGACTTCAGCATGTCGCCGAAGCCGCCGCCGCTGTGGCCGGCCATGTCGGCGCCGGCCATGCCCGGATCGACGCCGATCGCCTTCTGGGCGGCGGCGTAGGCGTTGGCGGCGGAGAGCGCGGTGATCATGGCCTAGACGCCTCCTAGCGCTTCAGCAGGTCGAGCGTGCGCTGGTCCATGGACCGGGCCGTCTCGATGACGTTGAGGTTGGCTTCGTAGGCCCGCTGCGCCTCGCGCATGTCCATGGCCTCGATCATCGGGTCGACGTTGGGCGTCTTCACATAGCCCTGGGCGTCGGCCGAGGGATTTCCGGGCGCATAGGTCGACTTGAACGCGGTGGGATCGGGCGCGGCGCGCGACATGCGCACGCCCATGCCGCCGTTGACCTTGGACGGCTCGAAGATCGGCTCCTGACGGCGGTAGGGATCGCCGCCGGCGGTGCGCGAGGTGGAGTCCGAATTGGCCAGGTTCTCGGCGATGATCCGCATCCGCGCCTGTTGCGCGCGAAGGGCGGAGACCGCGATCGTCTGCGCGGCGCCGGTCGGCGAATTGATGGGGTCGGCCATCTAGGGTCCCTAGCCTGCGCCGGGCCGGCGGACGGCCAGCTTCAGCATGTCGAGTGACTTCTGGTAGAAGCCCACGGCCGCGTCGTAGTCCATGCGCGCCTGGGTGAGCTTCATCATCTCGTCTTCGAGCACCACGCCGTTGCCATCGAGCGTGGTCTCGGAATCCTGAGCCTTCTCCGACTTCACGCCGGCGGCGATGCCCTTGGGAGACCCCGGCGGCTGCATGTGGCCGGGCTGGGTGGCCGCCATGGTCCCGGCCGGCGTCGCGGCGACGACCGAGGCGGTCGAGGCCATGCCCTGCATCTTGGCCTGGAAGCTGAACGACTTCAGGTCGTGCGGATGGTAGCCGGGCGTATCGGCGTTCGCGACGTTCTCGGCGATCACCCGCTGGCGCTCAGACAGATAGCCCATGCGCTGGCGCAACATCGCGAAGATCGGAATGTCGGCAATGTCCATGGCGGTCATGGTGAAGAAACAGGGTTAACCCCGGTTTAAGGGACTTAGTCGAGAGATGGTCGCCTAGCTCCGCCTTAAGGCCGCAGAAGCGTCATGGTCTCCGAATTCGCCCGCGCCGCGTTCGCGCTTATCCTCACCCTCGGTCTGATTGGTCTGGGCGCGGTGGTTCTGCGCCGCTACGGCCCCAATGCGCTGGCCCGGTTCGGCAAGCCCCAGGCCGTGCGTCGGCTGGCGATCGTCGAGAGCCTTGTGCTCGATCCGGCGCGGCGGCTGGTGATCGTCTCCTGCGACGGCAAGGAGCGGCTGCTGCTGCTGGGCGAGGGTCAGCTGGTCACGCCGGTCGACGCACCGAAAGCCAGGGCCCGATGATCGAACTCTGCAAAGCCATCCGCACCCTGCCCGCTTCGGAGTGGCGCCGCGCGCTGGTCCTGTCGGTGCTGGTGACGCTGGCGAGCCTGGTGTTCCCGGCCGCGGCGCTCGCCCAGGCGATCAACGTCAACCTCGGCACCGGCGCGGGCCTGACTGAACGCGTCGTTCAGCTGATCGGGCTGATGACCGTGCTGTCGCTGGCCCCGTCGATCGTGATCATGACCACGGCCTTCGTGCGGATCGTGGTGGTGCTGTCGCTGCTGCGCACGGCGCTCGGCCTGCAGCAGGCCCCGCCCAATGCGGTGATCATCTCGCTCGCGATCTTCCTGACAGCTATCGTCATGCAGCCGACGCTGCAGAAGTCCTACGACGACGGCATCAAGCCGCTGATGGATCAGCAGATCGAACTGCCCGCCGCGTTCGATGCGGCCGGCGCCCCGATCAAGACCTTCATGCTGTCCCAGGTGGACCGCGAGGACCTGGCCCTTTTCATCAAGCTCTCGAAGATTCCCAAGCCTGCCAAGGCCGCGGACACGCCGCTACAGGTCGTGACGCCGGCCTTTATGATCTCGGAGCTGAAGCGCGCCTTCGAGATCGGCTTCCTGCTGTTCATCCCGTTCCTGGTGATCGACCTGGTGGTGGCCAGCGTCCTGATGAGCATGGGGATGATGATGCTGCCCCCTGTGGTGGTGAGCCTGCCGTTCAAGCTGATCTTCTTCGTGTTGGTGGACGGCTGGCGACTGGTGGCGGGGAGTCTCGTGCAGAGCTTCCAGCACGGACCCAGCGGATAGAATGGCCGACGGTCACGGGCCATGGGGCGGCCCCCAGCCTGACGAACCGCCGCCTCCGCGGCAAAGGGCGGGGCCGCGAGTTCCGGGCCATCGTCTTTGGATCTGGCTGGCGGTGGCCGCCGTGGTCGCCGGCGGGCTTGGCCTGCTGTTCAAGGCGTTTCCCGGACAGCTGCACGCGCCGGACGAGTGGGGCCGGATGGGCTATCTCGTCGCCCTGATCGCGGCGATGTCGGCGGGGCTCTTCCGGGCGCGCGAGATCAACTGGAGCCAGAAGGCGCGGCACGCGGCGATCTGGGTCGCCATCATCGCGGTGATGGCCGTCGGAGTCGCCTATCGCGGCGAGTTCGAAGATGTCGGCCAGCACCTGCGCACGGCGTTCTCCGGGGCCTATCCGGTGGCGGCGGGCGCGCATGAAATGGTCGTGCCGCAAGAGGACAGCGGCGGCTTCTATGTGATGGCCCAGGTCAACGGCCAGCCGATCCGCTTCCTGATCGACACCGGCGCCAGCGACACGGTGCTGAGCCCCGACGACGCCCATCGCCTGGGCCTGGATTCTCCGGGGCTGACGTATAGCCGGCTGGCCGAGACCGCCAACGGCACGGGCTATGGCGCGCCGATCACCGTGGGCCGCCTGACGATCGGCTCGATCGAGATGAACCAGATGCCGATGGTCATCAACAAGGCGCCGATGACCATGTCGCTGCTGGGCATGAGTTTCCTGACCCGGCTGGAGTCCTTCCAGATCCGCGATCGCCGGCTCTACATGAAGGGCCGGTAGGCTCAGGTCGGACCGGCGAGCGGCGTGAACTTGCCGCCGAGCGCGCAGGAGGCTCGACCGTGCTCGATGCTGACGGTGGCGATATGCCCGATCCCCGGCTCGAAGAACGCCTCGCCGGCCCCCGCCTTGACCCGCAAGGCGGCCGGGGCGCTGAACTGGCAGACGGGATGGGTGAGGAAGCCCAGGCCGCCCTGGGTGACGACGTCCTTGCATTCCATGTGGCCGAACTGCCGGGCGAAGACGCTGTCCTCGTAGACGCTCGACCGCTCGGCGCGAGGATAGCCCTTGGCGGCATAGGCCGCGGCCGTGAGCTCCGGGCAGGCAGGCCGGTCGCCGATCCACCCCTCGGCCAGATCCTGCCGGCGGTGCGACTGGTAATTCCAGGTCACGCAGACAGCCACGACGGCCAACGCCAGAACCAGGCCGAACCCTACCTTGGACCGGGTCCCGGCTGCGGATTTGCGGGGCATCGAACGCTCCTGACCGATCTTCGCGCGCAAGATCAACGCGTAGAATTTACATTTGTAGACTTCAAGTCAACCGGTCGTAAGACGCGATGCTCAGCGGTTGTTCCAGGGAAAGCCGGTGGCGAGCGTCATCTGGCGGCTGACGGGGAAGCGTCGCGGGTAAAAGCGCGAGCCGTTCAGCCGTCCCGCCTCGTGGGCGGTGAGCGCGATGTCCAGGTCCTTCAGATCGCTCATGCCCAGCCAAGGCGCGGAAATCTTCTCGCCGGCGCGGCAGCAGTGGGCGGTCCACAGGATCGTGTCCGCCGGTAGCTCCGCCAGCAGCCGCCGGGCGGTGGCGTGATAGGCCGACAGGCTCGCGCCCGGAAGGAACGCGTAGAGCGTGGTGGGATAGATGTAGTCGCCGGCGAACAGCCGATGCGCGGCGGGGTCGTAGAGCGAGACCGAGGTCGGGGTGTGGCCAGGCGTGTTCAGCACCCGCAGCACGCGGCCGCCCAGGTCGATGGTCGTGTCGGGCTTCAGCCATTCGGCCACCGTCACCGAGGGCGGGCGGCGGCTGTCGACCAGACCCAGGTACTGGTAGCGCGTGGGCGTGAAGCGACCGTTCGCCACGTCGGCCCGCGTCTGCGGCAGGTCGATCATCGCCACCGAGGCGTAGGGCCCGACCCCACCCAGGTGGTCGAAATGCAGGTGCGAGACGACCAGGGTGACCGGCAGACTGGTCAGGCGCGCGACGACCGGGGCGATATCGCGCGTCCCCGAGCCGGCGTCGAACAGCAGCGCGCGGCGCTGGCCCACGATCAGATAGGCGTAATTCTGCTGGTAGTAGCGCGGCTCGCCGATCGCGTAGGTGTCGGCGCCCAGCGGCTGGACCGCCCAGTAGTCGTCGACCATGGCGCCCGCCGCGAGCTGCGGCCGGGGCGGATCGACGATCGCGTGCGGCTCAAGGACCGGCGAAAGCTCCGCATAGACATAGGGCGCGAACGTCAGCGCTGCGGCCAGCGTCGCCGCGACCAGGACGGCCGCGGCCAACGCCCAGCGCGCCAAGAGCCGGCGCCTAGACGTCAGGCGTATCGCCCCTCTGACGGGCCATGCGGCGGCTGGGCATCGCCTTGGCCAGTTCCGCGGCGTCCAGCTTGCCGTCGTGGTTCAGGTCGAACTCGGCGAACTTCGCGCGCAGCCCCAGCAACGGTCCCTTGAACTCGTTCGGCTCGACGAAGCCATCGAGGTTGGAGTCCAGCGAGCCCATCATCTGCGAGCCATAGAGCTTGCCCTGCAGGTCGTTGCGAACATGGCTGACGGTCTCGTCGGCCCAGCGGTAGTTGACCCGGAAGTACATCATCTCGTCGGGGGTCTGTTCGCCCCAGGTGACGTTGCGCTTCGGGTCCGGGTTGGCCGGGTTGTGCGCGGAGTTGTCGTAGACCCAGGTGGCGACCAGCTTGGTCCCGGCCTTCACCAGGATCGGCTTCACCGGATCGTAGTCGCGCTGCCAGTTGAAGTCGTACTTCGGCAGGCTGAGCAGCATCTCGTCCTTGCCGTCCGCCGTCACCGCCTTCAGCTCCACGTGGTAGCCGCGGTAATGCGAGTGCGGGTAGAGCGTGTAGAGATAGGCGTCGGCCGGGAAGGTCAGGTAGGCGACTTCCTGGTGACGCGCCTCGCCCGCCGGGATGTAGAGCGAGAAGGTCGAGATCACCGTCGAGCGCTTGATGTACTCGGGCGGCGTCTTCAGCGTGTAGAAGCCGACCTGGGTGACGTCCGTCGTCTCCTTGCCCATGGTCGTGTAGTGCATCTGGAAGTGCAGCTTGCCGTTGGCGGGCACGGGGGCGCCGGTGTTGTCGCCCATCACCTGCGGCTGGGCGCCCGGCGTATAGGAGCCCACCGAGCCGCCCGGGATGGCGTCGGCCGGCTGGTCGGGACCCGGGATGTGGTTGGAGACCACGTGGTGCAGCACGCGCCGGTCGCCCGGCCGCATGGCGATGGCCTTCAGCCAGGTGTTCTCGTGGAAGGGATTGTCGACCACCTGGTTCTGGTATTCGACCAGGCCGGTGGCCGGGACCTTGTAGGCCGGCAGGTTGATCACGACGTCGGGCTTGCCCAGTTCGGTCGGCCAGTCGGGTGCGCGCTTGGACGCATTGGCCAGCAGAGGATCAGGCCCCTCGCCGCGCGGCGCCCCACCCTCGATCCAGTGGACCAGCAGCTTGGTCTGGTCGGCGGTCAGGCCCTGGTCGTTCTTGAAGACGCCGATGTGCGGGTCTGCGAAATAGGGGGGCATGCGGCGCGTGCGCACCGTCTCGCGGATCATCGGGGCGAAGCCCTTGATGGTCTCGTAGCTGTTCATGGCGAACGGGCCGATGCCGCCGTTCACGTGGCAGGACACGCACTTCTCCTGGAGGATCGGCGCGATCTCCTTGGAATAGGAGATGTTGGCGAAGTCGGCGGACTTGGCGCGCTCGGGGAAGGCGATCAGCTTGCCGGTCGAGGCGGCGGGCGCGGTGTAGGCGGCCTTGGTGACCTGCGGCGCGCCGAGCAGGGTGTCGAGCGCGGCCTTGGCGCCGGAGATGTCGCCGCGATAGGCGACAGCCCAGGTCTTGGGATTGATCACGAAGACTTCGCCTTCGCGGCGGACGCCCAGCTGCTCCCCGACCAGCTGCTGCTCGTCCATCAGGACCGGCACGGTCAGGTTCTGGGCCTTGGCCTCGGCGGCCACCGCGTCGCGAGTGTCGGCGAGGTTGGAGTCCAGCGACCAGACGACGACACCCTTGTCCTTGTAGGCGGCGTTGATCTGTTCGAGCGCGGCGGAGGCGGCCTTGGAATAGGCCGAACCATTGACGCGGCTCATCACCACGATCGCCGGCTCATAGCCAAAGTAATAGAGGTGCTGCGCGAGGCGCGTCTGGTCGGTGAGCTGGAAGTCGTCGACCCGCTGCGGCGTGGCGCCGGTGTCGGCGGCGAGGCCAAGCGGCGCGGACAGGCCGCTGACGGCTCCGGCGACGAGGATGGCGGCGGTGGCCAGAAGTGCGCGCTTCATGGTCTTTTTCTCCCAGTTCTGCGGGGCCCGGATAACAGGGTTTCCCTGCACGAATGTTGCAGCCGTGAGCCGAAACGCCGGACGAACCCTGCGTCCAACGCGATGATCGCGACTCGCGACCTACCCTCAAATATCTGTTTTTATTATAGTTTTTGTAAATTCGACGTGAAATTCCGGCGGACCTGCCGGCGGCGTCATTTTGCGGCGTTTGCGCGCGCGCGTCAAAACCTTGCTGCGCCGGACGCGCGCACGCCGAGCAGACCCTGGGCGCGCGCTTGCGGCATGGCGGCGCGTGAGACCGGAACGATCAGGCCGCCGACCAGAACCAGGCTGGCGCGGCGGCCGGCCTTGACCGCCCCGGTGACCGCCGTGCGGGCCACCCACCAGGAGCGATGAACCTGCAGGCCCGGCCGCCCGTCGAGCTCGGCGATGGCGTCGGCGAACCGCATCAACAGCAGAGCCGAACCCCTGGCGGTGTGAACCCGGACGTAGTGGTCCTCCGCCTCCAGCGCCAGCAGCTCCTCACCCACGGCGGCGGGCAGTCGGGCCAGCAGGCGGGCCGGCGACGGAGCCGCGGGAACCGCCTGCTGTCGGGTCGTCCAGAACCTCACCAGACAGGAGACCGCCGCAAGCGGGACCGCGATCATGGCGATCTGCGGCGTCGCCGAGAACCACCCCAGCCGGGTGGCGCCGCCCGAGAAGGCCAGGCTTACCAGATGGACCATGACAGCGATCGGCGGGCAAAGGACCAGCGCCCCGCCGACGCGCGCAAGGTTGTCGTTGATCCGCGTTGCAGCGGTCAGCCAGAGAATGATCCGAAGGCCGGGAGACCAGACCAGCGTTCCCGACCAGGCATAGGCGAGGCATTCGGCCAGGCGACGCGCGATCGGCTCGCTGTAGCTGCCGAACGGCCCGATCGGGGCGAGGAACAGCCCAAGGCTTGTCGCGAGGGCGAAGTCCCGCGCCCAGATCCTGGCGTCTCCCAGACTCGATCTCAGCCCACCCATGCGGTGACCATATAGGCCGGCCTGCGCGGCGTGAACGGTGCGGCCGGGCCGCTTCACGAACTGGGCGGCCCACTTGGCGAAGCCGCGGTTGCGCGGGGCGCCCGGGCGGTTTCGAAACGGCTCCGTTCTCACAGGAGCGCGCGTCCATGAAGTCCCTGATCCTGGATACAGCCGCCGGCTTCGTCTTTCTGATCGTCCTGTCGGTGACCCACAGCGTGCCCGCCGCGGTCATCGTCGGTGGAATTTCCAGCAGCGGCCTGATCGCCTGGCTGCTGGCGACGCGCCAGCCGGTGTCGCCGATCCAGTGGCTCAGCCTGGCGCTGGTCGTCGGGTTGGGCGGCGTCAGTCTGGCCACGCGCGACGCACGGTTCGTGATGATCAAGCCCAGCCTGGTCCAGGCCGCCATCGGCTGCGCTCTGCTGGAGCCGGGCTGGTTGCGACGCTACATCCCCGCCGAACGGCTGGCGCTGATCCCGCAACGCGCCGTCGTCGCGGCCGGCTATGCCTACGCGCTGATGCTGTTCGCGCTGGCGGCGACCAACCTGGCGGTCGCCCTGATCGCCGGACCGATGGCCTGGGCGGCCTATAGCGCCACGGCGCCGGCTCTGGCGTTCACGCTCATGGGCGCGGCCGTCTACCTGACGTTCCGCGCGCTGGCGCGGCGCCGGCGCGCGGCGCTGCCGCTCAACCCTTAGCGGCGGCCTTGGGCGGTGCGGCGGCCGCCTGTTTGGCGGGCCCCGCGGCCTTGGCCGGGGCGGCCGGCGGGGCGGCCATGGCCTTGCCGGTCCCGACCGGCGCGGGCCGCTGCTTGAAGCGGTCCTTCATCTTGGCGACCCAGCCGGTGAAGGCCTCATTGTCGGCGCTGACCCGGCTGAAGTCGGCGACGCTCAAGTGGTTGGTCGAGATGCCGGTCAGCGCGATGCGCAGCGCCTCGGGGTTATGCGCCGCCTCGAAGAAGCCCTTGTACTGGCCCGACAGCCGCGTGAGCGCGGCGTCGTCGCCGGCCAGGCTGTAGGCCACGCCGGCCCGCAGCAGCTTGCCCTCTTCGTCGGCGCTGAGCGCCGTCGGATCCTTCCAGCGCAGGCCCAGCGCCTTTTCGAACAGCGGGCCGGACTTGGCCCAATCCTTCTGCTTCCAGGTGATCTCGGCGCGCAGGTCCTGGGCTTCCTTGGAGCTGTCCTTGTCGAGGATCTCCATGGCCGAGTCGTACTTGCCGACGCCGGCCCAGGCGCGGGCCTCGATCAGCCGCCGCTCGGCGTTGAGCGCGACCGGAAGGATCGTGGTGCGCGAGCTGTTGATCGCCTGGATCGCCTGCTCCGGCTTCTTGTCCATCAGATAGATGACCGCCAGATCGGTGGCGACCTGGGCGCGCGGCACGCCGTCGAGGCGGTTGTCGGCCTGGTATTTCAAAAGGTCGGCGGCTTGCGGCAGCAGATCGACGTCGACCAGGCGGCGGACCAGCTTGCGGACCATCAGGTCGCCGTCGGAGCCGATCGGGGTCAGCTCCTTGAAGTCGTAGAACAGGGCCAGCGCCTGGATCGGCTCCAGGCCGTCGGCGTTGCCGTCCAGGAACAGCGAGCGGAACGCCGCGGCCAGGTCGGACTGCAGTTGCAGCGCCTCGGGCAGGTCGGGCAGGCGCGTGCCGGCCGAACGCAGCGCCTCAAGCGCCTCTCGGTAACGCCCCTGGCTCAGATAGAGCTGGCCGAGCGCGCGGATGGTCTCCAGCTCGGTGGCATCGCCGCGCCAGCGGTAGCGCAGGCCGTCATAGACCGTGGCCGCCTGCAGTGGCGTGACCTTGCCCGTCTCGAGCTTGATCTTGGTGGCGCGAAGCAGGGCCGGCGACGACAGCGATTCCATCTGCACGGTGGCGATGGCCGTGTACATCTTCAGCGCCCGGTCGCTGCGCCCCTCGGTCTCGAACATGCGGGCCTGAACGAGGCGGGTGGCGAGTTCCTCATAGACGTCGGTCTTGTCGGCGAGCGCCAGGTGGATGCGTGCATCGGCGCTCTGCATGTCGCCCTGGGCCAGCGCGGCCTGGGCGTCGGCGCGGGCGAAGCGCGCCTTCCAGGTAGGCGAGAACTGCAGGAAGGCTTCGGAGCCCTTGGCGAACTGGGTACGCGCCTCGGTCCACTGGGCGAGCTGGACGGCGATGTAGGAGCGCCAGAGCGCGCTGGACGGATCCTCGGCCAGGACCGGCGCGGAGAAGTCGGCCTCGGCCTCCTTGTAGCGTCGGGCCATGACGCGGGCGATGCCGCGCAGCCCGCGGAATTCCGGTGTGTCCATGACCGGCGGGCTGGAGCGCGCCAGATCGTTCAGCACGCCGATCGCCTCGAAGCTCAGCTCCGAGCCGACCAGGAAGCGAGCCAACGCCATACGCGCGCCGGTCGGCCCGCCCTTGTCGTGGTTGGCGCTCTCGATCGTCGCGGCGTTGAACAGCGTGTTGTAGCGGTTGAGGAAGGTGTGGGTCCCGGTCTTGGGCCAGTTCACATAGTCGATCAGGCCCGGCATGCCGGCCGGCTTCGGCGCGTCGATGTCGAGCTTGGCGGCCTGCTGCAGGCCCGGCGTCGGCGAGAGCGCGAGGCCCAGCGGGCGGCCGATGTGAATCAGGTCGCCGTCGCGCACGACGGTCATGTCCTCGATGTGCGGCTCGATCGCCAGGCCCTGGACCGAGGGCAAAATCGCCACTTGGACGTAGTCGCGGCGGAGCGGCAGGCCCTTGGGCGGGCCAAGCGCGGTGACCACGCTCAGCGTGTCGCCGACCTGCGGGTCGGTGAACTGGATGATGCTGGTGATGCCGGCCACGGCGGCCTTCAGCGAGGCGGGGCCCTCGGACTCGTCCTTGGCCACGTGCACCAGGCTGGGCTGCGACTGGTCGCCGGGGCCGAGCGAGATGGTCCAGGTCGAGCCGATCGCGGTGGCGAAGACCGGCAGGTTGTGGGCGGCCTCGATGCGCAGGGCGGAGTAGTCGGCGCCCTTCACGGCCTGGATGCCTGAATACTGGGTCAGGCCGCGCGGCGCGTGGCTGACGTCGAGCGTCGCCGGCGCGTCGAACACCACCCAGACCACGTCACCGCGTCGGAACACCGCCGCGCCGGCCGGATTGGCCCAGGCGAAGGTGAAGTTGACCTGGCCGGCGCCGACGTGCGGCTCCATGCGCACGACGCCACCGGCCGGGATCGGATTGGGCCGGGGCGGCGGCGCGTTCTTGGCTCGGAGCGCGGCGAGCTCGGCCTCGGTGGGCGGCGGCTTCTGGAAGACGTTGACGAAGGTCGCGCCGTCGGCGACGCCGGTCTTGGCGACCCCGTCGTCGGTCAGCGTCAGCACCAGCTGCAGACGACCGTCCACGTGGCGCTTCTCAGCGGTCTTGATCCACCTCGGCGGCGAAGTGCGCAGCCGCGAGATGTCCGGATCGGCGTCGCGTGGGAACGTCAGGATCAGGTTGGCGCCGTCGGTCTTGATGTCGGCGGACGGCGCGCCGTGGAATTCCACGCGGGAGAAGTCCTGCGCCTGCGCGACGTGAACCTCGATGCCACCAAGCGTCGGCGCCGCGCCGGCCGGCGCGACGACGCTGATCACGGCGATCGCCGCGACCCCTGCGCGCAAGGTATGGCGCAGGTTCAAGGACTAGCCCGCCTTGGGCGGCGCGGCGGCCGCGGCAGGTGCTGGTGCGGCGGCGGGAGCCGGCTTGGCCGGCGCCGGATCAGCCGCGGCCTGAGCCTCGGCGGGCGCCTTCTTGCGCGCCGGAGCCTTGGCGGCGGCCTGACGCTTCGGCTTGGCCTTGGCGGGCGGGGTCTTGGCGTTGGGGTCGGCAGGCGCCGGAGTAGCGGCGGCGGCGGCGTCGGCCTGGGCGTCGGCGGTCTGAGCCAGCGTCTGGGCCTTGCTGAAGCGGTGGGCCAGCGACTCGGTGAGCTTCTTAGCGTCGTTGGCGGGCATCTGCCCGATGACGGCCGAGAGCGAGCGCTCCTTCATCTTGGCCGCGATCGGCAGGCGCACGTTGTCGTCGAGGATCGCCATGCGGGCGGCCGCGTCCTTGGGCTTCATGCCCTCGTAGACCTTGACCAGCCGATCGACCTCAGCCGCTTCGCGACCATCCGCCTGGGTCAGCAGGTTCTGCACGTCGCCCTTGAGCGACGTCATCACCTTGATCTTGGCGTCGAGCTTGGCTTCGGCGGCGGCCAGCAGGGCCAGCTGCGTCGACATGCTTTCCTCGCGCTGGTCGAGTTCGCCGCGGCGCTGGCCGAGGTTCTGCAGCACCTGCAGTTCGGCCGGCGACAGGCCGGCTTCCTTGGCCAGTTCCGCGGCGGTGGGCGCGCAGACGGCCTTGGGCTGGATGGTCGGCGGCGGCAGCGCACTGGTCGCGGCCGCATCGGTCGCCGCGCCGCCAGCGGCCGGGGCGCCTGGCGCGGCGGCGTCGGTCTTGGCGGCGGCGTCGGCCGGCTTGTCGGACTTCTTCGCCTTGGGGTCAGGCTTGGCGGACTTGCCCGTGGTCTTGGCGGCGGCTTCTTCGGCGTAGGCGCGCGCGCCGGACAGCAGGCTGGGCAGATCGCGGGCGCCGGCCAGGGCGTTGATGGCGAGCACACCCCCGACGGCGACGCCGACGAGGGGAAGGATGCGGGGCAGTCGGTTCACCGGGAGGCTCCGCGGACAACGTCAAGGGTCAGGGGTTCGTCTTCGAAAAGGTCGTCTTCCGCCATGGCGGCGAGGCGGCGCGCGGCGGCGGCGGCGGCCATCTCGCGCAACGGATCGCGCTTCGGCGGCGGCTCGCGCCGGGGCGGCGCCTCAAAACGGTCGGGCCGCGCCGGACGCGCCTCGCGGGCGGCGGCCAGCAAGGCGCCCAGGCGGCGCTCGGCCACCATATCGACCGCCGGAGGAGCCGGCGGCGGACGGGCGAGAGATGGGGCGGCGGCGGGAAGCGTGGCGGCGTCGTCCAGCAGGCGGCCGAGGCGCGCGGCGATCGTGCGGCCCTTGGCGATGCGGTCGGCCAGCAGATCGACGGCCTCGTCGGTCGCGGCGCGCAGGTCGGCGAGGCCCTGCTCGGCGCGGGTCGCGGCGGTGTTCAGTTCGCGAACGGCGACGGCGAAGCCCTCATGGCTGTCACGCAGGGCCTTCAGCCGGCCGTTCAGCCGCCAGCCCATGCCCAGCGCCGCGAACAGCAGCGCGGCCAGAAGCAGGTTCATGACCAGTCCGATGATGCTCATTAGGTCCTCTGCACGGCGGCTTTGGCGTGGGGCGACAGAGGCGCTTCCACGCGAACGGCGATGTGAGCGTTGCGGCGGCCCATGCGGCCGCGGGTGAGCGGGATCACGCCGGCCCTGAGCTCGATCAGGCTGTCGGGCGTGGCGTTGAGCATCAGGGTGTCGCCGACCTTCAGGTCGAGAACTTCCTTCAGGCCCATCTGCTGTTCGTCGAGCACGGCGCGCACGTCCATCTGCGTGGTCCACAGCTCGGTGGCCAGGTGGCCCTCCCAGATGTTGTCGCGGCCGAACTTCTCACCCATGAACTGCTGCAGCAGCATCTTGCGGATCGGCTCGAGCGTGGCATAGGGCAGCAGCAGCTCGATGCGCCCGCCGCGGTCTTCCATGTCGATGCGCAGCTTCACCAGGATCGCCGCATTGGCCGGCCGCGCGATGGCGGCGAAGCGCGGGTTCGTCTCCAGACGATCGAGGGTGAAGGTCACCGGCGTCAGCGGCTCGAACGCCTCGCGGGCGTCGGCCAGGACCACCTCGACCATCCGCTGCACCAGCACGCGTTCGATGGTCGTGTAAGGCCGGCCTTCGATGCGCATGGCCGCGGTGCCGCGACGGCCGCCCAGCAGCACGTCGACGATCGAATAGATCAGGTTCGAGTCGACCGTCAGCAGGCCGTAGTTGTTCAGTTCCTCGGCGCGGAACACCGACAGGATGGCCGGCAGCGGGATCGAGTTCAGGTAGTCGCCGAAGCGGATCGACGAGATGTTGTCGAGGCTGACCTCGACGTTGTCGGACGTGAAATTCCGCAGGCTGGTGGTCATCAACCGCACGAGGCGGTCGAAGACGATTTCCAGCATCGGCAGGCGCTCGTAGGAGACCAGCGCCGAGTTGATGATCGCGCGGATGCCGGTGCGCTCGCCGCCCTCTTCGTCGGAGAGGTCGAAGCCCAGCAGGCTGTCGATCTCATCCTGATTGAGGATGCGCTCATTGGCGCCGTCGCCGTCGTCATCCCAGCTGTTGGTGTCCTCACCGGCCGGCGCGGCGGTGGCGGCGGCCAGGGTCTCTTCGGCGGTGGGTTCGATTTCGTCTGCCATGGCTCTCACGCGTCCCCTGCCCTCGCACTCGAGGTCAGTTGATCAGCATCTCCTCGATCAGGACGGCGTTCGCGTGCGACGGCGCGATCACCAGATTGACGCGGCGCAGGATCTCCATGCGCAGCTGGTAGGAGCCCTGGCTGCCGGAGAGATCTTCCGGGCGCAGCTCGCGCAGGAAGGTCTGGAACATGTCCTGCAGCCTGGGCATGTTCGGATCCAGCGCATCGACCGTCGCCTGGTCGGGCAGTTCCAGCGTCAGCTTCAGCTTGAGGAAGGTCGGGCGACCGTCGGCGGTCTGCATGTTCACGACCACGTCAGGCAGGGTGTAGAACAAGACGCCGTCCGGTCCTTCGCGGACCTGGCCCGCGGCCTTGTCGTCCTTCTTGCCCTTCTCGTCCTTGCCCTTCTTCTTCTCGGGCTTCTTGGCGGCGTGCGCGGCGTCAGGCTTGGGCTTGAGGAACATGAAGTAGGCCGCGGCTCCGCCGCCGCCCAGGACAAGCACCATCGCCACCGCGCCGGCGATGAGGAACATCAACGGCAGCTTCTTCTTGGCGGGAGGAGCATCGCCCTCTTCGCCTTCGACAGCCTCCTCCTCGGGAGGGGCCTCCTTGACCTTGGCTTCGGCCACGCGCGCGTTCCTTAGATATCTATCACCTCCCTCAATCGGCCTTTTTGGTTAACGCGCGGTTTTTAACCGACCTTAACGGTGGCCAAGCCTGCCCGGCAGATTCCGCCGCGAGGCAGCCGTTAACCTTCTTATTTGCTGAAATTATTGAATTTTTCAGTTGGCCCGAAGCTTGCAGCCTCCGAGTGCGAAAGTGTCGCGCCGCTCTAAGGCTTCGGAAATTCGATGGACAACGCTCTCTACGTCGGCCTCTCCCGCCAGATGGTGCTCAAGCGCCAGATGGACATCGTGGCCAACAACATCGCCAACGCCGACACCAATGGCTTCAAGGTGGAATCCTTGATGACCAAGGAGGTGCCCGGCCCGCCGGCGTTCACGCTCGAAGGCCCGCGGCCGATCAAGTTCGTCGGCGACGACGGCGTGGCCCGCGACTTCGGTCAGGGCGCGCTGCGCCGCACCGACGCGCCCTTCGATATGGCCGTCGACGGCCAGGGCTTCTTCAAGGTCACCACCAAGGCCGGCGACCGCTTCACCCGCGACGGCCACTTCCGCCTGGACGACAACGGCAACCTGACCACGCAGAGCGGCGACCCCGTCGCCGACGACGGCGGCGGCCAGATCGTGCTCGACCCGCTGAAGGGCGAAGTGACGGTCGCCGCCGACGGCACCGTCAGCCAGGGAACCGACCGGGTCGCCAAGATCGGCGTCTACCAGTTCGCCAACCTGGGCGCGCTCGAGAAGACCGGGGACAATCTCTACAAGAATTCGTCCAACCAGCAGCCGACGCCGGCCACCGCCGCGAAGGTCCGCCAGGGGATGCTGGAGGGATCGAACGTCAATTCGATCCTGGAGATCACCCGGATGATCGAGGTCAGCCGGGCCTACGAACAAACCACCCAGATGATGTCGTCCGAAGCCGACCTGTCGCGGAACTCCGTGGCCCGGCTCGGCCGGCTGCAATAGTGAGGATTTGAGCGATGCAAGCTCTTCGTACCGCCGCCACGGGCATGGCCGCCCAGCAGATGAACGTCGAGGTCATCTCGAACAACATCGCCAACATGAACACCGTCGCGTTCAAGAAGCAGCGCGCCGAGTTCCAGGACCTGCTCTACCAGACGCTCGAAGCGGCGGGCGCCCAGTCGTCCGACCAGGGCACCATCGTCCCGACCGGCGTGCAGATCGGCGCGGGCGTCAAGGCCGGCTCGGTCTACCGGATCAGCACCCAGGGTGCGATGACCAACACCGGCAACAAGTTCGACCTGGCCATCGACGGCCGCGGCTACTTCCAGGTGCTGACGCCGACCGGCGACATCGCCTACAGCCGCGCCGGCAACCTGGCGACCAATGACCAGGGCCAGCTCGTCACGCAGGACGGCTATCAGATCCAGCCGGCGATCTCGATCCCGCAGGACGCCACCGACGTGACCATCTCCAAGTCCGGCCAGGTGCAGGTGATGCAGCCCGGCAGCCCGACGCCGAACGTCGTGGGCCAGATCGAGCTCGCCACCTTCGTCAACGAAGGCGGGCTGTCGGCCCAGGGGTCGAACCTGTTCCTGCAGACGGCGGCCTCCGGCGCGCCCACCACCGGCACCCCCGGCACGGCCGGCGTCGGCACCCTGCTGCAGGGCTACACCGAAGCCTCCAACGTCGATCCGGTCTCGGAAATCACCGCCCTGATCGTCGCCCAGCGCGCCTACGAGATGAACTCCAAGGTGATCTCCACGGCCGACTCCATGCTGGGCGTCGCCAACCAGGTGAAGTCGTAGGTCATGCGCGCTTTCGCCATCCTCGGCGCCGCCCCCATTCTTGCTGCTTTCGGCCTGATCGCCACGCCGGCCCTCGCGGGCCAGGCGGTCACGCTCAGGGCCGACACCGCCAACGCCAACGGGATCGTCACGCTGGGCGACCTGTTCGACGGCGCGGGCCAGGCGGCCGGCGTGCCGGTGGCCACCCGCCAGGGCGCGACCGTCGCGCTCAACGCCAACGTGGTTCAGATGGCCGCCCGTCGCGCCGGCCTCGAGTGGGCCAACGCCGAGGGCCTGCGGACCATCGTCGTGCACGGCGGCCCCGCCCTGGCGTCAGCGTCCGGCTCCGTCGCCGCGAAGGGCAACGTCTCAGTGCTGACCTATGCCCGCAACCTCTCGGCCGGCGAGATCGTGCAGCCGAGCGACCTGGTCTACGCCAAGGTCGCCGCGGCCTCGCCCGACACGCCCACCGACGCCGATCAGGTGATCGGCCAGGCGGCCAAGCGGCCGCTGCGCGAAGGCGCCGTCGTCCAGGCCCGCGACATCGGCGCGGCCATGGTGATCAAGGCCGGCGACATCGTCACCGTCACCTATGACGCGGGCGGCGTTTCGCTCTCGCTGCAGGGCAAGGCGATGAGCGCCGCCGGCGTCGGCGAGCCGCTCGCCGTGCAGAACACCTCGTCCAAGAAGGTCGTCCAGACCCTGGTCACCGGTCCCGGCGAGGCCGTGGTCGGCCCTGCCGCCGACCAGCTGAAATCCACCGCCCGCTCCACCCGCTACGCCGCCCGCTAGAAGGAAGTTCCCCCATGCGTCCCGTCCTCGCCGCCGCCCTCCTGATCCTCGCTCCCGCCGTTCTTGGCGGATTGGGCGCCTGCAGCACCGTCAAGGAAGCCGTGCGCGGCCCCGAGCTGGCCCCGGTCGGCTACCCCGCCCAGCTCGCGCCCATGGAGCAGAAGTTCGCCACCCGCGACACGCCGCAACCCGCCAGCGCCAACTCCCTGTGGCGCGTGGGCGCGCGCACCTTCTTCAACGACCAGCGCGCCAACAAGGTGGGCGACATCCTGACAGTGCAGATCGATATCGACGACAGCGCCAAGACCACCAACAACACCTCCAGCTCACGCACGGCGGGCACCAAGGCGGGCATCCCGCACCTGCTCGGCCTGGAATCCAGCCTCGGGAAGATTCTGCCGGGCGGCTTCGATCCGGCCAATGCGCTGGAGACCAACTCGACCAGCAGCAACGCCGGCGCCGGCGCCGTGAACCGCCAGGAGAAGATCAGCCTGACCATCGCCGCGGTGGTCTCCGGCGTTCTGCCCAACGGCAACCTGGTGATCCAGGGCACCCAGGAAGTGCGCACCAACACCGAGGTGCGCCAGCTGACCGTCGCCGGCATCGTGCGCCCAGAGGACATCTCGTCCTCCAACACCATCAAGCACACTCAGATCGCCGAGGCCCGCATCAGCTACGGCGGCCGCGGCGACATCAGCCGCGTGCAGAAGACCCCGTCGGGCCAGAGCCTGATCGAGCGCTTCACGCCGTTCTAGGTCCGGATGCCTCACCTGATCCTCCTCGGCGTCGCCGCGGCGCTCAGCGGTTTCCTGACGCCGACCGAGCGGCCGGACCCGGCCATGCGCTGGACGGTGAGCGCCAGCGCGGAGGACGGCGCCAAGCTGGTGTTCGGCGCCCCCGACACCGACGACGTCCGCATGATGCTGACCTGCCGCGTGCGCTCCGGGCAGCTGGACGTCACCGTGGTGGGCCGGCGCGGCGATCCCGCGGCGGTGGAGCTGCAATCGGGCAAGGTCTTCGCCCGCTACGCCGGCGCCGGCCACGCCGACGAGGAGACGCCGGGCGCGATGGATATCGAGTTCAAAGCGCCGGCCTCCGACCCCGTGCTCACCCGCCTGGCCGACACCGGCGAGCTGGCGATCGTCTTCCCCACGCGGCGCATCGTCCTGCCCAACGCCTTCGCCGAGGCGCACGATTTCCTGCGGCTCTGCCGGGTGCCCTAAGCGTCGTTTGACAGGTCACACTACAAGTGTAGTTTTTCCACAGGCCCGCCCTGGGTCGGGGGGAAGTGCATGATCAGACGTTTCGCGGCGGCTCTGGCGCTCGGGCTGATCCTGACCACGCCGGCGCTGGCCGAGCCGCTCAAGGTGGTGTCGGAGAACCCGGCCACGCCGGGGAATAGCCGGTTGGTCGTGCATTCCGACCGGATCGGCCGCGACTTCACCGTGACGGTGAACCTGCCCGGGGCCACCGTCTTCCTGCCGGGACAGAAGCTGCCGGCTATCTATGCGCTGGACAGCGGTTATGGCCTGGCAGGGGCGCAGGGATCGCTGCTCTCGAACACCTCCGCCATGGAGCCGGCGATCATCGTCAGCGTCGGCTACCTGCCGGGCCAGGCGCAGTTCCGCAACACCGACCTGCTGCACAACAAGGTCACCGACCATGGCTCGAGCTACGGCGGCGGCGGGGCGGCGTTCGAGGCCTTCCTGCTGGAGGACCTGAAGCCGTTCATTGAGGCGAAGTACCCGGCTGACCCGGCGCGCTCGGTGCTGTTCGGCCATTCGTTCGGCGGGCTGTTCGCGGCCAACGTCTTCGCCGACAAGCCGGACGCCTTCTACGGCTACATCATCGGCTCAGCCTCGGCCTGGGCCGACCCGGCCCTGATCGCCAAGGTGGCCGCCGCCGCGCCCAAGGCGCATGGCCAGCACATCTACCTGACGGTCGGCGAGAAGGAGGGCGCCGCCAAACCCGGCGGCAGTGGCCAGATGACCGATGGCTACGCCGGCCTGCTGAAGGCGCTGAAGGGCCACCCCGGCATCATCCTGAAGGCCCAGCTCTACAAGGGCGAAACTCACCTCTCCTACTATCCGCGGCTGGTCACGGACGGCTTCCCCGCCGTGCTGCCGCCGGCCATGCCGCTGGGCGCCTACCAGGCCGTGCTGCCGCCCGCGACCGTGGCGAAATATGTCGGCGACTATCGCCTGCCGGACGGGCGGGCCTTCACGATCAGCGTCGACAAGGACGGCTTCCTGAACGGCAAGGTGACCGGCTACCCCTTGATCGGGCTGCAGCAGAACGGACCGGATCGCTTCTACGCGGGCGCCGCGGACGCCAACATAACCTTCGATGCGACCGGCGCGACCCTGGCCGGCGTCGATGGTGGGACGCTGCGGGCCGAGCGCCAGACGGCGAAGCCCGCGCCTTAGGCGCGCCAGCCCTTGGCGATGGCGTTGTCCATGCCGAGCGCGGCGAGCGCGCCGCGGACGATGCCCTCCGCGTCGAGGCCGGCCTGGGCGTACATGAGCTCGGGCTTGTCCTGGTCCTGGAAGACGTCGGGCAGGACGAGGGAGCGGACCTTCAGGCCGCGGTCCAGCGCGCCGTGCTCGGCCAGCGCCTGCAGCACGAACGAGCCGAAACCGCCGACCGAGCCTTCCTCGACGGTGATAAGGGCCTCGTGGTCGCGGGCGAGCCGCAGGATCAGGTCGACGTCGAGCGGCTTGGCGAAGCGAGCGTCGGCGACGGTGGCCGAGAGGCCCCGGGCGGCCAGCAGGTCGGCGGCCTTCAGCGCTTCGCCCAGGCGCGTGCCGAACGACAGGATAGCCACGGCGGTCCCCTCGCGGACGATGCGGCCCTTGCCGATCTCCAGCGGGTCGGCCAGCGCCGGGATCATCGCGCCCGTGCCCTCGCCGCGCGGATAGCGGAAGGCCGACGGGCGGTCGTCGATCTCGACGGCGGTGGCGATGGCGTGGGCCAACTCTGCCTCGTCGGCCGGGCCCATCAGCACCATGCCGGGCAGAGCGCCCATGAAGCCGATGTCGAAGGAGCCGGCGTGGGTCGGGCCGTCGGCGCCCACCAGGCCCGCGCGGTCCATGGCGAAGCGCACCGGCAGGCGCTGGATGGCCACGTCGTGGACCACCTGGTCGTAGCCGCGCTGCAGGAAGGTCGAATAGATCGCCGCGAACGGCTTCATGCCATCGGCCGCCAGGCCCGCGGCGAAGGTCACCGCATGCTGCTCGGCGATGCCCACGTCGAAGGTGCGCTCGGGGAACCGCTCGCCGAAGAGGTCGAGCCCCGTGCCCGACGGCATGGCCGCGGTGATCGCCACGACCTTCGGATCGATCTCGGCCCGCTTGATCAGCTCCTGGGCGAAGACCTTGGTGTAGCTGGGCGCGGCGGCCTGACCCTTGGCCTGCAGCCCGGTGACCACGTCGAACTTGACCACCGCGTGGTGCTTGTCGGCGGCGTTCTCGGCGGGCGCGTAGCCCTTGCCCTTCTGGGTGACTACATGGACCAGCACCGGCTTGTCGGTGATGGCGCGGGCGTTCTGCAGAACGTGGACCAGGGCGTCCATGTCGTGGCCGTCGATCGGGCCCACGTAATAGAAGCCCAGTTCCTCGAAGAAGGTGCCGCCGGTGACCATGCCGCGGGCGTATTCCTCGGCCTTGCGGGCGGCTTCCTGCATCGGCTTGGGGAACACCTTGGCGACCGACTTGCCGACCCGGCGGATCGAGCGGTAGCCGCCGCCGGAGACCAGGCGGGCCATGTAGGCGCTCATGCCGCCCACCGGCGGGGCGATCGACATGTCGTTGTCGTTGAGGATCACGGTCAGCTGCCGCGTGGTCTCGCAGGCATTGTTCATCGCCTCATAGGCCATGCCGGCGCTCATCGAGCCGTCGCCGATCACGGCCACCACGCGGTTGTCCTGGCCCTTCTGGTCGCGGGCGGCGGCGAAGCCGAGAGCGGCCGAGATCGAGGTCGCCGCGTGCGCCGCGCCGAACGGGTCGTAGGGGCTCTCGGCGCGCTTGGTGAAGCCGGAGAGGCCGCCGCCCTGGCGCAGGGTGCGGATGCGGTCGCGCCGCCCGGTGAGGATCTTGTGCGGATAGGCCTGGTGGCCGACATCCCAGATCAGGATGTCATCCGGCGTCTCGTAGACATGGTGCAGGGCGACGGTGAGCTCGACCACGCCCAGGCCCGCGCCCAGGTGGCCGCCGGTCTGGGAGACCGCCTCGATCGTCTCGGCGCGGAGCTCGTCGGCCAGCTGGCGCAGCTGGGGAATCGACAGGCCGCGGGTGTCGGCGGGGCTAGCGACGGTGTCGAGAAGGGGCGTCGAGGACATGGGCTAAGCGGACTGCCGGGACAGGTTCAGTTTCGGCGCTCTAGCACGAAATCCACGCTCGCCCGCAGGAATTCGGCCGCCCCGCCGAAGGGCTCCAGATGCGCCTTGGTCTGGGCCGAGAGCAGCGTCAGGCGCTCGCGGGCGGCGTCGACGCCCAGCAGGGTGACGAAGTTCGCCTTGCCCTTGGCCGCGTCCTTGCCGACCGCCTTGCCCAGGCTGTCGGCATCCCCCTCGGCGTCCAGCAGGTCGTCGACGATCTGGTAGGCCAGGCCCAGGTCGTGGGCGAAGGCCAGCATGGCGTGGCGCTCGGAATCCTTGGCCCGGGCCAGCACCAGGGGCAGCTCGAAGGCGCAGGCGATCAGGGCCCCGGTCTTCAGCCTCTGCATGCGCGCCACCCCGCCGATGTCGTCGCGGACCCCCAGGATGTCGATCATCTGGCCGCCGGCCATGCCCTTGGCGCCGGAGGCCTGGGCCAGCTTCATCACCAGCTCGGCCCTGAGCGACCCGTCCGAGCAGGTGTCGGGGTGGGCGAGGATCTCGAAGGCCGCGGTCTGCAGGGCGTCCCCGGCCAGGATGGCGGTGGCCTCGTCATAGGCGATGTGGACGGTGGGCCGGCCGCGGCGGACGTCGTCGTCGTCCATGCACGGCAGGTCGTCGTGGATCAGGCTGTAGGCGTGGATGCACTCCAGCGCACAGGCCGCGCGTAGCACCGAGCGCTCCGGCAGGTCGAACATCTTGCCGGTTTCCAGCGCGAAGAAGGTGCGCAGGCGCTTGCCCGGCCCGAGGGCTGCGTAGCGCATGGCCTCGGTCAGGCGGGCCTCGGGGCCATCGGCGCGGGGCAGGAGTTCGTCGAGCGCGACCGTGACAAGGTCGGCCGCCTCGGCCACCCGCTGAGGCAGGTTGGCAGGCATCAGTTGAACTCGGCGGCTTCAACTCCCGGCGCGCCGCCCGCGCCCACCACGATCTTCTCGACCCGCAGGCGGGCGGCCTCCAGGCGGGCCTCGCAATGGGCCTTCAGCAAGGCGCCGCGCTCATACATGCGGATGGAATCTTCCAGCGGCGCCTGGCCGGACTCCAGGCGCGAGACGATCTGCTCCAGCTCGGCCAAGGCCTGCTCGAAGGTCATCGTCTCAATGGCGGCGGGTTCGGACATGGCGGTCTTCTTAGGGCCGCTCGAAGCGGCGCGTCGACCAGTATTTGTAGCCTTCGCTGCGGGTCTGGCGCCAGCCGCGACGGCGCAGCGCCCGGCCGACCATGAAGTTGAAGAACCCATGGGCCACGACCAGCACGTTCTGGCCCTGGCCGGCGAGGCCTTCCAGCATCACGGCGACACGCTCGGCGCGGGTCTCGGCGGCGTGGCGGGTCTCCTGCCCGTCATGGTGGTTGAAGAACCACCACCAGAAGCGGGCGAAGAAGCCCCAGATCTTCGGCGAAAGCCTGACCCAGCCCGGCCAGGGCGGCGGCGGCAGCGGCGCCTCGACCATCTCGTCGTGGCGGGTGAACTCGCGGCCAGGGGCCAGCACCTGGGTGCTCTCGACGGAGCGCAGACGGGACGACGAGACGATGATCCCGCACGCCGCGGCGAAGGCGCTGAGCGTCTGTGGCGGAATCTGGCCCGGGACGATGCCGCCCACCTCATAGCTGGCCCAGAACTCGCCATAGCCCTTCGCGGTCAGCGTCACCTGGCGCGAGAGCGCCGGCTCGCCATGGCGGGCCAGGACGATTGAGCCAGGACTGGGTGAGCCAGGATGAGGGGCGGACGCGGCAGGAACCTCTGCGGTCAAAGCGCTGGCCCGTCTTCTTCCCGTCACGCGTCCGAAAGAGCCCGCACGTGCGCTAGCGCCGAGGAGCCCAGAGCCTCAAGGTCGTAACCGCCCTCGAGCGAGGACACAACCCGCCCCCTGGCATGGCGATTGGCCACCGAGACGATGGCGCGGGTGGCCCAGGCGAAATCCTCCGCCTCCAGGGACTGGCCGCCGCCACCGACCGGGTCGCGCCGGTGGGCGTCGAAGCCGGCGGAGATCATGATCAGGTCAGGCGCGAAGGCGTCGACCGCGGGCATCAGGCTTTCGAAGGCCTTGCGCCAGACCTCGCGGGGCGCGCCCTCGGGCGAAACCGCATTGACCACATTGGCCGCGGTCGGCTCGGACGGATGGCCGCTGCCCGGCCACATGGGCCACTGCTGGATCGAGGCGAAGAACAGGCCGTCCTCGCCGTTGAACGCGGCCTGGGTGCCGTTGCCGTGGTGGATGTCGAAGTCGACCACGGCGACCCTGCCGAGGCCCGCCGCCTGGGCGGCCCGGGCGGCGACGGCGACGTTGGAGAAGATGCAGAAGCCCATGGGCAGGCCGGGCTCGGCGTGATGGCCGGGCGGGCGCACGGCGCAGAAGCTGCGCTGCTGCCGGCCGGCCGCGACATCGCGCACCGCGCTGACCACGGCCCCGGCCGCGCGGCGGGCCGCCGCCAGGCTTCCGGCGGACATGAAGGTGTCGGCGTCGAGCTTCACGCGGTGGTCGCCCGGCGTGGCGGCGAAGATCGCGTCCATGTACGGGCGCCGGTGCACCCGGGCGAGATCCGCCTCCTCCACCAGGGGCGCGTCGCGGACCATGAGGTCCAGGCCGATCGCCTCATCGAGCGCGCCGGTCACCGCCGACAGCCGCTCTGGCCGCTCAGGATGTGAGACGCCCGGACGGTGGTCGAACATGTCCGGATGGGTGTAGATCGCGACAGTCATGCTTCATCCTAACCTCACCTGCGCCCCATGCCTCAACCCTTGATAAGACGCGCAAGCGCCGACGACGCCGAAGCCCTGGCCGCGATCGGCCGGGCGACCTTCATCGAGACCTTCGGTCATCTCTATCCGCCCGAGGATCTCGCGAACTTCCTCGACGAGGCCCACGATCTCGACGCCATCCGCGCCGATCTGGCCGATCCCGGCAAGGCCCTATGGCTGGTGGAGGCGCCCAAGGACCAGGGCGGCGAGGTCATCGGCTATGCCCTGGCCGGGCCCTGCACCTTGCCCCACCCTGAGGTGACGCCGAAGTGCGGCGAGCTGAAGCGCATCTACGTCACCCAGGCCTGGCAGGGCAGCGGCCTGGCCGCCCGGCTGATCGATGAGGTCATGGCCTGGCTGGAGCGCGATGGGCCGCGCGCGGTGTGGCTCGGCGTCTGGTCGGAGAATCACCGCGCGCAGCGATTCTATGCCCGCCGCGGATTCACCCATGTTGGTGAGTATGGCTTCCGCGTGGGGCGTACAGTCGATCATGAATACATTCTGCGGCGCGACCCGGTGAGTTTTTCTACAGAGCACGCAAAGTCGGCGTCAAACGAACACAATCCCGCCTGAATTACCGTCGGAGACGGTCAAATATTGCCGCGATTTAACCTTTCAGCGGCTTGGCTGGAAGCTCGGCATTTGGGACCCTGCGCGCCACACCTCGTGCGGCTGGGAGCGGCGCGTTCATATGCTCAGGATCGGCTACGTCAGGCTCCGCGACGCGGACCCCACAGGCGAGACCACGGCGCTGAAGGCCCTGGGCTGCCAGGTGGTGCGCGCCGAGGAGCCGGTCGCTCCGGGCGGCGGCGACGACGCGGTGCTGGATTCCATTCTCGAATTCATCGGTGAAGGCGACCAGCTGGTGGTCGCGCGCCTCGATCAGCTGGCGGCCAGCGGGCGCGGCATGCTGCAGGTGCTGGAGCGCCTGGACGCGCGCGGGGCGAGCCTGTTCGTCGTCGAACCCGAGCTTTCAAGCAACGGCGCGGACGGGCGTGCGTTGCGCGCCGCTCTCGAAGCGGTCGCCGCCGTCGAACCGGCCGGCGCGACCCGCCGCTCCCGCCCCGCCGCCACCCAGGAGATCCGCGCCCTGCAGCGCGCCGGCGTCGGACCGGTGGAGATCGCCCGGCGCCTGGGCGTCTCGCGGATGACCGTCTGGCGCAAGCTACGGGCCAGCGCGACCTGCAATTAGGCCCTAGTCGGCCGCCGCGTGCGCGGCGCCGGCGCCCAGCGCCTTCTTGGTCAGCCAGATCAGCGGCAGGACCGCCAGCATCAGGAACGCGCAGACCCGGAAGATGTCGATCGTCGCCAGCAGATAGGCCTGGCTGGTCACCTGGTTGGTGACCGACCCCAGCGCCTGCTGGGCCGTCAATCCCGCGCCCTGCAGCTTCTGCAGCGTCTGGGTGAAGGCTGGATCCAGGGGCGCCATGACCTCCGACAGCCGGGTCTGGTGCAGCGCCGCCGACCGATCCCACGAGGTGGTGACCAGCGAGGCCGCGAAGCTGCCGGCGCAGATGCGCAGGAAGTTGTACATGCCCGACGCCGCCGGCACCTGGTTCCCCGGCACGCCATTGAGGGCGAGCGTCACCATCGAGACGAAGAACACGCTCATCGCCAGGCCCTGAACCAGCATGGGGATGACCAGGGCGGTGAAATCGACGTCGCTGGTGAACCGCGAGCGCAGGAAGAACGAGGCGGCGTAGGCGACGAACGACAGGCTGGCGGTCCAGCGCGCGTCGACGCGGTTCATCAGCCGCGCGGCGAAGGGGGTCAGAAACACCGCCACCACGCCTGACGGCGCCGCCACCAGGCCGGCCCAGGTGGCGACGTAGCCCATTCGGGTCTGCAGCCAGAGCGGCTGCAGCAGGTTGGTGGCGAAGAATATCGCGAACCCGACGCAGGAGACGACCGTCGCCAGCACGAAGTTGCGGTTTCTGAACAGCGACAGGTCCACGATCGGGTGTTGCTCGTTGATCTCCCAGATCACCCAGGCGGCGAAGCCGATGATGGCGATGATCGCCTCGACGATGATGATCGGCGAGTTGAACCAGTCGGCGTCCTTGCCGGTGTCGAGCATGGTCTGCAGCGCGCCCACCCAGACCAGCAGCAACAGGAAGCCGGTGCGGTCGATTGGGGTTTTGTGAACGGGCGTCTCGCGGCTCTTCATGTTGCGCCAGCAGACGATGGAAGTGAGCACGCCGACCGGCAGGTTGATCAGGAAGATCCACGGCCAGGCGATGTTGTCGGAGATATAGCCGCCGAGGATCGGCCCGCAGATCGGCGCCACCAGCGTGGTCATCGACCAGATGGCGAGCGCGGTGCCGCGCTGGGCCGCGGGGAAGATCATGATCAGCAGAGCCTGGGACCCTGGGATCATCGGGCCGGAGACCGCGCCCTGCAGGATCCGGAAGAGGATCAGCGAGGGTAGGTTCCAGGAGATGCCGCAGAGGAACGAGGCGACGGTGAACAGCGCGACCGAGCCCACGAAGGTCTTCACCACGCCGTAGCGGCCCATCAGCCAGCCGGTCAGCGGCACCGAGGCGCCGTTGGCGACGGCGAAGGCGGTGACTACCCAGGTGCCCTGGTCGGCGCTGACGCCGAGGTTGCCGGCGATGGTCGGCAGCGAGACGTTGGCGATCGTCGTGTCGAGCACCTGCATGAAGGTGCCGAGCGCGAGCGCGATCGCGGTGATCGCCAGCAGACTGCCGGTCATCGGCGCCGGCATACCGGAGGATTGTGCGGCGTTGGCCATGGTCGGAGCGCCTAGCGGACGCCGCTGATGTCGACGTGGGCCTTCATCGAGAGCCCGAGCCGCAACGGATGCTCGGCCAGTTCCTTGGGGTCGAGGTCGATCCTCACGGGCACCCGCTGGACCACCTTGATCCAGTTGCCGGACGCGTTCTGGGCGGGGATCAGCGAAAAGGCCGCGCCGGTGCCGCCGGTCAGACCGCGCACCCGGCCATGGAACTTCACGCTCGAGCCATAAAGGTCGGAGGTCAGCGTCACCGGCTGGCTGGGGCGCACCTTCTCCAGCTGCACTTCCGTGCAGTTGGCGTCGACGAAGGCGTGGGTGGTGGGGACGATGGACATCAGGGCCACGCCGACCACCGCCTGCTGCCCGGGTTCGACCTGCTTCTTGGAGACCTCGCCGTCGGCCGGCGCGCGCACGACCGTGCGGTCGAGCGCCAGCTGGGCGGCGTCGAGGCGGGCGCGGGCCGCGGCGACCTCGGGGTTCTGGTCGAGGCTGACGCCGGAAATCAGCACATTGTTGGCCTCGCGCTGGCCCTGCGCGGCGCTACGGCCGGCCACGGCCTGGGCGAGCGCGGCCTGGGCCTCGGCGAAGTGGTTCTTGGCGTTGGTCAGCTCATCGCCCGAGACCGCGCCGGAGGCCGAGAGCGCCTGGCGCCGGTCGAGGTCGGTGCGGGCCCGGTCGAGGTCGGACCTGGCGCGGGCGACGTCGGCGTCGCGGGCCCCGACCTGGCCGGCCAGCGCGTCGTCGTTGGCCGAATAGCCGCGCACCTTGCGCTCGGCCATGCCCAGCGCGGCCTGGGCCGAGGCGACGGCGATCCGGGCGTCGGAATTGTCGAGCAGGACCACCGGCTGGCCGGCGCTCACAGCTTGCGTCTCCAGCACCAGCACCTTGGCCACCGGTCCGCCGACCAGGGGCATCACCGGGGCCACGTCGGCCCCCACATAGGCGTTGTCGGTCGACACCGTCTTGCCGGAGAAGACGACCGCGTAGATCGCGTAGAGCGCCACGCCCACGACCACGGCGATGGCCAGCCAGGTGAGCAGGCGGCGACGGCTCGCCTTGGCGGCGCTGACCTTGGCGGCGGCCGCATTGATGGACGTGACGGTTGCGGTGTCGGACATCGGAAGGGTCCTTGAGGACTTAAGCGTCGTTGAAAATCAGGAAGCGTGGAAGCCGCCGCCAAGCGCGCGGACCAGCTGGACGTCGAGGGCGAGCGCGCGGGCGTCGAGGTCGGCCACCGTGCGACGGCGTTTCAGGACCCCCTGCTCCGCCAGCAGCACGGCGGGATAGGTGGACAGGCCGCCCTGGTAGCGCAGCTTGGCGATCCGGTAGGCGTCCTCGCTGGCGGCCAGCGCGGCGCGGCTGTCGGTGACCTGGCTCTGCAGCGAGCGGCTGGAGGCGACCACGTCGGCCACCTGGCGGAAGGCCTCGGTGACCGCGGCGTCGTAGCTGGCGACGGCGGCGTCGCGGTCCGCCTCGGCGCCGCGCAGGTTGGCCTTCAGATGGCCGCCGTTGAAGATCGGCAGGCTGATCGCCGGGCCGACGGACCCGATGTCGGAACCCGAGGCCGTGAGCTTATCGAGCTTCAGCGACTGCAGGCCGATGAAGGCGACCAGGTTGATGTCGGGGTAGAACTCGGCCTTGGCTTGGCGGATGCGTTGGGTCGCGGACTCCGCGCGCCAGCGGGCGGCGGTGATGTCGGGGCGACGGCCGACCAGGCTGGCGGCGATCTGCGACGGCAGGCCGAGCGGCTTCAGCGCGCCGACCGTGGGCCGCGCGATGGCGAGGCCGCGATCGGGCCCGGCGCCCAGCAGGGCGGCCAGCGCGTTGCGGGTCAGCGCGATCTGTTCGTCGATGGCGTCGAGGTCGGCCTTGGCCTGCAGCGGCTCGGCCTCGGCCTGACGCTGCTCGCCCAGGGTGTCGAGGCCGTTGTCCACCCGGCTCTTCACCAGCTTGGACGTCTCGCCCTGCAGGTCCATCGAGCGCGCCGCCACGTCGCGTTCGGCGTAGAGCCGGGCAAGGTCGGCGTAGGCCGCGGCGACATTGGTCGACAGCATCAGCCGGGCCTCGGCGGCGTCGGCTTCTGCGGCGCGGGTCTGGGAGGTCAGCGCCGCCACCGCCGCGCGGTTCTTGCCCCAGAAGTCGAGCTCCCAGGAGAAGTCCAGCGTCGCGCGGCCGTAGTCGTTGTAGCCGTGCGGCACGAACGCGGCGGGGATGCCGGCGTTGTAGCTCTCCTTGTCCTCCTTCGCCGAGGCGTTGGCGCTCAGCGTCGGATAGAGCCGCGAATGCTCTTCGGACGCCACGGCCTTGCGGATCCGCGCCTGGGCGACCGCCAGGGTCGGCGAGCCGGCCAGCGCCTCGCCCACCAGCGTGTTGAGCTGCGCGTCGCCATAGGCGGTCCACCAGGCGTCGGCCGGCCAGTCGCGGTCGGGCGCGGTGAGGCTCTGCGCCGTGGCGTAGCTCTGCGGGGCCTTGGCGGTGCGGGCCGTCGCATCCGGCGGCAGGGTGGCGCAGGCGCTCAGCGCCGTCGCGGCCATCAGGCCGGTGACGAAGGCGCGTATCCGAACGGCGTTATGTCGCATGGGGAGGCTCTTGTCATACCGTACGGTACGGTCATATTGTAGCCGCAGATATAGCCGACGCTGCCAGAACGTCAAGATGACCATACCGTACGGTTGGACTTAAATATGCAGACCCAGACGCTATCCAAGCCCCGCCTGGACAGAGACGCGCGACGCGAGGCCATTCTCGACGTCGCCCAGGAAGTTTTCCTCGAGGAAGGCTTCGCTGCGGCTTCCATGTCGACCATCGCCGCCCGGCTCGGCGGCTCCAAGGGCACGCTCTACAACTACTTCAAGAGCAAGGATGACCTGTTCAACGCCTATGTCGAGCATCGGTGTCTGTGGCAGGCCGAGTCCGTCCTCCAGAAGCCCGACGAGACGCCGCTGGAAGCGCTGAACCGCGTGGCCCGCGCCTACCTCGCCTTCGTGACCGAAGATCTGACCCTGCGCAATTTCCGCCTCGTGGTCGCCGAGGCCGAGCGCGCGCCGCACATCAGCCGCATCTTCTATGAGACCGGCCCGGCCCGTGGGCTGGCGCGCATGGCCGCCTTCCTGACCGACCTTCAGGCCACAGGCCTGCTGGACCTGGGCGGCGACGCCGTGGGCGCAGCCGGCGATTTTCTCGGCCTGATCCAGTACCGCTACTTCAAGGCCCGCCTGTGCAACTACGTTCCGGCGCTGACGACGGCGGAGATCGAGGCGGAGTCGGCGCGCGCCGTGCGCACCTTCCTGCGCGCCTACGGGGCGCCAGCGCGCTGATGCGCCGCTCTGGACAAGGCCGAGCCTAGACCGCATCCTCCGCGTTCAAACGACCGTTCGTTTCGCACGATATTCGCGAACGCGAATATCGACAGCTAAGAAGGGGCCGCTCTATCGAGCGGCTGGAGAGTCCCCGCATGTTCATGCGTTTCTTCACTGAGCTTCGCCAGGCCAAGGTGCCGGTGACGCTGAAGGAATACCTGATGCTGATGGAGGGCCTCGACAAGCAGGTCATCGATCGCTCGGTGGACGATTTCTACTACCTGTCCCGCGCCGCCCTGGTGAAGGACGAGAAGAACATCGACAAGTTCGACCAGGTCTTCGCCTCGGTGTTCAAGGGCTTGGAGCGGATGGGCGACGACGTCGCCGTCGACATCCCGGCCGAGTGGCTGAAGAAGCTCTCCGACCAGTTCCTGACGGAAGAAGAGAAGGCGCAGATCGAGGCCATGGGCGGCTTCGAGAAGCTGCTGGAGGCGCTCGCCGCGCGGGCCAAGGAACAGGCCGAGAGCGACGAGAAGGAGGGCAAGGGCCGCGGCCAGGGCGGGGCCAACTCGCCGTTCGGCGCCAACGGCTATCACCCCGAGGGCGTGCGGATCGGCCAGGACAAGGGCCGCCACGGCAAGGCGATCAAGGTCTGGGACAAGCGCGAGTACAAGAACCTCGACGACCAGGTCGAACTCGGCACCCGCAACATCAAGGTGGCCCTGCGCCGCCTGCGCAAATGGGTCCGCGACGGCTCCGAAGACGAGCTGGACATGAACGGCACGATCCGGGGCACGGCCGAGAAGGGCTACCTGGACATCCACATGCGCCCCGAGCGCCGCAACAAGATCAGCGTCCTGATCTTCTTCGACATCGGCGGCTCGATGGATAGCCACATCAAGGTCTGCGAGGAGCTGTTCAGCGCCGCGCGGTCCGAGTTCAAGAACATGGAGTTCTACTACTTCCACAACTGCCTCTATGAGAGCGTGTGGAAGGACAATCGGCGCCGTCACGCCGAGAAGCTGAACACCTGGGATATCCTCCACAAGTTCCCCCACGACTACAAAGTGATCTTCGTGGGCGACGCGACCATGAGCCCCTATGAGATCACCTATCCGGGCGGCTCGGTGGAGCACTGGAACGAGGAGGCCGGCGCGGTCTGGATGGACCGGGTGGCCAACATCTACGAGAGCATGATCTGGCTGAACCCCACGGCGGAGCGGCACTGGGACTACACGCCCAGCGTCAACGTGATGAAGCAGCTAGTCGGCGACCGCATGTACCCGCTGACGCTGGCGGGTCTGGAAAAGGCGATGAAGGAGCTCGCCCGCTAGGCGGAGCCGTAATGACCGATCCCATCGCGCCCGAGGCGCCCGAGCTTATCGACACCGAAGACACCGCCGCCACCAAGGCCCAGGTGTTCGCCGCAGCCGAGCGGCTGTTCGCCCTGCATGGGTTCCAGAACGTCTCGGTGCGCGACATCACCGCCGAGGCCGGGGTGAACCTGGCCAGCGTGAACTATCACTTCGGCTCCAAGGACGCCCTGCTGTTCGAGATCTTCCGGCGGCGCACGGGCGAGCTGAACCGCGAACGCGCGCGGATGCTGCACGAGGCGAATGATCGCCATGGGGGCAGTCCGCCCGTCCGCGAGATCCTGGAAGCCCTGTTCACTCCGCCGCTCCGCTGGGCCGACCCGGCCCACGATCGCCGCGTCAGCGTGCAGTTCATCATCCGCGCCCGCTCCGAAGGCACCGAGGAGATCCGCCAGGCGCTGCAGAACGACGTCAGCCACCTGGCCCGGTTCGCCGACGCGCTGAAGAAGGCCTGCCCCGAGCTGACGCCGGAGACGGTCTACTGGCGCCTGCACTTCGTGCTCGGCATGGCGCACAACAACCGCTTCATGGAGTTCGACCGGTTGCACCACCTGTCCGGCGGCCTCACCCGCGAGGGCGACGTGGCCGGCCTGCTGACGCGGATGCTGGACTTCGCCGAAGCCGGGTTCCTGGCGCTCTAAGCCGTCAGGCCCCAGGCGAAGCCCAGGTCACCGACCAAGGCGCGCCAGCCAGCCTTCTTCGACGCCTCATCGGGCAGCCGCAGAAGATAGGACGGGTGGTAGGTCACCACGCCCTGGGCCCGATCGGGCAGCGCGATCGCCCGGCCCCGCGCGTCGCCGACCTTCATCGCCTTGTTGAACACCGCGAGCGCCGCCGTGCCGCCCAGCGCCACGATCACTCGGGGCCTGACGATCCGCCGCTCCGCCTCCAGCCACCAGCGGCAGGCCACCACCTCGCCGGTCTTCGGCGTCTTGTGGATGCGGCGTTTGTCCACCGCCTCGTGCTTGAAGTGCTTCACGGCATTGGTGACGAAGAGCTGGTCGCGCGGCACGCCGGCCTTCGCGAGCGCCTTGTCCAGCAGCTGCCCGGCCGGACCCACGAAGGGCCGCCCGGCCAAGTCCTCCTGGTCGCCTGGCTGCTCGCCCACGATCATCATCCGGGCGCGCGCCGGCCCCTCGCCCGCCACGCCTTGCGTCGCGTCGCGCCACAGCTCGCAGCGGCGGCAGGTGTCCACCCCGGCCACGACCGCTTCCAGACTGCCCGGCGGATCGCAGTTGAACGCCCCGTCGCGGCTGGCGCGGAAGGCGGCGCGCATGTTGCGCTGCGACGGATGGAGCTGATTGGCCACGGCTGAACTCCTCACGGGCGCTCCGCCCGGGAATGGATTGGCCGCCAGCCGGTTCCTAACCTATTGTTCTCTTTTTGTTCTGACAAGCCTGCTGACAGCACGCTGACAACAGGCCTGGACCAGGGTGGCGGCCTCAACAGCCCGGAAGCCAGCCATGATCGTCCTCTACACCTTAGGCGCCCTGTGGGGCCTGCCCGACCCCAGCCCCTTCGTGATGAAGAGCGAAGTGCAGCTGAAGATGTCCGGCCTCGAGTTCCGGACCGAGAAGTCCCGGCCGCCCGAGGCCCCGAAGGGCAAGATCCCCTACATCCAGGACGCCAGCATCCTGATCGGCGACTCCACCTTCATCCGCGAACACTTCGAGCGGAAGTACGGCGTCGACCTCGACGCGGGCCTGACGCCCGAACAGCGCGCCACCGCCTGGATGGTCGAACGCGTGGTCGAGGACCACCTCTACTGGGCGACGATCTACGCGCGCTGGGGCGTGCGGGAGAATTTCGACAAGGGCCCGGCGATCTTCTTCAGCGGCGCACCGGCCGAGGTCCGCGAGGCCGGCCGCGCGCGCGTCCTGGACAACCTGCACGGCCAGGGCTTCGGCCGTCACTCGCTGGCCGAGGTCGCCCAACTGGCGGCGCGCTCGTTCAAGGCGCTGAGCGACACCCTGGGCGACAAGCCCTACATCACCGGCGAGACCATCTGCGGCGCCGA
>Ga0105248_10000713_pt1 | contig 37644 bp, 41 predicted proteins | sample KBSS34metaG_FD_81524 | JGI IMG/M metagenome (GOLD analysis project Ga0105248, IMG submission 81524) | Switchgrass rhizosphere microbial communities from Kellogg Biological Station, Michigan, USA - KBS S3-4 metaG | ecosystem: Host-associated > Plants > Roots > Rhizosphere > Soil | place...
ACCTCGGCGAGCGACTTGGTCAGCTGCACGACGCCGCCTTTCGAGGCCGAGTATGCAGCGATCTCGCCTCCGCCGAAGTAGGCGTACATCGACGCGATGGTCACCACGGAACCGCCTCGGACGGCGAGCAGCGACCGCGCGAGTTCGATCGTTCGGTAGACCGCCAGAAGCTGGATCGAGACGACGCGCTGGAACGAGTCCCATTCGAGCTCTCGGGGGCCGAGGCTGATGCCGGCAGCGGGCACCAGGATGTCCAGTTGATCCAGGCCGTCGAAGAAGCTCGAGAGAGCGACGTCGTCGGTCACATCGAGTTCGCCGAAGTGGATGCCGTCGTCGGCCTGGGAGGCAGCCTCGGCACCGAGGCCGAGCGCGTGAACCTCGGCTCCGAGCTCGGCAAGAAATCGAGCCGTGGCCAAGCCCAATCCCGATGTCCCGCCAGTGACGACGGCGGTCTTCCCGACGAACACCTCAGGACGGAACGATTCCCTTGCAGCATTGGCACTCATCGACGGCGCTCCCCGGCTCAGGGCAAGGCGACGCCCTGCTCCGCTCCATGCTGCCGCCTACCACTCGGGACAGCATTGCTTGTGACGGAACGATGCTTGACCATGACGGAAGTCGCGGGCCGCTGGGGTCGCTCGCAGGGCGGCCCGCTCAGCGCGGTAGCAGAACGGCCACTTGCGTCCTGACGTCCTCGACCACTTCGTCAACGGATCGGGCGATGTTCACCGTAGCCGCCATGCTCAGAAACATGATCGCGGAGATGATGTGCGCGAGCGTGGCAGCGGCATCGGCTGCGATGCGGTCGTCGCGTCGCAGCACGGTCGCGATCGCCTCCTCCGTCTGTACGGTGAGAGCAACAGCGTCGCGGTGGTATGGCTCGTCGGGGTCGCCGAACACGATCTCGCGCAGGTAGGTGCGTCCGTTGTCTATCTGGATTCGGTTGCACTCCACGACCGGTCGGACGATCGCCATCACTGCGTCGAGGGCAGCCGGCAAAGCCTCGGCATTCGCCTTGCCCACGGCAAGAGCATGGACGTAGCTGGAATTCTGCACCAGGAGCAGCAGCTCACCCTTGCTCTTGGCATAGAGAAACAGGGTGCCCGTGCCGATGTCGGCTTTGTCGGCGATCTGCTGGGTGGTGACCTCGTCGACGCCGTGCTCCGCGAATAGCTCACTGGCCGCGGCTGTGATGCGGTCCAGCTTGTCCTGCTTGTTCCGCTCGCGCCGTCCGACTGGCTGTGGGGCGAGAGTCATGAAAGTAAGCCCTCCGGAATATATTCTGATTACCGTCAGTTCCGAACACAGTCAGAACTGCGTCGGCTCGAATGTGCTTCGGTTCATTCTCCCATGCAGGCCGCATCGCGTTATCGATCGCACGCCATAACAAAGGAACGTGAAACATGCCCTCACTCAACGGCGCCGTCGTCCTCGTCACCGGGGCCAACGGCGGCATCGGAACCCACTTCGTGCACGAAGCTCTCGCCCGAGGTGCGAGCAAGGTGTACGCCACGGCCCGCAGCCCCCGTGCCTGGGATGACGAGCGCATCGTGCCCGCCACCCTGGATGTCACCGATGGCGCGTCCATCAAGCGGGTCGCCGAGGCGGCCGGCGACGTGACGGTGTTGATCAACAATGCGGGCGCGATCCCGCCCAGCTGGAGCCTGCTCGCAGTGACCGATGCCGACATCCGGGCAAACATGGAGACCAACTTCTTCGGGCCGGTCCTCGTGGCCCGTGCCTTTGCACCGATCCTCGCTTCCAGAAGCGGATCGGTTCTCGTCGATGTTCACTCGGTTGCCAGCTGGTACGCCAGCGCCGGCGTCTACAGCGCGTCAAAGGCAGCCCTGTGGTCGGCCACCAATTCACTCCGTCTCGAGCTCGCTCCTCAGGGGGTCCACGTGATCGGTGTGCACATGGGCTACGTCGATACCGAAATGGCCGCCGGCGCCACGGGGCCCAAGATGCATCCTGCGGAGCTCGTGACCAAGGTCTATGACGCGGTCGAGTCCGGCGCCTACGAGGTCATCGCCGATGAGATCTCTCGTCGCTCCAAGTCCGGTCTGAGTGCCGCGGTGGAGGCCGTCTATCCCGACCTGGCGGATGCGAAACCGAGCAGTCAGTCTTGACCCTTCACCCGCGATCGGCGATCATCCCGACCAGCGCGTCCAGCACGTTGTCGGGCGTTGTGTGCCACATGCGCGGATCGAGGCTGTCGCTGGCCCCCATGCTGGCGATCCCGAGCGCGCTTGTCAGCAGCATGGCCCCGTAGAGGTGCGCGTGCTCGTCGCCGACGACGCTCCCGACGACGCGAAGGAACTCAAGCTGGGCACGACCGGCGGCTTGGATTGCGGCCTCAGGATTCTTGGCCGGAACGGTGAACATCATTCGAAAGACTTCGGGTTCGTCGCGGCCGACGGCGAGGAGCGGGTCGAGCGCAGACCGGAGGAGGGCGGCGCCGCCGACCGAGGGGGTTGGATGCAGTCCGGTCATCGCATTCGTGACTCGATCCCAGCTTTCGGCCCCGACCGCAGCGAGAAGGCTCTCCTTGTCCGCGAAGTGTCGGTAAGCGGCGCCCCGGGACACGTCCGCTCGAGCGCCCACCTCCCTGAGGGTCACCCTCTGAGGGCCGCCCTCGTTGAGTAGCTCGCGAGCCGCGTGGAGTAGAGCTCGGCGGGTGGCAGCGGCGGACTCGGATCGACTGACCATCTGCCGATTCTACGCCGCAGTTGACATTGTCATCTGAAATGATACTCTGCTGAGATGACAACGTCATCTGAACCTTCCGGCCTCATCCTCGTCACCGGCGCCTCGACCGGCATGGGCGCAGCCACCGCCCGGGAACTCGCCGCTCGCGGGTACTACGTGCTGGCAGGCGTCCGACGGGAGACCGACGGCCTCGACATCGAGGGCCCGAATATCCGCCCGGTCATCCTCGACATCACGCGTTCTGAGCAGATCGCCGCAATTGCCGATCTCATCGAGGCGGACGGGCGCCCGCTGCTGGCCGTGATCAACAACGCCGGCATCGCCGTCACGGCTCCCGTCGAGGTGCTTCCGGTCGAGGAATGGCGGCGACAGTTCGACGTCAACGTGTTCGGCCACATCGAGGTCACTCAAGCCCTGTTGCCGGCGTTGCTGAAGAGTCACGGACGCATCGTCATGATCGGCTCGATCGCCGGTCGCCTTGCTCAGCCGACCTACGGCCCGTACTCCGGATCGAAGTTCGCCCTTGAGGCGGTCAGTGACGCGCTGCGCCGCGAACTCGCCCGCGACGGAGTGAAGGTCGTCGTCGTTGAGCCAAGCGCCGTGCGAACCGAGATGGTGGGTCGCGGCGGCGTCACGGCGCGAGAACAGGCCTCCGGGATGACGCCCGATCAGGAGCGCCGATACGGCGGCCTCATCCAAGCGATGCTGGCCCAATCCGAGGGCTACCTGCGCTACGGACTCGATGCCGCACAAGCCGCGAAGACGATCGCGATCGCGGCCACCACTCCTCGGCCGAAAACCCGCTACGCGGTCGGTCGTGGAGCAGCTCTTCTCATCGCACTCGCGCGCATTCTGCCGGATCGCGCGCTCGACCGGCTGCTGGCCTCGGCCCTGCGCCCTCCTCGGACTCAACCCGATACCCAGCGGACACCCACCCCGGGCTCGTCCGGAGTGCACACAACCAAGAGAGAGACAATGTCATGACAACCGACGACAAGATCGGCCTCGACGTCGAACAGCGTGGCACGACCCAGATCGTGCGCATCTATGGCGGAAAGGATGCTCTGCTGTACCCCCAGATGGCCGTTGACTTGGCCAAGGTCGTTGATCGAGCCGACAAGGACCCGAACGTCCACGCCGTGATCTTCACGGGCACCCATCCCGATCGATTCCTGAGCCACGCCGACATCGTCTGGCTGCAACAGGGTGGGGTCGGCTTCCCGCCCATCAACACCCGTGTCGCCGGGATCGTCTTTCGCACTGCAACAGCGATCAACAAGGTCCCGGGTCTCCGATCGATCGCGAGCGCGCTCGGCTTCAAGACCTTGTTGCAGCTCGACGGCCTGCACGCGACCTTCCTGAAGATGAACCGCAGCGGCACCATCTTCATCGCGGCACTCAACGGCTCGGCCCTTGCCATCGGCGCGGAGTTCGCGTGGGCATGTGATGTGCGCATCATGGCAGACGGGGACTACGCAATCGGCCTCTCCGAAGTGTTGCTTGCGCTCACTCCGGGCGGCGGTGGGTCGCAGCGATTGACTCGCCTCATCGGGCCCCGGCAGGCGCTCGCCGCCGTTCTCGAGGGCAAAGCGTTCACGCCGGCGGAAGCTCTCGCCGTGGGGGCGGTCGACGAGGTGGTCCCCCAGGACAAGGTGCTCGAGCGCGCTCTCGAGCGAGCGGAATACCTGGGCCTGCGCGCGAAGAAGTCCCTCGGGGCCATCAAGCGTTCGATCTACTTCGGTGCCACGCTGCCGATCCTGCAGGGACTTCAGTTCGAGCACGCCGAGTTCCTCGTGAGGGACCAGGACAAGGAAGCTCAGAAGCGGATGCTCGGCTACATCGACGCCATCAAAGCCAGCGGCGACCTTCCCTTGTTGGACCCGAAGATCTATGCCCGATCCGTGCGCGAGGGTCGCATCGGGAACTATTCCAAGGTGTGAACGCGCTCGATCTCGAGACCGGTGAAGGCCGCAGCCGATGCTGCGGCCTTCTTCGCGCGAGCTGGACGTCCCTCCCCGGGAATGAGACATGACTGCAGTCAGTTATGAGTAAAGTCAGTCCGTCATCAACAGGAGGGAAACGATATGCGCGCCATCAGCCAGGACACCCACGGAGGCCCCGAGGTGCTCAAAGAGACCGAACTGCCCGTGCCGGTGCCCGGCCCGAGCGAGATCCTCGTCGCCGTGCGTGCGGCCGGCGTCAACCCGACCGACTGGGGCAACCGCGCCCAGGTTAGGACCGTCGACCGGCTGCCGCTCGTGCTCGGCTGGGACGTCTCCGGAGTCGTCGAAGCGGTCGGTCTCGGCGTCACGCTCTTCGCGCCGGGCGACGAGGTATTCGGCATGTTGCCGTACCCCAACGGCGTCGGCTCCCATGCCGAGTACGTGACCGGTCCGACCCGCGCCTTCGTTCGGAAGCCCGCCGGTATCGATCACGTTCAGGCCGGTGCTCTTCCCCTCGCCGCCCTGACCGCCTACCAGGCGCTCGTCGACACCGCCGATGTCCAGCCCGGTCAGCGAGTCCTCATCCATGCGGCCGCCGGTGGCGTCGGGCACCTCGCCGTACAGATCGCCAAGTTCCGCGGCGCGTACGTCATCGGCACCGCCAGCGCAGCCAAGCACGATTTCCTGAAGTCCCTGGGCGCTGATGAGGTGATCGACTATCACAGCGTCGACGTCACCGAGGCCGTCCGCGATATCGACGTGGTCCTCGACCCGATCTCGTACGATGCCGCCGGCCGTGTCCGCTCCCTCGCCGTGTTGCGTCCGGGGGGCATTCTCGTCACGCTTCTTCCTGTCCCCGTCCCGCCCGAGGAACTGGCGGCGATCGCCGAGCGCGGCATCCGCTTCGCGTCCCTTCTCGTCGAAGCTGACCGCAGCGGCATGCAAGCCATTGCCGCTCTCGTCGAGGCCGGGGCCCTGCATGCCCACATCGAAGCGACCTTTCCGCTCGCCGAGGCCGCACAGGCTCACGCCCTCGGTGAGACCGGTCGCACCACGGGAAAGATCGTGCTGACCGTCGGGGGATAACACCCAGTCAGATGTTGATCATGTGACCAACGAGCCCGTGGAATCCCTTCTGGAGGGCTTCTCCGAGGGTCGGGTGCGCGTGGATGTTGCGGGCGAGCTCGGTCGCGGTCAGGTCCCACTTCTGCGCGAGGGTGAGTTCGGGGAGGAGCTCGGCAACGTCCGCTCCGACCATGTGAGCCCCGAGAAGCTCCCCGTACTGTGCATCGGCGACGAGCTTGATGAAACCCACGGGATCGCCGATTCCCTGCGCCTTGCCGTTGGCGGTGAAGGGAAATTTCGCGACCGTGATCTCATGGCCCTCATCGCGTGCCTGCTGTTCGGTGAGGCCGAAGGAGGCAACCTGTGGCTGGCTGAAGGTGACGCGAGGCATCATCCGGTAGTCGCCGAGTGACATGGTCTCTGCCCCCGCGATGGTCTCAGCGGCCACAACGCCCTGGGCTTCTGCGACGTGCGCGAGCTGCAGCTTCGCCGTGACGTCACCGATGGCATAGAGATGGGGCACGGTGGTGCGCATGAACTCGTCGATAGCGATGGCACCGCGTTCTGTCAGTGCGACGCCGGTGTTCTCGAGCCCGTATCCGGCGGTGCGAGGCGCGAAGCCCACCGACATCAGCACCTTGTCGGTGTGGGTCGTCGACCGCTCGCCGCTCGCGGCGGTGTACGTGACGGTGACGGCCGATCCGTCGTCGACAACCGATTCGACTTTTGCCGAGGTGACGAGGGTGATTCCGAGCTTGTTGTACTGGCGGGCGATATCTTTGGACACCTCGACGTCTTCGTTCGGAAGAGCGCGATCCAGGTATTCGAGGATGGTGACCTGGACTCCGTAGTTGGCGAGAACGTACGCGAACTCCATGCCGATCGCACCGGCGCCCACGATGACGATCGAGCCGGGCAGGTCACGGCTGAGGATCTGCGCCTCGAAGGTGACCACATTCTCACTGAGCTCCACGCCGGGCAAGAGCCGGACGGTCGAGCCGGTGGCGATGATGGCGTCGTCGAAGGTGACGGTCTCGGCGCCGCCGCCGCTCAGGACAACCTCGATGGTATGAGCGTCGGTGAACGTGCCGTGACCGTCGATCTCGGTGATCGCGTTCTTCTTCATCAAGAAGTGAACGCCCTTGACCCGACCGTCGGCCACCTGCCGGCTGCGGTCGTAGGCGACGCCGTAGTCGAAGACCACGTCTCCGCTGATACCGAACTCCTCCGCCTTGTGATGGAAGGTGTGGGCCAGTTCGGCGTTGCGCAAGAGCGCCTTGGACGGGATGCATCCGACGTTCAGGCACACTCCGCCCCAGTATTGCCTCTCGATCACGGCTACCGACTTGCCGAGTTGGGCGGCGCGGATCGCGGCGACGTAACCGCCGGGACCGGCACCGAGGATCGCGATGTCGTAGTGCGTGCTCATGGGTTTCTCCTTGGGGTTCGAGGCGGTGGCTAGGCGGCGTCGTGCCGCGGTGAGATGGTGGCCCGGACCTGCTCGCGAATGTCAGCCACGACGTCGTCGTCGCTGCGCCGGAGGTAGATGGTCGCTGTCGTGCTGATGTGGATGATCGCCGTGATGACCCGCGCCAGGGTCGCCGCATCGCTCGCCGTGATGAGCGGGTCGTCAGCCAGCAGAAACGCAATGCCGTTCTCGAGGCGAGTCGCTAGGGCGAGGCCCTCGCGACGATACGGCTCGTGAGGGTCACCGAAGACGAGTTCGTGGAGATAGGTACGTCCGTTCTCGACGTGCTCGCGCAGGCAGGTGACCACCGGCCGAATGAGCGCGAGAACCGAGTCGAGAGTCGCCCCGTCGGAAACCCCGGAGGCGGCCGCCAAACCGTCGTCGATTGCTGTGGCGAACTTCTGGTTCTGCACCATGATCAACAATTCCGCCTTCGTCGACGCATACAGGTAGAGCGTGCCGATCGCCACGTCAGCGCGGTCGGCGATCTGCTGGGTGGTCACGCTGCCGACCCCCTGGAGTGCGAAGAGCTCGCGCGTGGCTTCCATGATGCGTTCCCGCTTGTCCTGCTTGGCCCGTTCACGCCGCCCGGATGGCGCTTGCTCGTTCGCCATTGCGACCCTTCTTGACAAGGTTAGTGAGTTTGTTCATAATTGAGCATACTCGATAATGAAGCGAGTCACGATATGGGAATAGGAATCATGAAAGCGTTCGTCGTTTCCAAGTACAAGGGGCCGTTGCAGGAGTCCGACGTGCCCGAGCCGACGGTGGGAGAGCACGACGTACTCGTGCGCGTGCAGGCCGCCGGACTGAACGAACTCGACGAGAAGATCCGCTCCGGCGCGTTCAAGCAGGTTCTGCCGTACAAGCTGCCGTTCGTCCTCGGCAACGATCTCGCCGGCACCGTCATTCGTGTCGGAGGTGGCGTGCGCGGATTCAAACCGGGGGATGAGGTCTATGCGCGCCCCCACCAAGACCGCATCGGAACGTTTGCGGAGCGAATCGCGGTGTCCGAATCGGATCTCGCGCTCAAGCCGAAGACGCTGAGCATGGAGGAGGCGGCGAGCCTGCCCTTGGTAGCGCTGACTGCGTGGCAAGCGCTTGTCGAGCGCGGAAACGTGCAGCCGGGACAGAAGGTGCTGATCCACGGCGGCGCTGGGGGCGTCGGGTCGATCTCTCCAACTGGCCAAGCATCTGGGTGCGACGGTCGCGACAACCGCAAGCGCCTCGAATCATGACTTTGTGCGCGAACTCGGCGCCGAAATCGCGATCGACTACCGCGCGCAGGACTTTGAGCAACTCCTCTCGGGGTACGACCTGGTTCTGGACATCATCGGCGGCAAGAACCTCGAGAAGTCGCTTCGGGTCCTGCGGCCAGGGGGCTTGGCCATCGGGGTCCAGGGACCCCCGGACCCTGCCTTCGCCCGGGAAGCCGGCCTGAATCCGGTGCTGCGGGCTGCGGTTGCGGCGCTCAGCGCCGGAATCCGGAGGACGGCCAAGAAGCTCGGGGTGCGCTACGAGTTCCTCCTGATGCGGGCCAACGGCGAGCAACTGCGCAAGATCACCGCCCTGATCGACGAAGGGGCACTGCGCCCTGTCGTCGGAGCAGTCCATCCCTTTGATCAGACCGTCCAGGCCCTTCACGCCTTGGCGAAGGGCGGCCACCGAGGCAAGGCCGTCGTCAGCATCCCCTGAACCACCATCGCATCTCAACCTGCACCACCAACTCAAGGAGATTCATCATGAGCACCACCGATAACGACCCGGTCATCACCTCGTATGCCAAGGCACCGGCCCGCACGATCGAGGCGGGCGGCGTCACCTACGCCTACCGTGAGCTCGGCCCGAAGGGCGGCATCCCCGTCGTCTTCTTCGTGCACCTCGCCGCGACCCTGGACAACTGGGACCCCAGGATCATCGACCCCATCGCGAAGAACCGTCACGTCATCACCTTCGACCAGCGCGGTGTCGGAGCCTCCAGCGGCACCGTCCCCAAGACGTTGGAAGAAGCTGCGGATGACGCCTACACCTTCATCAAGGCTCTCGGGTTCGACAAGGTCGACATCTTCTCCTTCTCGATGGGCGGCATGATCGCCCAGGACCTCGTCCTGAAGCACCCCGAGCTGGTCCGCAAGCTGGTGCTGACCGGTACCGGTCCTCGCGGCGGCAAGGACATGGACAAGGTCGTCGGCGTCACCTACGTGGACATTCTGCGCGCGGCGCTGGCGCGGGCGGACGAGAAGGAGTTCCTCTTCTTCAACCGCAACACCACCGGCAAGCGCGCAGCCAAGGCGTTCGTCAAGCGGCTGCAGGAGCGCACGGTCGACCGCGACAAGAAAATCAGCGTCAAGGCGTTCACGACTCAGCTCTCCGCGATCGCGAAGTTCGGTCGTTCGACTCCGGCCGACCTGTCGAAGATCACCCAGCCCACTTTGATCGCCAACGGCGACCACGACCGGATGGTGCCGTCGATCCTCTCCGAGGATCTGCACAAGCGCATCGCGGGCTCCGAACTGATCATCTACCCCGACTCCGGTCACGGCGGCATCTTCCAGTACTACGAGAAGTTCGCGCCCATCGCCGTCGAGTTCCTCGGCCAGTAGCCGTCTCAGTCCGACCAAGGAGCAAGCAATGAACACATCAACATCGAGTCGTCGGGTGAAGGTGCACAAGCACTTCACGTCATCCATCCCCCTCTGGGTTCGCAACGACCAGCCCCGCCAAACCGGCATGGACTACTGGAGGTTCCCCCACTCGGGCATCATCTCGGCGACCCCGAGCCTGGAGGAGTACCGGCAGATCCACCTCGCCGAAACGAATCCCGGACTCTGGCCCGCCACTACCGGAGTCGAGACCAGCATCCCCGTGGATCGCAAGATCGACGGGGTTGCGGAGGTCACGTTCAAGTCCGCGCTCTCACCGCTGCTGGGTCGCAAGCAGACCCAGCTCGCCTACCAGGACGAGATCAACGTCTTCCGACGCACCCTGCTCTACACCGGTCTGCCGGGTTGGTCGCATTGGTACGAGGTCGCCCCGGACGAGAAGGTGGGCGCCCGCACTCTCGTCTACCTGCGCCGCAGGGACGGGGTCAATGGCAGCGATCTTCGAAAGGTCGTCAACCAGGAATTGGTCCCAGCCCTCATTCGCTCCGGCGTCTTGAAAGAGTTGCGCACGCAGACGTTTCTGCCGTGGAGCGTCAGGCTCTGGGACACCCCGAATGTCGCGCACGACAACCCCGTCGACCAGCAGTTCCACGCGTCCCTGATTCTGGGCTTCGCCGACGTGGAGGCCCGAGAGAACTTCCTCGGGAGCAGCGAACTCGAGCGCATCTCGGCACGGTTGCAGCGAGTTGCGTCGGCCATCCACGCCTACGACGTTTCCGAAGCCCTGACCTTTGTCAAGAACGGCGCGATCCTTCCGAAGTATCAGTCCTGATCGGCCGTCTGGATCGTCCCCAGGATCAGCAGCCACGATCCCGAGATCAGGTAGACGAAGGTCGCGATCACCGAGATCGCGCTGACGTAGATGCCGGACGGGATGCCGCCGATCAGCATCGCGGCGCCGACGATCTGGCCGAGATAGCAGAGGGTCCCGCCGACGATGCGGATCACGGTCAGGGCGTACAGGCTGCTGCGCAGACGGAACGCCTGCACGTAGCCGTAGGTGTTGATCGCCAAGGCCAGCGCCGCCACGACCAGCCACTCGACGCCGAGCACGACCGGCGGCTGACGCCCCATCAGGGCCAGCGCGCTAATGAGGAAGATGGACGCGAAACCGGTCAGCATGTTGATGGCCCGGTAGCGGTGAGTGGCATCGCGGGCCACACCGCGCAGGTTGATGGTCAGCGCGACGAACACCAGGCCGGCAAGGGTGGCGGAGCCGGTGCCGACCAGGATGAAGAAGTCGGTCCATTGCGCGAGATGCAGCGGCACGAGCGCAGGCTAGCAGCCCGCGGCGGGGGTAGTGGCTAGCTTTTCGGAGCCTTGCGCAGCACCACCGCGGTCGTGATCGCCAGCACGACGATCCCGATCGCATCGACGACGACCGTCTGCGGAACGAGGGTGAAGGTCCAGACCTCTCTGATGCCGAACAGCCCGACAGTCAGCGCGATCAGCAGCGACGCGAGACTCGCGAGCAAGAACAGCAGGCTCAGCACGGTGGCGAGCTTCAGCAGCCCGCCGCGCAGGGCCAGCATCCCGATCGCAAGCACGACGGCGGAGACGGCGTTGAGCACGAAGAGCACGCCGAGCGTGCCGCCGACCCCGTCGAAGACGAGGAAGAGGTGGATGCCACCGACGGCGAGAAGGACGATCGCACTGAGGATCTTCAATACCCTCGTGGCGCCATGGCTGGGTGCGGACATAGTGGTTGCGGTCATGGCGAATACACGAGGGAGCGCCGCGAAGAGTTCACTCGGATCAGCCAGATCACGTCTCGCCCGAACGATTCGAGCAGCAGGCCGAGCGCGGCCGCGCCGACCAGCACGTCGAGGGGGGAGGGGAGCAGCCCGGATGCCACCAGCAGCAACGCGACCCCGCACGCGGCCGCGACCACCTTGCGCCAGTACCGCGGAGGCAGTTGCCTGCGCATCCACGGGAACAGCCATCCCGCCGCCACGAACACGTACCGCATCAGTCCGATGGCCAGGATCCAGCCGCCCACGACGCGGGCGTCGTATGCGCTGAGCACGAGCAGAAGGAAGGCGTCGGCCTCCATGTCGAAGCGAGCGCCGACCGCGCTCTCGCTTCCGGTGCGGCGGGCAACCCAGCCGTCCACGGCATCCAGAGCCAGCGCCGGAGCGACCAGTGAAACCAGCGCGGTGGCCGGAACCGGCTCGGTGAACGACGTGACGACCAGCGCCGTCGCGACCGCGATCAGCATCGAACGGGTCGCGGTGACCGCGTTGGCCGGGCCGAATCGCCGAGCACCGCTGCGGTGGAGCGCGATCGAGACCAGCAGCGTCGAAACGATCAGGTAGAGCGCGCCGGCCGCCCAGCCTCCCAGAGAAAGAGGCGAGAGCACGGCGGTCACCACCAGAGGGATGACACCGATGGCGACCCACACCAGCCCGCGGATCTGAACCGATGCCATGCCGCCTCCGTTGTTCCCTCGTGAGCTATACCGTTGATACGAGGTCGGAGCAGTGGATGGTTCACCAGGGGATAGACGACGTATCGGTCGCGTTCTGGGCGACGAGCCCGGGCGTCGGCGAGTTGCGCCCTGAGCCCCTGCCAGAACCGAGCGACAACGAGGTCCTGGTGCGCACCCGCTGGACCGGCATCAGTCGCGGCACCGAGACCCTGGTGCTGCGCGGCGAGGTCCCCGAATCGGAGCACGAGCGGATGCGGGCCCCCTTCCAGTCGGGGTCGTTCCCGTTCCCGGTGAAGTACGGCTACCTCAACGTCGGAGTCGTCGAGCGCGGGCCGCAGGCGCTGATCGGCTCGACCGTGTTCACGCTCTTCCCGCATCAGTCGGCCTTCGTCGTTCCGGCCGACGCCGTGACGGTGGTACCCGATGCGGTGCCGGCCCGGCGTGCCGTGCTCGCGGGCGCGGTCGAGACGGCGGTCAACGTGCTGTGGGATGCCCGTCCGGCGCTCGGCGACCGCATCACCATCATCGGGGCGGGCATGATCGGATGCTGCGTCGCCCGGCTGGCCCGCGGCATCCCGGGCGTCGAGGTCACCCTGGTCGACGTCGACGCGGCGAAGGCGCCGGTTGCGCACCTGCTGGGCGTCGACTTCGCGTCACCCGAGCGGGCCGAAGCGGACCGCGACATCGTGATCGAGGCGAGCGGCACGGCCGCCGGCCTGGGCCGCGCGCTCGAGTTGGCGGCGACCGATGGCGCGGTGATCGTTGCGAGCTGGTTCGGCAGCCGGGCCGTCACGCTCGATCTCGGGGCCGACTTCCACTCCCGTCGGCTCACCCTGGTGTCGAGCCAGGTGGGTGAGGTCGCCGCCTCGCAGCGAGGCCGGCGCACCACCCGCCAGCGACTGGAGCTGGCCCTGCGACTGCTCGAAGATCCGGCGTTCGATGTGCTGCTCAACGGCTCGTCACCGTGGAGCGAGCTGCCGGCCGTCATGGCGTCGCTGGCCGGGTCGGCAGAGTCGACGGGTGCCGATGGGCCGACCGACAGCCTCTGCCACACCATCGACTGGAGCCGCTCATGACCTTCTCGGTGACCGTTCGCGACCACATCATGATCGCCCACAGCCTCAGCGGCGAAGTCTTCGGACCCGCCCAGCGGCTGCACGGGGCGACCTATCTCGTCGACGCGACGTTCCGGGCCGCGGAATTGGATGCCGACGGCATCGTCATCGACATCGGCCTCGCCCTGCGAGCACTCGGGTCGATCACGGGTTCGCTCTCGTACCGCAATCTCGACGACGAGCCCGATCTGGTCGGGGTGAACACCACGACGGAGCGGCTGTGCCAGTTGATCGGCGACCGGCTCGCCGCCGAAGCACGGGCCGGGAGCTTCGCGCCGGCCCGACTGACCGGGATCACCGTGACCCTGCACGAGTCGCACATCGCCTGGGCGTCGTACGAGGTCGAGCTGTGAACCGCGAACGGCTGCTGCGGTTCGTTGTGCCGGAGGGCATCGACGACCCCGAGCGTGTCAGCGGCGGCAATGTCTATGACCGCCGCGTGCGCGACGGCCTGGCCGCGACGGGGTGGAGCGTGACGACGACGGAGGCCGCCGACGCCGACGCCGTGGCAGCCGCGCTCGCCCAGGTGCCGGGAGGCGGAACCGTGCTCGTCGATGGCCTGGTGGCCGGGTGGGCGCCGACGGCCGTCGCCTCAGCCGCGGCGAACGTGGGCGTGGTCGTGCTCGCCCACATGGTGACGGAGGCGTTCGCGGGCGCCGATCCGCTCGCCGTCGAGCGGGAACGCCACGCGCTCGGCCATGCCGGCCATGTCGTCGCGACGAGCAACTGGACGGCGCGCGAACTGGTGCGCCGCGGCATCGTGCCCGAGCAACGCGTGACGGTTGCCATGCCCGGAGCGGTCGAGCGGGCTCTCGATGGGCCGGCGGGGCACGGAGAACCTGGCCGGTTGCTCTGCGTCGGGGCGGTCGCGCCGCACAAGGGCCAGGACATCCTGCTCGATGCGCTCGGTCGCCTCAATGCCCTCGACTGGAGCTGCACGATCGCCGGCTCGCGTGCCGTCGACCCGGACTTCGCCGAGCGGGTCGCCGCGACCGCCGCGCCCTTCGGCTCGCGCATTCGCATGACCGGCGTGCTCGGCGGCGCCGAACTGGCAGCCGCGTATCGGAGCTCCGGCGTGCTGGTCGCGCCGTCGCGCGCCGAGAGCTTCGGCATGGCCATCGCCGACGCGCGCGCCCGGGGTCTGCCGGTCATCGCGGCCGGGGTCGGCGGCATCCCCGAATCGGTCGCAGGCGGCGGCGCTCTTCTGGTGGAGCCCGACGACGCCGGCGCCCTGGCCGACGGCCTGCAACGGTGGATGACCGATCCGGCCCTGCGAGCCCGCCTGCGCGCCGAGGCGGCCGCCGCCCGCGCGCGCTCGCCGCGCTGGGCGACCACCGTCGAGCGCATCGACCGGGTTCTGGGGGCCGCATGAGCATCCTGCCCCTGGTCTCGGCTGACTGGCTCGCGGTGCGCGCCCGCGCCGACGATCTGGCTCGGTCGTCTCGGCTGGCCGGGGCGGCGGCGCGGCTGACCGGCCCCGGCCCGCTCGTCGTGCACGACCTGGGAAGCGGCACCGGCGCCATGATGCGCTGGCTGGCGCCCCGGCTGCCGGGGCCGCAGGCGTGGGTGCTGCACGATGCCGACCCGGTGATCCTCAGCCATGTCGACGCGCGGTCGGCGCGTGACGGATTCGGACTGCCGGTCACGGTGCGCACCCGCGTGGAGCAGCTCGCCGAGCTGCCGATTCGAGCATTCGACGGCGCCTCGTTGGTGACGGCATCCGCCCTGCTCGACGTGGTGACCGTCGAGGAGGCCCGCGCCATCGTCAACGCGTGCGTCGCCTCGGGCGTGCCCGCGCTGTTCAGTCTGACCGTGACCGGGCGGGTGCGGCTCAGTCCGCGGGATCCCGCGGATACCGAGCTCGCCGCCGCCTTCGACGATCACCAGCGGCGGGGGGTCGACGGGCGACGCCTGCTGGGCCCGGATGCGGCCGGCGTCGTGCGGAGGCTGTTCGCCGCATCCGGATGGCGGGTGCGCACCGAGCGGACCCCGTGGCGACTGGGCGCCGGCGACGGCTTCTTGATCGCCGAATGGCTCGATGGCTGGATCGCCGCCGCCGTCGAGCAGCGCCCCGAGTTGCTGCCGGACGCCCACGCATACCGGCGGCAGCGCGACGCCGAGCTGGCGAGCGGGCGGCTCCGGGTCCGTGTGCAGCATGAGGATGTGCTGGCATGGCCACGCTGACGGTGCCGCCTCGAGCTCGTCGCGCGATCCAGCTCGGCTTCGGCGCTGCGGTCGTCGTCGGAACGATCGCCGTCGTCGGAACCGGACCGCTGCTGCGCGGGTTGCTGGCGGTCTCGCCCACCGCCGTCCTTGCGGCTGCCCTGCTGACCGCGATGGCCACCTGCGCGGCGGCCTGGCGATGGCGCACGGTGTCGTCCGAGCTCGGCGTGCCCATGCCGTGGTCGGCCGCGGTCGCGGCGTACTACCGTTCCCAGTTCGTCAACTCGGTGCTTCCGGGCGGCGTGATCGGCGACCTGCACCGCGCATACCGTCACGGCCGGCAGGCCGACGACCTGCCCAGCGCGGTGCGCGCGGTCGCGACCGAGCGAGTCGCCGGGCAGGTGGTGCAGGCGGTGGTGACCGTCGTCGTGCTGGCGGCTCTCGGACTCTCTGCTCCGATCGCGGGGTGGCTGCCAAAGCTGGCGTGGATCGCCGCCGGTGCCGGGGCCCTTGTCGTGATCGCGGTGGTCGTCGCCGTGGCCAGTGCGCGCGTTCGGCGGTTGCTGCGGTACGAGCTGTCGCTGCTGCGGACCGTCTTCAGGACGTGGCGGGCGTCGCTCTTGATCGCCGCGGCATCCCTCGCCGTGGTCGCCGCTCACGCGGGCACTTTCATCGTGGCGTGCCTCGCCGTGGGCATCCAGGCTTCGCCGCGTGAGCTGATCGGGCTGGCCCTGATCGCGCTCGCGGGAGCCTCCCTGCCGATCAACGTCGGCGGATGGGGTCCGCGCGAGGCCGCATCCGCCGCGGCCTTCGGCGCCATCGGCCTCGGTGCAGGAGTCGGACTCGCGGTGTCGACCGCGTTCGGCGTCCTGACGATCGTCGCCGTGCTGCCCGGCGCTGTGGTGCTAGTGGCGGAGGCGATCGCCTCCCGGAGTGCGACCCGGGTCGCCGTCGACCGCGCGGTTCGCCCGATGCCGGAAGAGAGGACAGCATGAGCGAGCGACCCTACGTCACGTTGAGCTGCGCGATGTCGATCGACGGATACCTCGATGGCATGGAGGCGGGCCGGCTTGCGATGTCGAATGCTGCCGACCTCGACCGGGTCGACGCGGTGCGGGCCGAGAACGACGCCATCATGGTCGGGGCGTCGACCGTGCGGCGCGACGATCCGCGGTTGCTGGTGAAGAGCGCCCAGCGGCGCCGGCAGCGCGAGGCGGCCGGGTTGCCGGGCTCGCCGACCAAGGTGACCGTGACATCCACCGGTGAGCTGCCGGCCGATGCCGAGTTCTTCACCACCGGCGACGTGCCGCGGATCGTCTACTGCCCGCAGTCGCGGGCGCGCCGCCTGCAGTCGCGGGTCGGGAGCCGCGCGGATGTCGTCGGTCTCGGCGAGCGCGTCACCATGGCCGGCGTGCTCGATGACCTCGCCGCCGAGCGCGGGGTGCGCCGGCTCATGGTCGAGGGCGGAGGAACGGTGCTCACGCAGTTCCTCGCCGATGACCTGGTCGATGAACTGCACCTGGTGGTCGCACCGTTCTTCGTCGGCGAGGCGCGGGCGCCCCGGGTGGTCGGGCCCGCGCGCTTCCCGTGGACAGCCGCACGACGGGCCGAGCTGGCCGACACGAGGCAGATCGACGATGTCGTCATGCTGCGCTACGCGCTCTCGAGCCGTTTCGGCACCATGCCCCCGCGTGCCGCGTTCTCACCCCTGTCGGTGGACGCGCCGTGACTGCCGCGGGATGGACCCGTCGGCCGTGGGTCGGCAGGGCGATGCTGGTGACCGCCGTGCTCCTGCTGGTCGCCGTGCCCCTCGCCCCCAGTGTGATCGCCGAGCGCTCGGCCGCCGCCTTGATCAGGCTGCCGGTCGAGTCGATCCTGGTGATCCTCGTGCTGGCGCTGCTGCCGTGGCGTCCGGTGCGGCGCGGCGTGGCCCTGCTGTTCGGGGCCTTCGTCGTGGTGGCCCTGCTGTTCGCGGGGCTGGACGCCGCCTTCGAGTACGCGCTCAGCATCCACTTCGACGCGAGTGACTGGCAGCAGGTCGGCGACGGATTCGGGGTGGTGCGGGATTCGATCGGCGCACCCGCGGCGATCGCGATCATGGTCGGCCTCGCGGTGGTGGCCGTAGCAATGGTGGCGGCACTCGCCTGGGCGGCGCTGCGGGTGGATGCGGCGATCCGCCGCGGCGGACGGCGAGCGTCCTGGACGCTCACCTCGGTCACGGCGGTGTGGGCCGTCGCTGCTCTCGCCGGATCGCAGCTGGTCGCCGGGCAGCCGGCCGCGGCGTCCGCCTCGATCGATGCCATCTCGTCGGCGACCTCCCTGGCCTCGGCCACCCTGACCGCGCAAGCCAAGCTGCCGCACCAGATCGCGACCGATCGCTATGCGGCGATGCCATCATCCGATCTGCTGACCGCCCTCAAGGGCAAGGACGTCGTCATCGCCTTCATCGAGAGCTACGGCCAGGTCGCCGTGCAGGGCACGAGCTTCTCGGATGGCGTCGACCAGGTGCTTCGCGATGGCGGCGCCCAGCTCACCGCCGAGGGATACACGGCGCAGAGCGCGTTCCTCACCTCGCCCACCTTCGGCGGGGTCAGCTGGCTGGCGCACTCGACCCTGCAGTCCGGTCTCTGGATCGACAAGCAGCAGGTCTACAACAAGCTGATCCGCAGCAACCGCTTCACGCTGAGCGACGCGTTCCGCAACGCGGGATGGAAGACGGTCAGCGACGTCCCGTCCGACACTCATCCGTGGACCTTCGGCAGCTCGTTCTACCACTACGGCACGCTGCTCGACACCAACAACGTCGATTACGCCGGCCCGTCGTTCGGCTACGCCCGCATCCCGGATCAGTACACCTGGAAGAACTTCTACGACACGCAGCTGGCCGGCCCGCATCAGCCGGTCATGGCCGAGATCGACTTCGTGTCGTCGCACACGCCCTGGGCACCGCTGCCGCAATTGGTGCCGTGGTCGCAGATCGGAGACGGCTCGATCTATGGCCCGCAGCCGGCGCAGGGCCAATCGACCAACGAGGTCTGGCAGGATCCGAAGCGCGTGCAGGCGGCATACGGGCAGTCGATCGAGTACTCGCTCGGTGCGATGTTCTCGTTCCTGCAGAACTACGACGACCCCAACCTGGTGCTGATCGCGCTCGGCGACCACCAGCCGGCGACCGTCGTGAGCGGAGCGGGGGCCAATCACCAGGTGCCGATCAGCATCATCTCGAAGGATCCGGCAGTGTTCCGAGCGATCTCGGGATGGCACTGGCAGAACGGGGTGCTCCCGACCTCGGCGGCGCCGCTGTGGAAGATGAGCGCGTTCCGGGATCGCTTCCTCGGGGCGTTCAGTACCGCGCAATGACCTCCGCGGGCATTCGCGTCGGTTGACCGCACCTCGTCGCTCTGGCAGCATTACCTTCCGAACGGTCGGTTATTAATTCCCTACGGAAGGGTCCGTCGGCGATGGGTGAAGCCTTTCTGGTTGGAGGCGTTCGAACGCCGGTCGGACGGTACGGCGGGGTGCTCTCGAGCGTCCGGCCCGACGACCTGGCGGCGCTCGTCGTGCGCGAAGCCGTCGTCCGGGCCGGTGTCGATCCCGCGGTGATCGACGAGGTGATTCTTGGCGCCGCCAACCAGGCCGGTGAAGACAACCGCAACGTCGCGCGGATGTCGGTGCTGCTGGCCGGTCTGCCCGACCACGTGCCCGGCATCACCGTCAACCGCCTGTGCGCCTCGGGACTTTCGGCGATCACGATGGCGGCCCAGGCGATCCGCGCCGGGGACGCCGACGTGATCGTGGCGGGCGGCGTCGAGTCGATGACGCGAGCGCCGTGGGTGCAGGCCAAGCCCGAGAAGGCGTTCGCCAAGCCGGGCGCACAGTTCGACACCTCGATCGGCTGGCGCTTCGCCAATCCGGCGCTCACCGCGCGCGACAAGGCGACGTTCACGATGCCCGAGACCGGCGAAGAAGTGGCGCGGGTCTACGGCATCAGCCGCGAGGATGCCGACGCCTTCGCCCTGCATAGCCATCAGCGCGGGATCGCCGCCATCGACGCCGGCCGCTTCGACGCCGAGATCGTCGGGGTCGAGACGGCAACCGGAACAGTGCTTCTGGATGAGGGCCCCCGCCGTGACACGACGGCCGCGGCTCTTGCGGCCCTGCGTCCGGTCGTCGCGGGCGGAACCGTCGTCACCGCCGGCAACTCGAGCGCGCTCAACGACGGAGCCTCGGCGATCGTCGTTGCGAGTGCCGAGGCCGTTGAGAGGTACGGGCTCGTGCCGCGGGCGCGCGTGGTGGTGGGCGCGAGTGTCGGGGTGGCGCCCGAGGTCATGGGGATCGGTCCGGTGCCTGCCACGCTAAAGGCGCTCGAGCGCGCCGGGTTGACTATCGCCGACCTCGGCTCGATCGAGCTCAACGAGGCGTTCGCGACGCAGTCCCTGGCGGTCATGCGCGAACTCGGCCTCGATGACGAGGTGGGCAACGCGCGGGTCAACGCCGACGGCGGCGCGATCGCGCTCGGCCATCCGCTCGGCTCGAGCGGATCGCGACTGGTCGTCACGCTGCTCGGCCGCCTGGAACGCGAGGGCTCGCGCTATGGCCTGGCCACCATGTGCGTCGGAGTCGGTCAGGGCAGCGCCCTGATCATCGAGCGGACGGTGTGACGATGCCGACCGCCCCAGAGACCCTCCTCGTCACGCGCTCCGACGACCGCGTCATCGTGCAGCTGAACCGACCCGCGGTGCGCAACGCGATCAACCAGCAGATGGTGGATGAGCTGCACCGGGTGTGCGCCGAGCTCGAGGTGCAGCCGCGCATCCTCATCATCACCGGATCGAACGGGGTCTTCGCTTCGGGTGCCGATATCGCCGAGCTGCGCGAGCGCACCGCGACGGATGCCGCCGCCGGCATCAACACCCTGCTGTTCCTGCGAATCGCCGAGCTGCCCCTGCCGGTGATCGCCGCCGTCGACGGGTATGCGCTCGGAGCCGGGGCCGAGCTGGCCTACGCAGCCGACTTCCGGATCGGCACGCACCGCGCCAAGTTCGGCAATCCCGAGACCGGGCTCGGCATCATCGCGGCGGCCGGAGCGTTGTGGCGCCTGCCCCAACTGATCGGCGAGCCGCTGGCCAAGGAGGTGCTGCTGGGTGGGCGCGTGCTCGATGCCGACGAAGCCGCGGCGGCCCACCTGCTGAGCCGTGTCGTCGACCCCGCCGACTTGATGGGGGTCGTCCACAAGATCGCCGACCAGATCGCCTCGACGAGCGCGGCCGCCACCATCCAGACCAAGGCGCTCATGCGGATGGATCGCGGCCGGCATCCCCAGGCCGATCTCGACGCGCAGGCGGTGCTCTTCGACTCCGACGACAAGCGCGCCCGCATGACCGCGTTCTTGGAACGGAAGAAGAAATGAGCGACCTGCCCGCGCGCGTCGGCGTGCTCGGCGGCGGCCGCATGGGCGCCGGGATCGCGCACGCCTTCTTGGTGTCGGGCTCGGCCGTCGCCGTGGTCGAGCGCGACGACGAGCAGGCGCTCGCCGCGCGCGAGCGCGTGACGGTCGCGGCGCAGGTCAGCATCGACCGCGGCACGACGTCCGAGTCGCTCGAGGCGCTGACGGCGCGGCTCGAGGTCGGCACCGACGACGCGCTCTTCGACGAGTGCGAGCTGGTGATCGAGGCGGTGCCCGAGGACTTCGCACTGAAGGCCGCATCCCTGCGCCGCATCGAAGATCGGGTCGGCGCGGAGGTGCCGATCGCGAGCAACACCTCGTCGATCTCGATCGACGCGCTCGCCGCCGAGCTGCGCTTTCCGGGGCGGCTGCTCGGTCTGCACTTCTTCAACCCCGTGCCGGCGTCGCAGCTCGTCGAGGTGGTGGTCGGCGCCGCGACCGAGCCGGCGATCGCCGAGTCGGCGCAGGGTTGGGTGGCCGCCCTGGGCAAGACGCCGGTGACGGTGCGCGACTCGCCCGGCTTCGCCTCGTCGCGGCTCGGGGTCGCGATCGGGCTCGAGGCCATCCGGATGCTCGAAGAGGGCGTCGCGACCGCTGACGACATCGACGCTGCGATGGTGCTCGGCTACAAGCACCCGGTGGGTCCGCTGCGGCTCACCGACATCGTCGGCCTCGATGTGCGGCTCGGCATCGCCGAGTACCTGCACAGGCAACTGGGTGAAAGGTTCGCCCCGCCCCAGCTGCTGCGCGACAAGGTCGCCGCGGGAGAGCTGGGCCGCAAGACGGGCCAGGGGTTCTTCAGCTGGACGGAGAGTGGGCAGACATGACCGAGATCCTCGCGAACTACGTGAAGGGCGGATGGTGGACGCCGGATCCTCACGCTGCCGTGACGATGGTGCGCGACGCCTCCACCGGTGAGGTCGTCACCGCGGTCAGCACGGAGGGCCTCGACCTGGCGGGGGCGCTGGAGTACGCGCGCACGGTGGGTCAGGCATCCCTCGGCGCCCTGACCTTCCATCAGCGCGCGCTGCTGCTCAAGGAGTTCGCGCAGATCCTCACCGCGCGCAAAGACGAGCTCTACGCGCTGTCGTCGCGCACCGGCGCCACCAGGAACGACTCGATGGTCGACATCGACGGCGGCATCGGTGTGCTGTTCACCTACGCATCGAAGGGGCGGCGCGAACTGCCCAACACCCAGGTGTACGTCGATGGCCCGGTCGAGTCGCTGTCGAAAGACGGCACCTTCCTGGCGCGGCACATCTACTCGCGCCTGCCGGGCGTCGCCGTGCAGATCAATGCCTTCAACTTCCCGGTGTGGGGGTCGCTCGAGAAGTTCGCGCCGGCCTTTCTGGCCGGTGTGCCCAGCCTGGTGAAGCCGGCCACGCCGACCGGATACCTGGCCGAGGCGTTCGTGCGGATCCTGGTGGAGTCGGGGCGCCTGCCCGAGGGCTCGCTGCAGTTGGTGTCGGGAAGTGTGCCCGAGCTGTTCGAGCACCTGCGGCTGGGCGATCTGGTCGCCTTCACCGGCTCGGCGTCGACCGCCGAGCGCCTGCGCTCGAGCGAGTCGGTGCGCACCGGCGGCGTCCGCTTCACCAACGAGACCGACTCGATCAACGCCTCGGTGCTGGGCGAGGCCGCGGTCGAGGGCACGCCCGAGTTCGATGCCTTCGTGCGCGGCGTGGTCACCGAGATGACGGTCAAGGCGGGGCAGAAGTGCACGAGCATTCGGCGCGTGATCGTGCCGCGCAACGCGGCGGACGCGGTGACCGCCGCTATCCAGCAGCGCATCTCGGAGCGCATCGTCATCGGCGATCCGCGCGCCGAGGGTGTCACGATGGGGCCGCTTGCCTCGGTCGAGCAGCGCGACGAGGTGCAGCGCCAGATCGGCAAGCTGATGGATGCCGGGGGTCGGATCGTGGTGGGAAGCACCGATGCGCCAGCGGTGACCCACGCCATCGGCGCGGTGTCCGCCGACACGGCGGGAGCCTTCGTGTCGCCGGTGCTGCTGCGATTCGACGACACGACGGCCCGCGCGGTGCACGAGGTCGAGGCCTTCGGCCCGGTCGCGAGCCTGCTGGTCTACGACAGCCTCGACGAGGCGATCGCCCTGGTCGGCCGGGGTGGCGGGTCGCTGGTGACCAGCATCGCCACCCACGATCCCGCCGAGGCGGTCGCCTTGATGACCGGAATCGCGCCCTTCAATGGTCGCGTGCTGGTGCTCGACCGCGACGACGCGCGCAGCTCGACCGGGCACGGCTCGCCCGTTCCGCACCTGGTGCACGGAGGGCCGGGCCGCGCCGGTGGTGGCGAGGAGCTGGGAGGTATCCGGGCCGTGCTGCACCACATGCAGCGGACGGCGATCCAGGGCTCGCCCGAGATGCTCACGGCCATCACCGGCATCTGGCACGCCGGCGCGGTGTCGAATCATGAGGGGCGGCATCCCTTCCGCAAGTCGCTCGACGAGCTCACGCTCGGCGACAGCGTCGTCTCGGGCAGCCGGGAGGTCACGCTGGCCGACATCGAGCAGTTCGCCGCGTTCACCGGCGACACCTTTTACGCGCACATGGACGAGGAGGCCGCGGCGGCGAACCCGTTCTTCCCAGGGCGGGTCGCACATGGTTATCTGCTCGTGTCGTGGGCGGCTGGGCTGTTCGTCGACCCCGAACCGGGTCCGGTGCTGGCGAACTACGGGCTCGAGAACCTGCGGTTCGTGACGCCTGTGTCGCCGGGCGACAGCATCCGGGTGGTGCTGACCGCGAAGCAGATCACGCCGCGCGAGACCGAGCAATACGGCGAGGTGCGCTGGGATGCCGTGCTCATCAACCAGAAGGACGAAGTGGTCGCCAGCTACGACGTTCTGACCCTGGTGGCGAAGGATTCCTACGTGGCCGACAGTCCCTCGAGCGCGACCGCGAGCACGTCGCTCGCGAGCTGATCTGCCGACTCCGGGCCCTCGGGCCGGTACCACTCGACGATCGAGTTGATCATGCCGAACAGAAGCCGCGTGACCACGCTCGGGTCGATGTCGGAGCGCACCGAGCCTTCGTCGCGCGCCTCGATGACCAGCGCGGTGACCGCTCGGTCGAACTCGCGCCGGCGTGCGAGCGCGGCCCGCTCGACCTCGGAATTGCCGCGCACCCGCAGCAGCAGCGTCACATAGGGCAGTCGTTCGACCAGCACGTGCACCGCACCGCGCATGACGAAGGCGAGGCGCTGCTCGGCCGTGCTTTCGGGGCTGCCGCCGGTTGCGCCCTCCTGGCGAAGCACGTCTTCCAGGCCACCCAGCGCCTCGTCGAGCGCCGCACCGAGCAGCTCGACCTTGGCCGGGAAGTGGTGGTAGATCGCGGCCTTGCTGAGTCCGAGCCGGCTCGACAGCATGCCCATGGATGTCGCGTCGTAGCCGTGCTCGATGAACGCGGCGACAGCGGCATCCAGAACGTCTTGGCGGCTGAGGCCGGGCCGCCCGCGCTTGGGAGCGGCGACTGCTTCGCTGTGCGACATCATGCCCAGTGTGGCATGCCGTCAGTCCGTCGTCGTCGGCGCAGGGTCGGGCACCGGCAGGTTCGAGCGGCGGCTTCTCCCGCGGAACTCGGCCACGATCTCGCCGCGCTGGTTGGTGATCTCCACGTCGCAGATTCCCGATCGCCCGGCGGTGGATTTCATGGTGGCGACGGCGGTGAGGGTGTCGCCGGTCGACGAGGTGGCGAGAAAGTTCACGTCGGCACCCGCCGAGACCGTGAGCACGTCGCTGTCGTTGCACGCGATCGCGAACGCGGTGTCGGCGACGGCGAAGACGAAGCCGCCGTGGGTGATGTCGAAGCCGTTGAGCATGTCGTCGCGGATCGGCATCGAGACCACGGCCCGACCCGGCTCGTTCACCTCGACCACCATGCCGAGGCCCGCCGATGCGCGGTCGCGCTGCATCATCCAATTCGCGGATCTGGTGGCATCACTCGTCATGCGGTTACAATACTGAACGACCGGTAAGTAATCCAGCAACGGAGCCAGGAATGACTGACGAGCTGAGCGAAACGCTCGCTACCGAGCTGTCGGATGAGGAGCGCGAGTTCGAGCGCCTCATCGCGGCCGACCAGCGCGTCGAGCCGCGCGACTGGATGCCCGACGCCTATCGCAAGACGCTCATCCGCCAGATCTCGCAGCACGCGCACTCCGAGATCATCGGGATGCAGCCTGAGGGCAACTGGATCACCCGGGCGCCGAGCCTCAAGCGCAAGGCGATCCTGATGGCGAAGGTTCAGGATGAGGCTGGCCACGGCCTGTACCTCTATTCGGCAGCGCAGACCCTGGGCATTGATCGCGAGACCATGTTCGACCAGCTCATCACCGGAGCCGCCAAGTACTCGTCGATCTTCAACTACCTCACCCCGAGCTGGGCCGACATGGGCTCGATCGGGTGGCTGGTCGACGGGGCGGCGATCTGCAACCAGGTGCCGCTGTGCCGCGCCTCCTATGGCCCGTACGGCCGCGCCATGACGCGCATCTGCAAAGAGGAGTCGTTCCACCAGCGCCAGGGTTTCGAGATCCTGCTCACCCTGATGCGCGGCACCGAGGCGCAGCGCGCGATGGCGCAGGAGTCGGTGAACCGCTGGTACGCGCCGGCGTTGATGATGTTCGGGCCGCCCGACGACGAGTCGCCCAACTCGCAGCGCAGCATGGGCTGGAAGATCAAGCGGTTCAGCAACGACGAACTGCGCCAGCGCTTCGTCGACATGCTGGTGCCGCAGGCCGAGATCCTCGGGGTGACGCTGCCCGATCCGGAGTTGCGCTGGAACGAGGAGCGCGGGCACTACGACTTCGGCGAGCTGGACTGGGCCGAGTTCCACGAGGTGCTCGCCGGCCGCGGCCAGGCGAACGCCCTGCGGGTCGCTCGCCGTCGCCAGGCGCACGAAGACGGCGCGTGGGTGCGCGAGGCGGCGCGGGCGTACGCCGACCGGCACGCCGTCGAGGCCGTCGATGCCGAACGGCTGGCGTCATGACCAGCCCGGGCGACTCCGGCGCGCGCGAGACCTGGCCGCTCTGGGAGGTCTTCATCCGGTCGTCGCGGGGGCTGTCGCACGTGCACGCCGGGTCGCTGCACGCGCCCGACGAGACGATGGCCGTGCGCAACGCCCGCGATCTGTACACCCGCCGCGCCGAAGGGGTCTCGATCTGGGTGGTGCGGGCATCCGACATCACCTCATCGGATCCGGATGCCAAGGGCGAGTTCTTCGAGTCACCGCAGGGCAAGGAGTACCGGCACGCCACGTACTACACCGAGTCGGAACAGGTGCCGCACCTGTGAACCACAGCAACCACGTCGTGTCGACGGCGATCACTCCAGAGTCGATCGCCGACTCATCGCTGATCGCTCCCGAGACGGTCGCGCAGTACGCGCTCGGCCTCGGCGATGACGCGCTGGTGCTCGCGCACCGGTTGGGCGAGTGGATCACCAACGCACCCGAACTCGAAGAAGACGTCGCCCTCGGCAACATCGGCCTCGATCTGCTCGGCCACGCGCGCAGCCTGCTCACCTACGCCGGAACGGCCTGGGACAAGACCGAAGACGACCTGGCCTACTTCCGCGACGAGCCCGAGTTCCGGTCGCACCAGCTGTTCGAGCAGCCCAACGGCGACTTCACCGCCACCATCGCCCGGCAGTTGATCGCCTCGGTGTACTTCGCCCAGCTCTACCGCGAGCTGTCGAGCTCGGCGGATGCCACTCTCGCTGCGATCGCGGCCAAGGCCGTCAAAGAGGTCGACTACCACGTCGATCACAGTGCGCAGTGGCTGCTGCGGCTCGGGCTGGGCACCGAGTACTCGCACCAGCGCATGCAGGCCGGGCTCGACGCCGTGTGGCCGTTCGTGGACGAACTGTTCCGGGAGGATCCCTTTGCTGCGGCGGCAGGTGACGCTGCTGTCGATCCCCGGACCCTCCGGCCGGCCTTCGAGGCCACCGTTCCGCGGCTGATCGGCGAGGCCGGGCTCGAGGTGCCGACCGTCGCCCCGACACGAGGCGGTGGCCGCTCCGGCGTGCACGCCGAGGCGTTCGGCCCGATGCTGGCCGAGCTGCAGGTGCTGGCGCGCGCGCATCCGGGGGCGACCTGGTGAACGCGACAGTAACGGGGATGACCCGCGACGAGCAGGCCGTCTGGGACGTCGCCGCCACCGTCGTCGACCCCGAGGTGCCCGTGCTCACGATCGAGGATCTCGGGGTCTTGCGGCGGGTCTCGATCGACGACACGCAGGTGACGGTGGACATCACACCGACCTACTCGGGATGCCCGGCGATCGACGCGATGCGCGACGACATCGTGAGCGCCCTGAGTGCGGCGGGCTATGCCGAGGTGCGCGTTCGGCAGGTGCTGGCCCCGGCATGGACGACCGACTGGATGAGCTCCGAGGGGAGGGCGAAACTCGAGGAGTTCGGCATCGCGCCGCCTGCGCCTCACAACTCGGACGGCTCGGTGAACCTCGGCCTCGGCATCCGGTGCCCGCACTGCGGCTCGCTGCACACCCGCCAGCTCTCGCGGTTCGGCTCGACCTCGTGCAAGGCGCTCCACGTCTGCCAGCGCTGCCAGGAGCCCTTCGACTACTTCAAGGCGCACTAGCGATGGCTGACAACACGGCCGCCACTGCAGCGCCCACTCGACGCCGCGCGCGCTTTCACACCCTGACGATCTCGCAGGTGCGTCCACTCACCGACGACGCCATCGAGGTCAGCTTCGAGGTGCCGCCCGAGCTCGCCGATGAGTACCGCTACGACGCCGGGCAGTATGTGGCGATCCGCACCACGCTCGAGGGCGAGGAGCTGCGGCGCAGCTACTCGATCTGCCAGGCGCCGACGCCCGGCGGGCTGAAGGTCGCCATCAAGCGCGATCTGGGCGGGCTGTTCTCGACCTGGGCGATCCACCACCTGTCGGCCGGCATGTCGCTCGACGTGATGAGCCCGGAAGGCACCTTCACCGCCCAGCTGGTGCTCGATCGCCCCGCCCACTACGTGGCGATCGCCGCCGGATCGGGGATCACCCCGGTGCTCGCGCTGATCGAGAGCACCATGACGGCATTCCCGGGCAATCGCTTCTCGCTGGTCTACTCGAACCGCACCGCGATGGACACCATGTTCATCGACGAGCTGGCAGACCTGAAGGATCGCTACCCGGCACGGCTCGCGCTCTATCACGTGCTCACCCGCGAACGCCGAAGCTCGGAGCTGCTCTCGGGGCGCCTGGATGCGGAGCGGGTGCGCGGCATCCTCGACCAGCTGATCTTCGCCGAGGACGTCGACGAGTGGTTCATCTGCGGTCCCTTCGACCTGGTGCAGCTGTGCCGCGACGTGCTGGCCGAGGTGGGAGTGGATGCCTCGACCATCCGATACGAGCTGTTCACGACCGGCGTGCCGACGCATCCGGCCGGGCAGGCGGGACGGCCGCTCGAGGTCGCCGCCGGAGACGACGTGCACACCATCACGTTCCGCCTCGACGGCACGACGGGCACCGTGACCTCGCCGGTGCACTGCAACGAGAGCATCCTCAACGCGGCGCTCCGCGTGCGCGGCGACGTGCCGTTCGCCTGCGCGGGCGGTGTGTGCGGAACCTGCCGGGCCGTGCTGCGCTCGGGCACCGTCGACATGGTCGAGAACTACGCTCTCGAGCCCGAAGAACTCGCGCGCGGCTACGTGCTCACCTGCCAGTCGATCCCCACCAGCGAGACCGTCTCGGTGGACTACGACGCCTGATCGTCACACCCAGCCCAGAAGGGACACCGTGGTCGACTACTCGATGACCGACTCCGTCGCCGAGATCGTGCTGAACGATCCCGGCAAGCTCAATGCGGTGGATGAGGCCGCGCTCGCCGCCCTGTCTGCGGCCTTCACGCGCGCGGCCGAGGAGGGCGCCAGGGCGGTCATCCTGCGCGGCGAGGGCCGCGCGTTCTGCGCCGGCCGCGACATCACGCACGTGGATCCCGCGACGGATGACGCGTTCGGTTACCTCGACGGCCTGGTCACCCCGCTGCTGCGGCAGATCAGCGAGTTCCCAGCGCCGACCTTCGCCGTGGCGACCGGCGCGTGCCTGGGGGTCGGGCTGGGGCTGCTGGTGGCATCCGACGTCGTCTACGTCGCCGACACCGCGCGGATCGGGTCGCCGTTCGCCAACCTGGGCGCCACGCTCGACTCCGGGGGTCACGCGCTGTTCTTCGAGCGGCTCGGCGCGCACCGCACGCTCGACCTGATCTACACGGGCGAGTTGATGACCGGCGCCGAGGCGGTCTCGCTCGGGCTGTTCAGTCGCACGGTGCCCGAGGCCGAGGTGCTCGAGTTCGCGCGGGAGCGGGCCGCGCGGGCGGCGGCGGGCGCGACGGGAGCGTTCCTGGCGAGCAAGCAGCTGGTGCGTCGGCTGCGCGACGAGCGGATCGGCCTCTGGGAATCCATCGCCGACGAGAACCGCGCACAGGGCGAACTGTGCGCCAGCGCCGACTACGCCGAGGGGTTCGCGGCCTTCCAGCAGAAGCGGCGTCCGGTGTTCGGGCGGTAGCGGCTGTTGACCGGGTTTAGACCGTCGGTTTAGACTAGTGGTCTAAACCGAGCGGAAGGCGTCCCACGAAGGTCTTGATCGTCGGGGCAGGCATCGCCGGCCCAACATTGGCGTACTGGCTGCTGAAGGGCGGTCACGAGGTCACCCTCGTCGAGCACGCTCCGAAGCTGCGCAGCGGTGGCTACCTGATCGATTTCTGGGGCGCAGGCTTCGACGTGGCGGAGCGGATGGGGATCGTGCCCGAACTGCGCACGCACGGGTACACCTTCACCGAGGCCAGAGCGGTTGACAGCAAGGGTCGCAAGGTCGCGTCGTTCGACCCCTCGGTCGTCATCGAGTCGAACGAGCGGTATCTCAGCATCCCCCGCGCCGATCTCGCCACCGTGATCTATGACGCGCTCGACGGCAAAGCCGAGTTGCTGGTGGATGACACTGTGCGAGAGCTCGACGACGATGGCGAGCGCGTGCGGGTCACCTTCGAGAGCGGGAGCGTTCGCGACTTCGATCTCGTTGCCGGTGCGGACGGCCTGCACTCCCGAGTGCGCAGGCTGACTTTCGGCCCGGATGAGCAGTACGAGAGGTATCTCGGCATCGTGTTCGCCGCGTTCGACGCCGAACGATACCCGGTCCGCGACGAGCTGGTCGCGATGATGCATGCCGAAGTCGGCTTCCAGGCGATCCGCCTCTCGTTCCGCGACGACGCCACCCTGTGCCTGTTCACCCTGCTGTACGACGGTGAGTTCCCCACCGACCGGGCCTCGCAGGAGGCTCTGCTTCGGGCGAAGCTGGTCGACAAGGGCTGGGAACTGCCGACCATGCTCGAGTTCATGTCGTCGGCGAAGGACTTCTACTTCGATTCGGCGAGCCAGATCCTGATGCCGTCGTGGTCCAACGGCCGCGTCGTCCTGGTCGGCGATGCCGGGGCGGCCCCGTCATTCCTGGCAGGCCAGGGCTCGGCGTTGGCCATGATCGAGGCGTTCACCCTGGCTGCGGAATTGGCCGGCACCGACGACTACAGTCAGGCATTCGCCCGCTACTACGAGCGGCTCGCCCCGCTGATCCGCTCCAAGCAGAAGGCTGCAGAAGGGTTGGGCCTGGCGTTCGCCCCCAAGAACGGGTTCCAGCTCTTCGTCAGGAACACCGTCCTGAGAATGATGGGCCTTCCCAAGGTCGCGGACATTGCGATGGGCCGCAGCTTTCACGACCGGGTCGCACTGCCGTCCTTCCCGGAGCAGACTCCGGCACACTGAGGGATATGGTCCGGCCCCGTTTCACCAAGCTCCCTGCGCATCAGCAGCAGGCGATCGTGCAGGCCGCGCTGGACGAGTTCGCGGCCCACGGATTCCACGACTCCTCGCTGAATCGCGTCATCGAGGCCGCGGGAATCTCGAAGGGGTCGCTGTACTACTACTTCGACGGCAAAGAGGACCTCTTCGCCTACGTGGCGCAGGCTGGTCTGGGCGGGCTGATCGCCGAGGTCGGGCCGCTTCCCGATCTGGGCGCGGGCGACGCCGACACCTTCTGGTCGGTCGTGGAGGAGTACTACCTCCGGCTGGCTCGGGCCCTCCTGGCATCCCCGCAGTTGGCGGCCCTGTTGCGCAACTGGTCGGCTGCGTCGAAGAGTCCGGAGTTCCAACGGGTGACCGGAGAGATGGAAGAGGCATCGGTGCCCTGGATCGTCCAGGCGCTCGCGGTCGGTCACCGGGTCGGGGCGGTGCGCGACGACGTGCCCGACAGCCTGCTGATGGCCGCCGTTCTGGGCATGGGCGAGGCGATGGACTTCTGGCTGATGTCCCAGCCACTCGACGATGGCGCGCTGCCGGGTGTGATCGCGAGCATTGTGGGGATGCTCCGGCGAGCGGTTGGCCCGTAACGCCGTTCTCCGGCGATCAGAGCGTGCCGAGCAGCAGCAGCGGTTCCTCGATGCACCGCGCGACGTAGGTGAGGAACCCGCTCGCCACATCGCCGTCGCAGACCCGGTGGTCGAAGACGAACGACAGCGTGGCCAACTTGCGCACGGCCAACTGGCCGTCGACCACCCAGGGCCGGTCGATCATCCGGCCGATGCCGAGCATGGCCACCTCGGGGTGATTAATGATCGGCGTCGAGCCGTCGACGCCGAAGGCGCCGTAGTTGTTGACCGTGAAGGTGCCGCCGGACAGTTCGGCCGGCGAGTAGTCACCGGTCTCGGCGCGCGTCACCAGTCCGGCAACGGCATCCCGCAACTGCGCGGTCGTCATCGACTCGGCACCGTGGATCACCGGCACCATCAGTCCGCGCGGGGTCTGTGCGGCCAGGCCGAGGCTGATCGCGGCATGTTGAAGGATCTCGCCGGCCACCTCATCCACCGAGGAGTTCAGGATCGGGTACTTGCCGAGCCCGACCACGGCGAACCGGGCGATCAGGGCGGTGAGGCTGTAGCGCTCGCCAGTCGACTTCTGCAGGCGCTCCTTGGCTGCGAACAACTCGGTGGCATCGACGTCGAGCCAGATGGTCGCCTCGGGGATCGTCGAGCGGGAGTGGCTCAGACGGGTGGCGATGACCTTGCGCATCCCGGTGATCGGGATGCGTGTGTCGACCGCTGGCGTGGAACTCGCGTCCTTCGCGGCGATGGCGTCCTCGACATCACGGCGGACGACGAGGGATCCGGGGCCCGAACCGCGCAACTGCGACGCGTCGATCCCGTTATCGAGGGCACGCCGACGAACCAGCGGCGACACGACGGGCGAGCGGCCCCCGGCGACCGGCTTCTGCCTGCCGCCGAACCGGCCTCCAACCGGCCGCGCGAGTCGCAGGGTCGGCTCCTTCGTGCCGTAGCCGACGAGGACGGCGCCCGAGCCGGCACCATCCGAATCGGATCGCAGCGCGGTGCCGGGAACGACATCCGCCGGCGCGTCCGCCGCGGTGTCGGCAACGGCCTCGGCAACCGTGATCAGCACGCCCCCGAGGTGCACGACCTGCCCGGGCTCGGCGTGCAGCTTCTCGACGCGTCCGCCGTACGGCGACGGCAGCTCGACCGTCGACTTGGCCGATTCGACCTCGACGACCGGCTGATCGACCGCGATGACGTCGCCCGGCTGCACCAGCCACGCGACGATCTCGGCCTCGGTCAGTCCCTCACCGAGGTCGGGCAGCAGGAACTCCCGCGCCACGCTCACCACTCCCAGCTGTCGAGCGCCGCGAGCACGCGCTCGGCCGATGGCAGGTGGTGCTCCTCGAGCTTGGGCGCCGGGAACGGGATGTCGAAGCCGGTGATCCGCAGGATCGGCGCGGCCAGGTGGAAGAACTCGCGCTCGGTGACGCGTGCTGCGACCTCGGCGCCGTAGCCGCCGAACTGCGAGGCCTCGTGGATGATCGCGGCCCGCGAAGTCTTGCGCACCGACGCCCCAACGGTCTCGTCGTCGAACGGCGACAGGCTGCGCAGGTCGATCACCTCGATGTCGAGGCCCTCGACGGATGCCAGCTCGGCTGCCTGCAGCGCGGTCTTGACGGTCGGCCCGTAGGCCATCAGCGTGACATCCGCCCCCTCGCGTAGAACCCGCGCGCGGCTCATCGGCGCCGTCCGCACCGGCAGCGCGACCGCATCCTTGACCCAGTAGCGGCTCTTCGGTTCGAGGAAGATCACCGGGTCGTCGCTCGCGATCGCCTCGCGCAGCATCGAGTAGGCGTCGGCGGGGTTCGACGGGGTGACGACGGTGAGGCCGGGGGTGTGCGTCCAGTAGGCCTCGGACGAGTCGGAGTGGTGCTCGACACCGCCGATCCCGCCGGCGTAGGGGATGCGGATGACGACCGGCAGGGTCACGTGCCCCTTGGTGCGGTTGCGCATCTTGGCCAGGTGCGAGGTGATCTGCTCGAACGCGGGATAGCTGAAGGCGTCGAATTGCAGCTCGACCACCGGCCGCATCCCGTACATCGCCATGCCGATGGCGGTGCCGACGATGCCGGCCTCGGCGAGCGGCGAGTCCCAGATGCGGGTGTCGCCGAACTCGCGCGCCAGCCCGTCGGTCACCCGGAAGACGCCGCCGAGCGGGCCGACATCTTCGCCGAAGATCACGACGCGGGGGTCATCGGTCATGGCGTCGCGCAGCGCGGCGGTCAGCGCACCGGCCATGGTGAGCTCGGTCGCGGGAGGTGCGTCTGCAGACCCGCCAGCCGGAGCGCGGTGCTCGAGAAGGGTCATGAGTCGGCCAGCTCCTTCGCGAGAAAAGCCCGCTGTTCGAGCAGCGCGGGGCGCGGCGTCGCGTAGACATGGTCGAACAGCTCGAGCGGGTCGAGCACGGGCTCCTGATTCATCGCGTCACGGGTCGAGGCCGCCAGCGCCTCGGCCTCGGCGGCGATCTCGGCGCGCAGGGCATCGGTGAGAGCGCCGGTCGAGGTCAGGTGCTTCGCCAGCCGGTCGATGGGATCGTGCCCGTGCCATTCCTCGGTCTCGGCGGCCGAGCGGTAGCGGCTCGGATCGTCGGAGTTGGTGTGCGACTCCATGCGGTAGGTGAGGCCCTCGATCATGGTCGGTCCTCCGCCGGTGCGCGCCCGCTCGATCGCCGCCGAGATGACCGCGTACATCGCCGCGGCGTCGTTGCCGTCGACGTAGTAGCCCGGCATCCCGTAGCCGATCGCCTTGTCGCTCAGCACCCGCGCGTGCGACTGCTTGGCGATCGGCACGCTGATCGCGTACTGGTTGTTCTGGATGACGAACACCACCGGCGCCTGCCACACCCCGGCGAAGTTGAAGGCCTCGTGCGCGTCGCCCTCGCTGGTCGCTCCGTCGCCCAGGAAGGCGAGTGCTACCACGGGATCGCCCTGCAGCTTGGCCGCGGTCGCGAGCCCCACGGCGTGCAGCGCCTGTGTCGCGAGCGGGGTGGATTGCGGTGCGATGCGGTGCGCGTGCGAGTCGAATCCGGCGTGCCAGTCACCGCGGAAGAACGACAGGATCTCGGAGGCGCTGACTCCACGCGTCAGCAGCGCAATGGTGTCGCGGTAGGTCGGGAACAGCCAGTCGGCGGCGCCGAGGGCGGCGACCGCGGCGATCTCGCAGGCCTCCTGGCCGAGCGCTGAGGGGTAGGTGGCCAACCGTCCCTGCCGGGTGAGCGCGGTGACCTGAGCCTCGAAGCGGCGGGCGACGACCATGCGGCGGTACAGCGACAGCAGGGTCTGGGGAGCCGGCGGCTCGAAGCCGGCGGCGCGCTTTCCGCGCACCAGGGCACCCTTCTCGTCGATCAGCCGGATCGGCAGTTCGGTGGGTCGGGCGTATTCCTGACGGCCCGGAGCTGCGTCGCTCATGGAGCAATCGTGAAGCCCGCCAGGGCAGATCGGGAGGCTTGCGCGAAGACTCGTGACAGACGGCCCTCAGCGCGCCGAATGAGTGCCGTTCGTCACGCCGTCGAGCTCGAAACGTGCCAATCGTCCGGGCGCGTGCCGGGCCGGGTGCCGGTGCGGGCGTCCAGAACCACGTGGGATCGGGTGGACACCACACCCGGCATCCCCTGGATCTGGCGCATGATGACTTCGCTCAGCTGTTCGTGATCGGGCGCACTCACGGTGAGCACGAAGTCGATGTCGCCGCTGACCGCCAGCACCGACTCCACGAACGGCAGCTGCGAGAGGGCGGCCGCGACCTCGGGCCACGGCACCTTCTCGACCTTCACGATGACGATCGCGACCACCTCGAGGCCGATCGCCTTGCGGTCGACCTGGGCGCCGAATCCGGTCAGCACGCCGTTGGCGATGAGGTTCTGCACGCGGTGGTGCGCCGCGGTGCGCGAGATGTGCACGCGCTCCGCGATGGTGCGGATCGACAGCCGGGAGTCGGCGGTGAGTTCCGCGATGATCGCGCGATCGGTGCGGTCTATCGCCATCGGGCCACCGTCGCCATGAGTTCAGCGTAGCCGTGGCGCTCCGACGCGGATCGGATACCTTGTCCGTCATGCCTACCGTCTCCGCGCAGATCGCGCTCGCCCTCGCCGAGCACGTCGAGCAGGTGTTCGGCGTGATGGGAAACGGCAATGCCTACCTGCTGGATGCCTTCGAGCGGCTCCCGGGCGTGACGGTCACCACGGTGCGCCACGAGGCGGGCGCCGTCGTGGCGGCCGACGCGTTCCACCGCGCATCGGGAGGCCTCGCCGTCGCCACGGCCACATACGGCGCCGGATTCACCAACATGCTCACGCCCCTGGCCGAGTCGGTCTTGGGTCGCGTGCCGATGGTGGTCGTCGTCGGCGATCAGCCAACTGTCGGGCCACGCCCCTGGGATGTCGACCAGGTCGCCATCGCATCGGCGGTCGGGGCGCGCACCTTCACGGTCGGTGTCGACGAGGCAGCGGCTGTGACGGGTGACGCGATCGAGTGGGCGCTCACGCAGCGGACACCCGTCGTTCTCGCCATCCCATATGACCTCGCCGCACGAGAGGCGGGCCGCTCGAAGCCGCGTGCGATCACGAAGCCGAGCCCGGTCATCCCGCAGCCCGCGGACATCGACGAGCTTGTCGAGTTGCTGGCATTGGCCCAGCGGCCGTACCTGCTCAGCGGGCGTGGCGCGTGGCTGGCCGGGGCGGGCGAGGCGCTGGGGGAGGTCGCCGATCTGACGGGCGCCATCACCGGCACGACCGCGCTGGGCCGCGGCCTCTTTCCGCGCGGCGAGTTCGACCTCGGCGTAACGGGCGGCTTCGGTGCCGAGCAGGCGATGGCCGTCGTGGGCCAAGCCGACGTCGCGGTCGTCTTCGGTGCCGCCCTCAACCAGTTCACGACCCGGTTCGGCGATTTGTTCGATCCCGAAACCGTGGTGGTCCAGGTGGACGTCGCCGAGACCCCGACCAACCCGCGGGTGAACCGATTCCTGCGCGGTGACGCCGCCCTGGTGGCCGTCGCCGTCGCCGAGGGGCTACGGACTCGGGGCATCCCGTCAACGGGCTGGCGCGAGAGTCTTGAGATCGCTCCGCTGCGGCGCTACGAGCCCGGAACCGGTGTCGCCCCCGATGGCCGGCTCGACCCGCGCTCGGTCGCCGAGCGCATCGCGGAACTGCTGCCCGACGACCGCGTCGTCGTCACCGACGGCGGGCACTTCCTCGGCTGGGTCAACATGTTCTGGCCGGTGGCGGCCCCGGATCGCATGATGACGATCGGAACCGCCTACCAGTCGATCGGCCTGGGCTTCTCGTCGGTCGCCGGCGCCGCAAGCGCCAAGCCGGAGTCGACGATCGTGCTCGCCACCGGCGACGGCGGCGGCCTGATGGCGCTCGCCGACCTCGAGACCGCGGTGCGGGTCGCGGGCGGCAGCGGCATCGCGGTCGTCTGGAACGACGCGGCGTACAGCGCCGAGGTCACCCTCTACGGACGGGCGAAGGGGCTTTCACTCGAGCCGATGCTGATCCCGGAGGTCGACTTCGCCGCGCTGGGTGAGGCGGTCGGCGCCGAGGGTGTCGTCGTGCGTGCCGTCGCCGATCTTGACCGGCTTGCCACCTGGAGCGCCGAACCGGCCGAGAGCCGTCGGTTCCTCGTGCTCGACTGCCGCATCTCGGGCGAGATCGTCGCGCCCTACCAGCAGGAGATCATCCGCGTGAACTCGTAACCGTCGCGGCGAACCGCGTCACCGCGGCTCGACCAGGTCGACGCCGAGCCACTCGGCCAGCTCGCCGATCTCGGCGCGGACCATCTCGAGCTCCTCGGCGTCCAGCCCGGTGAACTCGTGGACGGCGGCCACGTCGAGCTGCTTCTTGTCGCGATCGACGCTGGCTTCCAGCATCCCGACGAAGCGGTCGCCCATCAGGATCGGGTGGGCGAACAGGCCGTAGCGGCGCTGCGGCTTGGGCTTGAACTGCTCGAGCACGTAGTCGAACTCGAAGAGCTCGTGCAGGCGCGGCCGGTCGAAGAGCATCCCGTCGTAGGGATTCAGGAAGGCGACCCGGCCGCCGTCGTCCTGTTCCAGCGCGGCCACCGCCTCGGGGTCGACGCGGTATTTCAGGGTGCTCCCTTCGATGACGGCGGGCTCACCGGCCTGGCCGACCGGAGTCCACGGCGACTTCTGCTTGGCGATCCCGGCGGCCTTGAGTCGCCGCTCGTCGAGCAGGTGGGCGGCCTCGTCATCGTCGAACTCGGGCAGCTCGGGGTAGACCCGTTC
>Ga0105248_10000714_pt1 | contig 37567 bp, 39 predicted proteins | sample KBSS34metaG_FD_81524 | JGI IMG/M metagenome (GOLD analysis project Ga0105248, IMG submission 81524) | Switchgrass rhizosphere microbial communities from Kellogg Biological Station, Michigan, USA - KBS S3-4 metaG | ecosystem: Host-associated > Plants > Roots > Rhizosphere > Soil | place...
GAAGCGCCACCACTGGTAGTAGCCCATCGAGTCGATCGTGCCGCGCAGCCCGAGCAGCCCGGCGACGGTCGGGAACCACCATTCCAGGGCGAACACGACGAGGATCGCGCAAGCCCAGGCACGGCCCGCCCGGATCGCTCGGCGACGCAGCTCCAAGCTCGGATCGCCTCGACCCGCTCCCCTGCGCGCCCCGCGGCGGGCGAGGACCAGGCCTGCGATCGAGCCGGCGACGAACACGATGATCTCGAACAGATACGGGGACACATCGACCTCCTTGTTTGTACCATGGTGACGGTACATTAATTTGTATCACATCAATGGCACAAGTCGCAATGCGGGCACGGCGACCTGGGACAGGCAGTCAGACGGACGCCGGCCCGCAAGCCGCGCTGACCACGGCGAGGGTGCCCGCTACAGCTCCTTGCGCCGGAACAGCAGCGCCGCCGCGGCAACGAACCCGACGGCCAGGACGAGCGACACCAGCACGGGCCACAGCAGATCGGGCACGGTCTTCCCTGCCGCCAACGCGGCCGCCTGACCGGCGAGCCCAGCCGGCGAGTGGTCGCCGAGCGGTTTCCACAGCGCGGCGATCGCCAGCAGCACGAACGCCCCCATCCCGGCCCCCGCGGCGCCAGCGGCCGACGGGATCAACACCGAGAAGAACGTCATCAGCCCGATGTAGAAGACGCCGAGCACGATCCAGATCAGGGTGCTCGACCACAGAGGGCCCGGCGCCGCGGTTCCGAAGACGGCTGCCGTGAGTCCCCAGGTGATCAGCGCACCGATGACAGCGAGTGCGACGAGGAAGGTCGAGTGGATCACGGCTTTTACCGCGACGAACGCGGTGCGTGACATCGGTTTGGTCAGCACCAGGATCGCCGTGCCGCTCGATGTCTCGGACGAGACGATGCCCCCGTAGATGATGATCAGGGCGAACAGGGTGATCTGACTGAGGTTCTTGATCCATTGCCCGTAGGCGTCCAGCGACGTGCCCGGGGGCAGGGTGAGTCCGCCGAGTTGGTCTCCTGCGACAGCGCCGACGATCTCGGGTGTGAAGCGCGCGAGCAAGGGTGCCGTGATCGCGAAGAACAGGATGATCGCCGGCAGCACCCAGATCCGCCAGGTGCGGACGATCTCGACGGCTTCCTTGCGCGCGAACACGAGAGTGGCGCTCACCGCTCTCCCCCCACCAGTTCGACGAAGACCTCTTCGAGGCTGATCTCCCCCGCCTCCAGCCGCGCGAGCCCACTGCCCCCCGCTGCGACCATGGCGGGGATGTCATGCTGAGCGGCGCCGAGGTCCGTCACCGTGATCTCGATGGCGCCCTGCGCTCCGCGGCTCACAGTGGTCGCCCAAGCCCGCTCGCCGAACTCCTTTGCCAAGACGTCGGCGTTCTCGGTCACCTCGACGACGATCTTCCCCTTGCCGTACCGCGCCTTCAGCTCGTCGATCGGCGCCTGCGTGACGAGGCGCCCGCGGTCGAGGATCGCGACGGTGTCGCAGACACGCTCGACATCGCTCAGGATGTGCGTCGAGAAGAACACCGTGGTGCGACCCCGCAGCGACACGATCATGTCGAGCACGTCCTTGCGGCCCATCGGGTCGAGGGCACTGGTGGGTTCATCGAGCAGCAGCAGCCGGGGCGCATTGATGAGGGCCTGCGCGATCCCGAGGCGCTGCTTCATCCCGCGCGAGTAGCCGCCGATCTTGGTCGTCACACCGGTCAGACCGGCGAGGTCGAGCAGCATGTCCGTCCGCTCGCCAAGGATCGTGCGCGACAGACCGAACAGGCCGCCGACGAAGGACAGGAACTCGGGCGCCGTCATCCACTCGTAGAAGGCGGGGACGTCGGGCAGGAACCCGATCGCCGATCGAACGGCGCTGCCGGCCGCCTGAGCATCGTGCCCGAGAACCTCGATCGACCCGTGCGTCGGGCGTGCGAGCGCCGTGGTGAGGCGAAGGGTCGTCGTCTTCCCCGCGCCGTTGGGCCCCAGGAATCCGAAGATCGAGCCCTCTTCGACGTCGAGGTCGAGCGAGTCGAGGACGAGCTTTCTGCCGTAGGACTTGGTCAGTCCCGTGGCCCGGATCGCCGCGGTCACGGCTGTTTCGGCCGGTCAGGATCGCCGTAGAGCGCGTCGGCGATCTCGGCGGCCGAGCGGGCGGGCTTGACCGCCGGCTCCTCCCCCGCCGGCGCGGTCTTTCGGCCGATCGCGAAGTACAGGATGGCGCCGATCAGGTTGACCAGGACGATCACCGCCACCCAGATCCACTTGTTGCCCAGAGCCACTCTCGCGACCGGTCGACGGACCAGATCGACGAGCGCGACGACATCGAGCGCGATCTCGAGCACGAGCACAATGCCCAGTGCGACCAACAGACCGACGGGGGTCGCGCCGAGGTCGAGGCTCGTTCTCATACTTGCGAACGTTATCCCAGCTTGCGACCGAACCGGACGATCAGCCCCAGGCCCAACTGGCCAGCACCGATTCCGCCAACGCTTCGCGATCGGTCTGCGACTCATCGCTCCGGGCGAACGCGAAGGTGATGGTGAGGGTGGCTCCGCCATGCGACACGGAGTACTGCTCCGACCATTCGGCAATGCCTTGGTGGGATAGCACCGAAGAGATGTGCACGCTCTCTTCGCCCGCGATTTCGACCCGTGGACGGATCTTCACCTGTGTGGCCCCGACGACTTGTTCGAGGTATTGGGCGGCTCTCTGCTGTTGCTCGGCGAGCGTGTCGGTGTTCAGCGTTCCGACCAGCACGTTGACGGTGTCGTAGACGCCGTTCGCGTCGGGCTGGGCGGAGACGGCGTACGAATCCGCCTTCATGGGCCTGGGCGGAAGGGTCCACTCTGCTGGGGCGTGGAAGGTGTAGCCGGTTCCCGTGATCACGATGCCGGTCGCCGCGGGCACGGTGATCACTCTGGGCTTGGGCGTGGGGCACGAGCTGGATCCATCCGACAACCCGAGCTTCGAGTGGATGTCTTTGATGGCGGCGGCGGCCTGGGTGTTGTCCGGAAGGTCCTTATAGCCGGCCTGCTCGTCGCTCATCTGCGTCCCAGTCGCCATCTCACCGAGCGGTCGGACCATGGCCCGGAGGTTCTTGAGAAGGACCGCGAGCGGCTTCCGAACGGAACTCGGCCAGACGACTGTCGCATCAGCGAGGTGAACCACCGCCGCACGGGAAGCCTTCTGATAGCTGAGCGCCGCCGCCTTGAGGCTGTCGAGATCCTGCCCCGTGCTTTCGGTGCTCTGTTGGGCGTTGAGGAGCGCAACAGAGAACGCATCGTCAGCGACGGTGAGGCCGCAGGCGCTTTCTTCGTAATACGACCCGGCCGACTTCGTCGTCAGAACCGTGTGCTGCGGAGCCGGCGAACCGCTCGTGCACCCGGTCAAGGCGCCCATCCCGACAGCCGCGACGGCGACGACGACCGCTGTTCTCCTGCGAAGTCTGCCAGTCATGTTCCGGGTCCCGACGCTGTGATGGGGTCGCCACCCCGTTGGACAGCTACATCGAACAATAGCTCGTCTTCGGTGCCCGACCCCGCGTCGCGCACTCCCCCACCCGCTCCAAATGCCGGGTCTCGTGGAAGGGTGAGGGAATGCTCTCTTCCCAAACGCTGAGCGGGGCCGATCGCCCTGTCGTGGCGGCCTGGGCAGCGGACTGCGCCGAACGGGTCCTCCCCCTGTTCGAGGCCGCGGCGCCGGACGACGATCGCCCACGCGACGCGATCGCGCGGGCTCGGGCGTTCGCGCGGGGTGAGCTCACCACTTCCGGTGAGATCAGGCGGCGGTTCGGCGCGGGACGTGCCGCGCACAGTGCCTCCTCCCCCGCCGGCGTCGCAGCCGCGCGTGCCGCGGCTCAGGCATCTGGCGTGGCGCACATGGGCGCCCACGCCCTCGGCGCCGCCGCATATGCCGCCCGAGCCGCCGGATTGCGGCCGTCCGCCCCACCCGATGCGGTCGATCGCGAGATCGAGTGGCAGCTTCGGCAGCTGACCCCAGAAGCCAGATCGGCCCTCTCCCTCTTGCCGTTGCTCGGCCAGGACGCCGCCGGCCCGCTCGGACCCGGCCTGCTCTCGACCGGTGAGCTGGGGTCGATCATCCGGGCCTTGCAGGCCGGCATCCGGCCCTAGGGCCTCCTTCCGAAATACCCCGCTATTCAGTCTTGCTATCTACCGGTAGTCGGCGTTACTATCTACCAGTAGATAGCACCACTGATTAGCGAAAGCAGGCCTCCATGGGCAAGCAGATGACCGAGATGCTGAAGGGCACTCTCGAGGGCATCGTGCTCGCGATCCTCGCTGTGCGCCCCGCGTACGGCTACGAGATCACGGCACGACTGCGCGAGCAGGGGTTCTCGGACATCGTCGAAGGCACGGTCTACGCCCTGCTGGTCAGGGTCGAGCAGCGCGGCCTCGTCGACGTCACGAAAGAGCCATCTGAGAAGGGGCCACCGCGCAAGGTCTACTCGCTGAACGCGGTCGGCCGCGACTACCTCGAGGAGTTCTGGGGTTCCTGGACCTTCCTCGCCGGTCGGATCGATCAGCTCCGCCCCACCGATACCCAGATCGACATCCATCAGAACAAGGAAGAGAAGTAATCATGGCCGCCAAATGGATCGAAGCGCTCACCGGATCGCTCGAGCAGAAGAAGCAGTACAAGCAGGACAAGGCCCGCATCGACGGCCTCCCCGAGCCCTACGCCACCGCCGCCAAGGCGATGCACCGCTACTTCATGTACTACGGCGGCGTCACCGACGGTGACACCCTCACGACGATGTTCGGCGACCTGGCCGATCTGTGGGAGCGAGCCGCAACCGACGGGACGCCGGTGCGCGACATCGTCGGCACCGACCCCGTCGATTTCGCCGAGACCTTTGCTCAGGCGTACGGGGGAACGCGCTGGATCGACAAGGAGCGCAGCCGGCTCGTCCAGGCGATCGACGACGCCGAGCGAGAGGAGCAGAAGTGACCACTGCAGCAGCCGTCCAGGTGACGGGCATCGAGAAATCGTTCAAGCAGACGCACGTGCTGCGGGGCGTCGATTTCGAGATCGCGACAGGGAGCATCTTCGCCCTGCTCGGCTCGAATGGGGCCGGCAAGACCACGCTGATCCGGATCCTGTCGACGTTGTTGAAAGCCGACAAGGGCACCGCCGCTGTGCTCGGCTTCGATGTCGCGGCGAGCCCCGCTGACGTGCGCGAGTCGATCAGTCTCACGGGTCAGTTCGCGGCCGTCGATGAGGTGCTGAGCGGGCGGGAGAACCTGATCCTGGTCGCCAAGCTGCGTCATCTGAAGAACCCCGGAGGCGTGGCCGATGACCTGCTCGCCCGTTTCTCGCTCACCGACGCCGGCAAACGCAAAGCAGCCACCTACTCAGGAGGCATGCGCCGCCGGCTCGACATTGCGATGAGCCTGATCGGCAACCCGCCGATCATCTTCCTCGACGAGCCGACGACCGGCCTCGACCCCGAAGGGCGGAACGAGGTGTGGCAGACGGTGAAGCAACTCGCCGGTCAGGGCACGACAGTGCTGCTGACCACCCAGTATCTGGATGAGGCGGAGCAGCTGGCCGACCGCATCGCGATCCTGCACAAAGGCACCATCATCCAGAACGGCACTCTGGCCGAACTCAAGAAACTCCTCCCGCCCGCCAAGACCGAGTACGTCGAGAAGCAGCCCTCGCTCGAGGACGTCTTCCTCGCACTCGTCGGCGATACCGGCGAGACCGACAACAACGGAAAGGAACGTCGATGACCACGCACGTCCTCAGCGACACCAGCACGCTCACGGGCCGCTCACTGCGGCACATCCTCCGCAGCCCCGACACCATCATCACCACGGCGGTCACCCCGGTCGCCTTGATGCTCCTGTTCGTGTACGTGCTCGGCGGAGCGATCACGACGGGATCGCACGAGTCGTACGTCAACTACCTGCTGCCGGGCATCCTGCTGATCACCATCGCCTCCGGCATCGCGTACACGGCGTACCGGCTGTTCCTCGACATGCAGAGCGGCATCTTCGACCGCTTCCAGTCCATGCCGATCGCCCGCTCGAGCGTGCTCTGGGCCCAGGTGCTCACCTCGCTGGTCGCCAACCTGGTCTCGGTAGCGATCGTGATCGGGGTGGCACTGATCATGGGATTCCGCACCGGCGCATCGGTCGGGGCGTGGTTGGCCGTTGCCGGGATCGTGGTGCTGTTCACCCTCGCGCTGACCTGGTTGGCCGTGATCGCCGGGCTGTCGGCGAAGACCGTGGATGGGGCGAGCGCCTTCAGCTACCCGCTGATCTTCCTCCCGTTCATCAGCTCGGCATTCGTGCCGACCGCATCGATGCCCGCACCGGTGGCGTGGTTCGCTGAGAACCAGCCCGTGACATCCATCGTGAACACGATTCGCGCGCTGTTCGATCAGCAGCCCGTCGGCTCGGGCATCTGGGTCGCGCTCGCCTGGCTGGTCGGCATCCTCGTGATCGCCTACGCCTTCGCGATCGTCATCTACCGTCGAAAGTTCAGCTGAGAATCGACGCGACGCGATCAGACGAGGTCCGGCCCTGGCGGGCGGCCGTGCCGAGGAATAGGCTCCGGGCATGTCAGAGACACCGCAGGAATCAGACGCTCGGTGGTCTGACGCGCTGATCGCCCAGGACACGGTTGCCGTCCTGCCGTTCATGGATGACGACTTCAACCTCGTCGTACTCTTTCCCACGCTCGCCCGCGTCACCCGACCTGAGTGGTTGGCGATGCTCCCCGACTACGCGATCTCCGCATGGGTCACGAAGATGTCCGAATGGGACGTGAGTGACGACCTCGCCATCCACGCGCACCTGGTTGATCAGACTGCGATCGTGTTGGGTGTCGATCGCAGCGGACCGTTCACGCTCACCGACGTCTGGAGGCGGTCGGGTGGCGTCTGGAAGGTTTGGCGCCGCGTGTCGACGCCCCTCGGTTCGGGAGAGATGCCCCGGATCTCATCGGCTGGCGCGGCGTAGTTCCCTGGCGGTTAGCAACTGATCCGCCACTGCGCGCCCGTCAGCGCCAGAATCCGCTGAGTTGATCGGCCAGCACCCTCCCCTGCTCGTAACCGGCTCGAGCGGCCGTCGGGCGGAGAGAGAGGTTCATGGCGTCGGGGCCGAACAGATGCTCGGATTCCGGCTCGGGAAAGATCGCCTCGACCCGGCTGCCTTCGGTGCGCAGCTCATCGACCTGGGATGCCAGGTGCGTGCCCCACTCCTTTGGAACCAGCGAGCGACCGCCGAACGGCGACACGACCAGGACCCTGTCGTATCCCGCGGCGAGATCCGCGTTCTCGGCGTTGGTTCGGAACCCGCCGTCCAGATACGGGATGCCGCCGATCCAGTAGGGCAGGCCGCTTGACGTGCTTGCAGCGACGGCATCGACCAGGGCGACCCCGGATGCGCGGTCGAACACGGTCCCCTCTCCGGTCTGAGCATCGACCGCAGTGATGGCGATCGCCTGCTCCGGCCAGTTCGGGTTGGGCAGGCGCGGAGCCACGATCGAGCGCCACCGGTCCGTCCACGAGCCGTCGGACTCGCCGTCGAGCTCGAGCGCTGCGGCGGCGAGCCTGGCGCGCAAGTCCGCCGGGTCACTGGACGCCGCGATGATCCCTGTCATCCTGGCGAGGTGGTTCACGACCGCGCCACCGGGTGCGCCCCCTCCCCCGGTTCCGGCCGGCGCCACGCGCTGCGCGATCGGGGTGAGAGACGCGGCGAGCAGTTCGTCGGTCGGCGCGCTGCTGATCTGTGCCGCGGCCGTCGCGCCGGCGGAGGTGCCGATGATCAGATCGGCGTTCGAGACATCCAGGCCGGCTTCGAACAGGCCGGCGACGACGCCGATCAGCCAGGCATTGCCGGTCGATCCGCCGCCACCGAGAACCAATGCGGTGCGGGATTGCTGAGGTGTTCCGTTCATATTCGTAGCTTTCTGAGAGTGCGTGCAGCGCTCCCCGCGACAGCTACGTCAGTCGCGCGATCGTGAACTCGAAGGAGCGCCCAGAGTGGACAGTGCGTGCATCGGGCTCACCTCCTCGAATCGTGTCACGTTCGCCAGAACTCTACTGGGCGTGCACATGAGCGGCCACCACATGCATAAGACTTGACTTATATAAGCAGCGATGCAACTCTTGAGTATGCACGCTCTCGACGTTCTCGGTGATCCGGTCCGACGCCGCATCCTCGAACTCCTCGTCAACGGCGAGGAATCGGCCGGCGAACTCGGCCGCGTCATCCAGTCGGAGTTCGGCATCTCGCAGCCCGCGGTGTCACAGCATCTGCGCGTGCTTCGCGACTCCGGGTTCACGACGGTGCGGCCCGACGGCTCGCGGCGGCTGTACTCGGTGGATGCGACTCCCCTGGCCCAGGCCGACGCCTGGTTCGACGCGTTCCGACGGTTCTGGCAGCCGAAACTCGACGCGCTCGGTACCGAGCTCGCGCGCGAACGACTCGCGCACCGAAAGGCCGCTGCCGCGGCATCCAGCCACGACACGGCCGCAGATCAAGCCAACGAAGAAGGAAACGACTGATGGATGTGAGTGCCCAGCTCGACGCTGTCGCCCGCGGGATCGAGACGAAGGAGGTGGATGGCGTCCTGTCGTTCGTGCAGACCCTCTCGCAGACCTACCCCTCGCCGATCGGCGACGTCTGGGATGCCGTGACGACCGCCGAGCGCATCCCCCGGTGGTTCCTGCCGGTGAGCGGTGACCTGCGGGTCGGTGGCCACTACCAGCTCGAGGGGAACGCCGGCGGCGAGATCCGCAACTGCGATCCGCCCAGCGCCGGTTCGGCCGGCTACACGCTGACCTGGGGAACCGGGATGGGTGAACCGGCCATCGTGCAGGTGCGCCTCACGGCTCTCGACGCGGCATCGACGCGCGTCGAACTCCAGAACATCGCGGCGGTCGACTCGATCCCCGATGGCTTCTGGGAGCAGTTCGGCCCGTCTGCCACGGGCATGGGGTGGGACTCGGTACTGCTCGGCCTCGCCTTGTATGTCGGCGGCGAAGGCATGTCGCCCGAAGAGGGCCAGGCCTGGCTCGCGACCGACGAGGGAAAAGCCTTCCTGCGCGGTTCGGCCGACGCGTGGGCCAGCGAGCACATCGCGACCGGCGCAGAGCCCGACGTGGCGAATACCGCCGCGACGAACACCTACCGCCTGTACATCGGGGAGGTTCCGCCCCCGGCGATGTAGTCGAGGTGGATCAGCACGGTCACTCTTCGCCGGACAGCGTGGCGGCGAACGCGACCGCCCGCTCGATCCACATCCGCAAGGGGCGCTTGGTGCGCACTTCGCCGCCCGACACCAGGAACCAGGTCTTGCTCTCGCGCCCGCCCATGATCATCCGGCGCACCGCGAGCTTGGCATCGTCGAAGGATGCTGCCTCTGCCTTGGCGAGGCGCACATAGGCGCCGCCCTCCTTGCCGAGCCGCACGAGCAGGTCGTCGCCGGCGACGCCGCAGACCAGGTTGCCGTTCCACAGGAATCCGGTGCCGCCGACGATCTGCTTCTCGACCAGTTCGCCGTCGAGGTGAAGTTCCTCGAGTTGACCGCGCACGCGGTCGAGCAACTTGGTGGTGGGCATGGGCCCAGTATGACGGGCTACTCCGCCGAGGCGGCGCGCGCGGTGATGAAGTCGTTCGCGTAGACCAGATACGCCGTGGTGATGCGCCTCTGTGCCTCCGCCTCGTCGATGGTGCCCGCCAGGAGGTCGCCGAGCGGGTCCCACCAGATGCTGCGGCCGATGGCGAACCCGACGAAGTCGGCCACGGGCGCGGCCTGCGTCAGCCAGTGTTCGAGACGCTCGCTGGGCGCATGCCGGCCGAGCACGATGCACCGGGCATCCCGGCCGCCGCGACGTGCGGCCCGCGCGACCTCGCGCGCGTCTGCGGTCGCCTCCAGGCCCTCGACCTTCCACAATGCCGGCTCGACGCCGGCATCCTGCAACTCGTGGATCACCTGCACCGTCAGGCGCGGCCGCAGCTCGGCGTCATAGCGGGTCGCGTCGCCCGCGACCGAGGCGAGGTCGGCATCCGTGGCGGGAACGAGCAGCTCGACAATCAGGGGGCGGCCGGCCTCGCGCGCCCAATCGGACACCTTCGACAGGGTCTCCGCCTGGCTGTGGCGGTCCGATTCATCGAATCCCGGATTGTCGCGGATCAGCACCTTCGAGTTGCCGGTGGCGAAGAACTCGGCGTGCCGTCGCCAGTCGTCGCCGAATGCGAACTGGAACCACGGATGCCCGCTCGCCTCGATCGGCATCGCCAGATCCAGAGTCGGAACGTGCTGGGCGAGTTCTGCGACCGACGCCCCGTACTGCTCGTCGACCAGCACGCCTGCCCGGGCGCCGGCGGGAAGCTGCCCCGCGGCATCCAGCAGCGCTCGGTAGATCAGCAGCTTGTCGGCGGCGATCCGGGCGGCCTCGGCGGGGGTAGGCGGGGCCGTCAGTTTGTAGAGCTCGCGTTCGAGGCTGTCGCGGTGATCCATCGCGAGGATCAGCAGGAGCGGATCTGACATGCTCTGAGTCTGCGCCCTCTCGCGGCTAGGGTGAGCATCGTGGCCGACGGATTCGGACGACGAACACAGACCTCGATCTTCCGCGCCGGGGCATCCGGCGCCGAGCCGCGGATTCCAACGCGATGGCCGGCGCTGGTAGCGGCCGCCGAACGCGCGATGTCCGGCGAGGCGTGGGCGTACGTCAACGGCTCGAGCGGAGCGGAATCCACGGCCGAGGCGAACGCCGACGCGTTCGAGCAGTGGCGGATCGTGCCGCGCGTGCTGCGCGACGTCTCTGAGCGCGGCCTCGGTGTCACCCTCTTCGGCCACCACTACCCCACTCCCCTGCTCGCGTCGCCGGTGGGCGTGCTCGAACTTGTGGACCCGGATGCCGACCTCGGCATCGCACGCGCCGCGTCGTCGTTGGGCGTTCCGGCGATCCTCTCCAATCAGGCCTCGATCCCGATGGAGAAGGTGTTCGCAGAGGGCGGTGAGGGGCCGAAGTGGTTCCAGCTCTACTGGAGCACCTCGAACGATTTGGTCGAGAGCTTGGTGTCACGCGCCGAGAAGCTCGGCGCGCAGGCGATCGTGGTCACGCTCGACACGCAGATGCTGGGATGGCGCCCGCGCGACCTCGATCTGGGGTTCCTGCCGTTCATCCGCGGCATGGGGATCGCCCAGTACACCAGCGACCCGGTGTTCATGCGACTCGTCGCTGAACGGATGGCGCGGCCCGCGGATCCGGCGGCACCGAAGCCGAGAGTCACCCCGACGGCCGTGCGCACCCTGATCGGGATGACGCGCCGCCACCCGGGCCGCTTCCGCGCCAATCTGCGCTCGGGCGAGCCGCGAGCCGCGATCGAGACCTTCCTCGACGTGTTCTCCCGTGCAAACCTGACCTGGAGCGACCTGGCCTTCCTGCGCTCGCGCACCTCCCTGCCGATCGTGCTGAAGGGCATCCAGCATCCGGATGATGCGCGCCGGGCCGTGGACGCCGGGATGGACGGCATCATCGTCTCCAACCACGCAGGGCGCCAGATCGACGGAGCCATCGCCTCCCTTGACGCGTTGCCCGGGGTCGTGGAGTCCGTCGGCGGCCGGGTGCCGGTGCTGTTCGACAGCGGCATCCGGGGTGGCGCCGATGTGTTCCGCGCCCTCGCCCTGGGGGCGTCGGCCGTCTGCGTCGGACGGCCATGGGTCTACGGATTGGCGATCGCCGGCGAAGAGGGCGCCCGCGAGGCCCTGCGCAACCTGGTCGCCGAGTTCGACCTGGTGCTCGGTCTCAGCGGGTATCGCTCGATCGGCGAACTCACGCCGGAGGCGCTGGTGCGCGTCTGACGATTCGTCCGGCTCAGGCCGACTCCAGCAGCAGGTGGGCGGTTCCCGCATCGATCACCAGGTCGGTCAGGAACCCGCCGGCCAGGGCACCTCGGATGCTCGGCAGCTTGGACTCCCCCGAGACCACGCAGATCCTCCGCGCCACACGCTTCAACAGCGCTGGGTCGGGGCCGGTCGCGCGTTCGTTCAGCGGGATCCCGTCGTAGCTGCCGTCCTCCCGGTAGAACACGGTCGCGATGTCGCCGACGACGCCGTCGCGTTGCAGCCAGTCCAGATCGTCGGCGTCGAGATAGCCCCCGGTATAGACGTGGCTCGGCAGTGTGCCGAACGGCGCACCGAGCCCGAAGAGGGCGATGTCGATGTTCCGCTGCACGTCGAGCACCCGGCGCACACTGCTCTCGCGCCACATCGCGGCCTTGGTCTCGGCGTGATCGAAGAACGCCGGCACCGGGAATTGCTGCACGAATGCGCCGAACGCGTCGCCGAAGCGCTGGAGGATCTCGCTCGCGTAGATGATTCCGGTCGTGCGGGGATTGCCCGCGCCATTGAGCTGCACGACCTGCGAGTTGTGCGTCGGCTTGTCGATCAGGTGCCGGCTGATCGCGCTCATGGTCGATCCCCATGCGATCCCCAACGTCATGTTTGAGTCGAAGAACTGGCCGATGATGCGCGCCGTGTAGAGCGCCACCCGTTCGCGACGGTCGACGTCGTTGGTGACATCGGGCATCGGGACGACATGGGCCACGACCGAGTATCGCCGGCGCAGCTCACGCTCGATCCCGCTCGGCATCTCGTTCGGCGACCGCACGGTGATATCGACCAGGCCGGTGTCGCGCGCGAAGCTCAGAAGCCGGGAGACGGACGACCGGGAGACGCTCAGTTCGCGGGCGATCGCCTCCATCGTGAGGTCCTGCTGGTAGTACAGGCGCGCAGCCATCAGGGCGTCCCGGGTCCGCAGGGCCGAGGTGTCATCGAAACTCGCCATGCATCCATTCTGCACATATGTGCAAGCGGGTTGATCGATCGTGCGGAAAGCTGGATGCTGACAGCACCCGACCTGATCCGGAGCTCACGAACATGACCGACAGCACTGCCCGGCTCCGTCCGAACCTCACCCGGCTCACGGAGCAGCCCACCGCCGACGTGCTCATCCTCGGTGGCGGCATCAACGGGATCGCGACCTTCCGCGAGCTGGCGCTGCAAGGCGTCGACGTGGTGCTGATCGAGCGCGGTGACTACGCGTCGGCCGCGACCGCCTCGTCGTCGCACATGATCCACGGAGGCGTTCGCTACCTCGAGAACGGCGAGTTCCGCCTCGTCAACGAGGCCGTGCACGAACGCAACCGCTTGCTGAACAACGCGCCGCACTACGTACGACCGCTCGAGACCACCATCCCGATCTTCAAGACCTTCTCGGGCCTGCTCGCGGCGCCGCTGCGATTCCTCACGCACCGGCAGCGCAGCACCGTCGAGCGAGGTGCCTTCCTGATCAAGATCGGGTTGCTGATCTACGACTCGTTCTCGCGCGACGGTGGAACGGTTCCTCGGCACCGCTTCTACGGACGCAAGAAGTCGCTGGCCGCCATGCCCGAGTTGAATCCGACCCTGAAGTACACGGCCACGTACTACGACGCCTCGATGCACAACCCCGAGCGCCTCGCGCTCGACGTGCTTCTCGACGGGATCGCGACCGGCGACGGCCGCGCCGTCAACTACGTCGAGGTCACCGGGATGGCGGGCTCCCAGATCCAGCTGCGAGACGTCATCAGCGGCCACGAGTTCGCGATGAGCGCCAAGGTCGTCGTCAACACGACAGGACCGTGGACCGACATCACGAACGACGACCTCGGCATGCCCACCCACTACATGGGAGGCACCAAGGGCTCGCACATCGTGCTGGAGCACCCCGAGCTCCTCGAGGCCACGAAGGGCCGGGAGCTGTTCTTCGAGAACGACGACGGCCGCATCGTGCTGATCTACCCGCTCAAGGGGCGCGTCATGGTCGGCACGACCGACATCGACGCGGATCCGCGCGAGCCCGTGGTCTGCACCGAGGAGGAGGTCGACTACTTCTTCGAACTCGTCCACCACGTGCTGCCGGCCATCGAGCTGGATCGCTCGCAGATCGTCTACCGCTTCGCCGGCATCCGCCCGCTCCCCCGCCACGACGACGAAGCGCCAGGATTCGTCTCGCGCGACTACCGGATCGAGCCCGCCGAACTGCCGGACGGCGCCCTGCTGCTCAGCCTGGTCGGTGGCAAGTGGACCACGTTCCGCGCGCTCGGCGAGCACATGGCGACCCTTGCGCTCGCGCGATTGGGGGTCGCGCACACGGTGAGCACCGAGACGCTCGCCATCGGAGGAGGCAAGGGGTTCCCCCGCACCGACGAGGACCGCGCCGCCTGGGTCGCGGCGCACTCCGAGAAGGTCGGCGCCGAGCACGCCGAGCGCCTGTTGCTGCGCTACGGCACGAGCGCGGCGGCGATCATCGACTCATTCACCGCGAAGGATGCCCCCCTGAAGAACTTCGACGGCTACAGCACCGACGAGGTGCGCTTTCTGGCCGGGCACGAGCAGGTCGTGCACCTCGCCGACGTGATCTACCGCCGCACCAGCCTCGCGTTCATCGGCGGGGTCACCACTCCCCTGTTGATCGAGCTCGCGGAGCTCGCCGGCGAGGTGCTGGGCTGGTCGACTGCCCAGCGCTCCGAGGAGGTCGCGCACCTGACCAAGGATCTCGTCGAGCGCCACCAGGTCCGGCTCTCGAAGACGACCGCGGCCGCCAGCTAGCATCGCCGACATGGCCGACTACGTCCTCGCGATCGATCAGGGCACGACGAGTTCTCGGGCGATCGTCTTCGACCATCACGGTCAGGTGGTCTCGGTCGGCCAGCTCGAGCACGAGCAGATCTTCCCCAAGCCGGGATGGGTCGAGCATGACGCCTCCGAGATCTGGAACAACGTTCGCGAGGTGATCGGCCAGGCACTTGCCAAGGCCGACATCACCCGTCATGACGTCAAGGCCGTCGGGATCACCAACCAGCGCGAGACCACAGTCGTCTGGAACAAGTCGACCGGCAAGCCGATCTGCAACGCGATCGTCTGGCAGGACACCCGCACCCAGGCCATCGTCGACCGTCTGGCGGAAGACGGCGGCACTGATCGCTTCTCGGCCAAGGTCGGGCTGCCCCTCGCGACCTATTTCGCCGGCACGAAGCTGGTCTGGATCCTCGAGAACGTCGAGGGCGCCCGCGCGGCAGCCGAAGCGGGCGAACTGCTGTTCGGCACCACCGACACCTGGGTGCTGTGGAACCTGACCGGAGGTCCCGACGGCGGCGTGCACGCGACTGATGTCACGAACGCCAGCCGCACCCTCTTCATGGACCTCGAGACCTGCCAGTGGGACGACGAGATCCTCGCGATCTTCGACGTGCCACGGTCGATGCTGCCCGAGATCCGCAGCTCCTCAGAGGTATACGGGGTGATCGAGGACTCCAGCCTGCTGCGCCAGGTGCCGGTCGCCGGAATCCTCGGCGACCAACAGGCCGCCACCTTCGGCCAAGCCGCATTCGAGGCCGGCGAGTCGAAGAACACCTACGGCACCGGCAACTTCTTGATCGTCAACACGGGCGAGAAGATCGTGCACTCGAGCAACGGGCTGCTCACCACACTCGGCTATCGGCTCGGCGACGGCAAGCCGCATTACGCGCTCGAGGGCTCGATCGCGGTCACCGGATCGCTCATCCAGTGGCTGCGCGACAACCTGGGTCTGATCAGGCATTCCTCCGACATCGAAACGCTGGCCGACTCGGTGGACGACAATGGCGGCGTCTACGTCGTTCCGGCGTTCTCGGGGCTGTTCGCGCCCTATTGGCGCCCCGATGCACGCGGCGTGATCGTCGGGCTGACCCGCTTCGTGAACAAGGGCCACATCGCGCGCGCCGCCCTCGAGTCGGCGGCCTTCCAGACCGCGGAGGTGATCGAGGCGGTCAACGCCGATGCCGGCGTTCCGCTGCGCGAGCTGCGGGTCGATGGCGGGATGGTGGTGAATGACACGCTCATGCAGTTCCAGGCCGACATCCTGGGGGTTCCGGTCGTGCGTCCCGCGGTGATCGAGACGACGGCGCTGGGCGCGGCATACGCTGCCGGTCTGGCTGTCGGATTCTGGTCGGACCTGGGCGAGCTCACCGCCAACTGGCGGGAGGACCGCCGCTGGGAACCTCAGATCGACGACGCAGAGCGAGCCCGCCGTATGCGGCTCTGGAAGAAGGCGGTCACACGCACCTTCGACTGGGTCGACGACGACGTGTCGTCGCCCTAGGCGCGGGTGGCCGCAACCCAGGCGTCGAGCTTCGCGGCCGCCGCGCCCGAATCGATGGTCTCGGCCGCGACCGCCATCTTGTCGCGGAACCGCGCCCGGATGTCCTGCTCGGCCAGCGTGTGATCGTGCGCCAGCTCCCACGAGACCAGCCCCGCCGCGGTGTTGAGCAGCACGATGTCGCGCACCGGCCCGCTCTCGCCCGCGAAGACGCGACGGGCGATGTCGGCGTTGTGCGCGGCATCCCCGCCCCGCAACTGGTCAAGCGAAGCCCGGCTCAGGCCCAGATCGGCCGGATCGATGTCGTGCTCGGTGACCGATCCGCGCGAGACCTCCCAGAGGTGGCTGTGACCCGTCGTCGACAACTCGTCGAGCCCGTCGTCGCCCCGGAACACCAGCGCGGTGGCCCCGCGGGTCTGGAACACGCCGACGATAAGCGGCACCTTGTCCAGTTGGGCAACGCCCACCGCCGAGGCCTCGGCCCGCGCCGGATTCGAGAGCGGTCCGAGGAAGTTGAAGACCGTCGGAACGCCGAGTTCGGCCCGCGTCGGCCCCGCGTTCTTGAACCCGGGGTGGAACAGAGAGGCGAACGCGAAGGTGATGCCGACCTCGCCGAGGATCGCCGCGACCCGCTCGGGAGCCAACTCGAGGTCGATGCCCAGCGCGGCCAGCACGTCGGACGAGCCGGATGCCGACGATGCCGCCTTGTTGCCGTGTTTGACGACCTTGGCGCCCGCCGCCGCGGCGACGATCGACGACATGGTCGACACGTTCACCGTGCCGAAGCGGTCGCCGCCGGTGCCGACGATGTCGAGCGCCATCGGGTCGACGTCGAGCGGGCGGGCGTTGGCGAGGATGGCATCCCGGAATCCGACGATCTCGTCGACCGTCTCACCCTTGGCCCTCAGCGCCACCAGGAAGCCGCCCAATTGAGACGGAGTCGCCCGCCCGGCCATGACCTCTTCCATTGCCCATGACGCCTCGGCGATCGAGAGGTCGGCGCCCGCAAGAAGCTGGGTCAGAACGGCTGGCCAGGTGAGTTCGGTGGGCATGGGCTCGATCGTAGCGACCCGCCCGGAATGGAATCGGCCGGGGGCGAAATCGACCATAATGGGAGGGTGACGTCCACCTCCCTCACCAGCGCCCCTGGCACCTCGGTCATCAACCGGCCGAACGTGACGCAGGTGGGCGTGATCGTGTGGCTCGGCAGCGAGGTCATGTTCTTCGCGGGGCTGTTCGCGGTCTATTTCACCCTCCGTTCGACGTCGCCGGGCCTCTGGGCCGAGCAGACCGCCCACCTGAACGTGCCGTACGCACTCGCCAACACCCTCGTGCTGGTCTCGTCGTCGTTCACGGCCCAGGCCGGCGTCTTCGCGGCCGAGCGGCTGCAGCGCCGGCGCACGGCCGGTCTCCTGACCTTCTGGAAATGGGGCATGGTCGAATGGTTCTTCCTGACCTTCGCCCTGGGCGCCGTGTTCGTGAGCGGTCAGGTCTTCGAGTACGCGAACCTGGTCAGTGAGCACATCGGATTCACCTCCGACTCCTACGGTTCGGCTTTCTACCTGACCACCGGCTTCCACGCCCTGCACGTCACCGGCGGCCTGATGGCCTTCCTGCTCTGCATCGGCCGGGCGTTCGCGGTGAAGGATTTCACCCACCGCGAGGCGACCACCGCCATTGCGGTCTCGTACTACTGGCACTTCGTCGATGTGGTGTGGATCGGCCTGTTCCTCGTGATCTACATCCTCAAGTAGCTTCGACACGCGACCTCACGGCACCCAGAACACACGGCACCCAGAACGGACCATTCCCACCACATGGCGAAGACAGCAACTCCCTCAGCCCGCACGGGGCGCCGTTCGCCGTTGGCCTCCGTCGCCCTGCTGGTGATCGGGCTGCTCGCCACAGGCGGGGCATACGCCCTCTTCACCACGAGCGCCACGGCCGAGACCTCATCTCAGGTCAGCTCGATGGTGTCCGAGGGCCAGAAGCTGTTCGCCGCCAACTGTGCGAGCTGCCACGGGCTGAACGCCCAGGGCTCGGGTGTCGCCCCGTCGTTGATCGGTGTCGGGGCGGCCGCGGTCGACTTCCAGGTCGGCACCGGCCGGATGCCCGCTGCGGCATCGGGACCGCAGGTCGAGCAGAAGCCGGTGCAGTTCACCGACGCGCAGATCGCGGCGCTGGCCACCTATGTCGCCTCGCTGGGCCCCGGCCCCGCCATCCCCGACTCCGAGTTCTTGCAGGGCAACGGCGACGTCGCGGCCGGCGCCGAGTTGTTCCGTATCAACTGCGCCATGTGCCACAACGTCGCAGGAGCGGGCGGCGCGCTCACCGAGGGCAAGTACGCGCCCTCTCTCGGCGGGACCACCGCGAAGCACATCTACGAGGCCATGGTCACCGGTCCGCAGAACATGCCGGTCTTCAACGACCTGAACATCACGCCCGCCGACAAGGCGAACATCATCTCCTACCTGAAGTACCTCGACCAGCACCCCTCTCCCGGTGGTCTCGACCTGGGCAATCTCGGTCCGGTCTCCGAGGGTCTCTTCGTCTGGATCTTCGCCCTCGGCTCGGTCGTCGCCATCACGGTGTGGCTGACCGCCAAGTCCAACTGACCTGCACCACCGGAAAGGGAAATCGTCATGGCTGACCAGGGCGCCGATCACGGCACCGACGTCGAGAAGTACGACGCCAGTGTGTCGCCTGGCACCGCGATCGTGACGTCGGACCGGGTCGAGAACCCCGGGTTCCCGCCGTTCCGCCCGCGCGTGTCGGAACTCGACCCGAAGAAGGATGTCGCCAACTCCCGCCGGGTCGGCCTGCTGTTCGGCCTCTCGATGCTGGGCAGTGTGGCCGCGATCGCGGCGTACATCATCTTCCCGATCCAGGCCGGCGATACGGGATCGGTGCGCACCAACACCTTCCTGCTCGGAATCGGCCTCGCGCTCGCGCTGTTCGGCATCGGCTTCGGCGCGGTGCACTGGGCGAAGGCGCTGATGGATGGCCACGACCTGGTCGAGCTCCGCCACGGCACCCGCGGCTCCGACGAGACCCGGGCCAAGGCGATCGAGGTCTTCCACCTCGGCAACAAGGAATCGGGCTGGTCCCGTCGCCGCCTGATCCGCAACACGCTGATCGGCGCACTGGTGCTCTTCCCCCTGCCGGGCATCGTCATCTTCCGCGACCTGGCCCCGGCTGCCGACCCGAATGATCTGCTGAAGCATACGGTCTGGAAGAAGGGAACCCGCCTCACCAAAGATCCGAGCGGAACCCCGATCCTCGCCTCTGAGGTCACCCTGGGCTCGGTCTTCCACGTGATCCCCGACGGACTCAACGACCTCGAAGACAGGCTCGAGCAGAAGGCCAAGGCCGCGGTGCTGCTCATGCGTCTCAAGCCCGAAGACCTGCACGTCTCGAAGGGCCGCGAGACCTGGAACTACAAGGGCATCGTCGCCTACTCCAAGATCTGCACGCACGTCGGCTGCCCCGTCGCCCTGTACGAGCAGCAGACCCACCACCTGCTGTGCCCGTGCCACCAGTCGCAGTTCGACATCACGCATGAGGCGCAGGTCATCTTCGGCCCTGCCAAGCGCCCGCTGCCGCAGCTGCCGATCACCATCGATTCCGAGGGCTACCTCGTCGCGCAGAGCGACTTCCACGAGCCCGTCGGCCCGAGTTTCTGGGAGCGGGAACATTGACCGTCGAAACAACTTCTCCTGCCGCGGCGCCGAGCGTCAGCGCGGATGAGCTCCCGCCAAGCACCGGGATGAAGCTCACGAACTGGGCGTCGAACTACATCGACGAGCGCACCAGCATCTCGGGCCTGGTCCGGGAGCTCGGCCGCAAGATCTTCCCCGACCACTGGTCGTTCATGCTCGGCGAGGTGGCGCTGTACAGCTTCATCGTCATCCTGCTGAGCGGCTCGTTCCTGACCTTCTTCTTCCAGCCCTCCGGTGCGGTCGGGGTCTATGACGGCTCCTACGCGCCGTTGAAGGGCATCCCGATGTCGGCGGCGATGTCGTCGACACTGGACATCAGCTTCGACGTTCGCGGCGGGCTGCTGATGCGCCAGGTGCACCACTGGGCGGCCCTGCTCTTCGTGGCATCCATCGGATTGCACATGCTGCGCATCTACTTCACCGGCGCCTACCGCAAGCCGCGCGAGCTCAACTGGGTCATCGGCTTCATCCTCTTCGTGCTGGCGCTGGCCGAGGGCTTCACCGGCTACTCGCTTCCTGACGACCTGCTCTCGGGTAACGGCCTGCGCATCATCGACGGCATGGTGAAGGGGATGCCGGTGGTCGGCACCTGGATCTCGTACCTGCTGTTCGGCAGCGAGTTCCCCGGCACCGCCGTGATCGGGCGGTTCTACAGCCTGCACATCCTGCTGCTGCCGGCGATTCTGGTGGCGGCTCTCGGCCTTCACCTCGTGCTGCTGGTGATCAACAAGCACACCCAGTTCGCCGGGCCGGGCCGCACCGAGGGCAATGTGGTCGGCGTGCCGATCATGCCGGTGTTCGCCGCGAAGGCCGGCGGGTTCTTCTTCATCATCTTCGGCGTGATCATGCTGACCGCGTCGTTCGTGACCATCAACCCGATCTGGGTCTACGGGCCGTACGACCCCTCCCCCATCTCGGCAGGCACTCAACCGGACTGGTACATCGGCTTCGCCGATGGCGCGCTACGTCTGATTCCGTACGGTTGGGAGTTCATGCTCGGCCCGTACACGGTCTCGATGAACATCCTGATCCCGATCCTGGTGCTCGTGGTGTTCCTCGTCGTGGTGGCGATCTACCCCTTCGTCGAGGCCTGGGTCACCGGCGACCAGCGCGAGCACCACATGGCCGATCGTCCTCGCAACGCCCCGACGCGCACCGCGATCGGAGCGGCCGGAGTCACCTTCTACGCCGTGTTGTGGGCGGCGGCCAGCTCCGACCTGATCGCCACGCATTTCCGGCTCACGGTCGAGGCCGTGATCACGGTGCTGCAGGTGCTGATCTTCGTCGGACCGGTCATCGCCTACTTCCTCACCAAGCGGATCTGCGTCGGCCTGCAGAAGAAGGACCGCGAGATCGCCCTGCACGGCTTCGAATCGGGCCGCATCGTCCGCCTCCCCGGAGGCGAGTACGTCGAGGTGCACGAGCAGCTCTCGGACTACGAGCGCTGGAAGCTCGTCAGTTTCGATGACTACGCGCCGATCATGCTCCGGCCCGACAAGCAGGGCAGGATCACCGCCCGGGCTCGCCTGCGCGCGCGCATGTCCAGCTGGTTCTTCGAAGACCGCATCGCCCCGGTGACCCGCACCGAGATCGAGGCGTCTTCGCATGGGCATGGCGATCACGCGGCAGTCGAGGGCGCGCACCACTAATCGTCAGTCACGAAAGGCCCGGCAGTCGTCAGCTGCCGGGCCTTTCGGCGTTCAGACGCGACTCGAGAGCCGCCGTGTCGGCCACGAACAGGATGTCGCGGCCGCGGTTGACCTCGCGAACCCAGTCGCGCAGAGCGTCGCTGGCCGCCGTTTGCGCCGTGATGTCGCCGACGACGGCGAGCCGGAGACGGTACTGAACCAGCTTCTGCACGAACACCCCCGCGACCCCGGTGCGCAGCACGAAGAAGTCAGGATCGAGGCGCTCGACCGGGACGACTGCCAGCTCGATCCCGGTGCCGAACGTCTCCTGGATGACGTCACGCGCGTCGTCCTCGGTGCGCAGCAGCGGGCCCGCGGGATCGGCGACGAGTGCCGGCTGGCCGGCGAGAGAAGCACGCTGGAACGACATCCTTCGAGGCTATGACACCTGCAACGAGTGTTACGCGGCTCCTCGGCCGCACGGTCTCCGTTTCAGAAGAATCGCCGCATGTACTCGGCGCTCTCGTGAAAGCCGAGCCGGTCGTAGAAGCCGCCGGCGCGGCGGCTGGCAACCGTGAGCTGGGTGACGCCGCGCCGCTCGCACTCGGCCTCGACGGCCCGGACGAGCTGCGTGCCGATGTCGAGACCTCGAGCGGACGCATCCACCACCAGCTCTTGAAGCTGGGCCGACGGGCCGTTGGTGGACAGCAGGGGCACGATGGTCGTCAATGCGTAGCCCTGCAGCACGCCGCCCTCACCCTCGGAGACGTAGAGCACCACGCTCGGCTGCTCGCCGGCGAGGTACGACGCGATGGTGACGTCGAACGCCGCTCGCACCGGTGGGAAGGCGTGGCCGAGCATGCCCACGAGCGCGAAGAGACCCTCTTCGTCGCCCGGGCGCACCTCGCGGATCATCGGGGGCTCAGCGTGCGAAGTTGCTGCGGTAGTACTCGTAGTACCAACCGATGACCGCCACGATCACGATCGGGGCGCCGATGAACGAGATCCAGGTGCCCACCGCGAACCCCAGGAACACCAGGGCGAGGGCGAAGGCGAGCACGAACGGCCACCAGCTCCACGGGCTGAAGTTGCCCATCTCGGGATCGCCGTCGTCGATGTTCGCGTCGACCAGGTCGGACGGTCCCTCGCCGCCCTGCGCCGCGTGGGTGCGGCCCAGGTAGAACGCGAGGAAGAAGGCGAAGACGCCCGAGAGCCCCATCGCCACAGCGCCGACCCACTCGACCTCGCGGTGCTCGGAGCCGACCAGCGACCAGATGATGTAGGCGGCATCAGACAGCCAGAAGAAGGCTCCGAGGATCCAGAACAGATTGGTATTCGCGCGCATGAGCTACTTCACCTCTCCGGAGGCCAGGTCGAGGGTTGCTGCATCTGGCGCGTCTTTCAAGCCGCCGACGCCGACCGGGATGCCCACCTCGGGGTGGTGGAGGTCGAACGCAGGTGACTCCGAACGAATCCGCGGGATCGAGGTGAAGTTGTGCCGCGGCGGCGGGCACGACGTCGCCCACTCGAGCGAGCGAGCCGTTCCCCACGGGTCGTCGACCGTCACCTTGGGCGCATACCGCGCCGTGATGTACACGTTGATCAGGAACGGAAGCATCGAGACGCCCAGGATCGCGGCGCCGATGGTCGACAGCTCGTTCATCCAGGTGAAGCCCTCGCTCGGCAGGTAGCTCGCATAGCGGCGCGGCATGCCGATCACGCCGAGCCAGTGCTGGATCAGGAACGTGGTGTGGAAGCCGATGAACAGCAACCAGAAGTGGATCTTGCCGAGCCGCTCATTGAGCATGCGACCGGTCCACTTGGGCCACCAGAAGTAGAAGCCCGAGAACATCGCGAACACGACGGTGCCGAACACCACGTAGTGGAAGTGCGCGACCACGAAATAGGTGTCCGAGACGTGGAAGTCAAGTGGCGGCGACGCCAGGATCACTCCGGTCAGACCGCCGAAGGTGAAGGTGATCAGGAAGCCGATCGCCCATAGCATCGGGGTCTCGAAGGTCACCGAACCGCGCCACATCGTGCCGACCCAGTTGAAGATCTTCACACCGGTCGGCACGGCGATGAGCATCGTCATCAGCGAGAAGAACGGCAGCAGTACCGAACCGGTCACGTACATGTGGTGCGCCCACACGGTGACCGAGAGGGCCGCGATCGTGATGGTCGCGTAGATCAGCGTCTTGTAGCCGAAGATCGGCTTGCGGCTGAACACCGGGAACACCTCGGAGACGATGCCGAAGAACGGCAGGGCGATGATGTAGACCTCGGGGTGGCCGAAGAACCAGAACAGGTGCTGCCAGAGGATCGTGCCGCCGTTCGCGGGATCCAGCAGATGCGAGCCGAACACCCGATCGGCGCCGAGGCCGAACAGCGCGACGGCGAGCACCGGGAACGCGACCAGCACCAGGATCGAGGTGACCAGGATGTTCCAGGTGAAGATCGGCATCCGGAACATCGTCATGCCGGGGGCGCGCATCGTGATGATCGTCGTGATGAAGTTGACGGCGCCGAGGATCGTGCCGAAACCCGTCATCGCCAGGCCGAACACCCAGAGGTTGCCGCCGAGCCCCGGCGTGAAGGTCGTGCTCGAGAGCGGCGCGTAGGCCGTCCAGCCGAAGTCGGCGGCGCCCTGCGGGGTGAAGAACCCGCCCATCGTGATGAGCGCTCCGACGAAGTACAACCAGTACGCGAAGGCGTTCAGACGTGGGAACGCCACGTCGGGCGCGCCGATCTGCAGCGGCATCGCCACGTTGGCGAAGCCGGCGAACAACGGGGTCGCGAACAGCAGCAGCATGATCGTGCCGTGCATCGTGAAGAGCTGGTTGTACTGCTCGTTCGAGTTCACCACGTCGAGGCCGGGGGTGAACAGCTCGGCGCGCATGACCAGCGCCAGCACTCCGCCGATGCAGAAGTAGATGAACGAGGTGATCAGGTAGAGGTACCCGATGGTCTTGTGGTCGGTGGTGGTGATCCACTTGACCAGGATGTTGCCCTTGTGCTCGACCTTGTTGCCCCCGTTGACCGTGGTCGTGGGAGCGGGGCTCAAGGTGGCGGGTGCCGTTGCGGTGCTCATCGACCTAGCCCTCTGTCGCGGTGCCGGTGTTGCCCGGCAGGTTGGTGTTCGTGTTGACGTCGGGGCCGAGTCGGCCGATCTGGCCCAGATCCTTCAAGTCCTGGATGTGCTGCTCGTAGTCGGCCTGCGACACGACCTTCACCTGGAAGAGCATGTCGGCGTGGTACTCGCCGCAGAGCTCCGCGCACTTGCCCTGGTAGGTGCCGATCTTCTCGGGGATGAAGTACATGTGGTTGACCTGTGCCGGGATGACGTCTTTCTTGTACAGGAAGTCGATCACCCAGAAGTCATGCGCGACGTCGCGCGACTCGATGTCGATCTGCACCCTCTTGTTCACCGGCAGGTACAGGGTCGGCAGCTTGCTCAGATCGACGCTGCCATCGGGGTTGAGCCGGTTCTGCACCTGCACGCCCGGCGAGTAGACCTTCTCGTCGAGGTAGTTGAAGTCCCACGACCAGCGCTTGCCGAACACCTCGATCTTGACGTCGGGATGACCAGGATTGGCTTCGATCGCTGCCTGGTCGCGCGCGGTGAACGCGAAGAACCCCAGCACCAGGATCAGGGGCACGATCGTGTAGAAGATCTCGATCGGCAGGTTGTAGCGCAACTGCACCGGAAGGCCGGTCTGGCCCTTGCGGCGCCGGTAGACGACCGCGGCCCAGATGATGAGGCCCCAGGTGACGAGGCCCACCCCCAGCAGGACGATCCACGAGGTGACCCACAGGTTGGTGACGCGCTCGGTGTGGTTCGTGACACCGGGCCCACCGGGCAAGAAGCCGGCCAGCTGTTGCTGCGAGCAGCCCGCGAGCACCAGGGCTGCGGCACCGCCCAGGGGAAGCAGAGCCCACCGGGCCAAACGAGATCGACGTGGCCGCCGGTTCACGGACGACTGCGCGTGGGGGCGGTTGGAGCGCACCTGAAACCTCTCGAGCGTGGGGCTGGTTCTCTCCCACTCTACAACGGAGGAGGGCCCCCACCTTCCGTGCTTATGGGCGTGCCGCCGCCCCTGCGGCACGCACCGCTCCGCGGTACGAGCGCGGTCGCACCGCTCCGCTGGAGCGCCTTCAAAACAGCGTGTTCGAGGAGCCGATCCAGCGAAGCGTGGCGACCGCGCTCGTCACGCGGGAGCGTCACGCGCCGCAGGAGCGGCGGCGCGTCAAAAGGCTCAGTGGAAGCTGTCTCCGCAGGCGCAGCTGCCTGAGGCGTTGGGGTTGTCGATGGTGAAACCCTGCTTCTGGATGGTGTCTTCGAAGTCGATCGATGCGCCGTCGAGGTAGGGAACGCTCATCGGGTCGACAACGACCTCGACGCCGCCGAAGTCGGCGGTCGTGTCACCGTCGAGCAGGCGCTCGTCGAAGTACAGCTGGTAGATCAGCCCGGAGCATCCGCCCGGTTGCACGGCGACGCGGAGTCGCAGGTCGTCGCGGCCCTCCTGCTCGAGCAGGCTGCGGACCTTGTCTGCGGCGACATCCGAGAGCTTCACGCCGTGCGTGGTCGGCTCGGTCGTCTCTGTGGCGATCATCGTGTCGGACATGTCACCCAGTGTACGACGGCCGACTGGTCGTTCGCGGGCTAGAGGGTTCGCGAATTCATCCGTGACAGCAGCAACGCCTCGGCGAGGATGGCCCGTTGCAGAGTCGGCAGGTGCAGTGACTCGTTCGGGCTGTGCGCCCGAGTGTCCGGGTCCTCGACACCGGTGATGAGGATCTGCGCATTCGGATACCGCTCGACGAGGTCGGCGATGAACGGGATCGACCCGCCCGATCCCATCTGCACGGCCTCGGCTCCGTATGCCTCCTTCATCGCCGCGAGGGCGTCCTCGGCGGCCCAGCCGCTGGCATCCACGAGGAATGGCTGGCCGAGGTCGAGGTCTTCGATCGAGAGCTGCGCCCCGAACGGAACGTGCTCGAACAAGTGCGCCGAGAGCGCCTCGAAAGCCTCGCGGTCGGATTGCCCGGGTGCGACCCGGGCACTGATGCGCACCCGGACGCTCGGGATCAGTGTGTTCGACGCGTTCTTCACCGACGGTGCGTCGATCCCGGTCACGGTGATCGCGGGCTGGTACCAGGCGCGCGACAGGATGTCGCCGCTGCCGATGGGTTCCACACCCTCGAGCAGCCCGGTCTCGTCGCGGAGCTTCTCTTCGCCGTACTCGGGTGTCTCTGCCTCGTGCGAGGTCAGACCCTTGACGGCGACCGATCCGTCTTTCTTCCAGAGAGTGGCGAGCAGCTCGATCGCGGCGAGCATCGCATCCGGCACCTGACCGCCGAACATGCCAGAGTGCGACGCGTGGTCGAGGGTCGAGACCCGGAGATTGAAGGCGACGGCACCGCGGAGCGCAACGGTCAGGCCGGGCGACACGAGGTCCCAGTTGCCGCCATCGGCGACGACGATCGCATCGGCGGCGAGCTGGTCGTGGTACCGCTCGAGGATCGCCGGAAGTGATCGCGACCCGAACTCCTCCTCGCCTTCGGCGAAGAGCACGATGCCGACGTCCGGCTCGGTGCCGAGCACCGCGGTCAGCGCACGGATGGCGCTCAGGTGGGTGATCGCGCCCGCCTTGTCGTCGGCGACCCCGCGTCCGTACAGACGGTCGCCCCGAAGGGTCGGCTCGAACGGCTTGGACTCCCAGTGCGCCTCATCGCCCTCGGGCTGCACGTCGTGGTGCGCATAGAGCATCACGGTTGGACGCCCGTTGCGAGCGGCGCGGCGGGCCAGGACGGCGGGCAGGCCGAGCTTGCCGGCTCCCGAGACGGCGTCTGCGGGAATCGGCTCCTGAATGACCTCGACGCTGTCGAAGACCCCGGTCTCGCGGGCCAACTCGGCCACCCGTTCGGCGCTCGCGCGCACGTGCTCGGGATCGAATCCATCCCAGGAGACGGACGGGATGCGCACCAGCGTCGACAGCTCGGCAATCGCCGCCGGCAGACCGGCCTGCACCGCCTCGCGCAGGCCCTCGGCGTGCGGCGACGATTCGGGCGTTGAGGGGGACGAGTGGTCGGAAGCGTGGTGCGAGGCCATGCGGGTAATCTAAACACCACACGAGAGCAAGGACCCCCACGGTGGCACGCAATCCCAAGACCGATCGCGACGACGCGAGCATCAGCGAGACACCGGTCGAGGCTCCCGTCGCCAAGGGCCGCCCGACTCCGACGCGCAAGGAGCAGGAGGCGGCGCGCAAGCAGCCCCTGGTTCCCAGCGACCGCCGGCTGGCGGCCCGTCAGTCGCGCGACCAGCAGGCCGCGCAGCGCGATCGCGCGCGCGTCGGCATGGCGCGCGGCGAGGACAAGTACCTCCCGGCGCGCGACAAGGGGCCGCAGAAGCGCTTCGCCCGCGACTTCGTCGACGCGCGGTTCAGCATCGGCGAGGTGCTGCTGCCGGTGCTGGTGGTCGTGATCCTGACCTACTTCCTGCCGCCGCAGTTCTCGAGCATTGCGCTCATCGCGGTCTGGCTCGTGCTCCTGGTCGTCGTCGCCGACGGCATCTGGATGGGATATCGGATCATCAGCCAGCTGGGTGCGAAGTACGGCAAAGACAAGGTCGAGCGCGGCATCCGCTGGTACTCGTTCATGCGCGCGATCCAGCTGCGGCCGATGCGCCTGCCCAAGCCGCAGGTCAAGCGCGGGCAGTACCCCAGTTAGCCGTTGCGAGGTCCCGGTTGATGGATCTCGCCCAGAACGGCCCGCGGTACAAGAACGCCGTGTAGCCCTGCACCAGTGTCGCGCCTGCCGCGAGGCGCGCCGCCACGTCGGCGCCGGATTCGACGCCGCCCGCCGAGATCACGCACAGCTCGGGCGGCACGCTGGTGCGCAGCAGTCGCAGCACCTCGACGGCCCGGGCCGCGAGCGGGGGGCCGGACAGACCGCCGGCGCCCGCGGCGTCGACGACGGCCGGCGGGGTTCGCAGTCCCTCGCGCGAGAGCGTCGTGTTGGTCGCGATGATGCCGTCGAGCTTCAGCCGAACGACCAGCTCGGCGATCCTTCGCACCTCGTCGTCGGTGAGATCCGGCGCGATCTTGACCAGCACGGGTACTCCCCCGGGCTTGGACTGAGCGGCCGCGCTGCGCACGGCCTCGAGCAGCGGTTCGAGCTTGTCGAGCTCCTGGAGCCCACGAAGGCCCGGTGTGTTCGGCGAGCTCACGTTGACCGCCAGATAGTCGGCGTGCGGAGCGAGCAGCCGCGCGCTGGCCAGGTAGTCGGGGATGGCGTCATCCACGTCCACCACCCGGCTCTTGCCGATGTTCACGCCGATGATCGGCCGGATGCCGCGACGCGCCTCGCGCGCCAGTCGCGGCACAGCGGCAGCTGCCCCGTGATTGTTGAACCCCATGCGGTTGATCACCGCGCGATCCGGGATCAACCGGAACAACCTCGGCTTCGGGTTCCCTGGCTGGGCGCGCGCCGTGATCGTGCCGACCTCGACGTGGCCGAAGCCGAGCTGTCCGAGCCCACGGATTCCGCGGGCGTCTTTGTCGAATCCAGCCGCCACGCCGAACGGCGACGGGAAGGTCAGCCCGAGGGCCTCGACCGCGAGCCGCGGATCGGGGCGGGTGGCGCGTCGGATCAGGGATCCGATGCCGAGGGCGGGCAGCATCCGGATCACCAGAAAGGCCAGCCGGTGCGCGAACTCAGGATCGAGGCGCGAGAGCACGAGGCGGAAGAGGAGGCGGTACATACCGCAGCCAGGTTATTGCCTACTGCTCGGTGGTCGTGACCTCGGCGGTCTCGTTCGCGTGCTCGGCCTGATGCTCGACGCGGAGCAGGGTGATCGCGGCCTCGAAGTCTTCGAGGGAATCGAAGCCCTGGTAGACACTGGCGAATCGCAGGTACGCGACCTCGTCGAGTTCGCGCAGCGGCGGCAGGATCGACAGCCCGATGTCGTTGGCATCGATCTGAGAGACACCGGTGGCTCGGATCGACTCCTCGACCTTCTGGGCGAGCAGCGCCAGATCGGCGTCGCTGACCGGACGGCCCTGGCAGGCCTTGCGCACGCCCGAGACGATCTTCTCGCGACTGAACGGCTCGACGATTCCGCTGCGCTTGATCACGCTCAGGCTGGCGGTCTCGGTCGTGCTGAATCGACGGCCGCACTGCGGGCATTGCCGGCGGCGGCGGATCGCCAGGCCGTCGTCGCTGGTGCGCGAGTCGACGACGCGGGAGTCCGGATACCGGCAGAACGGGCAGAACATGGTGCGATCAGGATATTCCCTGAACGTCGAGGAGCGCCGGAGGCGCGGAGAGACCTCAGTCGTCGAAACGCGAGTCGACCGCATCCCCGTGCGCCGGCAGTTGCTCGGCGTCGCTCAGCGCCCGGATGCCGGCCCGCACAGCGGCGAGCCCCTCGCGGTCGTAACGGATCACCTGCTGCGACCGCAGGAACGTCGTCGCGCCCAACCCGGACGAGAAGCGCGACTGGCCGCCCGTGGGCAGCACGTGGTTCGAGCCGGCCAAGTAGTCCCCGAGGCTGACCGGGGCGTCCTGCCCCAAGAAGATCGCGCCAGCGTTGGTGATCAGATCGAGCGTCTCACCAGGATCCGTCGTCTGCAGTTCGAGATGCTCGGGACCGTAGGCGTTGCTGAACGCCGCGGCGGCGGCGATGTCGTCGACCAGCACGATCGCCGACTGGCGGCCGTCGAGAGCGGCCGTCACGCGGGTGGAGGCCGACGCCGCCGAGGCGAGCCTCATCAGCTCGGGGATCACGGCATCCACCAGTTCACGCGAATCGGTGACCAGCACGGCCGCCGCGAGTTCGTCGTGCTCGGCTTGGCTGACCAGGTCGGCCGCGACCAGGCCGGCCTGCGCAGAGGCGTCGGCGATGATCAGGATCTCGGTCGGTCCGGCTTCGGCGTCGATGCCGACCACTCCCCTCACCAGGCGCTTGGCGGCGGCGACGTAGACGTTGCCGGGGCCGGTAATGAGATCCACCGGGTCGAGCCCGAGGCTCGGGACCCCATAGGCCAGGGCGCCGATCGCACCCGCACCGCCCATCGAGTAGACCTCTTCGACGCCGAGCATGCCCGCGGCGCCCAGGATCGTCGGGTGCACGCCCCCGCCGAAGGCAGCCTGCGGCGGTGAGGCAAGAGCCACCGAGGCGACCCCGGCCACCTGCGCCGGGACGACGTTCATCACGACACTCGATGGATAGACGGCCTTGCCGCCCGGCACGTAGAACCCGACCCGTTCGATCGGCTGCCAGCGCTGGACGACCTGTGCCCCGGGCCCGAGGTCGGTCACCGCGGAAGGGGGGACCTGCGCCTCACTCGCCAGCCGGACCCGGCGGATCGCCTCGTCGATGGCGGCGCGCACCGCGGGATCGAGTGCCTCTGCGGCTGCGGCGATCTCGGCCGGATCCACCCGGATCGCTGCCGGACGCACGCCATCGAGCCGCTCGGCCTGCGCGAGAAGGGCCGCCTCGCCGGTCGCCCGCACCTCGGCGATCAGCTGCGCGGCCGTCTCGCTCGCGACGGCGACGTCGACCTGCGCCCGCGGCACCAGGGTCATCAGCTCGGCGCGGCCGGGCCGGCGTCCGCGAAGGTCGAGGAGCTGGATCATGCGTCAATGGTGGCAGAGTCGAGGGGTGGACTCCGAACCTCAGATCACCGACGACGTCTCCGCCTTCAAGCTGGCGTTCCGGCGGCTCGCGGCGGGCGTCTCGGTGATCACCGCCCTGCACCCGGACGGGCGACCCGCCGGTTTCACCGCAACCTCGTTGGCGTCACTGGCCGCGGATCCGCCGATGGCCACCTTCAACATGGCCCGCAGGGCCACCGCCTGGCCGGCGATCGAGCAGACCGAGCACGTGCTCGTGCATCTGCTCGGCGTCAGGAACCGGGCGGCGGCCGAGACCCTGTCACTCGACGCGGAGCAGCGCTTCGCCGGCGATCACTGGGCTCCGGGACCGCTCGGCCTGCCCCTGCTCAACGACGTGCCCGCCTGGATGCTGTGCCGCATTGTCGGCCGCTACCCGATCGAGCAGAGCGCCACGATCGTCGTCCGCATCGAGGAGGGCGCGCTCGGAGCCCCGGACGTGCCGCTGCTGTACCACGAGCGCTCGTACTGGAAGCCGGGCGATCGGGTGTAAAACCTTGATGGTTGAGTAGCGCCGAGGGCGCGTATCGAAACCACCCGTCGAGCACCCCGATCTCGATACGCCGCTTCGCGGCTACTCGATCCCCAAGGCGACTAGATCACGCAATTCGGCCCGAGCAGCCGCTTCAACTCGCCGTACAGGTCGGCCGTGACCGACACCGGGTACGGGATCTCGAACATCCGCGCCGTGTCGCCGCGCACCAAGCGCAGTCGCACTTCGTTGTCACCCGAGTGGCGGATCAGCACGTCGTTGAGGGCCGTCACGATCTCGGTGGTGGCGCGTTGCTCCGGGACCGAGATCACCAGGGGCCCGGCGCCGAGGCTCTGCCCGGTGTCGGGGAGGAACATGCTCTGCGCGTGGATGTTGAGGCCGTCATCGCGGGTGCTGATCCTGCCCTTGATCACCGCGATCGCGTCGTTGGCCAACGCGGGCGAGAACTCCTGGTAGGTCTTGCCGAGGAACATCACCGCGACCTCGCCGCCGAAATCCTCCAGCTGCACGATGCCGTACTGATTGCCCGAGTTGCGGGCGGTCCTGTGCTGCACGCTCGTGATCAGCCCCGCGATGGTCACGGTTTCGCCGTCGTTCACCATCTCGCCATCGAGCAGCTCGGCGATCGTGATCGTCGCGTGCTTGGCGAGCTGCAGTTCGAGGCCGGCGAGGGGATGGTCGCTCACGTAGAGACCCAGCATCTCGCGCTCGAAGGCCAGCTTGTCGCGTTTGGCCCATTCCGGTCTGGTCGGGATGTTGTCGATGGCCTCGGGTTCGTCCCAGAGGCTGTCGAAGTCGAATCCGACCTGGCCGTTCGCCTCGTTGCGCTTGACGCTCACGGCGGCCTCGACGGCCTCCTCGTGGATCTCCATCAGGGCGCGGCGGGTCGCGCCGAGCGAGTCGAAAGCGCCCGCCTTGATCAACGACTCCAGGGTGCGCTTGTTCGCCACCGGGATCGGCACCTTGCGCAAGAAGTCGTGGAAGCTCGTGAAACGGCCCTTGCTCTCGCGCGCCGCGCGGATTCCGTCGACCACGCCCGTGCCGACGTTGCGCACCGCACCGAGTCCGAAGCGGATGTCGCCGGGCCCCGTGGGACTCGGAACGGCAGTGAAGTCGCCGGCTGACTCGTTCACGTCGGGCGGCAGCACCTGGATGCCCATCCGGCGGCACTCGTTCAGGTACATCCCCAGCTTGTCCTTCGAGTCGCCGACGCTGGTCAGCAGCGCCGCCATGTACTCGGCGGGGTGGTTCGCCTTGAGGTAGGCGGTCCAGTAGCTCAGCACGCCGTAGCCGGCGCTGTGCGCCTTGTTGAAGGCGTAATCGGCGAAGGGCATCAGGGTGTCCCAGAGCACCTGCACGGCCTGCTTGCTGTAGCCGTTTCCGAGCATGCCGGCCTCGAAGTCGGCGAACTGCTTGTCGAGCTCGCTCTTCTTCTTCTTGCCCATCGCCTTGCGCAGGATGTCGGCCTGAGCCAGCGTGAATCCCGCCACCTTCTGGGCGACGGCCATCACCTGCTCCTGGTAGACGATCACGCCGAAGGTCGGGTCGAGGATCTCGCGAAGCGGCTCGGCCAGCTCCGGGTGGATCGCATCGATCTGCTGCAGCCCGTTCTTGCGCAGCGCGTAGTTGGTGTGCGAGTTCATGCCCATCGGGCCGGGGCGGTACAGCGCGATCAGCGCCGAGATGTCTTCGAAGTTGGTCGGCTTCATCTGCCGGATGAGGGCGCGCATCGGCCCGCCGTCCAACTGGAACACCCCGAGCGTGTCGCCGCGCGCGAGCAGTTCGTAGGTCGGGCCGTCGGAATCGAGGTCGAGCGCCTCGATCTCGAGGGCCGTGCCGGTGTTGCGCTCGATCGCGTTCAGCGCATCCTGGATCACGGTCAGGTTGCGCAGCCCGAGGAAGTCCATCTTGAGCAGGCCGAGGTCTTCGAGCGGAGGCTGATCGAACTGGGTGATGATCGCGCCGTCGTCTTCGCGCTTCATCATCGGCAGCACGTCGATGAGCGGCTCGGCCGACATGATCACGCCGGCCGCGTGCACGCCCCACTGCCGCTTGAGGTTCTCGATGCCGCGCGCCGTCTCGAAGACCTTCGCCGCCTCGGCGTCCTGAGCGATCAGCGTGCGGAAGTCGCCGGCCTCTTTGTAGCGCTCCGAACCGACCGTGACCATGTCGCCCAGCGAGATGTCTTTGCCCATGATGGCCGGGGGCATGGCCTTGGTGAGCTTGTCGCCGACCGAGAACGGCATGCCGAGCACCCGGGCCGAGTCTTTGAGCGCCTGCTTGGCCTTGATGGTGCCATAGGTGACGATCTGAGCGACCCGGTCGTCGCCGTACTTGTCGGTGACGTAGCGGATGACCTCACCGCGGCGCCGGTCGTCGAAGTCGACGTCGACATCGGGCATCGAGACCCGATCGGGGTTGAGGAAGCGCTCGAAGATCAGGCCGTACTTGAGCGGGTCGAGTTCGGTGATGCCCATCGCGTAGGCCACCAGCGAGCCGGCGGCCGATCCGCGGCCCGGTCCGACCCGGATGCCCTGGCTCTTGGCCCAGCCGATGAAGTCGGCCACCACCAGGAAGTAGCCCGGGAATCCCATCTGCTTGATGACGTCGATCTCGTACTGCGCACGCACCGCGTGCTCGTCGCTGAGGCCGTCGGGGAACCGCCGGGTCAACCCCGTCGCGACCTCCTTCTCGAACCAGCTCGCCTCGGTCTCGCCCTCGGGCACCGGGAAGCGCGGCATCAGGTCGCGCTTGGAGAACTCGACCTCGCAGCGCTCGGCGATCAGCAGGGTGTTGTCGCAGGCCTCGGGATGGTCGGCGAACAGCTGGCGCATCTGCGCCGCCGACTTCAGGTAGTACTCGTGGCCCTCGAGCTTGAACCGGTTCGGGTCTTCCATCGTGGAACCGGATTGCACGCACAGCAGGATCTCGTGCGCACTCGAGTCGTGCGCGTGCGTGTAATGCAGGTCGTTGGTGGCCAGCAGCGGCAGCTCCAGCTCTTTCGCAAGCCGGACCAGGTCGCCCATCACGCGCCGCTCGATGCCGATGCCGTGATCCATGATCTCGGCGAAGTAGTTCTCTTTGCCGAAGATGTCGCGCAACTCGCCCGCTGCCTTGCGGGCCTCGTCGTACTGTCCGAGCCGGAGCCGGGTCTGGACCTCGCCACCCGCACAGCCGGTGGTTCCGATCAGGCCCCCGGCGTAGGTGCTGAGGAGTTCGCGATCCATCCGCGGCTTGTAGTAGTAGCCCTCGATGGAGGCGAGCGACGACAGCCGGAACAGGTTGTGCATGCCGGCGGTGTTCTCGGCCAGCAGGGTCATATGGGTGTACGCCCCGGCGCCCGAGACGTCGTCTTCTCCCCCGTTGCCCCAGCGCACCCGGGTGCGCTCGCCGCGCGGCGTGCCAGGCGTGACATAAGCCTCGGTGCCGATAATCGGCTTGATCCCCGCGGCCGTGGCCTGCTTCCAGAAGTCGTACGCGCCGAAGTTGTTGCCGTGATCGGTGATGGCGATCGCCGGCATCCCCTGCTCGACCGCGGCCGCCATCAGGTCGGTGACGCGCGCGGCACCGTCGAGCATGGAGTACTCGGTGTGCACGTGCAGATGCACGAAGGAATCGTTCGCCACGGTCGTCTCTGGATGGGGCTGCGTGAGGGTTAAGTCCTCACCCTAATCGCGACCTCAGTCGTCGCGCAGGACGTCGAGAGCGTGTTGCAGGTCGGCGGGGTATTCGGTCTCGAAATCGACCCGCTCCCCCGTGCCAGGGTGCCGGAATCCGAGCCGCATCGCGTGCAGCCACTGCCGCTCGAGCCCGACCCGCGTGGCAAGGACCGGATCCGCGCCGTACAGCAGATCGCCGACGCAGGGATGACGCTGGGCCGCCATGTGCACGCGGATCTGATGCGTGCGACCGGTCTCGAGGTGGACCTCGAGCAGGGTCGCGCTGCGCATCGCCTCGAGGGTCTCGTAGTGGGTCACGCTCGGCTTGCCGCCGGCCGTGACCGCGAACTTCCAGCTCGAACTCGGATGCCTGCCGATCGGCGCATCGATGGTTCCCGAGAACGGGTCGGGGTGCCCCTGCACGACGGCGTGGTAGATCTTGTCGACCTCCCGGTCGTGGAACTGCCGCTTCAGCTCCGTGTACGCGCGCTCGCTCTTGGCGACCACCATCAGCCCGCTGGTGCCCACGTCGAGTCGGTGGACGATTCCCGCCCGCTCGGCCGCGCCCGAGGTGCTGATCCGGAAGCCCGCGCCCGCAAGTGCCCCGAGCACGGTCGGCCCGTCCCAGCCGACTGCGGGATGCGCCGCCACCCCGACCGGCTTGTCGATGACGACCAGGTCGTCATCGTCGTACACGACCGCGAAGCCGGGCACGAGCGCCGGCACGATGCTCGGCTCCGACTTGGGAGTCCAGCTCACCTCGAGCCAGCTCCCCGCGATCAGGCGATCGGACTTGGCGAGCTGAGCTCCGTCGAGCGTCGCGCCGCCCGAGTCGACGACCTCGGCTGCGAAGGTGCGCGAGAATCCGAGGAGGCGCGCAATGGCGGCATCGGCCCGCTCACCCGCCAGGCCGTCCGGCACGGGCAGGCTGCGCGATTCCATTGCCGCTAAGCCTTCGGCGCGGGCTTTGCGGCGGGTTTCGAAGCGCGAGCTTGAGCCTTCTCGGGCACGACGTCGGCGTCGTCGGCCGAACGCTTGCGGCGCACGTACACCGCCTTGCGGCCGTCGAGGCCGATGCCCCGCACCGACAGGATGATGAACAACCCCATCGCGGCGACGATCCCCGAGTCGGCGATGTTGAAGATCGCCGGGAATCCCCAGACCTGGATGAAGTCGACGACGTGGCCGACACCGAATCCCGGCTCGCGGAACAGCCGATCGGTCAGGTTGCCTGCTGCTCCGCCCAAGACCAACCCGAAGACGCAGGCCCATCCCAGTGAACGGATGCGACGCGCGAACCAGATGATGACGACCACGACACCGACGGCCACGATCGACAGGATCCAGGTGAAGCCCGTGGCGAGGGAGAAGGCCGCACCGGAGTTCGTGACGAAATGCAGCTGCAGCACTTGGCCGAGCACCTGAACGAGATCGCCCTCGTGCAGATTGGTGACGATCAGGTGCTTGACGAGCTGGTCTGCTCCGTAGAGCACGAGCGCGACCGCGCCGAGCAGGAGCAGAGCACGGACGCTGACCCGCCCTCTGCTGTTCTCGCCCTCTGGCGCTGCCGGCTCAGTTTCCTGCGGCAAAACCCGGGTAGTCGGTGGGCTGCGGGTACGCGGCGTAGTCCGGCGTCTGAGGACCGTTGTAGCCCGCGGGCGCGGCGGCCTGAGCTGCCTGGAACTGCGGGGATGCTGCGGGCGCCGATCCAGCCGGCGCGGATCCGGTGGTCAGCGCGTTCGAGGTCTCGAGCTCGCGGAGCTGCCCTTCGATGTAGCTGCGCAGCTTCTCGCGGTACTCCTTCTCGAACGACCGCAGTTCGTCGACCTGACGCTCCAGGCTCTGCTTCTGCTGCTCGAGACCGGCCAACTCGGCCTGCTGGGCCTGCTGGGCCTCGGAGACGACTCGGGCCGCCGTCGCGTGCCCCTCGGCGATGAGCGCGTCACGCTTCTCCATGCCCTCGCGCACGTGCTCCTCATGCAGTCGGCGTGCGAGCTGGAGCAGGTTATTGGTGTTGCTCGGGTCCATCGCGGCGGCATCTGACGGAGCCGCAAAGGCGGGCTCAGGTGCGGCGGCAGGGGCGGCTTGCGGAGCAGCAACCGCAGCAGGTGCAGCGGCACCGCTGCGCTGAAGCTCGTTGATGCGCGCCTCACCCGCGACGAGCCGCTGGCGCAGCTCCTCGTTCTCCTGGTTCAAGCGGCGCAACTCCACGACCACCTCGTC
>Ga0105248_10000716_pt1 | contig 37542 bp, 36 predicted proteins | sample KBSS34metaG_FD_81524 | JGI IMG/M metagenome (GOLD analysis project Ga0105248, IMG submission 81524) | Switchgrass rhizosphere microbial communities from Kellogg Biological Station, Michigan, USA - KBS S3-4 metaG | ecosystem: Host-associated > Plants > Roots > Rhizosphere > Soil | place...
GCTATATCCCGCTTTCTCGAGAGCACCGAAAATCGCAGCACCGATCAGGGTATCTGTACCGGCAACGTAGATCCTGCTTTTCTTGAGCATAGCGCTAGCTTGAACCACCGCCGCGGAGTTCCCGAAATTCGCGCAGCGATTGAGCCGCCCGGATCTTTTCTTCTGCGGAATAATCCTGCTCCGAATCGAAAAAGATGATTTGACTACCGGAGTATTCGAATTTGAAAGGAACGAACAGAGATCCGCTGAGCCGATCCCGTAGTTCCTGCTGCCGCTCGGGCGGAACAAACAGCAACATGAATCCACCGCCACCGGCCCCAAGGAGTTTGCCACCCATGGCCCCAGCCGCTTTTGCTTCATGATAGAGATCGTCGACGTCCGAATTCGTCACGGCCGCGCTCAAACCCTTTTTCGCACGCCAGGCCTCATCGAGGAGTTCTCCAAAGGCCGTCAGATCACTATTGCCACTCAGAATCACCAAACTCTCATCAACGAGATCTCTCATGATGCGAAGTTGCCTCTTACTGTCGTCGATGTTCTTCACATAACTATCGGCGATCGTGGAAGCAGTCCGCTTGATGCCGGTGTAGAGGAGCATCAGGTTTGCATTCAGCTCCTTGAGTCGTTCGGGCGGAATGGTGAGGGGAGTTACGGAAATCTCTGCGTTCGGAAAGAACTGAATGTGATTGAACCCGCCATATGCCGCAGACACCTGGTCCTGTGAACCCACGGTTTCCTTCAAAAGGTTCTGCTCGACGTGGATGCCTTCCAACGCAAGCCTTCGCTTGCCCGGCATGGCCCCTTTCAAAGCGTAGAGCGCGTGAAGAAGGCCGACGGTAAACGCCGAACTCGATCCCATGCCACTACGCGCGGGCAGATCACCGTCATGATGAATTTCGACGCCGCGATCGAATTCCATGAACCGGAGCACTTCGCGGATTGCCGGATGGCCGATCTCCTCGATCGAATGACAGTTCTCGATCTTGGAGTACACCACACGGATTTTGTGCTCGAAGAAGGGCGGCAAATACCTGCACGTCAGATAGCAGTATTTATCGATCGTCGTTGCGAGGACTCCCCCTCCATGCTTGCCATACCAGGCGGGATAGTCCGTTCCACCCCCGAAGAACGAAATGCGAAATGGAGTTCTGCTGACGATCAAAGCCTCTCCTCGCTCATACGTTCTTATGGATAGAGCGTGGCATCATGCGATAGCCCTTAATCAGCTCCTGAATTCCTTCGCCGAGCCCGCGCCGTGCTTCAAATCCGGCTTCTTTCAGGCGCTGGTTCGACACGATGTAATTGCGCTTATCGGGATCATTCCGCAATGACGCAAAATCGATGTAGAAGCCGGGAACGTATTCCTGAACCTTCAGGGCGAGTTGCTCTTTCGAGAGGTTTGCCGCATCCAGACCAGCATTGTAAGGCCGGCCGGCCATGGTCTTTGCGTTCCTGATCGCGTGCAGAAAGCAGTCTGCAACATCGCGGATGTGGATGTAATTCCGCTTAAAGTCTTTCTCAAAGATCACAATGTATCCATCGGTTACTGCCGCGTAGACGAAATGATTGACCAGCAGGTCCAGGCGCATGCGCGGAGACATGCCAAATACTGTCGCCAATCGCAAGGTAATAACGTTGGGATGCTGCAACAATTCCGCTTCGGTACGAACCTTGGTGACGCCATATAGCGATATGGGTTCCAGGGGAGTCTCTTCTGTGCAAAAAGAGTCCCCGGAATTCGTACCGTACCCGCTGTTCGTATTCGGAAAGATCATCAGCTGATCTTTTGACCGGAGACGGTTCAGCAGGAGCGGGGCGTCCATATTCACGGCCTGAGCCATTTGCGGATCACGATCACATGCCGGAGCGCCGACTAACGCCGCGAGGGCGATCAGAACATCAGCGTCCTTGACGAGAGATGCCATCAGGCGTTCGTCCCGAGCGTCGCCGAGGACGAAATTGAAACGATCGTTTGCGCAGAGATGAAAGGGGCCCTGATGGCCGTACATCAGGTTATCGACCGCCGTCACGCGGTATCCCGCGTCGAGCAGATGCTCGGACAGGATCGATCCCAGGTAGCCGGCTGCGCCTGTGATAAGTACGCGAAGTGTCATCTAGTGGAATCCTGTCTCTTGACGCACTCCGGACTTTGCACTTCCTTGCGAGCGCGCCCTCGCCAGAACCACAGCTCCCGCCAGAACTGAAAGTAGTAAGCGGCTCCCCAGCGAAAAACTTGAAGTTTTCGATGTCCTCCGATCCGCTCCGGCTCACCTACGGCAACTTCCGTAATTCTCTTTCCGGCCTTGGCGGCCCGCACGGACATCAGCGGTTCCCAGCTGATGATCGTGTGAAACAACTTTTCGGGAAGCCGATAGGACTCTTCCTTGTCCAGGTCCAGGTCATAGACGAGTTGCCGTGTGAACGCCCGATAAATCACCATCGCATCCGTGTAGTTGGCGCCGTGGAGAAGGTTGACTGTCCGCGTAAATAACCAGTTCCCGAAGCCCGTGACGACATCGTCATCGTCACTGGTCGCATCCCCAAGATACCGAGACCCAATGACCAGGTCATACCCTTGTGACATCTTCTCCAGCAGTTGGGGAATCGCTGCCACAGGACAGTTGCCATCGGGACTGATACAAAGAATAACGTCCCCGATAATCAGGGGCAGAACCTCGAGATACGCGAACCGGATGCCTTTGCGTTTCTGGACGTAGACTTCATAGCCGTGATGGCGGCACCATTCGATGGTCCCGTCTGTCGAGCCGCCATCGACAACGATGAGCTGGTCGCACCAGGAACGATCAATCGCAGGCAGAACCGCTTTGACTCCGTCGATTTCATTCAGGGTGAGGGCCAGCAGAGTAACCTTCAAAAGGTCTTTGCTCCCGGCGGTATCCGTCGCATTAAGGACTGCATTACCAAGCCTCGCATCTCCCAGAAACGAACCAGGAAAAAAACTTTCCATCTTTCAGGTCCGTCGAATAACCAAACGAAGTTAGCACAAAAGCATAAGAATCGAAGCTTATCCCCGGGCCGTGTAATGGACGCAAAGCCTATGCCGTTTCAGCAAATTCAATAGTGGAGTTTTGGCGCCAAAACACGAGTAGCGCAAGAAACGGTATAGATACAATCGGCAAATCGATATCGTTATTCGCTGCCGTGTAGATGAAAGCCGTTGAAAACAAAGTAATGCCCAGCAAAGCCCAGCGCGATACCGTACTGAGGCGCCAATGGCGGAGCGCGAGAGCGAGCGCAATCCAGAACAGGTTCAAATCCTGATAGTGAATATGAGGCGCTGTAAGCATCACGACGAGTAACATCTGCGCGCACGAAGCGTCAGACATCTCCCGCGACCTGAAATAAAGCAATGTCAGGACACTCACGCTGAGAATAATCCAAAGCCAATCCCCGAATCCGATGAAGTGCACCAGCGAACGCAGGTTCGGCATCCGAAGTATGTTTACCGTCAGGTACTCACCGCGAGCCATTTTCCCCGATACCTCAAGATAACCCGAGACGCCCGCCGATCCGATTATCGCGATCGATATCAATGACAAGGCGCCCGCAGTGATCGCAGCATAGCCGAGACTCCTCCATTGCCGTCTCATTGCCATCCACAACAGGACGACGGGCATCAGTGTCGGCTTCAACATCAGAAAACCGGCCCACAGTCCGGCGCGGGGTGACTGGTTGAGCGTATCTACAACGATCAAAACATAGAGGAGGAACACGAGGAAGGAAAGCTGGCCGTTGGACAACGCCTGGTATGCCGGCAACGAAGAAGCAACACACAAGACGAGAAGACTGGCGACCTCGTCACGGAGGCCAAGCTTGTTCGCAAGAATTCCAAGAGCTAACCCGCAAAGAAGGATGTTCACACCAAGTGCGGTTATGAAGGCAGCATTGTACGGAACGAAAGTGAACGGCACATACAACAGGGCAGTGAACGCCGGATAGCCGAACGGCAAGAATTCTGGGCCTGACGGAGAAACCGGCCGGTGTGTGAGTGTGGCTTGTGCAGATGCCTGACGGTTTTCATCATACAGCGCGGAGGGATTGTCCCGGATCATCTGCCCCGCTGAGTAGAAGGCGATGAAATCGGGATGTGGCACGGGCTCGCCGGCAGGGCGGTCGACGGTAGGCAACCATTGGTACGGCTGCAACAGAAGGGCTAAACCAAAGAAACCTCCGAGAATCAACCAGGCTTGCACACGAACGGACAGTTTCATATCACTTCGAGCGATTCAATGCGCTGCCGGTAGCATCGCGATGAATGAAGACAACGGCGACTTGGTCTTCAAAAGCATTTTGCCAATCCGGGGATTCCCGCAAGAGGCTCGCCAACGGAGCGATAGGTTCGACGAGCACTGTCTGAATATCGGTCCGCTGCAATAGCTTCTGCCAACTCCTTCGGCCATAGTAGGCATCGATGTATTCCTGAATGTATGCGTCCCCGTAGATTTCCGGCCGGCCATCTACATAAACCTTCCATTGGGGATGGAGATTCCAGATTAAATATCCGCCCCACTCGTACAGATTGAAGATTGGACCGTCCGGTCGGTTATCTCTGATGAAGTCCACAGCTGCCCGGGGAAATTTCTCGGCTTCGGCCGTCCTCTCAGTTCCGACAAACGAGACAATACGGCACACCATCAAAAACAGCGCTGCAGCAACAAGGACTGCGTTAAGCGACCGAAACTCGCGATCACTTCGCACATCCCGCCAAAGCGAAAGAGGCCCTACCGTGTAAGACAACTGCCGAACCACTATCGGAACAGCCACCACCGCAAAGATGGGGATATGTCGCACCGAATTCATTCCCAGATAAGCAAACGCGACAAATGTAAGAACGTCAGAAGCGGGAACTCGTTCCCTGCTCAAAGCCAGGGCTGCAAGAAACCCGAGGATCAGCGCCGCAAAGAGTTGAGAGGGGAGAAGGTGGAAGTTCGGAGAGGCCCAATCGGCAAGGTAGGCCTGCTCCGTCGTGCGGCGCACGGTCTTCACGACGTATCCAAATAGCGACAAGCCATTTGGATTGATCGCAACGATCGCAATGCAGCCCGCGAGCGCGATACTGAGATCCCGAAAGTGCGTCCATGACCGATTGTCGGTCTGGCCGGTAGCTCGGTCCAGTGCCAGTCCTCCCAACTGAAGAACGATCAGAATCGGACCGAGGATGAAGGCGCCGTGTGCGTTAACCCAAACGAGCATGAGGCCCACAAGCAGTGCCAGATAACCTCGATCGTGACGCTGGGCATACCGCTCCTGCACGGCGATGAAGATGCTTGCCATCAGGATTGAAACGACCTGAGGCCTTGCGCCAAGCATGGGGGATGCAGCGGCGACGCCCAACACCAGAGGAATTGCTGCGATAAACGGTCTCACCGGACACCGCAGGTAAACGATCCAGAAAGCAAGGGTGGCTATCAGAGCGAAAACGATTGTGACCAGCGTGAACCCGCCGACACGATACAGAAGAAACATCGACAACTGTGTGAGCCACTCATGGGTGATCCACTCCTGTCCCGCGCGTGTGGCGGAGTAAATGTCCTGGTGCGGTATGGAGCCGGTCTCGAAGATCTGCTCGCCCGTCTTTAGATGCCACCACCCGTCAGCATCGTCAAAATGCCGAAAGCTCAGGAAGAACAAACAGAGGAACAAGATGCACTCGCAAAGCCGACGTGACGACACTACTTCGAATCCCTTTCCAGACCATGTGACAAACCAGCGTTGGCGGGGAGATCATAAGCAAAGGGCAACAATTCACCATCAAGGATTTATGGACAATTTGGGAGGATGTAAAAGCCGGCGGTGGGTTCAACCGTTCGTTAAACGACGTAGATCTCCTGCGGGCATGTGGTCAACCGCTCAGGCGCTCCATCTCGAATGACGTAGGTGTTTTCTGTTCCGACGCCCCCAATGCCCGGGAAAAAGATCTTCGGCTCCACAGCCATCACCGTATTGGCTTCGAAAGGAACGTCGTATTTCGGCGCAATCACCGGCAGTTCGTCCAGTTCCAGACCGACACTGTGTGCGACGAATTTGACCTGATTCTCGCCGGCGCCCATGAACTTCGAGGCATAAGGGCTCTTGCTTACGCGTTCCAGGATTTGTGAGTAAATTTCGCCGGGAATTGCGCCGGGGCGAAGCTGCTCTTCGATCCAGGCATTGAGGTCGAGAACGAATGCGTGTGCGTCGGTCAGTTCCTTCGACAGAGGGCCCAGAGAATAGACGCGCGTTCCGTCTGCGATATATCCAGCGCATCCCCCGACGATATCGACGATGACGGGTTCGCCTCGTGTCAACTGCTTCCTGCCGCCCATCGCCGGGACTGCAGTGTAAAGTCCGCGGACTCCAACAGGCCCATCGAAGCTGTGGGGATATGCTGCGGTGTCGCCAAACGAAGCGGCGCCGTAGTGCATCTCCATGTTGAAGCGACGAACTCGCGTCAGTCCCTGATGCCCGGCGCTACGCAGCACAAACTCAATTCGAGCCCCGAGATCGATTTCGGCCATTCCTTCGCGCAGCTGTGAAGGAATATCAAGAAACGCACGGTCGAGCTGGCGCGCGGCTTGACGGATACAGTCGATCTCATAGGCTGTCTTCACGCCGCGTGCCTTCCGCAGCGCCAACGAGCCATCCACAGGAGTGCAATTCCTAAAGTGCTTCACAACCTGTTCGTAGGTTGAAACAGGGACGACATCAAGTTCGAAGCCCAGCGTCTTGCCGGGGTTCGGCACAAGCGACGGCAACTCGGAGTAGCTTCGAAAAGGAACAATGTTCGTCAGCGGCGACTCGGTCCTCGCGCGTTCATAGCTCTTGCGCACAGCCAGGAGTGGCTCCCCCTCGCGAGGGAACCAGAGGACGCCTGTCTGGGTGGTTCCGGTGAGATAGAAGATGCCGACGTTGTGTAGCACGATGAGTGCATCGCATTCCATGTAACGGCGGACGCGGGCCCATCGGGATTCCAGTTCGGATAAGGGGACATAATCGAGTAGTTGTTGCATGACACTTGCCTCGTCAGGCCATCAGCAGGAAGAAACCGGAGACTGGACGATTCATCACTCCGCAATAACTTTCCAGGCGGAAAGAATGTGTTCCTCCGTCGTTCGAGCATTCCCGACAGCGAGCCGCGCGGTCAACCTCCCATTCAACGTCGTATGCGAAATGAAAACTTCTCCAGACCCGTTGACACGATCAAGCATGGCCTGAGTCTCTGCGTCGCCCGCTTTCAGTCGAAAGCATACGGTACTGAACAGTACCGGCGCTATGACCTCAAACCGCGCATCCTTTTCCAACATCACCGCGAACAACTTCGCCAGGCGAATATGTTCACGAATTGTGGTTCTCAGTCCTTCGACACCGTAGTGCCGGATGATCATCCAGAGCTTTAACGCTCGAAATCGCCGGCCGAGCTGCAGCGAGTAGTCCATCGTATTGGTGACCGAGTCGCCCTCGGCGGTCTTGAGGTAGTCCGGCGTCAGGCTGAATGCGCGCTTCAGCATTTCGGGACGCCGGCAATAGAAAGCGCTAAAGTCCATCGGTGTGAGCAGCCACTTGTGCGGGTTCACAACGAAGGAGTCCGCCCGTTCGCATCCGTCGAGGACATACTTCAGTTCGGGAATGATGGCCGCCGATCCAGCGTAGGCAGCGTCGACATGCAGCCACAATTGGTATTTGTCGCAGACGTCGGCGATGGGCCCGACGGGATCGACGCTGGTGGTCGAAGTTGTGCCGACAGTGGCAACGACCGCAAAGGGTCGGACGCCCTGGCGCCGGTCTTTCTCGATCGCGGCCTCGAGCGCCCGAACATCCATACGGAACCCGGAGTCCGTAGCAATTTTCGCAAGCCCGCGCCGTCCGATCCCCAGCGCCATTGCACTCTTTTCGACCGATGAATGCGCCTCCTCGGATGCGTAGATTCTCAGCGTCGGCGAGTTTGGACCACAAATTCCCTCATCCCTCACGCTCCGGCCAGAGGTTTCGCCGATGCGTTCGCGCGCGGCCGCGAGCGCGTGAAATGTCGACATGGACGCCGTATCGCAGATCATTCCCTTAAAGGATTCCGGCAGGCCGATCATCTGCCGCAACCAATCGAGCACGTGGTCTTCAAGTTCCGTCGCAGCGGGCGCCGTCCTCCAGAGCATTCCATTCACATTGAACGCGGCAGTCAGCATTTCGCCAAAGATCCCGGGCTCCGCTCCCGTTGTCGGGAAGTAAGCGAGGAAGGCCGGATGATTCCAGTGCGTCAGGCCAGGAACGATGATCTGATCGAGATCCCGCAAGACGAGTTCAAAGGATTCCGGCTCTTCGGGTGGAGTTGGTGGCAGCTGCTTTCGGATATCGCCGGGCTTAACCTTCGAGAGAACAGCATAGCGTTCGGGATGGGACAGGTAGTCCGCCGCCCAGTCCACGAATCGGTAACCCCATTCCTTGAACTCGTCGGATGTCATAGCAGCTTTCTCACGTCGTCAACGGAGATGTCCTCAAGCGACGATTTGTGCAGCAGGCTCACCCGGCGACCCATGGGGCCCCATACATTCGGGTCGGTCGCGCCAAATAGCGCCACCGTCGGAGTGCCCCAGTATGCCGCAACGTGCGTGATTCCGGAATCGTTTCCAATGAACAGGCGGCAGCGCCGAAGTTCCTGGACGACCTGAAGCAAAGAAAGATTCTCCAAACAGGAATTCGAGACATTCAGCCTCGTTTCGCATGGTCCCAGAAGAATTTCCGCCTCCGGCAATGAGAGCGCGAGCTCCCGAAAACGGGGCCAGACCTTCGATGGACTTCCGCTACCGGGGTGCAGGACGATTCGGCGGGAGCTTCGATCCCACAGATCCGGCAATTCAGGTGTCTCTAGATTGATCGTACGCAACAAGTGCTCCGCTGCGTGCCCTGCGGACGGGAACGGGCTTGCGTGAAATACCTTAGATATTCCGGACCTTCGGAGGTTTTCCGCCAATATCGGCTCCTTCATCCAAACCCAGGCGGCATCAAAGGAAAGGGCATTGAGCGGTCCCTGAAATAGAGAGGACCACGGCGTGTTCTCGATTGAGCAGATTTCGTCGATCGGCAGAAATGCTCGAGCCAGCGCTAGCGTACCGGGATATCCGACAAGCGTGAATCGAGCTCGAGGGTGGTCCGCGGCGAGCGCCCGCAGCGCGGGCAGGTTGAGGACGAAATCACCAATGGCACAAGCTCGAATGATGAGGAATCGCACTGGAACGAGGATAGCAGGCCTCAGGCGTGGATACCGATTGCACCGCAGTTTGGCCGTTAATCCATTGATCGGACTTAATTAGCATCGCACAACCTGTCATCCACAATGGCCCTTGAAGGCGAACAGTTCCGCCGCGCTAACTCCCCAAACATCAGGCCCTTTCTCAAGCGCTTTGGAAATTTTGCCTGCCTGACCGGTCAATCGCCTTGACCATCCAAATGTCCGGCCACTACAATGAATCCTGCATTTCACGGTAAATATGAATCAGTTTGAGATTGGCGACAAGGTTGTTTACCCGAACCACGGGGTTGGAATAATTGAAAAAATATCCAATCGGCTGGTTGCGGGTAAGTTTGAAAGGTTCTACCTGCTTAGAATCTGTTCCAATGACATCCTGGTGATGGTTCCTACAGCAAACGCGGGAGATGTCGGCCTTCGCAAGATCATCGACCGAAAAGATGTCACCCAACTGCTCAATTACCTCGGCAGCGACAAATTCTTCACGCAACGCGATTGGAAAGACCGATTCAAGGAAAATTCCGAAAGGATGCGTTCCGGCTCCATCTTTCACGTCGCCGAAGTCTTCAAGAATCTCGTTCACCTCAGCCGGGTGAAACCTCTTTCTTTCCGTGAAAAGCGCATGCTCGATCGAGCTCGATTCCTTTTGATTTCCGAACTTTCAACCGTAATGAACCTTCGCGAAGTTGAAATTGAGGCACGAATCGAAAAGGCCGTGACAAAGGCCTGCGGCAAGGGTCCAGCTCCCGTAGCCGAAGTCTAGTCTCCAGCAAATTCATGTCAACGTTCCTCTTAATCGTCGTTCTTTTCGTGTTCTTCGTGGCGTGTGCGTTCTTTTCCCTGGCGGAAACGGCCATCTTTTCCACCAACCGTTACAAGCTGCGGCACCTCGCTTCCGAGGGAAACCGAAGAGCGGCGCAGCTGACGGAGTGGCTCAATGAGCCGGAACCTCTGCTCGCCACGATCCTGCTGGGCAGTAACTTTTCGAGCATTGGGGCGGCGACTTTGTCGGCGACTCTCGTTGCGCAGTGGATTGCCGATAAAGATCTGGTGGAAATCGGACTCTTTATCGAAGCTGTCGCGTTGACGCTGTTCATTCTTTTGTTCTGCGAGCTGGGACCAAAGGCCATAGCGGCTCGCTACTCGGAACAGATTGCGCTAACGGTGGTCATCCCGATCGAGCTTTTCATGAAAGTGCTTTCGCCACTGGCGAAAGCCGGAATCAAAGTAACCAATCTGTTCTTCAGGCGGGTCAAGGAAAGAGCGTCGACTGCGACAAAGCACGGCATGGCCGATGAGATTCGGGCGATGGTCGCAACCACCGACGAGCGTGACGAAAATATAAGAATGCTGGAGCGTGTCCTCGACTTTTCGGAACGGCAAGTTAAGGACGTTACGGTCCCGCGGCCCGAAATCGTCGGGCTTGAGATGGGAACTCCGCTCGAAGAGATTCTTCACACCGTGGAAACCACGCGGTACACCCGTTTCCCGGTCTACCGCAGCACGCTCGATAACGTAGCGGGCATCCTGCATGGCAAGGACTTGATGCCATATGTTCATTCACCGCGAGCCTTCAGGCTCTCTCAGTTGCTGCGCAGGCCCGTGTTCATCCCGGACACCGCAAAGATGGACAACGCCATACGCATGTTGCAAAACGCACAAACCCATATGGGCGTCGTCGTCGATGAACACGGAGGAGTGCAGGGGATCGTGACTGTGGAGGACCTGATCGAGCAGATCGTTGGCGAGATCCAGGACGAGCATGACGTTGAAGTCGATGCCGTCGTCTCTCATCCTGATGGCAGCAGTCTCATTGACGCCAGTATCTCCGTCCGAGAGTTGAACGAGCGCCTGCAGCTGGAACTCCCGGAATCCAGTCAGTACATCACCCTTGCAGGCTTCCTGCTGCGTCAGTCCGGAAAACTCCTCAAAGAAGGCGACGACGTCACGTGGAATGGGCACCACTTCCGCGTCGAGCAGGTTATGGGACGACGAATCATGAAAGTGCACCTCTTAATGTCGCTCCCAAGCCCTGCGGTGGAGGCAGGGAAAGCTTCTGAAAGAAATTCGGGAAGGTCTTCCTGACACATTCCGGATTGCGTATCCGAATTTCAGGCACAACCAGACCCAGCATTGCAAAACACATTGCCATGCGGTGGTCATCATAAGTTTCGATTTCCGCGCCGTGCAGCAGCCCCGGGACGATTTCCAGTGTGTCTCCTTTTTCAACAATAATTGCGCCGCACTTCTTCAATTCTGCATGGAGAGACTGCACGCGTTCACACTCCTGCACTCGAAGCCGCCCAAGATCCACAAATGTCCTGGGCCCGTCGGCGAACGGTGACAGGACGATTGCCGTCATAATGCTGTCCCCCAGGTCGTGGAGCCGCGAAATCCGCTCCGGGAATGACTTCATGACTCGCGGAAATCTGGCATCGACCTGAGAAGAGCCTTCCCTCCAATTTGCAACTCGAATTGACGACGCACCGGTGGCAACGTTTCGTCTCAGTAACCAGTCCGCGCCCCAGAAATAGCTGGCGCTGGATGCGTCGGGTTCGATGTCGAACGTGCCTCCGCCAGAGGGAAATGCTGCAATGATGTCTGACGTGAGCCGGACATAGGGGGATTCTTCCGCATCCTCCCCTTCAATGGTGACGCGCCATTGCCCACGAGTCGCTGCCAGAAGCAACGCAGATGCGAACTGCGAACTGGCATTGATGCGAACGCGGCACGCCGCATCAGGATGAGCTCCGTCCCCCTGGATAGTAGCCGGTAGTCTGTCGGTATTCGAGTCGACCAGATAACCGAGTTGTCGAAGCGCACTGAACAGAGCCTCCTGGGGACGTTCGTGCATCCGCGGAGTTCCGCTCAATCGATAGCTTCCCTGCCCGAGGCAGACCAGTGCCGCGACAAAACGCGCTGCGGTTCCGGAATTGCCGACGAAAAGTTCGAGTGGGCGTTCGGCAGAACCTCCTGGCGGCAACACCCCGCCTGCTCCGGATACCGTTATTGTGCGGTTCGCAGGGTCGCCGGGATCCTCAGCCACCACGACGGGAATCTTCAGCGCCCTCAGGCAGTTCACCATCACTTCGGTGTCTTCACTCCAAAGTGCGCCTCGAAGAGCGGTTGTCCCTGACGCGACCGCAGCGAGCAATAGGGCTCGATTGGTGATGCTCTTCGAACCGGGAACTGAAATTTGAGCCTGGACGGAGACCGATAAGGGAAGAATCTCAAGCAAACGGGGTAGGATCACGTCTCGAAGCGTAGCATGCGATTGACAATTGAAAAAACCTCATGTTACCTAGAGTCAATGACTTTGAGGCCAGCGAAGACCTTCGAGCTTACGATTCCCAGCAAGCTGGAAGAATTGGAGTCGATACAAAAGCTTATCGCCGAAGCCTCTTTGGCGTTCGGGTTGAGCGAAGACATGGCCTATTGGATGGAGTTAACCATCAGCGAGTCCGTGATCAATGCCATCCGCCACGGCAATCAATTTGATCCCAGCAAGAAGGCCCGGCTTGCGATTTCATTTGATGGAGAGAACGTCGAAGTCATTGTTGAAGACCAGGGCGAGGGCTTCGATCTGGAAGAACTCGCCGATCCAACCAAAGCCGAAAACCTCTTGAAGCCCTGCGGCCGCGGGATTCTCATCATTCGATCCTTTATGGACGAAGTCTCCCTCACACCCAAGGAGGGCGGGGGCACGAGGCTTCACATGTTGAAACGGGTGCCGGACCTGCAGGTGTGAGCGCCGTCATAAAAACACGGCATCTGGACGACGTCGTTATCCTCGATATCAGCGGTCGAATCACCCTCGGGGAGGGAACCGTCACACTCCGTGATGCGCTCCAAAAGCTATTGAACCGCGGCGAACGGAAGTTTGTGATGAATCTCGAGCATGTGGATTACGTCGATAGCGCAGGCTTGGGCGAATTGATCACGGGATTCACAACTGTCCGCGCCCAGGGCGGGCAACTCAAGTTACTCAAGCTAACCCACCGTATTCATGATCTCTTGCAGATCACAAAACTGCTTACGGTCTTCGACTCTTTTGACAGCGAAACTGAGGCCATCAAGTCGATGCGATAACCCTCTCAGGCAGCGTTGACCTCGATGCTGCGGCCCCTGGCAGAGTCCTTCTTTGGAAGAGTAATCGTGAGCAGACCGTTTCGGAATTCTGCCTTCACACTTTCAGGATCCACGAAAGCGGGAATCGTAAATGAGCGATGGAAGCTTCCGTACGCTCGCTCCAGCCGATGGTAGTTCTCGTTGCTGACCTCCTTCTCGATTTTGCGCTCGCCCTTGAGGGTAACGATGTTGTTGTCCAGCGAGACGACTACATCCTTCGCCTCGACTCCCGGCAACTCGGCCTTGATGATCATTTCTCGATCGGTCTCGAGGATGTCAACTGCCGGAACCCAATCGCCCGCGCCGCTAATTCCGTCGGGCTCCATCAGGTCGTCACGACCGAAGAGCCGGTTCAGCCGGCCCGAGATGCCCGTGAGCTCCGACAGTAAAGGGTTCGTTCTCCTAAGCGCCATGCTGACCTCCTTTATCGATTCCGAAAGTCTGTGCACTTCTTTAACCAAAAGCCAAGTAATTGATTTTAAAATTCTGCGCCTCTGAAAAAGACGCTAAGCATGAGACACAATGCCCGGAAACGATTCAGGGACCGAAATCCCTCACCCGGCCCTTCGGGCCACCCTCTCGCGGAGGAGAGGGATTGACCTGTGCCTACCCCAATCTCCTTTGTCAGTTTGTCCGCCCCCCGGCCGCTTACGAACCCTCGTCTGTCAAATTGGTCTCATTATTCCTCTGCGTAGTCCGCAACCCCTTGCATTTGCTGGAGAACTTCGTTGGCGCAGCGCGTGCATCCTTCAGAACGGATTTCTTATTCTGGAGGTCTTATGAAAGAGGAACTCACCGGGGCTGATTACCTCTACTCGGTAAAAATTGGAACGCTCCTCGGCTTTATCACGGGCTGGGTGATCGGCCTTGCGTTAATTCTCTATCTGCGATCTGAAGCACTTAATAACTGGCCGGGCGTGGCCTCGATTCCGATTTGGTATGGCATTGGCTGGGCGACGTATGGGTTCATCGTCGGAGGAGGCGGCATTTTCGCACACCTCGGACGAAAACCTGCGAAGACAGAAAGGCGAACGGAGGTGCTGCACGTGCCGGTCACGCCGGCGGCCTGAAAGCGCGGACAGTTTCGACGACTTTCTCATGCAAGATACCGTTTGTAGCAACGACGCCCTCGAGATTGCGAACCTCGGCAACATCGTAGCGGAAAGGATGACCGAGTGAATCGGTCATCTTTCCGCCAGCTGCATGAAGAATGGCTTCGGGCGCACACGTATCCCATAGACTTGTGCCCCGTCCCTGGATATATACGTCCGCGCGACCCTCACAAATAAGCCCAACCTTCACGCCGATGCTGCCGGTTTGTATCGTCTGCTCAATCCCGAGTTTCTTGCGAATGGATTCCGTGCGTTCGGAAAGATGCGACCGGCTCAGTGCCATGGTCGCTTGAGTGAAATCGGCAGTCGCTGACACGCTAAGTGCACGGACTGCTCCTCGTTCCGAAAGACTCGCACCCTCCCGCGTCGCGCCGGAGTAAAGTTTGTCCTGCGTCGGTTGATACACGACGCCCAACTCAGCGATACCGTTTACGGCAAGCCCGATCATCACTGCGAATTCGCCTCGACGGGCGATGAACTCTTTTGTGCCATCCATGGGATCGATGACCCAAACTCTCGGGTTCGCCATCCGAATCAAATCATCTTTCTCTTCTTCGGAAAGAATGGCATCGTTGGGAAAACGCGCGTGGAGCTGTTCCACGATGAATTGGCTTGCCGCGCGGTCTGCAGCAGTGACCGGATTGTTTCGCCCCTTCCATTCCACGGAGGGCTCTTCCGCGTAATACTTGAGAAGAAGGGCTCCGGATCGGAGTGCCAGGTCTTGGGCTGTCTGAAGCTCTGCTTTCATATTTTTGGAAGATCGCGGGCAGATACTCTTTATGGACGACTTCTATTCAACTCCTGAGATTGAACGTTACCTGAAATCGCTTACCGGGTCATCCGTGCGGATTGTTAAGCAGTCGATTCTTGCCAAGCCCGGCAAGAAAGAGCTCAAAGGGTACGGCTACGGAACGCCAGTGATGTTCGAGTACGAAGTCGAGGGTAAACTCCGCCGTGCGGTATTGCACACGGTGCGGCCCGGACCTTTCGGCCACGAGCACATGTCCGACCGAGCCCAAAGTCTTCTATGGGATCACACCGCCTTTAACACTCTGCCGCGGCACGTACGCTCCATCGATGTCGGAGCATTTCGTTCCAACAAGACGGTGGTCTCCCTGGGAGACGCGGAAGAGTTCTTCACTCTCACGGATTACGGAAACGGCACGCCCTACGCCGCGGATCTCGAGAGAATTCGCGATACAGAAGACTTTCGTTCCTCGGATGTTGCTCGCGCAGACGCGCTTTGTGACTATCTCAGCGAAATTCATGCGGTAAAGGGAGAAAATCCTGGCCTCTATGTGCGCCGGATCCGCGAGCTTGTCGGCCATTCCGAGTGCATCATGGGATTGATAGACAGCTATCCTTCTGAGGCCCTGCCTGCCTGGGGATCGCAGCTCATCGCGATCGAGCGCACCTGCGTCGAGTGGCGGCAAAAATTGAAGAGCCGCGTTCAACGGCTCCGGCAGGTTCACGGAGACTTCCATCCCTGGAACATTCTCTTCGATCGAGATGCGGACTTCTGCCTTCTGGATCGTTCGCGCGGCGAGTGGGGAGATCCAGCCGACGATGTGACGTGCCTCACAATGAACTATGTCTTCTTCTCACTCCAAAAATCGGGACGTCTTGAAGGCCACTTCGAACAGCTGTTCCGTCGTTTCTGGGAACGCTATCTAGAGACATCGAGCGACGATGAGATGCTTCAAGTCGCTGCGCCTTTTTTGGTGTTTCGCGGGCTGGTCATGGCGCACCCTGTCTGGTACCCGCAACTGAGTGAAGATCTGCGAAAAAAGCTCTTCCGTTTCATGCAGGCGGTGTTGAATGCGGATCAATTCAGGCCGGAGCAGGTGAATCATTACCTCGATGCTTGAGAATCCCAAAGGGTTTGCCATTTGGATCACGGGGTTGCCCGCGTCCGGGAAGTCTGTGCTCACCGCCGCGTTGGTCAAACGCCTGAGCGAAAGAGGTGTGCAAAGCGTCGTACTCGAATCGGATGCTCTGCGAAAAATGTTTTCACGCGAATCGCGCTATGACGATAAGGATCGTGAGTATTTCTATGGGTCGATTGCGTTTATCGGGAAAGTGCTCACCGATCACGGCGTCGCCGTCATCTTCGATGCGACAGCGAACAAACGCGCCTATCGCGATCGTGCACGGCGGGAGATCCTTCAGTTTCTCGAGGTTTATGTGGACACGCCTCTGGAAGTATCCGTTCAGCGCGATCCGAAGGGAATCTACCGCAAGGCGCTCAGCGGAGAAGCCACGCACGTCCCCGGGCTTCAAGTCGAATACGAGGCGCCGCTAAAACCTGACGCCGTTGTCCACGGCGACAGGGAGAATCCCGAAGACGCATCACGGCGTGTCGTGGAAGTCCTCGAAACTCGAGGCTGGTTGACGCCGCACAGCGACCTATGAGAATGATACCTTTCTGAAATGCGGGCTCCCTCGCTCAAGGAATATCGTACTCAACTTCGCAAAGCCTGGCGGAAAGCGCGCCATAGCCTTGGCGAGGACAGTATTCATGACCTGCGCGTTGCAGCGCGACGCGTGGCAGCGTCGCTATTGCTGCTGGAGTCCGTTGTCGGGGAGGATCGATCGTCGAAAGCTCGACGAGGCGTGAAACGACTGACGAAAAAGCTCGGCCCGTTGCGCGATATCCAGGTTCAGATCCGAATTGTTAGGACATGGAGGCGGACCATTAAGATTCAGCGATTCGAAAACTCCCTGGCACGCGCAGAGCGGCAGGAAAGCAATCGCGTCCGCGATTACCTGAGTCAGCGCCGCCAAAAAAGAATTTTGGAGCAGCTCAAGGACTTCGAAAAAGACACGGCGACACAGCTAAAGGACATTATGCAAGCGACTATCCAGCGCCGCCTTCAAAGCGCGCTGTCCGTGCAGCGCATAGATCTGGAAGCGGCGCGGAGGGCGATGGCGCCATCGGATCCCTCAAGTCTTCACACTGTGAGAAGGGCTGCCCGAAAATTGCGCTATTGCCTGGAAGCAGCCATGGAAACTGCAACCGTCCGGCAGTCCGAACTCCAACGTTTGCGAAGCTTTCAGACTGATTTCGGAAACAAGCGAGACCAACAACTCCTTGCGAGCAAGTTTGAGGAGTGGCAGAGGAAGGGCCTACGTGTTGGTTGAGACCTTCGGATCTCGCTGCGTGGGCTTTACGCGCGGGGGCGATTCCCGCAGGATTCTCGACGGCGAAGGACGAGGAATGACCCCGAACTTCTGTACAGTGGACGCGATATACGCCGACATGTCTTCGACGGAATCCGTGTAGTACAGATACTTCATGTCCTCTGCATTGATCGTACCCGCACGGAGCATATCGTTCAACAGACCCCGAAGCTTGGTGTAATAGTCGTGGCCCATCACGACGAGCGGGAAGTCCTGGATTTTCCCCGTCTGCACTAGCGTCAGCACTTCAAAGAATTCATCCATGGTTCCGAAGCCGCCGGGAAGAATCACGAACGCGTAAGAGTACTTGGACAAAAGCACCTTGCGGACAAAGAAGTACTCCATCGTGACATATCGGTCCAGGTATGCGTTGGGCGCCTGCTCTGACGGCAACAGAATGTTGCAGCCAATCGACACACCCCCGGCCTCTTTCGCGCCGCGATTGGCGGCTTCCATAATCCCCGGGCCGCCGCCGGTCATCACTGTAAATCCAAGGTTTGCCACGGCGGCCCCAACCTTCTGTGCCATCACATAGTATGGATGGCCTTCAGGAAATCGTGCGCTTCCGAAAATCGTGACGCAGGGCCCGCTGAAATGCAGGGCGCGGAAACCTCGGATGAATTCAAGCATGACGCGCCAGACAAACCGCAATTCGCGCAGGCGCGATGTGGGCCCGGCATAAAAGGCCTTATCGTTGTTTGTTGTCACTCGTTCAGCCGCCGATCAGTCGCATGAAAGCTTCTTCGACGCGATACTCGAAATCGCTGAGGAACTGGAAGTACGCGTTCAGCCGCGTCATTTGATCCGTCAGGATCAGCACGCCGACTCCCAATATCAAAATTCCGCTCACGATTTCGAGCGCTCGAAAATGCTTTTTGAAGCGGTTATAGAAGGCCAGGAACCGGTTAAGGCCAAGGCTGGTCATTAAAAAAGGTATGCCGAGACCTGTCGAATAGACAAAGAGCAGAAACATTCCTCTGACTACCGTTTCCTGCTCGCTCGCAAGTCCCAGAATTCCGGAAAGAATAGGCCCAAGGCAAGGCGACCATCCGAGCGCAAAGACGAGCCCAAGCACCAGAGCACCCCACATGCCGCTCGACGTCTGAAGGTTGTGCATCCGCTTGTCCTGATACAACGCGTTGATTCGGAACACGCCGAGGACATGCAGGCCGAAAACGATCATGATGATGCCGGCGACATTTCGCAGAATGGGCATTCTCGTTAGCAGCAGTTTCCCCAAAGCCGTCGCCGTTGCTCCCAACGCGATGAAGCTGATCGTGAAGCCCAGGATGAACATTACCGAGCTCATCATCACGGCCCGCTTCAAAGAGGCGTCCTGCGCCTTGCCCTTCAGTTGGTCGAGCGAGAATCCGGAAATAATCGAAATGTAGCCGGGTACAAGAGGAAGAACGCAGGGCGAAAGAAAAGAAAGAAGTCCGGCGAAGAACGCCGTGGCTATAGCGAAACCTATTGAACTGTCCATAGATGCATCAGTCTAGTTGCACACCTACCGTTCCACAACAACCTTGGCCGCGGGAACAGCAAGCCGAAGCAGGCGACCCTGCTCATCCACCGTCGCTTCGAGCTTCACGGCTCCCATCTCGAGTTCATAAGTCATTTTTCCAGTGGACTTCACCTTTGCCAGCCCAACCTGCATATCCTGTGGAACGAAGACAGCTAAGGACTGCTCTACTGATTTGACTCTGTAAAGCAGGATCAGATAGTGGTGGAAAAAGTTGTTATCCACGATGGCGGCGCCGGGAGGGAAATGGAAGTTTGTCGAAGAATCCTGCCCGTTCTCGGTAATCGTCAGCTCGCTGCTGGTCTTCGAGTCGACAGTAACCCGAATCGCGCCCTTGCCGCCGCGGGAGTACTCGTATTTCGTTGGAATGAGGTTCTCGTCCAGTTCCATCCGGCTAGTCAGCGCAGCCGGGTCCGCGTCGAGTCGTGTTCGGCCTTCGACGGAGTACCCCTTGTCATTTTTCCGGATACTGAATTCTTCTGTCCCGATCGTTTTCCCGTTTTGCTTGATCGTAAATCGTCCACTCTCAGTGGCGACGGGAGCCACCAGCAGCAGACCGGCCAAAATGGAAGCTATCATAATGTTCTAACCCTCTCGATGATCTCCTGAGCGATCGCATCCGGTAATCGATTGTCAGTAAGAATATGGACTCTCGCTAATTTGTACGATGGGAGGCGCTCGGCGTAAAGCCGCCTGGCTTGTTCGAGGTCCGCCAGTAGTGGACGGGTGCCATCAGGCCGAACACGCTCGCGAATCGTTGAAAACGATGCATCCAACCAGACTGTAACGCCACTATCATCCACAATTCTGCGATTTTCGGGGTCGACGTAGGCGCCGCCGCCAAGCGCAACGATCGCCGGGGATGCCTCCGAAATCCGTTTCAAATGTTCCCGCTCGATCTGCCGAAAGCGCGGCTCGCCAAAACGCGCGAAGATTTCGCGCACAGTAATTCCTTCCGCCTTTTCAATCTCAGCGTCGAGATCCATGAGAGGACGGTGGAGGATCAGTGAGAGCTCACGCCCAACAGTGCTCTTTCCCGCTCCCATAAAACCGACGAGATAGATGCGATGCATCGTTATGACTATACGATGGTGCCGTTTACGCAAAAGAGAGAAGTTGTCTATCAAGTCCTGCCACGCGAGTTCGTCAGCGCAACAGAACTAAAGTTACAAGAACTCTAGTGAAGAATTTGAGGTTCCAGTAGTCTGCCCCCAAAACTCTTGTGTTGATGTGTGCGATGATACGAAGCCGCATGGCTGAATGAAGGAGACATTATGGAATTTCAAAACCGAGTCGCCATTGTAACGGGCGGCAGCCGCGGCATAGGCCGGGCAATCGTTCAGGCTCTTGTACGGGAAGGAGCCCGGGTGGCCTTCACATATGCGCATAACAAAGCGCTTGCCGATGAACTGGCCAACGGCGACACCGTCCTTGGATTTCAAATGGACGTCACAGACTTCAATCAGGCTAAAGAGTTCGTCAAGCAGGTCAAGGAGAAGTGGGGCTCGGTGGATATCCTTGTGAACAATGCCGGCATTACGCGAGACAAACTTGCCGCCCTGATGGGCGAGAAAGATTGGGATGACGTTCTGAACACCAATCTCAAGGGCGTATTCAATGTCACCAAACCCGTCATCGGGTTGATGATCCGACAAAGGCGCGGAGCAATTCTGAATGTCACTTCCATTAGCGGAATCATTGGTATGCCCGGCCAAGTGAATTATTCATCCTCTAAAGCGGGCGTTATTGGGTTTACTAAGGCGCTGGCGAAAGAGCTGGCAAAAGCGAACGTGACGGTCAACGCTCTGGCGCCAGGATTTGTCGAGACCGATATGACTGCGGTGCTGAATGAGGAATACAAAGCGAAGGCTCTCGAACAGGTTCCTCTTGGGCGGTTTGCCAAGCCGGCGGAAATGGCCGAGGTCGCTCTATTTTTGCTGTCGGCGAAGGCGAGCTACATTACCGGCCAGGTCATTCAAGTGGATGGGGGTCTTGCGATCTGATTACAGAGTCTTTCCAAACTCGATCTTCTTCTGCGCCTGATACTTGCCCTTCCGATCCCTGTAAGAGATGGAGCACGGTTCATCCGACTGAAAAAACAAGACCTGGCATAAACCTTCGTTGGCGAATACGCGCACGGTGTTCGGGGTCGTATTCGCGATCGATACGGTGACGAAGCCTTCCCACTCGGGCTCGAAGGGAGTGACGTTGATCAGGATCCCCGACCGCGCGTAGGTGGATTTACCGACACACAACGTCAACACATCTCGCGGGATGCGGAGATACTCCACAGTTCGCCCTAACACATAGGTGTTGCCCGGGATATCGCAAGATTCTCCCTGATGGTCACGGTAGAACTCGGCCGGTATCGCCTTGGGATTGATCAATGCACCGGACGGCGGAGCGAAGATTTTGAAGTCGGTCGATAGACGCAAGTCATACCCGTAGGAAGACAAACCGTAGGAAATGCGACCCTCCGAAACCTGGTTTGCGGAGAAGGGCTCGATCATTCTCTGCCCCTCAGCCATCCTCCGAATCCAGGAATCCGCTTTAATTGACATTGCCTTATTCCTTTCCGCAGTGTTAAAACTACCGGTGTTTGCAATAAGATAGCGTTACCCGCCGAGACTATCAGGAGGTTTGCCAGTGATCAAACTGGATCTTGTTAATCAGATCGTTGAACGCACGGGCGTCAGCAAGACCAAAGCCGAGCAAGCGGTCGATACCATCTTTAACTGCATGAAGGACGCTCTGAAGGCTAACGATCGCATCGAGTTGCGGGGCTTTGGGGTCTTTTCGGTGAAGCCGCGCAAGACTGGGATTGGTCGTAACCCACGTACGGGCTCTGAGGTCAACATTCCTCCTGGCAAGGCTGTCCGCTTTAAGCCTGGTAAAGATCTTCAGTCGCTCTGATTCCACAAGTCCGGGTAAGTGTTTCATGGATAGTAGTTTCAACCCGGCTGTTCCCTTCATCAGTGAAGTTCTCCCCCGGAAATTCCCGTGGGTGAATGTCGTTCTCTTTCTGGCGACCTGCCTGAGTACGCTCGTGGTAGGCACGATATTGGCGATCTCGTTCTACCAGCTAGACGTCAAGGATGCCATGCATCCTTCCAGCCTACTGATGGGTTTACCGTTTTCGATCGCTCTCATGTCCATTCTCCTCTCCCACGAGATGGGACATTACCTAACGAGTCGATACTACGGAATCGACGCCAGCCTTCCTTATTTCATACCGTTCCCGAATCTGGCGGGAACGATGGGGGCTTTTATCCGGATCCGGACGCCCTTTCAGAATAGGGCGTCCCTCCTCGAAGTGGGGATCATGGGCCCGATCGCAGGATTCGTGGTCGCAATCGTGGCTCTGGTGGTGTCCATGAGTCACGCCCGATTTGTGGCCGTTGAGCCAAGTCAGGTGGAAGGAAGCTTGAGACTTGGAGATCCCCTGATTCTCAAGCTCGTAGAACATTTCATGGGAATGACGCCCCCAGCCGGGATGGATATCTATCTACATCCGGTAGGTTTCGCAGCCTGGTTTGGGTTTCTGGTGACAGCGCTTAATCTGCTGCCCGCCGCTCAACTCGACGGCGGACACGTCACCTATGCGCTTTTCCGCGGACGTCACAGGCAGATCTCTCTCGGAGTAGTCGCCCTGCTGGTTCCGCTCGCCATTTTTTATTGGTGGGTCTGGGGTTTATGGATCGTGCTCCTGGTGCTCGTCCTTCGGCTTTACCATCCGCCAACTCTTGACGACTCTGTACCGCTGCGTCCGCGTCACATCGTACTTGGGCTCATCGCGCTGGTGATGCTGGTTCTCTGTTTCACTCCAGTGCCGATAAGTTAGGGAGACGAAGATCTCACTTCCCGCGAATGAACGTTTCGAATGCCGATGATCGTCATTCTTTGCTCCTTCTCGCAAAGTTATTGACGCAAGGCGGCGCGCGCCTTTTCAATGCTCTCGAGATTCGCGTCGAACTGACCGACAACTTGGACGAGCGTTTCAACGGCTTTCGCGTAGAAATCAACGGTCATGCTCTCATAGTCGTCTGTCGCCTGATGGTGCTCCTTGAAATCTTCAACACCGAAGTAGAGAGCCGGAATCTTCGCCTGCATGAAGGAGTAATGATCGGAATCGGCTGTCCAGTCTTCAGGCTCCGCCGGGTTCTCGTGCCCCATGAGCAAACGCACGGAAGCATTTCTTGCTATTGCTTCAATGGTAGGCCGGAGAAAGGGCTGGCGCGCGGTTCCAACAACGAACAGTTTCCGGTCCTGTTCGCGTCCTATCATGTCCAGATTCAGATTCAAGGAAAGCAACTGCACATCCACAGGCGGCTGTTTCACAAAGGCTTGCGAGCCAAGGAGGCCGAGTTCCTCCGCATCGAAGGCGGCAAAGATGAAGGAATTTCGCGGTGTATGAGACGAGAAATATTTCGCAATGGCAAAAAGCGCCGCCGTCCCCGACGCGTTATCGTCCGCGCCGTTAAATACGACGCCGTTGCGCGTCCCGAGGTGATCGTAATGGGCGCTGATGACAATGTAGCGCCTGGGCTGAAGCGTTCCGTCGATATAGCCGACGACGTTCACGCCCCGTTGCTCGCCGGATACTCCGCGAGTACGGAATGCGAACGTATGTTCGTATGACGCGCCGAACGGAACAACCCCGGAAGCTTTGAATCGCTCCACGATAAAAGCCCGGGCCTTTTCGCTTCCAGCCGTACCCGTGCGACGTCCTTCCATAGCGTCGGACGATAAGGTCTTAAGATCTTCGAGCAGCCTCGCACTGTCGATGACAGTGCTCCGAGGTGCTTGAGCGGGCTCACTGACAATGAGCCCGGCAATAAGCAAACATAGAACCGATGGTAGTAATGCCCTCATGGCAAGAATCTCTCGTCGCAGTCTAGCGCGGTTAAGATTCGATTAGATCCAAATAACGCCTGATGGCATGTCCACCTCCGCGGAATAGGGTGCGGAAGTGGACAGACACCTTAGGTCCATTTGGGATTTCGCTTCTTTTCTGGCTACCATTACGTCCACTCAGGAGGTCAACGTGAAAGGCAAGCTCACGGCACAGGTCGTCGAAACGCTGAACAAGATTCTAGAGATGGAGCTGGCAGGCGCGATCCATTACACACACTACTCGTTCATGGTCTATGGCTACAACCGAATCCCCATCGTTAGTTGGCTGGGCCAGCAAGCCACGGAATCCATGGCGCACGCGAAAGCAGCCGGAGAATTGGTGACGCAATTGGGCGCGCATCCGTCACTTGCTATTGGACCGCTTCTGGAAACTCACAAACACGACATCGGCGATATTCTTCGGGAATCGCTCGGGCATGAGAAGGCCACGCTCAAGTACTATGAAAACCTCCTGAAACTCGTCGAAGGCATCGACATCATGCTCGAGGAGTACGCCCGTGAACACATCTACCTCGAAAGCCAACACATCGGCGAAGTCGACAAGATGCTTCGCAAACCTGGAGATATCGCGCCTTTCGAGCGTTGAAAATCGCGTAAAGGGAGATCTGGGGACAGCCTCCGAATTCGAACTCGAGAAGCCGTACAGTCCGCGAAAATTCTCAGTTCGAATTCGGAGGCTGTCCCCAGATCTCCCTTTTCGCGATCCTTTTAATCGGTTCAATAGCCGGCGCGCTTATCGACGACATTGAGCAGGGAGTTCCCGCTCGCAAAACGGGCGAAATTGTCCAGAAAACAGTCGAACGCAGGCCCCAGAAATCCCTCCACCCGGTCGGCGGTATGTGGTGAAAGGAAAACCTGACGCATTCCCCAGAAGGGATGCTCTGGCGCAAGCGGCTCTTTCTCGAACACATCAAGCGCGGCGCCCCGGATGGCGCCGGACTGCAAAGCACGAGTTAACGCGCCCTCATCAACCACCGGCCCACGGCCAATGTTTATGAGGACAGCGTTCGGCTTCATCGAAGCGATCTCCTCCTCACCGATCAGACCGCGTGTCTCAGGCGTGAGAGGTGTGGCGACGAGGACATAATCACTGGCGCTCATTAATTCGTTCAATTGCGTCGGACTGTAGCTTCGATCGATGAGCGAATCATCCTGAAACAGCTCGAGACGACGGCGGAGCGCGCCGATCTTCACGCCGAAGGGCCGGACACGCTGCGCAGCGGCGCTACCTATCGCGCCGTATCCCACGATACCCAAACTGCGGCCATCCAGTGTCGTACTGACAAAGGGCTTCCAAAGCTTTTCTTCCTGCTGCTGAATGACGCGCCGAAAATCGAAGGCGAAATAAAGCATGACGCCGACAACCCAGTCCGCCAAAGGCCAACGGAACACGCCGCGACCATTTGTTAGCGGCGCAGGATGATCCACGAGTTCGGGCGTGAGAATGGACTCCACACCGGTCCAGAGCGAATGAATCCAACGCAGCCGCGTAGCGAGCGGCAAAATCCCGCCAAGCAGCGAAACCTGACCGTGCGCGTAAAGGACCGCGTCAGCTTCGGGAGCGAGGGCCTTTAACTCTTCGAAATTGTCACTGATGACCAGCCGAACATCGGTCGGCATCCTTGAAAGCGAGGACTTCATGACAGATGAGGTGGGATCCGCGATCGCAAGCAATAAAATGGACATGGCTTTTCAAGATAGCCCGATCGAAAACCAATTGCACGACGAAGTGTCAACTCAACAAGTGCGAGCGGGGCTCAATTCTTTTTGAGCCAACGCCTAAATGCCAGAGTTCTTCAGCCAGCGTGAGACCGAATTTAGGCAGGACTGAACAAGGTCCGTCGGCTCTTCATGAGCAAACAGTGCCTCCACATCACGCTTCGCCTTTGCCAGTTGCAGGGGCAGCGCCGGATCGACCGGCCGAGGCTCAGCAGCCTCGCGCAGTTGGGCGAGCAATGCCTCCGGTTGCTTCATGTCCAGCATCGATACCGGCGACTTGCAGTGGGAACAAACAGAACCGGTCGCCAGATCGATCGGCGCGCCACAACTGGAGCAATTGACAATCTGGATATCGTGCCGTAGTTCTTCCAATTGCTGCTGTGACAGCGGGCGGATAAAGTTCTTCTCGCGGAGAAATTCGAAAAAACGGATAAGTCGGCCGTGGTCGCTGGGACACCGGAAATAGCTGAACCGCGTATTCCGCTGCATGTCCTGAGTCGGACGAAGTGCCACGGCGCATCGCGGGCAGCGTGCATTTGAGAATTGAGTCGGACCGGGAGTCGTGCGCTCGCCGATGATCTTCAGCAATCGCAGCGTTGAACCTGGAGCGAGCTGCAGACTTTCATACTTGTCGAACCAGAACGCCTGGCACTCAAGGCACAGATCTATCGCAACGGATCTGCCCTGATGCCCATCGAGGGTCATTGCCGTCATCTCAACGGAACAGTTGGGGCAATTCATTGGGAGAACAGGGCGTACAAATGAGAAGTGACAATTGAGCAATGGACATCAAAGATTCCCTTCGAAGGAATGAAAAATTGTTCAGTGTTCAACGGTCATTTCTCACTTGTCTGCCCCTAATGCCTACTGACCGCGGGCTCCGCCGCGAGCGCCGCCCGGACCACCTTGCGCCGGAGCGGGAGGAACCGGGGCTCCGAGTTCGACGTATGCGGTCCGGATCACAGTGCCCGGTCCGCCGCGCCCGCCGCCGGCCGCCGGGGCGGTATAGCCGAGAGGCACGTACTTCTCAGGAAACTTGTAATCCGCTGTTGCCTGATCGAGAGTCTTGTTGGCCTTGATTGCATCCTGTACGTATGCGAGGAAGTCATTGTTGAAATCGGCATAGACCTGCAGATCCGCGAAGGCAGTGGGTCCGGTTGTGATGTGGCCGTTAATGATGGTGTCGACATTCTTAATCGTCGACGCGGCCTTCGCAAGGGTCTTGCCGTACTCCACAACGCTGCCGCCATTGTTGGCATCAACGATCGGAAACCCCTTGGAGGCAAAAGCATCGCCCGCGTGCATGGCGCGAATCGCCGGGAACACCACAAACGAATCTCCGTTGGTGTGTGCGCGACCGAAGTAATACAACACGATTTGATCAGCGCCCGTGCCGAGAGTCAGCGTGTCCTTGTAGACTCTCGACGGGAGGAACTTTGCCTTGTCGCCTGCGAAGTTTGGCATTTTCTCCATGTTCGCCTTCGTGTTCTCGTGCGCGACGAACACGATGTTATCCGTGAAGAATTCGTTGCTGCCTGTGTGATCGGCGTGTGTGTGCGTGTTGATGACCATGGTGATCGGCTTATTGGTCACCATGCGAACCTGGTCCAGAATCCCCTGTCCGTTGTTAGGGTTCTTAGTGTCCACCAGCGCAACGCCGTTGGCCATGATGAACACTGCCGTATTGCCGCCCCCGTTGGCGATCATGTAGAGATTGTCCCGAACCTTTATGGTCTGTAGCCCCGGCGCGGCGCCCGCACCCGGACCGCCTGCACCACCGGGTCCACCACCGCGTGGTCCGGCGCCCTGCCCCGCGGGCGGGCCCTGATATCCCATGACGGCAACCGAAAGGCTGCCGACCAGAACCAAAATCGCTAACACCAGTCCACGTTTCATGAGAAACCTCCTTGGCAGAAACACCGGAGAGAATATGCCGTTACGCGGGAGCCATGCAAGTCACGGCGGGGAAAAATCGGGGCCAGGCACGCTGTTTCCCTATTTCCCGCGCCGGCGAGAGATCAGAGGCCCCGATTCTCTTCCCGGCTCCGATTTTCGATACGATCTCTCGCATGCCTCACTCGTCCATCGCCGAATACGTGAAGGAATTCCGGCACGATGCGCGCGACGTGGCCCTCGTGGATCGCAAGGGATACCGAGTAACGCGATGGACTTATCTCCAAATCGCGTATACCGCCGCGCAGGTGGCACGCGAATTTGAAAGACTTGGCATTAAGAAGGGCGACCACGCGGTTCTGTGGGGGGATTGCGCAGAATGGGTTGCAGCATTTTACGGATGCGTCTTGAGCGGAGTTGTGGCCATTCCGCTGGACCAAATCGCCGCTCCGGAATTTGTGCAAACCATCACGCGGCAAGTGCGGGCGCGGGTGGCATTTGGTCCACGCGAGCAACTCCATCATCTGCGGCAGGTCACAGGGACAGTCCTCATTCCCTTCGAGGACTTTCCGGACAGAATCGCAACTCATTCCTTCGCCGATTATCCAGGTCCGCTCCTTGGTCCGACAGATGTCCTCGAGATCTTATTCACATCGGGCGCGACAGGAGCGCCGAAAGGAGTGGTCATTACCCACGGCAACGTACTGTCAAACCTCGAGCCGCTCAAAAAAGGAATTTCCAATTACCTGAAGTATGAGCGGATCTTTCACCCTATTCGATTTCTCAATCTTGTGCCGCTCAGCCATGTGTTTGGACAATTCATGGGAATGTTCGTGCCGCAACTTCTGCGCGCCACGGTCCTGATCGGGGCGCCACCAAAACCTTCAGACGTCATTCGCACGATTCGGCGCGAACGTGTGTCAGTCCTCGTTGCAGTGCCCCGCACGCTCGATTCTCTGAAGGATCACATCGAGCGCGAATACGAAATGCGCGGAGAACTCGTATCCCTGCGCGCACGGTTGGAAAGCGCCGCTGAAATCAAATTCCTTAAACGATGGGTGAGGTTTCGTCGCGTTCACTCGCAGTTCGGATGGAAATTCTGGGCTGTGGTCAGCGGCGGCGCTGCGCTGGACTCCGCGACCGAAGAATTCTGGCGGCGATTGGGCTATGTCGTGGTTCAAGGCTACGGCATGACGGAAACGACCTCACTCATCAGCGTTAACCATCCGTTCGGTGTTCAGCGTGGCTCCATCGGCAAGCCACTGCCCGGAAGAGAAATGAAAATCGATGAGAGCGGCGAGATCCTCGTGCGCGGCGACAACATCGCCTCTGCGTATTGGCAGGACGGTGAAATGAAACCGGTGGCGAATGAAGACGGCTGGTTGAGAACAGGAGACCTCGGCGCTCTGGATGCTTCAGGGAACCTTTACTTCAAGGGCCGAAAGAAGAACGTCATTGTCACACCGGAAGGCATGAACGTCTACCCGCAGGATCTCGAAAACGCGTTGCGAGCGCAGCCAGGGGTTAAAGACTGCTTGATTCTGCCGTTTCCGCGTGGTGGCAATGCCGTTCCCGGAGCCGTGTTGCTCTTGAGTGGACCCACTGTCGATGCTGCTGGAATTGTCGGAGGGGCGAACGAGTTGCTGGCGGAATATCAACATATCCGCCAGTGGTTTGTGTGGCCCGAGGACGACTTTCCCCGCACGTCCACGCAAAAACCGAAATCGAACGTAATCCTTCAATTCGTACTTAGCCATCTCGATGGAACGTCAAATCCAGCTGGGGCTGGTTCCTCCGGTTCTGTCGCCGAGTTCGTTGCGCAAGTCACACGGCGGTCTGCGGAAAAACTGTCGGAGTTGAGTTCACTGGAACGCGTCGAACTGATGAGCGCACTGGAGGATCGTTTTCAGGTGGACCTTAATGAGTCGAAATTCACGGCGGTCACGACCCTGGCCGACCTGGAGCAGATGTTTCACGCGCCTTCCGAGCGCACCGATTTTCTCTATCCCCGATGGGTACAGCGATGGCCCGTTCCATGGATTCGCCGTGCGGTCTACTGCTTGTTGGCGTGGCCGGCCACACAGATTCTTTCCCGGCCCAGAATTGAAGGCGGTGAGCGGCTACGAAGCGTGCACGGGCCCGTTCTTGTGATCTGCAATCACGTCACGTACCTGGATGCCGGATTTGTTCTCGCGGCCCTTCCCCATCGCTTGCGCGATCTCGCGATAGCGATGGAAGGCGAGCGCGTGCAGCGCATGCGTCGCCCACCGGAAGAATGGCCGTGGCTCACGCGTCTTGCCGTTCGCGCCGGCTACTGGTTGATGACCCCGCTCTTCCACGCGTTTCCCCTGCCGCAGCGTGCAGGATTTAGGGAAAGCTTTCGCTTTGCCGGTGAAGCAGCAGATAAGGGCTACGGCGTTTTGGTATTTCCAGAAGGCATGCGAACGCCTGACGGGAAGATCCAACCGTTCCGCAACGGCATTGGCTTACTTGCGTCGAACCTGAATCTGCCGGTCGTACCGATGAGAATTCACGGTCTTTGGGAAGTTAAGAAATCCGGTCGACGCGGCTTCGCACCCTGGGGCGCAATTCGTGTCAACGTCGGTGAACCGATCAGGTTTGCGACAGGAAGCGATCCGGCAGAGATAACTCGGACGCTGGAAGGTGCAGTACGATCGCTCTAACGAGCGAGAGCGATTGGCCTACCTCTTCACGCTTTGCAGAAACTCGATCAGTTTGTTTGTGATCGGAGTCAGCAGTTTCTGCCTTCTATGGATAATCCCGATCGGACGCACGAGTTCGTGCATATCCAGCGGCACCGCCGCGACCATACCGTTTTCGATTTCTCGAGTGACGCTTGTCCTCGGCAGAATGCTTACCCCCGACTGAATCGCGATGGCCTGCTTGATCGTCTCGATGTTATCGAACTCCATCGCGGCTTCCAGCCGCACGCCGCGCTGCCGAAGCGCGCGATCAATGGCCTTGCGGATCGCGAGGTTCTTCTCGAACGCGATGAACTTTTCCCCCGACAGGTCCCTTGCTGTGACGTGCTTCTTTCGCGCAAGAACATTCGTTCGATGGCAGACAAACACCATCGGCTCGTCATGCCAGGGAATTACTTTCAGGGAGCGGTGTGGCGTCGGAAACGAAAGAATCCCGATGTCCGCCTCGTCATTGACCACGCTGTCGACGACCTCATTCGGATGAAGAAAGGACATTCGAATTTTCGCCTGGGGGTAGCTCGTATTGAATTGCTGGGTATAAAAACCCATGTCCTGCAAACCGACGGAGTAAATGACGGCGACGCGCACCACACCGCCGAGCAGTTCCCGCTGCTGGGTAATCTCAGCTTTCACCTTCTCGAACTGCTCGATCAACTGCTGGCAGGCATCAAAGAACTTGCGGCCCTCAGGCGTAACCATAAACGGACGCTTCGTCCGATCGATCAGAGTGGCGCCAAGCTCAATCTCCAACTGGCGAACAGCCTGACTTGCCGCCGATTGTGAGATATGATGCGCTGCAGCACCCAGAGAGAAGCTACCCGACCGGATCACTTCACAGTACAGAGACAGGGTCTGAAAGTTCATAAACGCCCACAAGCATAAGGATCAGTTTTTCTAATGTAAAGTACGTTTATTTTACGTGCTGACTTATTCAAATCGGTGGTTTAAAGTAGGGGCTCCCTGAAAGTCCCTATAGAAGACAGGTGGCACCCATGTATCCCGGTATTCCTGAAAAACAAGGGCTATACGATCCGCAGTTCGAGCATGACAGTTGTGGTGTCGGCTTTATCGTCGACATGAACGGGAAGAAATCCCACACAATTGTAACGAAAGCCCTTCAGGTGCTCATCAACCTTCAGCATCGCGGCGCCGTTGGATGCGAGGTCAACACGGGTGATGGGGCGGGGATCACCATGCAGGTTCCCGACAAGTTCCTTCGAGTCGAGACCGGCAATTTGGGCTTCACTCTTCCGGAACCGGGCCGTTATGGCGTGGGCATGGTTTTTCTTCCGCGAGATCCGAAATCCCGACAGCAGTGCGAGGAGCTTTTCGCCGCTGCGGTGCAGCGCACCGGACAGAAGGTGCTCGGGTGGCGCGACGTTCCGACCAACAATTCCGAAATCGGAAACTCTGCCAAAGCTGTCGAGCCCGCCTTTCGACAGGTGTTCATTGCGGCGGCGAGCAACGTTAAAGACGCCGTGGATTTCGAGCGTCTGCTTTATCTGATTCGGCGTCGCGCGGAGAATGCGATTGCTGCCGCAAACATCAAGGATGGCAATTACTTCTATCTGTCGAGCCTTTCATGCAAAACCCTGATCTACAAGGGGATGCTTTCGGCGGAGCAGATGGAGACGTATTTCCCGGATCTGAAGAATCCGCTGCTCGAATCTGCACTGGCGGTGGTCCACCAGCGTTTCAGCACGAACACATTTCCGAGCTGGCCTCTGGCGCATCCTTTCCGTTACATCTCTCACAACGGCGAAATCAATACGCTGCGCGGCAACATCAACTGGATGAAGGCGCGGCAACGACAGTTCAAATCGGATATTTACGGAGACGACGTAAAAGATCTGATGCCTGTGCTGAATGAAGCAGGGAGCGATTCCGCCATTCTCGACAACGCGCTCGAGATGCTCGTGATGTCCGGCCGCAGTATGCCTCATGCCGTCATGATGATGATCCCGGAAGCCTGGGATGGGCATCTGACGATGACCGACGACAAGAAGGCATTCTACGAGTACCACTCGTGCCTGATGGAACCCTGGGACGGGCCGGCATCCATCGTCTTCACGGACGGTCAGGCGATTGGCGCCGTGCTGGATCGTAACGGACTTCGCCCATCTCGCTATTACGTGTTGAAAGACAACACGGTCATCATGGCTTCCGAAGTCGGCGTGCTTGAAGTCGATCCGCAGGATATTGTGACAAAAGGCCGTCTTCAGCCCGGCAAGATGTTCCTCATCGACACTCGCGAAGGGCGAATTATCGACGACGCCGAACTGAAACAGAAGATTGCCGCCGAGAAGCCGTACCGCGAGTGGCTGAACCAGCACATGCTCCGGATTTCGGATTTGCCACCCGCGAAGGAAATTCCCGAGCCCGATCACGCAACGGTATTGCTGCGACAGCAGATCTTCGGTTACACGCACGAGGACCTGAAAATCCTGATGGCGCCGATGGCGCGGGCCGGTGAAGAAGCGATTGGGTCGATGGGAACAGATACGCCCCTTGCCGTGCTTTCCGACAAGGCGCCATCGCTCTTCAGTTACTTCAAGCAGCTATTCGCACAAGTGACGAATCCGCCGCTCGATGCAATTCGCGAAGAGCTTGTCACGTCGATGTCAACGGCGCTGGGCCCGGAGCGGAATCTGCTGAATGCCGAACCGGAAAGCTGCCGGATGATCAAGGTCCTGTCGCCTGTCATGGACAACGGCGACCTTGCTCGACTGAAAGAAATTCAACGCGACGGTTTCAAAACCGTCACGCTCCCGATGACTTATCGTGTGTCCGAAGGCGGCCCTGGCCTGCGACGAGCGATGGATGATCTCTGCAGGAAGACAAACGAAGCAATCCGCAATGGCGCGACCATCATCATTCTTTCGGACCGCAGTGCAGACCAGGAGTTCGCCCCGATACCCAGCCTGCTCGCGACTTCGGGCGTGCATCACAACATGGTGCGCGAGGGCACGCGCACAGCGGCGACGCTGATCGTCGAGACCGGTGAGGCTCGTGAAGTTCATCACTACTGCCTGCTGATTGGTTACGGCGCCTCGGCCGTTAATCCTTATCTGGCTTTTGAAACCCTGGACGACATGATTCGGCAGGACATGCTCCTGATCGAATACCGCAAGGCAATCAACTACTACATCAAGGCCGTCAACAAGGGCGTGTTGAAGGTGATGTCGAAAATGGGAATTTCGACACTGCAAAGCTACCGTGGCGCCCAAATCTTCGAAGCTATCGGACTCAATGCGGATTTCGTGAATACGTATTTCACGAACACACCGTCACGCATCAGCGGCATCGGCATCGAGGAGATCGCGGAGGAAGTGGCTGCGCGTCATCGCCGTGCGTATCCGGAACGTCCAGTACTGACGCCGGAGCTCGACTGGGGTGGACAATATCAATGGCGCGCCGAGGGGGAGTACCACATGTACAACCCCGAAACTGTCCACAAGCTGCAGTATTCAACCCGCAGCAATAACTACAGGGTCTTCAAGGAATACAGCGCGCTGATGGACTCCACAAGCCAGAAGCTGTGCACGCTTCGCGGGCTGTTTGAGTTCAAGTATGCGGATCAGCCGGTGCCGATGAACGAAATCGAACCGGTCGAGTCGATCATGAAGCGGTTCGCCACAGGCGCCATGTCGTTCGGATCGATCAGCAAGGAAGCGCATGAGACGCTGGCGATCGCGATGAACCGCATCGGCGGGAAGAGCAATACCGGCGAAGGCGGCGAAGATCCGGCGCGCTTTACGCCTGACCCTAACGGGGACTCTCGTTCGAGCGCGATCAAGCAAGTTGCATCGGGTCGCTTCGGGGTGACCAGTCAGTACCTGGTTAGCGCGCAGGAATTGCAAATCAAGATGGCTCAGGGCGCCAAGCCCGGCGAAGGCGGACAACTCCCCGGACACAAGGTGGATAATGTCATTGCCCGTGTTCGCCATTCGACACCCGGTGTCGGCTTGATTTCGCCACCGCCGCATCACGATATCTATTCGATCGAAGACCTGGCGCAGCTCATCTACGACCTAAAGAACTCGAATCCCCGCGCGCGTATCAGCGTGAAGCTCGTTTCAGAGGTCGGCGTCGGAACCATTGCTGCCGGTGTGGCGAAAGCGCACGCGGATGTTGTCCTGATTTCGGGGGACAGCGGGGGGACCGGCGCTTCGCCGGTTACCAGCATCAAGCATGCCGGCATTCCGTGGGAACTCGGTCTTGCGGAAACTCATCAGGTCCTCGTGATGAACAACCTGCGGAGCCGCATCATTGTTCAGACAGACGGCCAGTTGAAAACGGGCCGCGACGTGGCGGTCGCCGCTCTCCTGGGTGGAGAGGAGTTCGGATTCGCGACATCCGCACTTGTGGTTTCGGGCTGCATCATGATGCGCGTCTGCCATCTCAATACTTGCCCGGTTGGCGTCGCGACGCAGGATCCGGTGCTGCGCGAGAAGTTCACAGGTAAACCCGAGTACGTGGTGAACTACTTCCGCATGATCGCCGAAGAAACCCGCGAGTGGATGTCGAAACTGGGGTTCCGTAGTGTCGACGAAATGATTGGCCGCATGGACCGGCTAGATATCAAGAAGGCTGTCGACCACTGGAAAGCGAAGAAGCTCGACCTGACTCCAATGCTACAGATGCCGAAGGTCTCAAAGAGCGTGGGAACGCGCAAGATGCAGGCGCAGGATCATGGTCTCGAAAAGGCGCTCGACAATGCTCTGATCCGGTTCGCAAAGGACGCGCTCGAGTCCGCCAAGTCCGTAGACATTAACCTTCCCATTCGAAACGCAAACCGGACCGTGGGAACCATGCTCGGGGCCGAAGTCACACGGCGGTACGGCGCGGACGGTCTGCCGGATAACACTGTCCGTATTAATTTCAAAGGGTCCGCAGGCCAGAGTTTCGGAGCGTTTCTTCCCAACGGCATCACGATGACGCTTGAGGGCGACAGCAACGATTACTTCGGCAAAGGATTGTCCGGTGGGAGACTCGTTGTGTTCCCACCATCAAAGGCTTCGTACGCGGCTGAGGAGAACATTATCGTCGGCAATGTTTCCCTTTACGGGGCAACGGGCGGTGAGGCTTTCATCCGCGGAGTCGGCGGCGAGCGCTTCGCCGTACGAAACAGCGGGGCGACTGCCATCGTCGAGGGTGTGGGCGACCATGGCTGCGAATACATGACGCGCGGCGTTGTTATCGTGCTCGGACGAACCGGCAGAAATTTTGCGGCGGGCATGAGCGGCGGTATCGCCTATGTGCTCGACGAGCACGGCGATTTCGATCAGCGATGCAACTTCGAAATGGTCGATGTCGAATGGTTCGCCGACGAAGCGGAAGAGAAATCGATCCGAGGACTGATCGAGCGGCACAGGAAAATGACCGGCAGTACCCGAGCTGCAAAAATCCTCCGTGAATGGAACCTCTATCGCGACAAGTTCAAGAAGATCATGCCGCTCGAGTATCGGCGAGTCCTCGAAGCGGCAGCCACTGATACTTCCGCAAAAATGCAGACAGGACATTAAGAGTTTTTTGATTCATGGGTAATCCACAAGGCTTCATCGAATTTGCGCGTATTACACCGGACCGTCGTCCGGTCACGGAACGCATTCACGACTGGAAGGAGGTCTACAAAGACTTCCCCGAGGATCAACTGAAGATCCAGGCTTCCCGTTGCATGGATTGCGGCATCCCTTTCTGTAACCAGGGCTGCCCGCTCGGCAACATCATTCCCGATTGGAATGATCTTGTTTATCGCGGTCGATGGAGTGAAGCGATCAAGCGTCTCCACGCGACGAACAACTTTCCCGAGTTTACCGGCCGCGTTTGTCCGGCGCCCTGTGAAGGATCGTGCGTGCTCGGCATCAACGCCGATCCTGTAACGATCAAGCAGGTCGAAGTCACGATTATCGAGGAAGCCTTCCAGAATGGTTGGGTACAGGCTGCTCCACCGTCATTCCGGACGGGAAAGAAGATCGCCGTCGTGGGGTCAGGACCTGCAGGTCTTGCTGCGGCCGCTCAACTGAATCAAGCAGGTCACTGGGTCACAGTCTTCGAACGGGCAGACCGGATCGGTGGACTTCTGCGGTATGGCATTCCGGAATTCAAGATGGAGAAATCCATTTTGGATCGCCGCCTCGACATCATGAACGCCGAGGGCGTGACATTTCAGACGAACGCCAACGTTGGCGATAACGTTTCCGTCGAAGATCTTCGGAAAAACTTCGATGCGCTCCTGCTTGCCGGCGGCGCAACCCTGCCGCGCGATCTTTCCATCCCCGGCCGCGAACTGGACGGCATTCACTTTGCGATGGACTATCTGCCCCTGCAGAACAAGCGCTGCGAAGGTGACGTCGTACCGGATGACAAGTTCATCACAGCAAAAGACAAGAAGGTTGTCATCATTGGAGGAGGTGACACCGGAGCGGATTGCCTGGGTACAGCTCACCGTCAGGGCGCGGTTTCGATCATGCAGTTCGAACTGTTGCCGCAGCCTCCAGCGCAGCGCGCCTTGGATAATCCATGGCCGAACTGGCCCAACATCTTCCGGACTTCATCGGCACACGAGGAAGGCGGAAAGCGCGAGTACTGCGTTCAAACCAAAAAGTTCATCGGTGAAAACGGCCGGGTGACGAAACTTCAAGCCGTGCGCCTTGAGTTTGTGGACGACGGCAGCGGGCGTAAGAAGATGATCGAAGTCGAGAATTCCATTTTCGAAATCGAAGTCGATCTGGTGTTGCTGGCAATGGGTTTCCTGGGTCCGGAACGCAAGGGTATGCTGGACCAGCTCGGCGTTGCGATCAACGAACGCGGCAACGTCACGACCAATGCGGAAAAGATGACCAGCGTTCCCGGTGTCTTCGCTGCCGGCGATATGTCACGCGGGCAATCTCTCGTTGTCTGGGCTATTCGTGAAGGCCGCCAGGCCGCCCGATTCATGGACCAGTACCTCATGGGGTCGACCACCCTTCCGTAGAATTTTGGAATTACTACTTTCGGGCAGCGTTTTGAGCTGCTCGGGCTCTTAACAGGCCAATCACTTTAGCCCGTTGCTGGCTTTTCGCCGACCTCGCGCCGGCGGACTCTTCTTTAGCTCCGACCCGTTCATCA
>Ga0105248_10000718_pt1 | contig 37517 bp, 39 predicted proteins | sample KBSS34metaG_FD_81524 | JGI IMG/M metagenome (GOLD analysis project Ga0105248, IMG submission 81524) | Switchgrass rhizosphere microbial communities from Kellogg Biological Station, Michigan, USA - KBS S3-4 metaG | ecosystem: Host-associated > Plants > Roots > Rhizosphere > Soil | place...
CACCGGAAAAGCTGCTGGGAGAAGACAGGCACCAGTCTTCGTTCATGATCAACGGCCACAGCTCGGCATAAATACGGGCGGTGGTGACGGGGCTGCCATCCCAGCCGGGTCTCTTGCTCTCAACAGCTGCCTTGATTGCTTCTACGCGAGCGGCCTGATTCGCTGCCGCATGCTTTGCGGTTCGTTCCGTCACGAGTCGACGCTTGTCTGTTGTGAGTTGGCGCTTCACTTCTTCGATGAGTGCGGGCAGGCTGGCTTCCGCGTCTGCGGTGATGGTACTGCCACCCCCGCCACCCCGCCCGCCTCTGCCGCCACCGCCTCCTCCGCCTGCGCCCTGGATTCCATTGAATCCGATTTTTGCAATATCGCGTTCTGCCGTAATCGTCGCGAGCGCCGGACCGATGATCGCGGCCTGCGCCCCTGCTGTCTCGAGACCGAGGGTGTAGTCATAATTCGTATCGGCGCCGGGTCCCTGCAGTGGATGACGTTGAGGGAAGCTCATAGGTCCACCGGTTGCACTGGTGCTTGTGCTCGCGCCAACCAACTCGGCGAGCTGCACCGAAAGCCCTACACCTTCCGGGGTTCGCAGCCGGCCAACGGCAATTCGCGGATTCTGCGCGTTGACCAGGCCTGTGGCGATCTCTCGAACGCGTGTCGCGTCCACGGTCGGAAAAACAGGTGGCGTGTACTTCGGGACAGCCAGATTGCCGGCTTCTTCCTTCTGTAACTCGATATCGAGAACGACAAGCGTCGGGCCCATCGGGGGTGTAATGGCCTGTCGATAGGCTTCCTGCAGCGCGGTTAGTGACTCGGGCAACGTCTTCGGAAGCGCGTCCCACTTTGTAAAGCTGCGAACAATGCCCCCCATGTCGGCCGCACTGTGCTGCGCGATGAAGGGAATGTCGCGGCCGGCGATCATGACGATAGGAACGCGCCCATGATAGGCCTGATAGATCGACATCGCGGCGTGCTGTATCCCGATCGTGCCATGCAACACAGCAACCATCGGTTTTCCGGTTGCCTTGGCATACCCATGACCCATCGTGACCGAGGACTCTTCGTGTAGTGCGGTGATCCATTCCGGCATCGTGTTGCGCTTCTCACCGCCATAGTTAATGCACGATTCCTGAAATCCCTCAAAACTGGATCCCGGATTCGCAGCCGCGTATTCGACACCCATGTCTTTCAGAACCTGGACCATCAGATCCGAGCCTGCACGGTTGACAGCTCGAACTGTCGCGGGCGGACGTACATTGCCGGCATCGCGCGCGATTTGTTCCGCGGTCGGGCCGGGAGCCCCGCTGGACTGCCCGCGCGCGCCCTGCGCGCCAGTCGTCCCCGCTGGCGGAGCCTGCGACGCTTCAGAGGTCGGGAGTCCGGAAACGAGGGCAGTCGCTCCTGCTGCGGCTCCCGCTGCTGCTCCTTTTAAGAAACCCCGACGATTGACGGATGCTTTCCTGGATTTTGCCATTGCGTTCGCGCCTCCCGGCTAGTGGCTGATGCGTTGTTGAGTTTGGAAAAGGACGTTCGCAGTATTTTTTCAAGTGCCTGCTGACGTCAAGGTTTTTTGCCCCGCTCCGTGCGGCTTAAGGCACCGGCTTCCAGCCTGTGCCAGGCCCCAGGACCCCGCCGAATTTGCTTGCACTCAATCCATCCATCAGCCAGATGACGACGCTGCCGTCCAGGTGTTCCCAGAGAAGGTCGGCCTTGCCGTTGCTCTCAAAGTCCCCGATGTGCGTGACGCTCCATCCCGTTCCAGGTCCCAGAAGTCCACCGCCGGCTAGGGGGGGCAATCCATTCATCAACCAGATTGCCCAGCTGCCGTCGGCATGTTCCCAGACAATGTCGTCTTTGCCGTTGCCGTCAAAGTCCCCGATGTGCTTTGCGCTCCACCCGGTTCCTGGTCCCAGGAGTCCCCCGCCGGCTACGGCAGTCAATCCATTCATCAGCCAGATCGCCGAGCTGCCGTCGGCATGTTCCCATAGAAGGTCATCCTTGCCGTTGCCGTCAAAATCGCCGATAAGCTTCACTCGCCATGCTGTTCCCGGCCCGAGGAGTCCGCCGCCGGCGATGGGGCTCAATCCGTCCATCAACCAGATCGCCGAGCTGCCGTCGGCATGTTCCCACAGGAGGTCATCCTTACCATTGCCGTCAAAATCGCCGATAAGCTTCACTCGCCATGCTGTTCCCGGCCCCAGGAGTCCGCCGCCGGCGATGGGGCTCAATCCGTCCATCAGCCAGATCGCCGAGCTGCCGTCAGTATGTTCCCACAGGAGGTCATCCTTACCATTGCCATCAAAATCGCCGACAAGCTTAATACTCCACCCTGATCCTGGCCCGAGCAAGACCCCTTCACCCAACATATCGAGCCCATTCATAAGCCGTGAGGCCAGTGTGCCGTCACTATGCCGCCAGACAATATCGGCTTTACCATCGCCGTTTAAATCCGCGATTTTTTCGACGCTCCAACCAGTGTTGAACCCGCGTAGAATACGCGCAGAAATCGGATTCAAGCCGTCCATTAACCACGCCGCTGTCTCCTTGGTCGCGGTATTACTCCAGATGAGGTCCGAGGTTCCACTTCCGTCGAGGTCTCGCTGGTTGTTTAGAGGACTGAAAGCGAAGTTTTTGACGATGACCTCTATCGGTTGACCATCCGTAGGCCCCGTACTATTCACGGTTTTATTCAGCCAGAGATTGAAGTGCAGTCTTTCACGGCCCGGAACCGGCACATATCTTCTTTCCGAGGGGTTGTGCGTGTACGTGTAATCGCTGACAACAGCGGAAGGATCGTCAACGGTTGGATGGTTTCCCTTCAGAGTAATAAAGCGGATGAAAGTCGGTGTCCAGACCATAATGCGGGTCAGTGCCGGATCGCCACTGAGATCGGGTAGATTGAAGCGATATCTGTTCGCAGCTGTGTAGTTATAAGGCTGCTTCACGTTTTGCGTATTCGCATCTGCAGGCACGCCCCAGCGTGAATCTTCGCCAATGTCGATCTCCCGATTGGCGGAGCCATCGGGCGATTCCTCATCGCCGTAATCATCCCAGGTAAATCCGCCGCCGAAGGTGACATTGATATCCAGGTTGTCGGTTCGGCTTGCCGTTTGATAGATGTAAGTGCCATAACCAAGTGGGGCTCCAAGGAGCGTGAGTTCTGTCGACCACCAGTCGTCGCCCTTTTTGCTCAGCGTCAAGTGCAGACCCGCCTGATCCGCCCAGACATCGGTCGGCAGCGCCGAAAAGAGGTTCGCTCCGGGGCCCACCGGCAGTGGCGCATCTTTGACCGCCCACCGGCGCCCCGCAAATTCCACAATTGGGCCATAGCGTTCCCTTGAATCATGGGGAAATCCACTTAGTACGGCGGGAACCCTGCCGCTGCCGCTGGCCAGGGGAACGGTGAAGTTCGCCGGTACGAGCCACGCACTATGAATCGTGGCTCGAGTATCGAGACCACCCGTAGTAACGTTAAGGCTCCACGTGCAGTCCGTGGGATTGATCGCTACAGAAGGGTCCGAAAAAAATGGCTTCGTATACCACCCGAGACCCGGCACATAGATAACCCCAGCGACGCGATATTGAGAGCAGTCAACGCCCGAAACGACGCCTGACATTGAACCAAAGTTGCCGTAGGCCGGTACGCTGACGATCTTGATCGTTGCAAGCGCAAATGCTTGCCCCGGGATCAGAGTGCTGAAGAGCAGAGTGGCAAGCACAGTAAGTCTTGCCTTGCCCCGCAAGCACGCCGTTAGATGCGGAAAACTGCGATTCGAAGACTCTTCGGTGCTGATGGGGTTTCCTCCACGAATTTTTTTGAGTTGTCCAGGATGAGGATGGCAACTCGTCACGAACAGTCCGGAAGACTTCGTCCCTGTGTGCTTTTGTGGCTTCTCTATGCGCGAAGCTGTTCCGCGCGGATCGGCAGCTGGTAAATGCGCTTCTTGGTGGCGGCAGCAATCGCGTTCACCAGGGCACCCGCAGCCAGAGCCGTGCTGGGTTCTCCGATTCCGCCGGGCGTCTCAGTACTCGGAACAATATGCGTTTCGATCTCCGGAGCCTCGTTCTGACGCATGACCGGATAGTCGACGAAGTGACGTTGCTTGACCCGGCCGTTCTCGATCGTAATCTCGCCCTTGAGGGCCGCAGTCAGTCCGTAGATTGTCCCGCCTTCCATTTGTGCCTTGATCGTGTCCGGACTGATGACCCAGCCGGTATCGACAGCGCACCACATCTTGTGAATACGCACGTTGCCGTTGGTGACGGACACTTCGGCGACCTGAGCGATGATGCTTCCAAAGGCCTCCATCATGGCAATTCCGCGAGCGTGGCCTGCAGCCAGCGGCTTTCCCCAGCCGGATTTTTCCGCAACCAGATCGAGCACTGCGCGATGCCGCGGCGCTTTGCTTAACATGTCGCGACGGAACTGGTAGGGATCCTTACCTGCAGTCGTCGCAAGTTCGTCGATGAAGGCCTCGACAACCCAGCCCTGAACTGAAGCGCCGACAGATCGCCAGAAACCATAAGGAACTCCAGGATCTGCTTCCGTGTATTCGACACGGATATTCGGAATGTCGTAGGTCAGCGTTGCGGAACCATCAACGGAAATGAAATCCACGCCCGTGGGTGGAAGAGCACCCACGCGCTTTAGCAGCGATTGCTGCACGATGCGTTGCATGAACACCGCCGGCTTTCCGCTTCGATCTACCGCTCCGGACATCCGGACATAGGTGATCGGACGATAGTAGTCGTGCTGGATATCGTCCTCGCGAGACCAGATCACTTTCACGGGTTTGCCGATGGCTTTCGACGTCTCAACGGCGTCAGCGACGAAGTCTGCTTCGCCTCGCCTCCCGAAACCGCCACCAAGGTAGGTCGTGTGAATGCTGACGGCGTTCATCGGAAGACCTGAAGCGGCCGCTGCGGCTTCCTGCGACGCGGTCTGGCTCTGCGTCGGAACCCACACTTCGCATCGGCCATTGCTGACGTCGGCTGTGCAGTTCATGGGTTCCATGCACGCGTGGGCGAGAAACGGCGCTTCGAAGACGCGATCCACTTGAATCAAGTCCGATCGACGCAGTGTGCCGGTGGCGTCGCCGTCGTTGCGCGCGACCTTGCCCGGCTGTTGAGCCAGCGTTGCGTACTGTTTCATGATGTCGGCGCTCGTGAGTTTTGCGAGCGGGCCCTCGTCCCAGGTGACTTCCAGAGCCTGCGCGCCTTTCGATGCGGACCAATAGTCCGTTGCGACGATAGCAACGCCACTACTGATTTTTACGACGTGTTTAACTCCGGGGACCGCCTTCGCTTTTTGATCATTAAAGCTTTGAACCTTGCCTCCGAATACAGGGCAACGCACCACTCGCGCGACCAACATGTCCGGCCGTTTGACATCGATACCGAATCCCGCCGTGCCGTTGACCTTTGAAGGAATATCAAGCCGTGGTGTCGTTCCGCCGAGGAGACGAAAGTCTTTCGGATTCTTCAGGGAAACGGTTTTGGGAACAGGTAAAGCTGCGGCCTTGTCCACGAGCGCGCCATAGCGCAGGCGGCGGTTACCGTTGATCACTTCGCCTTTGTCCGTCGTGCATTCGCTGTCTTTCACGCTCCACGTCTGCGCTGCAGCGGTGACAAGCATTGCGCGCGCGGCGGCGCCCGCTTCACGCAGCGGCTTCCACATGCCTCGGACGCTGTTACTGCCGGCGGTGATCTGCCGGCCGCCAAAGTCGGGATTTCCGTATTTCGCGTCCGCCGGGGCCCATTCGGTTTTAATCTTTGCAGGATCCACGTCCAGTTCTTCGGCAAGCAGCAGAGGCATAGCCGTCATGACGCCCTGTCCCATTTCAAGTTGTGTCAATGTGATCGTCACGCTATCGTCGGCGCCGATCCATACCCAGACGTTCGGCTCAAACACGCCTGCGGCTTCCAGCGTGGCGCCTTCGCGTAGCCCTGGGAGATACGCTCCGATCACGAACGCCCCGCCTGCAGTGGCGCCCACTCTTAAAAACGTGCGTCGATTAAGAACTTTTACCATATGCGCCCCCTATGCGCCCGCGGCGCGATGGATCGCGCGGCGTATGCGTTGATAAGTGCCGCACCGGCAGATGTTGCCGGACATGGCGGAATCGATGTCTTCATCAGTGGGCTTCGGTTTTTTCGCGAGGAGTGCGGCCGCCGACATCAGTTGCCCGGACTGGCAGTAGCCACACTGCGGCACTTGTTCCGCAATCCAGGCGCGTTGCAGAGGATGAGTCGAAGTTGGCGAGAGTCCCTCAATCGTTGTGACTTTCTTCGCGGCGACGTTCGATATCGGAACACCGCACGAACGCACAGGTTCTCCATCCAAATGGACAGTGCAGGCTCCGCACTGCTGCAAGCCGCACCCGAATTTCGTGCCATTCAGGCCGATTGCATCGCGAATAACCCAGAGCAGCGGAGTGTCCGCGCTGACATCGACGTCATACTTCTTTCCATTGACCGTTACGGAAACCATCGGTAACCTCCGATCATGCAACTCTATCGAAGCGCCAGGGGATTGCCAAGTCACAGTAGAAACTACCAACCCCGCCAATTTTGCGCTGGTTCAACTTTTTCTTTTCCATAAACAGAAAGCTGTCTATCCTAAGGCGCGTATGAGAGCCGAGATGACCATATTTCTTGCGTTTACGAGCGCGACGCTCCTCTTCAACGCCGTGATTATCTGGTATGCCTACAAGGCTTTCTTCAAGGTTACGTTCAAGGTCACGGAGACCCTGCAGGAGCTTCAGGCACGCGAGAGCGCGAAGGTCTGGGTCAGCGCGTTGGAAATCGCTTCGGCGCAAGCGGTGTCCTTGACCGACAAAGCTAAAACCCAACTGGCAAATTTCGATCCGGTCCTGGCGCGAGCCCATTCGAAATATGAATTCCGGCTGGCTCAGATTGACATCCATATGGAGAAGGGGATCAATCAGATCCTGGATAAGACGGAATCTCTTCAAAACTCGCTGGTTCGACCCGCCCACCGCCTCGGAGCTACTCTGGCGGGAGTGTTTGAGATGATGAACTACTTCGGCGCCGAGCAAACCAGCGGCGATCACAATCCTGCGGCAGCGCAACAATCCGATCCAGATAAAGTGGACCTTACGCAAGAGCCGTTGACACCTTCCTAGCAAGTAGTTCTAGAAAGCGATACAATCCCGCAAAACGAAACACTGCATTTCATTCGCTTCCCAGGAGGAACGGATGGTCAGACGACCTAAAATTCTTTTGATCGCGTTCGCGGTAGCCGGGTTGGCCGGCATTGTCTCGGCTCAAACGCCAGCTGCAAAGACGCCGGACCTGACAGGCGTTTGGACTACATACCGGGCTCCCGGCGCGCAGGCCAGAGGAGGCGGCGCGCGCGGCGCTCAACCGGAATTGCCTCTTCGTCCCGAAGCGCGAGCGAAAGTCCAGGAGTATCAGCGCCTGGTCGCCGGCACTGGGGATACACCCGGGGGTTACTGTCTTGGCACGGGAATGCCGGGCTCAATGTTGGGGTCCGGCGGGTACCCGATGGAGATCATCCAACGTCCGGATCAAATCACCATCATCTACGAAGCGCACAACGAAATTCGCCGGGTCTATTTCGGCAATCGAATCATTCCCGAAGCGGATCGTCTGTCCGAAAGGAATGGTTACTCCACGGGGCGTTGGGAGGGCGACACCCTCGTCGTAGAAACAACGAAGCTGGACGAGCAGGTCGATCAACGCTACGCGCACAGCGATCAGGCTCGGATCGTCGAGCGCTATACATTATCCGAGGAGAACGGTCAAAAGGTGCTCACGGCACAAATGACCATGACGGACCCAGTTTTCTACACAGCGCCCTTTTCAGAAACCAAGAAGTGGTCGATCGTTCCAAACGGATTCCTGATGACCTATGAATGCAACGAACCTGCATGGCTTCACCGGCTGGAAGAGCTGCGCACAAAAAGTCCGCAACCCACAAAATAACCACTGGAGTTTATAACTATGAGAACCTCACTCATTGCCCTCGTAATCGTCTTGCTGATGTCTATCGCGAGGCCTGCCGTAGCGCATCATTCCGCGGCGGGTCAGGATTTCACCAAGCGTGTCGAAATGGAAGGTGTAGTCAAGTCGTGGCAAATCATGAACCCGCATGGAAAGCTTGAAATCCAGGTGAAGGATTCAAAGGGCACGCGAGTGATCGAACTTGAGACACACAGCCGAAATAACGTCTACAGGGCGGGCTATCGCGACGGCATGATCAAGGCAGGCGACAAGATCAAGGTCTACATCGCGCCAAATCGCGACGGCACCGACGGTGGCTACCTCGTCGCTTTCGAAACCGCGGACGGAGTCAAAGTCGGCCTCGACGCTTCCCAGCGGTAACCGAATTCGGAGCTGACTTTCGGCCTTAGCGAACCGTTAGTCCGGAAACGGCGTCTAACAGTTTGTTTATGAAATGCAAGAGGTGCGAGCGGCCGCTTAAGCGCGGCCGTCGCCTCGGTGAGTACTGTGCGTTTTGCCTGGAAGGAATAGTCCGAGAATGGGAAGGCTGGCAGGAGGACATCGACACTGCCGACGCCGTTACAATTCAGAGAGTTATAGCGATAAACGGTAGTCTACAAGCGATAGTGGACCGCCTGACGAACTTCAGCCCCACCGCCGCTCAAGTGAACGCTCTGCCTGAGAAGCTTCGAGACTATATTCATGGTCTCGAGACCATTTGTGATCCTTCGAGAGTCCTTGCCGCTCTGGTACGCGCACGGAAAAGTATCGAGGCCTTAACAAAACAAAATCAAGAACTAACAGAAGAGCTGGGTCACCTCCGCTCCCGGTAGTTGCCCAGCCAATGACGGCTTCAGCGCCCCGGTGGCTCGGCACTCAAAACTCAGAACTTCTCCCACAACTCCGTTAGACTTGGTTAAGGCGCCTCATGAACCGCGAACCCCTCATCGAGCTGCGGCACGTCAGTTATCGCCTGCCGGCGGGGCGCGCTCTACTTTCGGAGATCAATCTCACGGTCTGTCGGGGAGAAACGCTGGTCCTGTTGGGCCAAAGCGGGTCGGGAAAGACGACTCTTCTGAAGTTGATCAACCGTCTGCTGGATCCTACCGACGGAGAGGTACGCATCGAGGGACGCCCCACAACACAATGGAATCCGATACAGTTGCGGCGCCGGATCGGTTATGTGATTCAGGAAACCGGCCTGTTCCCACACTTTACGATCGAACGTAACGTGGGCGTCGTTCCCCGGCTGGAGGCCTGGCCTCAACAACGAGTGCAGGCGCGGACATTGGAGATGCTGCGACTGGTTGGTTTACCTCCAGACGAATTTGCCACGCGAATGCCGCATGAGCTTTCAGGAGGGCAACGTCAGCGTGCCGGAGTGGCGCGCGCGTTGGCCGCAGATCCCCCAGTCCTTTTGATGGATGAACCTTTCGGCGCGCTGGATCCCGTTACCCGCATAGGCCTCCAACGTGAATTTAGCAGTCTTGCATCTCGCCTCGGCAAAACGATCGTTTTCGTCACACATGATCTGCGCGAGGCGCTGCGGCTCGCCACGCGCATCGCGATGCTGGAGGAGGGTCGTTTGATCGCGGTTTATCCCGCGGATCAATTCACGAGTGCAATTGAACCCCAGATTCAAAAGTTTATCGCTGCTGTTCGCGATGGTGACAACGATCTTCTAAATCAGGAGCAATGATGGCGTTTCTCGAATATATGTACCGCAACAGGGATGCTGTTATCGAACTCACTCTCGGGCACCTGCAGCTGGTGGGCATCGCCATCCTTGCCGCGGTGGCCGTGGGTATCCCGCTGGGCGTCGCCGCCTCGCGTAGTGCCACTCTGAAATTCTGGTCGCTGGGCTTCGCTAACGTAATGCAGACAGTTCCGAGTTTGGCGCTTTTTGGCTTTCTGATTCCCGTGACGGGTATTGGCGGCCGCACCGCAGTCATCGCACTCGCACTCTATGCACTGCTCCCGATTCTCCGAAATACATGCGCGGGCATTGCCGGTGTGGATCGCGCGGTTATTGAGGCAGCCCGTGGGATGGGAATGACATCCTTTCAGATGCTCATTCAAGTTGAACTGCCTTTGGCCATGGCTGTGATTTTGGCCGGAGTGCGCGTCGCCGCCGTGACGTCGATCGGCGTTGCCACGATCGCGGCCGCGATCGGAGCGGGCGGGCTGGGGATGTTCATCTTTCAGGGCCTCTCGATGGTGAACAACAATGTGATCCTTGCGGGAGCCATTCCGGCTGCGGTGCTGGCGATCTTCGCCGACGCCGCTTTGGGCTGGATCGAACGTCGCTACGCGGTACGAGTGGGCAGACCATGAAGCGCTTCATCCTGTTGTTATTCGCTCTGGCTCTTGCAGGTTGTAACAACTCCGGAAAGCCCGGCCTTGTCATAGGCTCGAAGAATTTCACAGAGCAACTGGTGCTGGCAGAGTTGATGGCGCAACATCTGGAATCAAAGCTTGGTATCGAAGTGGATCGGCGCGTCAACCTTGGCGGCACACTGATTTGTCACGAGGCGGTGCGGACCGGAGAGATCGATCTGTACGTGGAATACACGGGCACGGCTTTGACGGCGGTACTGCATGAACAACCTTCGAGCGATCCCGCGGACGTGCTTCGCCGGGTTCGCGAAGGATACGATCGTCAGTTCGGACTCGAGGTTGCCGCGCCGCTAGGGTTTGACAACTCCTTCGCCATTGTCATTCGCGGTGATGATGCCCGACGATGGAATGTCCACACTCTGAGCGAAGCTGCTGCCATCGCTCCGCAGTGGCGGGCGGGATTCGGTTACGAATTCATGGAAAGACCCGATGGGTACCCGGGACTGGCGCATACCTATGGTCTGAAATTGGCTGAAGCGCCTCGCCTCATGGAGCTTGGGCTGCTCTATCGCGCGCTCGAAGAGAAGCAGGTTGACGTCGTCGCAGGCGCCGCGACCGACGGCGTGATCGCGGCTCAAGGGTTTGTCGTTCTCGAAGACGACAAACATTACTTCCCTCCGTATGAGGCGGTCCCTGTGGTGAATCGCCAGGCAATTAAGCGGCTTCCCGCTCTCGATGCGATTCTCAAGGCGATGGGTGGGCACATTACCGCGGAAGAAATGCGCCGTTTAAACTACGCCGTGGACGGCGAGCATCGCGATGTCAAAGACGTAGTCCGCGAGTTCCTGGCTGCGAAGAATCTTTAGAATTATCGACTGTTGAATGCTTCCATTTATTGGTGAGCAAACCGGCGGCGATGCCACTCCCATGCGGAGCCGACAATCTGATCTAGAGAACTGGATTCCGCGGCCCACCCGAGTACCTTTTTCGCGCGGTCTACGGCTGCGACCAGCACGGGAGGGTCGCCTTCGCGCCGAGGCGCCTCAATAACTGGAAAAGATGACTTTGTGATGCGTCGCGCGGTTTCGACGACTTCGCGCACGGAGTAACCTTTGCCGGTTCCCAGATTCATCGCTTGCGACTCAACCTGTCCCGCAAGCAGAGCCTTCAATCCCATAACGTGTACGGACGCGAGATCTGAGACATGAATGTAGTCCCGGACGCACGTGCCGTCGGGTGTCGGATAATCTGTGCCGAGGATGCTTATGCTCGGCTTGCGTCCTATTGCGGCGTCGAGAGTAAGGGGAATCAGGTGCGTTTCCGGGTCGTGGTCCTCGCCGATATTGCCATCCGCATCGGCGCCGGCCGCATTGAAATACCGCAGCGACAGGTACTCGATACCGTAGGTCTCGCGAAACCACCGCAGTGCTCGCTCAAACGCCAGCTTCGTTTCGCCATAAGGATTGATCGGCCGCTGCGGCGTGTTCTCGTCAATTGGAACCTTTTCTGGAATGCCGTACGTAGCACACGTCGATGAAAAGATGATCCGGCGGACGCCGGCATTCTTCATCGCCGTCAGAAGATTGATCCCTCCCGTGACATTCGTCGCGTAATAAAGCTCCGGCGCACGATGCGACTCCGGCACCAGCGCTTTCCCGGCGAAGTGCAAAACACCGTCAACGGGATAATCTTGAAATACGCGTTCAAGATCTTCAGGATTTCCGAGATCGCCCTCAATCAGCCGGCAACCGTTCCCGAAATCGCGGTGCCCCGTAGAGAAATTGTCGAAGATCAGCGGTTCGAACCCGTTTTTTCGGAGGGCCTTGACTGCGTGGCTGCCAATGTAGCCCGCGCCACCGGTAACGAGGATCACTGAGTTACGAGCCTTTTAAAGTACTCGATCGTTGGCCCGAGTCCTCGCTCGACCAGATACTCCGGCTGCCACTTGAGAAGCGACTTCGCGCGCGTAATGTCGGGACAGCGCACACGCGGATCATCCGTCGGTAAGGGTTCCTTCACGATCGTGCTCGGGCTCCCCGTCAGCTTCAGCACCAGCTCCGCCAGGTATCGCACCGTCCGTTCCTCCGGATTGCCGATATTTACCGGCATTTCCACGTCTTTTGAATTTTCGACTTCCAGCAACCGGACGATGCCGTTAATCAAATCCGACACATAACAGAAGCTACGTGTCTGGTTGCCTTCACCGTAAATGGTCAGGGGCTTCTTCTGAAGCGCCTGCACGATGAAGTTTGAAACCACACGTCCATCCTGTGGACGCATCCTTGGACCATACGTGTTGAAGATTCGAACGATTCGCGTATCGAGCCCATGATAACGACGGTAGGCCAGCGTCATCGCTTCGGCGAAGCGCTTGGCTTCATCATAAACACCTCGCGGGCCGATCGGGTTCACATTGCCCCAATAGCTCTCCGGCTGCGGGTTCAGCAGGGGATCGCCATAAACCTCTGAAGTGCTGGCGAGCAGAAAGCGTGCTTTTTTGGCTTTTGCCAATCCGAGCGCTTTGTGTGTTCCCAGCGAGCCGACCTTTAACGTTTGAATCGGCATATCCAGGTAATCAACCGGAGAAGCCGGGGACGCGAAATGAAGAACAGCGTGCACGGGACCATCGACAAACATGTACTCCGTCACGTCATGCCTGATGAACTTGAACTTCGGATTACCCGCAAGATGAGCGATGTTGTCCGTATTGCCGGTGAGCAGATTATCCAGACAAAGGACGTCATAACCCTTTGCCAGCAGATGGTCACATAAGTGACTTCCGAGAAATCCGGCGCCCCCGGTAACGACGGCGCGCCCGCCAGAGTCGCTCATCGTTTGCCCACCCCGTAGTACGTAAAGCCGAGTTCGCGAAGATTTTCCGAGTCGTAGATGTTTCGCCCATCGAAGATTACGGGCTGGCTCATCAGACTTTTCATTCGCTCGAAATTGGGATTACGGAATGCCTGCCATTCCGTTACGAGCAACAATGCGTCAGCTCCTTCGAGGCAGCCATAGTTGTTGGGGAACAACTGAATGCGGTTCCCAAAGATTTTCTTCGCCTCTTCCATCGCTTCGGGATCATACGCTGCGATAGAGCCGCCGCCATCCAGCACTGCCTGAATGATGGGGATTGCGGGAGCATCGCGCATGTCGTTCGTTCTTGGTTTGAAGGCCAACCCCCAGACCGCCAAACGTATTCCGTTTAGATCCTTGAAGTGTCCCAGAACCTTGTTGATGAACCTTCGAGGCTGATCGACATTGACGGCGTGAACCGCCTGAAGGATCTTCATGTCGTAGTTGTTTTCCTTGCCGGTTTCAATAAGAGCGCGGGTGTCCTTGGGAAAACAGCTTCCGCCGTAACCCACTCCGGGAAACAAAAATGCCGGACCGATACGCGAATCAGACGCGAGTCCCTTCCGCACGTTATCGACGTCCGCGCCAACCGCTTCGCAGAGATTGGCAATTTCATTCATGAACGATATGCGTGCAGCTAGAAAAGCGTTTGCAGCGTACTTGACAATTTCCGCTGTCTGAATGTCCACAATCATCACGGGATTTCCCGTGCGTACAAAGGGGGAGTACAGTTCGCGAAGAATCTCAGCAGGGCGGGGATCATCCGCGCCGACAATGACGCGGTCCGGCTTCATAAAGTCTTCGACCGCGGCTCCCTGTTTCAGGAATTCCGGATTGGATACAACATCGAAAGGTTGCTTGGTGTGCTTCTTAACGATTTCGCGAATCTTGTTTGCTGTGCCTACGGGAACGGTGGATTTGGTCACAATGACCTTGTATCGGTCCATTGCCTTGCCGATCGCCGCAGCCACATCAAAGACCGCGCTCAGGTCGGCCGCGCCACTGGGTGTTGTCGGAGTTCCTACGGCGAGAAATATTACGAGAGACCTGCGAACGGCCTCCGGAAGGTCCGTCGTGAAACTGAGCCTCTCCTCGCGCATATTACGCTCGACCAGCTCGGGAAGTCCGGGCTCGTAAATGGGAATGGCGCCCTCCTTCAGTTGTGCAACTTTATCGGCGTTGTTGTCGACGCAAATCACGTCGTTGCCGCCCTCCGCAAAACAACTTCCAGCCACAAGACCGACATAACCTGTGCCGATCACCGCAATATTCATGTCTTACCCCGAATTAATATTCCATTCTTGCGACCGCTTCATCGATCAGCAGCCGCGGTTCCGTCACTCGCTGCAAGTCTTCCAGTGTTACGCCGTCGTGCAGTTCTCTGAGAATCAGCCCACGATCCGTGACATCAATCAAGCATAACTCCGTGACAATTGTGTCAACGACTTCCGCACCCGTAAGGGGCAGAGTACATTTACGGAGGATTTTAGGATTCCCATCCTTTGTAGCGTGCTCCATAGCGACAATGACACGCTTTGCACCCGCAACCAGGTCCATTGCCCCGCCCATTCCCTTGACCATTTTCCCGGGGATCATCCAGTTCGCAAGGTTCCCCTTCTCATCGACCTCCATTGCTCCGAGCACCGTAAGATCCACGTGTCCGCCGCGAATCATGGCGAAAGAATCTGCGCTCGAAAAAAACGAAGCGCCGGGAATTGTCGTGATGGTCTCTTTTCCCGCGTTGATCAGGTCGGGGTCTTCCTGGCCTTCGATTGGAAACGGCCCGATGCCGAGCAGCCCGTTTTCGGACTGCAGCAGCACATCCACGCCTTTGGGGATATAGTTTGCGCTGAGCGTCGGGATGCCGATACCCAGATTTACGCAGTACCCGTCCTTCATTTCGCGTGCGACTCTCCGTGCAATGATTTCACGTTTCGACGGCGAGCTCATGACACGGCCTTTCGCACCGTTCGTTTCTCGATCCGCTTTTCGTATTGCGGCCCCTCAAGAATGCGTTGAATAAAGATGGCGGGGGTGTGAACGGCATCCGGATCAATCTCGCCGGGTTGAACGAGTTGCTCGACTTCCGCAATGGCGACGCGGCCTGCCGTCGCCATCATCGGATTGAAGTTGCGTGCAGTCTTTCGGTAAACCAGGTTTCCCAGCGTGTCGCCTTTCCAGGCCTTGATTAATGCGAAATCTGCCGTGAGGCCGCGCTCCATAACGTACATCCGGCCGTTGAACTCCCGCGTTTCTTTGCCCTCCGCGATGAGCGTTCCATAACCCGTCGGAGTATAGAACGCTGGAATGCCCGCGCCACCTGCGCGGATTCTCTCAGAGAAGGTTCCTTGCGGATTGAGTTCCAGCTCAATCTTGCCCTCGATGGCGAGCTGCTCGAGCAAATGATTTTCGCCGACGTAAGTTGCAATGATCTTGCGGATTTGGTGTGCCTGCAGAAGCACTCCGACGCCGAAGCCGTCTACCCCCGCATTATTACTCACAATCGTCAGGTTCTTTGTCCCCTTCCGGTGCAGAGCGGCGATCAGATTCTCCGGGATGCCGCACAGGCCAAAGCCGCCCACCATGATCGTCGCGCCGTCTTGGATGTCGGCGACTGCGTCAATGGCGTTCTGTAAGACCTTGTTCATTGGCTTTCTCCGGAGACGGCGCGATTCGCACGTTCAAAGAGCATTTCCACTTCGTGCATTTTGCCGGTCTCGAGTGCATCGAGCACTTCCCGCAACCGAGCCATGAAAGATCGCAGTTCCTCGGGCAGCGCGCCCGACGTTTGAAGAATATCGCGCCACACGTGAAATGGGCTTGCCGCCAGCCGGGTGACCGATTTCCATCCCGGCCCCGCAAGATTCTTGTTGCCGGATGTCTGATCCGCGAGAAGCGTGGAAAGAATCTGGGGTAGATGACTGACCTGGGCGACCAGTCCGTCATGTTGTTCCGGATCAATCACGATAGGTTTTGCCCCGACCGCTGCGAGTAAGGTTTTGATTTTTTCCAGCGCATCGGCAGGCGTTGTCGAAATAGGACACAGAAAGAAGAGATCACCCGTGAACAGATCCGCGGATGCCGCTTCAGGGCCGGCGCGTTCCGACCCCGTCATCGGATGTCCTCCGAGAAATGGAAGCTTGCGGGCCGCGGCCTTTCGACAAATTTCCGTCTTCGTGCTTCCTACATCAACGATGAGGCCGGAATTGGGCCGCAGTTCATCGAGCGATTGCAGGATTGCGCCAACCGGTGTTGCAAGTATGGTGAGATCGACAATGGCAGGTGGCGGCCCTGACGCCACCGCTCCGAGCTGACGCGCCCGGTCGAGGACTTCCGCAACATCGATACCGTAAACCTGGACGTCGGGTAGATATTTTTTAAAAGCCAGAGCCAGAGAGCTGCCTATCAACCCCGTTCCGTGGACAACGACGGAACGGGGAAAGCCGTCCCCGCTCATTTGTTGTTCTCGATTCGCCGGCATTCATCGATGACCCGTTCAAAGATGCGTCGCAACGCGTCATCGTCCAGAGGACCTTTATTCTCTTGAAGGATGTTCCGAATGATTTGTCGTTCGCGTTCAGGATCGAAGACTTCCATATTGCGGGTACTTTTGATCTTGCCGATGGCGATCACGCATTCGGCGCGTTCGCGAAGGAGGTCTGCAAGCCGCCGGTCGAGGGCATCGATTTTGGACCGCCAGTCTTCAATCGTCATGTCGTTGTGCCTTTCAGCCAACGCGTAAATTCCGAAACTTTCTCGGCGAGGTTTCCATTCTTCGCGTGCTTTTCAATCTCACGCACGAGCGCGCTGCCGACGACCGCGCCATCTGCTTCCTGCCAGATTGCCTGAACATGCTCAGGTAGGGATACTCCAAATCCCACAGCGATGGGGATCGGCGTATGGCATCTCAGCGTTTTCAGGAAATCTCGTAGTTCGGTCGAGAGCTCCTGTCGTTCTCCGGTGACACCTGTTCGTGAGACGGCGTACAGAAAGCCTGTTGAGGTTTGAGCAATCTTCCGAATGCGATCGGGGGAGCTTGTGGGAGCAACAAGGAATACCGTATTCAGGCCCACCTCAGTTGTGGCGGCCAAAAGCGGCCCCGCCTCTTCAACAGTAAGATCGGATGCCAGGATTCCGTCAAAACCCGCTTCCGCAGCATCGAGCACCAGGTTCTCGAGACCGTAGCGAAGCAGCGGGTTGTAGTAGCTCATGATCAGCATCGGAACCTGCGAGGTCTTTCGGATCTCGGCTCCAAGACGCAGAATGTCACGCAGAGTCGTTCGCGATGCCAGGGCACGTTCCGTTGCACGCTGGATGACAGGCCCGTCGGCTATGGGATCCGAAAAGGGCACACCGACTTCGATGATGTCTGCTCCCGCACGTTCGAGGGCAAGGATGAGGTCAGCCGTGACCTTCAGATTTGGATCACCCGCAGTGATGTAGGGGATGAAAGCCTTCCGGTTCGTGGCTCTCAATTCCTGAAATTTGTTGTCGATTCTGGTCATGATTAGCTGAAGAAGTCGAAATTCTTATCTCCCGGTGTCCTTCGCGATAAACCGCATCGCTTCATTCACGTCCTTGTCCCCGCGTCCCGATAGATTTACCACGGCAATCTGATCCTTCGGCAGCTTCAGCTTCTTTGCCTGCGCCACCGCGTGCGCACTTTCCAACGCAGGAATAATACCTTCAAGACGGCTCAATTCGCTGAACGCATTGAGCGCCTCTTCATCGGTGATCGACGTGTATTCGACACGTCCCGTATCGTGCAGCGTCGCGTGTTCAGGACCCACTGACGGATAGTCCAGCCCTGCCGACACAGAGTGCGTTGGCACGATCTGCCCATCTTCGTCCTGAAGAATATAAGAAAATGTTCCGTGGAGGACGCCTGGGGTTCCACCAGAAAACCGTGCGGCGTGATCGCCGAGCTTTGGACCTCGCCCCCCCGCTTCCGCCCCAATCATGCGGACCTGTCTGTCCGGCACGAACTCATAGAACAATCCCATCGCATTGCTCCCGCCGCCTACGCATGCAACGAGAACATCGGGCAGGCGCGCTTCCTTCTCCAGGATCTGCCCGCGGACCTCGCGGCCAATGATGGATTGAAAGTCTCGCACCATGGTGGGATACGGATGCGGGCCAAGGACAGAGCCGAGCATGTAATATGTCGTTCGAACGTTGGTCACCCAGTCGCGCATAGCCTCATTGATCGCGTCCTTCAGGGTTTTGCTTCCTGATGCAACCGGAACGACGCGCGCGCCGAGCAGCTTCATGCGAAAGACGTTCAGCTCCTGCCTTCGGATGTCTTCTTCGCCCATATAGACATCGCACTCAAGGCCGAGCAGCGCACAGACCGTTGCCGTTGCCACGCCGTGTTGGCCTGCACCTGTCTCTGCAATGATGCGTTTCTTTCCCATGCGCTGCGCGAGCAATCCCTGGCCCAGGCAGTTGTTGATCTTGTGAGCGCCCGTGTGATTCAGGTCTTCGCGCTTCAGATAGATCTTTCCGCAATCCCACGCCGCCGCAAGATGCTCAGCGTTATAGAGAGGCGTGGGCCTGCCCGAATAGTTATGAAACAGATATTCGAGCTTCGACTGATATGCCGAATCCGCCGAAGCCGCGGAGTACGCCTCCTCGAGCTCCTGCAACGGATACATCAGTGTTTCAGGAACGAACTGACCACCATAGACTCCGAAATGACCTTTCATGATTCACCCAATAACGCAACATCGGTCTTCCTTACAGCCTCGATGAAGCGCCGCATCTTTTCATAGTCTTTGTGCCTGGGCGAGGACTCCACCCCGCTTGATACATCCACGCCAAACGGATGAAGGCGCGAAATAGCGTCTCCCACATTTTCGGAGGTCAGGCCACCGGCCAGCACGATCCATCCGAACGCATTGGCGCCATAGGCCTGGCTCCAATCGAAAACTTTTCCCGTGCCCCCGAACTGAGCTCCGCTGCCGGAATCGAGAAGAAACATCGTATTGCTGTAGTTCTTCAAGGACTCCACTCTGAAATTCGCGTCCACGCGGAAGGCCTTGATGACCTTCACCTTCTGAATCATTGAACAGTAATCCGGGCTTTCGTTCCCGTGCAGCTGAACAGCATGAAGACCCAGCGACAGTGCGAGATCTTCGAGTCCCTGCGGATTCGGATGGTTAACAAATATGCCGACGACACTGATGAACGCCGGAACGGCTTCGATGATTCTCGATGCGAGGGTGCCATCAATGAACCGGGGACTCCGTTCGTAGAAATTTAAACCGATGGCATCAGCGCCTAGCAGGGCAGCGTTTTTGGCATCATCGGGATCGGTAATGCCGCAGATCTTTACGCGCGTCATAGTAAACCTCGAAGAGTATCGGCGGGGTTTTGCGACACAATCAAGGTTTCGCCAATAAGGAAGGCATCCGCTCCAGACTCCAGCAATGCGTCGATATCCCTCCGGTCGCGGACTCCACTTTCAACCACGAAGATACGGTCGTCAGGAATAAGCTTTGCCAGCCGGTGCGATGTCTGGATGTCGACCTGAAATGTCTTCAGGTTTCTGTTGTTCACGCCAATTATCTCCGCGCCCGCTTCGAGAGCCTCCCGCAGTTCCGTTTCGTCGTGCACCTCAACCAGGGCATCCAGGCCGACCTCTTTTGCCAGGGCAATAAACGATTGAAGCTCATCAGGCCGGAGCATTGCCACAATTAGAAGGATTGCGCTCGCCTTTGCGTTGCGTGTTTCATAGATCTGATAAGGGTCGAACACGAAGTCCTTTCGCAAGACAGGAAGGGGCGAGCGATCTCGAATCTCGGCGATCCAACCCACACTGCCCTGGAAGAAATCTTCCTCAGTTACCACGGAAATGGCGGAAGCCCCCGCTTCAGTGTAGGCATCCACGAGGCCGGGAACCGAGAAGCTCTTGCTGAAGACGCCTTTCGACGGGGACGCCTTCTTGACTTCTGCCAGCACTCGAACAGGACGGGTGTTCTGTAGCGCATCGCGCAGCGATGGCGGAATTGGCGTGCGTGATGCGAAATGCTTCACGACGGCTGCGGGCACGCGCATTTTCGTGCGTTCCAGCCGCTGACGTTTGGCTTCGACGATTTGTGTGAGGATGTGAGTGCTCTCCAACGGCTTCATGCGGACATTTCCCTGAGGAGTTGCAGTCGTCGGAATGCCGCTCCCGTATCAATCGATTTCTCTCCCTGATGGAATCCTTCGACCAGCGAAGCTGCCGATCCGGAAATCATCAGCGCCGCTGCGGCATTCATCAGAACGATGTCCCGTCTGGAGCCGCGCTCGCCCTTGAGAATGCCCTCGATAATCGCCGCATTGGTCCGCGCATCTCCTCCGCGAAGGGAGTCCATCGGGGCGGTCGAAACGCCAAAATCTTCCGGCGTAATGATCTGGGCGCGAATGCTGCCGTTTCGAATCTCGAGAGCTCTGGTTGGAGCACTTATCGAGATTTCATCGAGCCCATCGTCGCTGTGCACAACGAGGGCGCGTTCCGTTTTCAGGCCAAGCAAGGCATTCGCCACGAGATCCATCATTGCGGGACAGAAAACGCCTACTACCTGGTAACGGGGCAAAGCAGGATTAGCAAGGGGCCCGATGACGTTGAAGACCGTTCTTACCTTCAATTGCGTCCGAGCAGGCATAACGTGCTTCATCGACCGGTGAAAACGTTGCGCGAAGAGGAACCCCATTCCCACCTCGGTGACAGCTTTTCGTAGGACGTCGATCGGCATCTGTATATTTACGCCAAGGGCCTCCAGCACGTCTGCGCTCCCGCACAGACTCGATGCGGACCGATTTCCATGTTTCGCCACGGAAACGCCGGCTCCCGCAACAACAAGCGCCGCCGCCGTTGAAATGTTAAACGTGTCGGACCGGTCTCCGCCTGTGCCGCACGTATCCAGAACGGCCGGCGTCTCGCCATCCCAAAAGGGATCCGCTTTTTCGCGCATCACGCGCGCGAACGCTACAAGTTCAGCTGCGGTTTCACCCTTCATCCGAAGGGCTGTCAGAAAACTCGCTACCTGCGCATCGCTGGCCTGACCCGTCATAAGGGATTCCATTGCGGCCCGGGCTTCCGCTTCGTTGAGATCGATACGGTCTACGAGTTTCTGGATTGCATCGGTGATCACTACCGCTCCATGAAGTTTGCAAGAAGTTGCTTGCCGACCACGGTCATGATCGATTCCGGATGGAACTGAATGCCTTCCACGGGATAGTTCCGATGCCGCAGTCCCATCACAATGCCTTCGGACGTCTGGGCGCTGACTTCAAGACACGCGGGAATATCCGTAACGACGAGGGAGTGGTAGCGAGTCGCTGGAAAGCCCTGGGGAAGACCCTTGAAGACGGTTTTGAAATCGTGCAGGATCGGGCTTGTTTTACCATGCATCAGCGTTGGCGCTCGCACGATCTTTCCACCAAAGACCTCACCTATGGCCTGGTGACCCAGGCAAACCCCGAGAATCGGAATGCTCTTGTGAAAGAACTGAACGACCTTTTCAGAAATTCCGGCATCGTGCGGAGTACCGGGGCCAGGAGAGATCACGATGTGCGATGGCTTTAGGGCCTCGATCTCTTCCAAGGAGATGCGGTCATTTCGATAAACCCGCAGCTCATGCCCCATCTCGCCCAAATATTGGACAAGGTTGTACGTGAAGGAATCGTAGTTGTCGATGACCAGGATCATAGTTCGAAACCCCTCTGGGCAAGCTGAATGGCCCGTAGAAGAGCCCGGGACTTGTTCACCGTTTCCATGTACTCCCCTTCCGGGGTCGAGTCCGCCACGATGCCGCCACCTGCCTGGATGTAGCCTTTTTTCCCTTTAACCACGAGTGTTCGAATTGCGATGCAGGAATCCAGGTTGTTGCTGAAGTCGAGATACATAATGGCCCCAGAGTAGACGCCTCGACGCGTGGGCTCCAATTCGTCGATGATCTCCATGGCTCGAACTTTCGGCGCCCCGGACACCGTTCCCGCTGGAAAGCACGCCATCATGGTATCGAGCCGATCCACATTCGGAGGAAGCTGGCCTCTCAGGGCGGAAACCAGATGCATCACGTGCGAATATCGCTCGATGAACATGAGTTCTTCCACGCGGACAGTGCCGTACTTGCAAACTCGGCCCAGGTCGTTTCTGCCAAGGTCAACCAGCATGATGTGCTCCGCGCGTTCCTTCTCGTCGGCCTTGAGTTCCTGTGCAAACCGTTCGTCTTCCGTGTCGTTTGTTCCGCGGGGCCGGGTCCCCGCAATAGGTCTGTACGCTGCCTCGTCTCCCTGGATTTTCACCAGCATTTCCGGTGACGACCCTACGATTGTCGCATCCGGCATCTTCAGGAAGTACATATACGGCGAAGGGTTCACAATCCGGAGAGCACGGTAAATGTCGAAGGGCGCTGTCTTCAGCTCCACTTCGAAGCGCTGGGCGAGTACCACCTGGAAAATATCTCCGGCTGAGATGTATTCCTTCGCTTTGCCGACGGAGTTGAGGTAATCGCTCTTTTCGAAATTCGAGCGAACCTGCAGTTCTTCATTACTGCACACCGGCGCCGGAGGTTCCATCGGCATCCGAAGAAGAGCTTCGATATGCCGGATTTCTTCCTCGGCTTTGGCATACTGCACTTCGAGTGATTCTTTGGACTCATCCACTAGAAGATTCGAAATGATGTGGATCTGATGGCGCAAATGGTCGAATGCGAGAACGGTCTTGTAAAACATCAGGACCGCATCGTCGATGCCGAGATCGTCGCGACCTGTGTCGGGGATGTTTTCAATGACCCGCACCATGTCATAGCCAAAGTACCCGACGGCTCCTCCTGTAAACGGAGGCAGATTGGGCAACGTCACGGACTTGAAACGCTTCAGCGTGCCGCGAACGTTCTGCATGAACTCGTCCGATGGTTGTCCCTTTCGATAGCGGTAAATGAGAAAGGGATCGCATCCCAGGAAGGAATAGCGAGCTACAGTTTCGCCGCCCTCAACGCTCTCGAGAAGAAACGCGTACGGCCTGTCCTTTTCGAGTTTTAAAAATGCAGACACCGGCGTGAGGAAATCTGCAATCACGGACTTGTAGACCGGAATGACATTCCCATGCTCGCTTAGCCTGCGAATTTCTTGAATATCGGGCTGCATGACGGCTAGCTCCTCTTTCCTGTCTTCTGCCGCTTACGAAGTTCTTCGGCAATTTCTTCGAGCGAGACTCCCCGCGCGACGAGAGTGACGAGAAGGTGATAGACAAGATCCGCAGTTTCTTCGACGATTCGTGCAGTCGAATCGTTTTTCGCGGCTATCACAGTCTCAACCGCCTCTTCACCAAGCTTTTTAACGATCTTGTCGATGCCCTCCTCGAAAAGCCTGGTGGTGTAACTGCCTTCGGGGCGCGTCTCTTTCCTGATTGCAATGAGGTCATAAAGTTGAGCGACACTGCCCCCAAATCCTGTCTCAACGCCGAAACACGAATACGATCCTGTGTGGCAAGCCGGCCCGAGGGGCTCGACTTCGACAAGGACCGTATCGGAGTCACAATCCAGAGCCACATGGCGTACTTTTTGGAAATTCCCGGAGGTTTCGCCCTTATGCCACAGAGCTTTTCGACTGCGGCTATAGAAATGCGTCTCACCCCTCTCCAGGGTCAGGCGGAAAGCTTCCTCATTCATATAGGCAACCATGAGCACTTCACGCGTTCGCGCATCCTGGACGACTGCGGGAATCAATCCGTCGGCGCTGTATTTGGCACGAGCCAGTAGCTCTTTCGCTGTATCGCTCATCGAACAAGCACTCCGTGTTCTCTCAAGTAACCCTTGGCCTGGTGAACGCTCAGTTCACGAAAATGAAAAATTGACGCCGCGAGTACGGCACTTGCGCATCCTTCCTTCAGTCCATGCAGAAGATGTTCGAGATTACCTGCTCCGCCGGAAGCAATAACGGGAATCTGAACGGACGTCGCAACCCGACGCGTAAGTTCCAGGTCGTAGCCCTTCTTTGTGCCATCGGCATCCATGCTGGTGAGAAGAATCTCGCCTGCGCCGAGTTGCGCGACGCGTTGTGACCATTCGACGGCGTCCAGGTCCGTGCGATTGCGCCCGCCGTGCGTAAACACCTTGGCGCCATTGCCTTCACGACGTGCATCAATCGCAACGACAATACATTGACTGCCGAAGCGCTCGGCGGCATCGCGAACGAGGTCGGGACTCTCGACGGCTTGCGTATTCAGAGAAATTTTGTCTGCGCCTGCGCGAAGGATCGACTGAATGTCGTCGACATTCCTCAGACCGCCACCGACGGTAAAGGGAATGTTGATCGCGTCGGCCACGCGCTGCACCATATCGGCGACGATGTTGCGGCGATCCGAGGAGGCGGTGATGTCGAGGAAGACAAGCTCATCGGCCCCTTCTTCCGAATATCGCAGGCCGCACTCAATCGGATCTCCTGCATCGCGCAGCCCAACGAAGTTGATGCCTTTCACCACGCGCCCGTCCTTGACATCAAGGCAGGGGATAATGCGTTTAGCCAACATAAGAGCCTGCCTCGATCGCGTCTTCGAGCTTCACGTGTCCTTCGTAGAGGGCTTTGCCGATAATCACGCCGTCTAATCGCGGCTCGCGGATTTCTGAGAGCGCCCGAATATCGTCAATCTTCGAAACACCTCCGGAAGCGATGACCTGAAGGTTCGTGCCATGGATCATTTGCCGGAGGGCTGGGATATTCGGACCTACAAGAACGCCGTCGCGCGATATGTCTGTATAGATGACACGCGTTGCTCCGTCGCTCTCGAGCTGGCGCGCGAGTTCGATAGCGTCGAACTTGGAGTCCTCCGTCCAGCCGGAAACCCTGGCGATGCCATCCCGCGCATCGATCCCAATGGCGATGCGGTCTCCCCATCGTTTCAGTGCTTCTTTAACGAAGGCGGAGTCTGTCACCGCACTGGTTCCCAGTACTGCCCGGCGAACACCCGCGTGGAAAACCTGATCGAGCGTATTCAGGCTGCGCATCCCTCCACCGACCTGGACCTTGAGTGCGGGAATCGCGGCAGTAATCTCGGCAATCGAAGCGTGATTTCTCGGGTTGCCCTCGAACGCGCCGTCGAGGTCGACGACATGTAGCCATTCGGCGCCGGCATGTGCCCAGCGGTGTGCCATCTCGAGTGGGCGGCCATAGACAGTGACCTCCTCCTTACGTCCTTGCCGAAGGCGTACGGCCTGGCCATTCAAGATGTCTACAGCCGGATAGATGTTCATAGCCGTCCAAAGTTGTCGAGCAAACGCTCGCCGACTTTCTGGCTCTTTTCCGGGTGAAACTGTGTCGCCCATAGATTGTCTTTGTGCACGATGGCAGCGAAATCAATGCCATGGTCGGTCGTCGCGAGCGTGAGATCCGGCGTAGCGGGCTCGGCGTAATACGAGTGCACAAAATAAACGAAGCTTCCGGGTGCGATTCCTGCGAGAAGCGGATCTTGTTTCGTGAGCTTCAAACTGTTCCATCCCATGTGCGGAACGATCACGGGCTCCGGGATGCGCCGCACGCGGCCAGGGATGAGGTCGAGTCCACGGTGAAGGCCGAACTCTTCGCTCTCGGAGAAGATGAGATGCATGCCCAGACAAATCCCGAGCGTGGGAACGCCGGCGCGCACACGGTTCACGAAAGGCTCGATGAGTTTGGAGGCCCTGAGGTTCTCCATCGCATCGCGGAAAGCGCCGACGCCGGGAAGGATAAGCTTTTCGGCCTTCTGCACGACCTCGGGATCGGACGTGACCTGGACGTCGTGACCGAGCCGGAGCAGCGTGTTCTGGATGCTGCGGAGGTTGTTTAGTTTGTAGTCGACTACGGTAATCATCGCCGCTACAGCACTCCCTTCGTCGAAGGCACCTCGTTCGAATCCGCATCCACGCGTGTCGCCATGCGCAACGCCTGTGCCGTTGCTTTGAATATTGTCTCGGCGATGTGATGCTGATTTCTCCCGTATAGATTCTCCACATGCAGGTTGAACTTTCCCTCCTGCACGAACGCCTTCAAAAACTCCTCAATCAGCTCCGATTGCAGGTCTCCAATGCGCGGCACCTTGAACTCTGCCTTGTAAACCAGATACGGCCGGCCCGACAGATCCACAACGACTCGTGTCAGTGCTTCGTCCAAGGGCACGTACGCATGGCCAAACCGCGTAATCCCCCGCCGATCTCCCAGCGCCTCATACAACGCCTGACCCAGGACCCAACCCACATCTTCCACCGTATGATGCCCGTCGATCTCCAGATCGCCCTTTGCCGCGATGGTCAGGTCCATCTGCCCATGCCGCGCCAACTGCGCGAGCATATGGTCGAAGAACGGAATACCGGTATGGACGTCATACTGCCCCGAACCGTCCAGGTTCAGTTTGATCTGAATATCGGTTTCCTTCGTCTTCCGTGATTTCGAAACGGCTCTCGGTTTACTCATGAAATCTCCAAAGCTTTATCGAGCGCGCTCAGAAAACGATCGTTTTCCTGCGGATTGCCGACACTGACACGCAGAACGCGATCCAGCATCGGATACGAACTGACATCGCGCACCAGCACGCCCTGAGCGTAAAGCGCATCAAAGAGTTCGCGCGCTACCTTCGCGGTGCGAATCAGAAAGAAGTTCGCGCACGAATCGAAAGCTTCCACACCGGGACGCTTTCGCACTTCCGCGACCACTCGCTGTCGCTCGCTGATCAGGGTCTGGATTGCATCCCTCATCACGTTGCGCCGTTCCAACACGAGTTCCGCTGCGGCGAGCGTAAAGACGTTCACGTTGTATGGCAGTTTCGCTTTATGGATTTCTCTTGCGATCTCCGGATGCGCCATCAGGTAGCCGAAGCGCAGTCCCGCCATCGACATGGCTTTGGAGAAAGTTCGCAGAACGATCAGGTTCGGGTTCGCGGGCAGCAGTGTCAACGCTGTTTGGCCGCTGAACTCGTGATATGCCTCATCTAGAAACACGAGACCGCACGTCGTTTTCAAAATGCGTTCAAGAGCATCAGCCGGCAGAAGAGTGCCTGTCGGATTGTTCGGCGAACAAATCACGGTAACGTCGGCGTCTTTCGCTTCCGCTTCGAGCATCTCCACATTAAAAGTGAAATCGGAAGCGTTCACAGGAACGGGAACGGTATTGGCCTGGAACACCGATGATAAGAGCTTGTAGAGCGTAAACGTCGGCTGAGGGATTACCGCTTTGCGGCCGGTTCCCAGGACAACCGACAGTCCCGCCATGATCAGTTCGTTGGAGCCATTACCGATCAGGATGCCGTCCTCAGTCCATCCTGTGAATTTTGACAGCGCTGATGTCGTTGAATGCGGAACGAATTCCGGATAACGACCCAGGGCCGGGCGAGCACACGACGAGCGACTTCTTCCTTGAGATCCTGTGGAAGCTCATAAGGATTCTCGTTCTGATCCAGTTTGACGTCGGCCTTGACGTGTTTCAGCGTGTAGGCTGAAAGACGTCGAACCTCAGGCTTGATGACGTCTGATGGCGATCGACCTTGCATGTCCTGTTAGTCCCTCTGCATCTGCAAAATCTTCAATCATCTGTCCAAAACGTTCTACTGCCCTGCCGGAGTACCGGATGATGCTTGTGCGTTTCATAAAATCCGGGACGCCCAGGGGCGAGGAGAACCGCGCCGTGCGTCCTGTCGGTAACACATGGCTTGGGCCAGCAAAATAGTCTCCGACAACAGTTGGCGAGTAGCGCCCGATAAACAACGCGCCCGCGTTGCGAATACCATTAGCAACGTGATCCGGTTCGGCCATCAGCAGTTCAACGTGCTCCGCCGCAATCGTGTTTACAACCGAGACGGCGGCATCCGCATCCGTCACCAGAAAGACGATTCCGCGCTTGTCCACCGCTGTTCGAGCGATGGCGTTTCGCTCGAGAGATGCAAGCTGAACCTGGACCTCATCGAAGACGGCTGCGGCAAGTCCTTCAGACCAGCACACCAGCCAGGCGCCCGCCATTTCATCGTGCTCGGCTTGCGCCAGAAGATCGGCCGCAATCCATGCAGGATCGCAACTGTCGTCGGCGATGATGGCAACCTCGCTGGGCCCGGCTGTCATATCGATATCGACGGTTCCGTAGGCCATGCGCTTTGCGGCCTGGACATAAGCGTTGCCCGGACCGACAATCTTATCGACGGGCACAATGCTTTCCGTGCCATACGCAAGCGCCGCAACCGCATGCGCTCCACCAATGCGATAGATCTCCGGAATTCCCAGAAGATCGAGCGCTGCGGCAATCAGCGGGTTCTCCTCGAGCGCCTTGGGGGGTGTGACGACGACGATCCGTTCAACACCCGCCACTTGAGCGGGGATGGCATTCATAAGCACCGATGACGGATAGGAAGCCTTGCCCCCAGGGATATAGAGACCCACGCTCTCGACAGGAGTATTTCGTACTCCCAGACGAATGCCATCGCCTGCATAGAACTCCCAGGATTCTTCCTTCTGCTGCAGGTGAAACTCACGAACATTCTTGATCGCCTCGCGCAGAACGTTGAGCATTCCCGAAGCGGCGGCGGAAGTGTGCAACCCTATCTCCTCGGCGGTGAGACGTATCGAATCCGGGGTCAGTTTGAAGTTGTCGAATCGCTGGCTGTAATCGCAGAGTGCGGCGTCGCCACGTTTGCGCACGTCCGCAACAATTTCAGCGACCGCAGAGTCCACACTGGCTTGCTGTGACTCTTCAGCAGCGATGAGTTTTTCGATCTCCGAAGAGTCGATGCCGTTTCTCAGGTCGATGATGCGCATGACGTTAATTGATTCAGAGTTTCCATAAACTTGAGGACCTCTGCCCGCTTCGTCTGATACGAGGCCCGGTTCACCACAAGCCGCGCAGAACTTTCGAGGATCACTTCGACAATTTCGAGCCCGTTCTCTTTCAGTGTTCTGCCAGATTCCACAAGATCGACAATGCGATCCGCCAGCCCCAAGAGCGGCGCCAGCTCAATAGAGCCCGATAGGTAAATCAACTCCACCGGAATTCCTCGCGCGTTGAAATATTCCATCGTGATGTGCGGGTACTTCGTCGCGACTTGCACTGTTGGATTTTCCGAAGCGCTGAGTTCGACTCCCGCAGGCGCGGCGACAGCCAGTTTGCATAGGCCGAAATTGAGCGCCAGTGGCTGGACGAGATCGGCCCGCGACTCAAGAACAACGTCGAGGCCGGCAATTCCGGCATCGGCCGCGCCATACTCCACGTATGTCGGAACGTCTGCGGGTTTAACAAGGACCACGCGATGTTTGCCGTCCTGCGCGTCGAAGATCAGCTTTCTCGATGTTGACACGTCTTCGGAAAAACGGATACCGGCGGAGGCAAGCAGATCCAGAGATTTGTCCAACAACCGGCCCTTGGCAAGTGCGATTACAAGCACAGCTTCACCGCCTTTCCTTCTTGCCGGAGGTGCAGCGCCCGATCGAAGGCTTCGCCGTTAACGTCGGCCACATCTGCTTCCGAGAGTTTCAGTTTCGGAGTTGCGATTTGCTCGAGCCTGTCAACGCTGAACGAAAAGCCGACCGCGGGCAGGTCTTCACCGAATGTGGCAGGAAGTCCGTCATACCGCCCACCGTTTGCAACTTCGAAACCCAACTGGGGTACATAAGCGCGGAAGAGAATTCCCGTGTAATAGTCGAAGCCCTGAATCTCGCCGAGGTCGATGGTGAGATGCCAAGCCAGTTTCAGCCGTTCAAAGACAGCGTAGATTTCTTCGAGATGATCCAGCGCCTGAATGGAGCGGTCATTCCGAATCATTCCACGCGCCTCGGTGATGACGTCGCGGCCGCCGGTCAGGTGCGGAATGGCGCGCAGGATGTCCTTGCGACGCTGCTCCAGAGAGAGACGTCCAAGGAATGCTTCGAGACCGGATTGATCTTTGAGGCTCAGAACCTCCTTCAACTCTCTCAGCTGGCCTTCGGGCAGGCTGATCCGATCCATGATGCCGCCGAAGAAATCGACACTCCCAAGATTGATCTGGAAATCCGCGATTCCGAGCCGCTCAAATGCTTCAACGGCGATCAGGAGGATCTCGATATCCGCCGACTTTCCCCTGCTTCCAAAATGCTCGATGCCGATCTGCGCGAACTCGCGCTGCCGGCCACCCTTCGGTTTTTCGAAGCGAAGCACTTCTCCAGAATAATAGAGACGAACGGGTCGTGGAGCCTTGTTCAATCGGGTGACGACGGTCTTGGCGACGAGGGACGTGAACTCGGGCCGGAGGGCGAGAATATTGCCGTCGCGGTCGATGAAACGGTAGATCTGCTCCTCCAGACCGGTTCCCATTCCCTTGATGAAGACATCGTAGTAATCGAAGATCGGGGGGACGATTTCCTCATACGACCAGCCCTCGAAGACAGAACAGATCGTCCGCTCCAGCGCGCGCCGCCGTCTGGCTGCGTGGCCAATAAGGATCTGTGTCCCCGGAGGAATCTGGGTAAACGCCTTCATCCCAGCATGCCCTTCTTATACAGAAGTTCCGCATTGAGGATCGCAGCGCCCGCGGCGCCGCGAATCGTATTGTGACTGCAAAGGCGGAACTTGTAGTCGAGTACGGCACACGGTTGAACCGGTCCGACGACAACGGCCATGCCGTTGCCGCGGTCCCGATCGATCCGAGGCTGCGGTCGTTGAATGTCGCGTTCAACCAGGATCGCCGGCCGTGGGGCGCTGGGTAGTTCCAGTTCATCGATCGGCGAGCGGAAGTCGCGGATCGCGGCTTCGACCTCGTCGCGAGAAGCTTTCTGGCTCAACTTCACCGATACCGCTTCAAGGTGCCCGTCTCGAACATGGACGCGATGTGTCTGCGCGCTCATGCGAATCGGAGCATCGATGAACGCGTTATTCTTCCACTGGCCGAGCAACTTCAAAGGCTCCGTTTCCACCTTGTGATCTTCTCCGCCGGAGTCAATCGCCGGCAGAACGTTATCCAGAATGTCGAGGGAGGCCACGCCGGGGTAACCCGCACCCGAAATTGCCTGCATGGTCACGACGCTGACGGCATCCAGGCCAAACTTCCTGTGCAGTGCAGCTAAAGGGAATACGAGGCCGATTGATGTGCAATTAGGATTAGTAACGATGAATCCTTTTCCAGGAATGCGCTGCCGCTGAATACTTAAAGCATCCAGATGATCCGGGTTGATTTCCGGAATCAATAGCGGAACGTCCGGTTTCATGCGATGGCTGCTCGCGTTGCTGATGACGGGCATTCCCGACTTGGCGAGCTCGACCTCCACGCTTTCTGCCACGCTGCTCGGCAGACTCGAGATCGCGATATCGCAATCAACGTCTGGTGTGCAACTTTGGACAGTCAGACTGGCGACGGACTCCGGCATGGACGTTTCCAGCATCCATCGCGTCGCCTGGGCGTACTTTTTTCCGGCGGAATTGTCGGAGGCGGCAACGGCCGTGACTTCAAACCAGGGATGATTGGCGAGCAACTGGATGAGTCGCTGTCCGACTGTTCCCGTTGCCGCAAAGATGCCGACTCGTAGCTTCTTCTTCATGGATCGATAACCCTTCCCAAAGTATCAATTTCGATGAGCAACGGAATCGCGTCTACACCGTGATTTTTGTAAGTCCCGGCAATGGTTTCACCGACGTTTTTTGCAAGCTCGGGTTCGACGAAGGCGAAAACCGTTGGGCCTGCGCCGCTCAGCGCGACGCCTAGAAGCCCGTCAAGTTGCAGGTTCAGGATTTCTTCGAGCCCAGGAATTAGCTTCGCGCGATAAGGCTGGTGGATACGATCGCGCATCGCTTCACGGAGCAGCTTCTTGTTGCATGTCGTGAGCGCTGCGATCGTCAGTGCGGATCGTTGCGTGTTGTAAATGATGTCATGGAATGAATAGGTCTTCGGCAGAACGGCGCGTGCCACGCCGGTCGACAATTCAAATGACGGAATCACCACGACCGTCGAAAGCCGGCACGGGATCTGCAGCCGCGCCACCTGCACGGTGCCATCGTCTCCCGCTACACCCGCGATCAGGCCGCCATACAGGCACGCCCCAAGATTATCCGGGTGGTCTTCGAAATCGAATGCGCACCGGAAGAAGTCCTGTTCGTCCAGGTGATCGTCGGTAAGCAATTCGTAGCATGTGATGCCCGCAATGATCGCTGCCGCACTGCTGCCCATGCCGCGCGCGAGCGGAATCTCGTTATCGATCCACAGGTGAAACATCGGGAGTTTTCGGCCCCGACGTCGGGCAGTATTTTGCGCAACCTTATAAATGAGGTTGTCTTCATTGGTAGGAATTCGATCCACGTTGCGCCCGATGACATGGATCTCGAGTTCGTCGGCGGCTTCAAGCGCAATTCGAAGGTAGCGTGCAAGTCCGAGGCCGAGAGCGTCAAAGCCTGAGCCCAGGTTGGCCGTGCTGGCCGGAATGCGAAATCTCTTTTTACTCTGAAGCATAAACCTCTCGTGGCGCCGGCTGCTTCGTCCAGATTTCAAACTGGCGCGCTGCCTGTGCGAAAAACATTCGGGTGCCCGGCACGGTCGTCTTTCCCTGGGATGCTGCGACGCGCAGCAACATCGTAGTGGCCGGGTTATAGACCATGTCGAAGACAACGTCTGCTGCGATGGGCCCCGTGACAGGGGAATCCTCCACTTTCGGGAACATTCCAACCGGTGTCGCATTGATCAGAAGGTCGCAGCGCGCGCTTCCGGCGGCGGAAACTTCCGTCCTGGGAAGAACGCGAACTTCGGCGGCATCCTTTACGGCTGCGACGGCTGCTTTCGCGCCGCCGCCTCTACCCATGATCACGACCTTCCTGCCCTGCGCGCGGAATCCGACTGATTGAAGCGCCATCTCGACGCCGTGCACATCCGTGTTATCGCCGATCCATGTTCCATTTTCGTCCGATACCGTATTTACGGCGCCCACTGCGGTCGCTGCTGGTGTGAGGCGCGACATGAACGGCAGCATCGAGATCTTGTGAGGAATCGTGACGGAGAACCCGGCCAAACCGACGGCTCTCGCGTTTTCCATGAAGTCATTGACGTCGGGCGCAGGCAGCTTTACATAAGCAAAGTCGAGATTCGAAAGTTCGAACGCGCGATTATGCAGGACAGGCGAGAGCGAGTGACTAACCGGCATGCCGAGGATCCCCAGAAGTCGTGTCGAACGCCGAATTCGACGGAACTTGTAGGTGTCGAGCATTTCGGGCACCGTCAGTTGCCCCGGCGCAGCCTGGCGGGTGGATGCGGCATAGCTTAGAAAACTACCGCGCGACGGCCCTGCGATGCGCGTGATCTGCCCGATTTCTCCCATGCCCGAAATGATCAGGGGTTTGGGGTTCGTTTGCGCGAGCAGATCAAACAAGCGGCGGTTATCTGCCCATCGATTCACCTGCGTGGCTACTTTCGCGATTGCCGCGTTCGCAGCAAACGCCTGATTGACAATGTCGACAAGGTTGCCGGGCGTCTCTTCGAAATTGTGATAGGACGCAATGACATCAGCCGGAGGCATCGGACGTGCAAACCGATAATCGATGTCCACGTATTTGGCGCCGTTGCGCGCGGCGGCCTGGAGAATATCGACTTCGTCTTCGATGGTTCCTTCAAACAGACCACCGCGTTCCTTGCCTCGACATGTTGCGATGACGGGCACAGGCAGGCGATCCCATCGGGCTTCTTTCGACTGTTTGGGGTTCTTGAGATAGTCGAGCCGAACTTCGAGGCAGTCTACGCCGCTGACGTCGGACGCGAAAACGTCATCCAGAGAACCCGGAGTGAGAGAGACGCACAGTTTTTCGGAACCCATTTCAAGAATGGTGGTCCGGGAGGCGCTCGCTCGTGTCGTGGGGCACGGCGAGCACTCGCTTACCCCAGATGATTCCGTGAATGGTAATCGTGGCAGGATGAAGACTCACCGCGAAGCTCAGGCGCACGTTCGGCGTCCGTTCGATGGCCTGATTCGGGTTGGAGGCAACACTGCGCATGGAAGTGAGACGTTCCGTAAAGCGTAAAAGGATATCACAGGCGGGGTGATTTTCGGTGACGTTGCACCGGTTGGGCCACAATTAGGGGACGGACTACTCAACCCCCAAACTCCTGCACGAACTTGCCTGTTCGCGTGGGTTTCGCGGGAGTTTGGGGGTTGAGTAGTCCGTCCCCTAATTGTCCTACTTCGCGGCGTGGAGCGCTTTCAGGAATTCTTGCTGCGCCTTTGCGTTGATTGCTCGCAAATTTCTGGGCTCGATTTCCCACACCTTTGCGATCTTAGTCATCGGAAGGATTGCCTTCGCCATTGACGAGTGCCCGCCAGCCGAACCTATACCTCCAAATGCATCCTTAACGATGCGGCCCGCGCTGCGGACATACCCCACGTTGCGCACCGAAATGATGTAGTTGTCATCGAACACGCCGCTGACGCAGGCCCACTCGATTCCTTCGAACTGCAGGCTGAAGTCGGCAATTTGAGGAATGAGATCGTCGCGTTCCACCTTGCCCAGGTGAACGAAGGCCACCTTATCGATGACGCGCCGATTCTTCAGCGCGACGCTAAGCGCATCGAGTGCTGCGGGGGGGAGTTCCGGACGTTCGATGCGACGCATCAGGTTCTGATTAGCCAGCGGATATAGATAAGAAAATGCTTCGATGTCCCATTCGTTGGCATCGCGCGTGAGCAGGAACGTGTCGCTCTTTATGCCGTAGAGCATTGCCGTTGCGAGCCTCGTGCCCACTGGCACGTCCGCACATCGAAGGTATTCAAAAAGGATACTCGACGTTGCGCCGTAGCCTGGCCGAATGTCCTTAATTTTGCTCTTGTAATTGAATTGCTCAGGGTGGTGATCGATTACCAGATCGATGGCTTCCGGCGGATGCGCCAGATGCGGTGGCTGCAGGTCCACCACGGCAATACGGTCAAACTTCTTCAGCGTCCGTTCGGTGACATACTCCATTTCAATTTCCAGGAGTTTCACCATCGCGATGTTTTCGGGTCGCGTGACGCGTCCGAAGGTGACCAGCGGCGCTGTTTGCTTGTTCCGCCCAAGCACCTGTCTGAGGGCTAGGCCGCTTCCGATGGCATCGGGATCTGGATCGTCTTGAAGCAGAATCGCCACTCTCTCCGCGCTGGCGAAGTGCGCCTGCACCTCCGCGAACAACCGCTGAGTTCTGGCCAGCCGCACGTGCCATCGAAGGTTGGATTCCAGCAGTTCCGGCAGGGAAACGCAGTGAGCAAAGGACCTAAGCCGTTCTGGGATTTCGTCAGCGTGTGAGGTGAGGAGCAGCGTGGGGATCTTGCGTTGCTGTCGCCGGATAACTTCAAGGATCTTTGCCAGCTTCTCCGGGTCCTCGGACTGCGCGAGAAACAGGTCCAAATTGTCTTTTGACAGCCTGTCCGCCAGCCCGTTGGAACCGCGCCCCATAAAGCGGGCACTGTCGCCGCCTCCGGCGACAAAATAATCCTTGAGCAACCCGGCAACGAAGTCTTCCTCGACGTAAAAGAGCGACTTCATAGCCAAAACGTTGATTGTAGGAAGAGGGTCAGAGCAGTGTCAATGAGAGTTCCTTAAGGCAGGTGCACCATGATTCTGGGGCGCCGAACCAAAACAGTGTCACTATCGAATTCTTTTGCCTGCCAGGACAGTCCCAGCAGGAAAGAATTTCTGTCGGCCCGTGATCTTATTCGTGTAATTGTCCACAAACTCGAACGATCCTTCACGCAAGTCGAGCAGCGTAATATCCGCTGGCGCTCCAACTTTCAGTGTGCCGTGATTCTTGAACGCGGGAAACACACGCGCGGCGTTGCTAGTGGCGCAGGCAATGGCCTGACTTACAGACATGCCGTAGCCGAAATACTTCGACATGCAGTTGGGAAAGTCTACGACTCCGGTGGTGGGGCTGTTCGTACCCCAGTCGGTGGAAATCGTGTCGGGCCAGAAACGCTGCTTGAGAATCCCCTCGACCATGTCCCACCGCAGATGTCCGGTGACGCCGTTGCCGACGTCGAACCAGACTCCGCGTCGTCGTGCGGCCAGCACCTCGGGCAGGATGTGGCCACTATCGTCGATGATGCTGTTGGGTGGCGGCGCGAACATGTGGGTCACGATGTCGCCGCGCTTAAGCAGGCCAAAGAGTTTGGGGATCGACGAATAGGTCTGACCCATGTGGATCATTACGGGAAGATTGAACGCTTTCGCTACTTCCTGCGCGCGTCGCAGCACTTCGTAGTCGTTTTTGCCGGCCACGTTCTGCGACAGACGAGCTTTAATGCCCACGATGAACTCTCGGTTCCCTGCGATCGCTTCCTTCGCGGCGCTGACATCGGCGCGGCTGAGATCCATCGTGTCGCCGTCGGAAAGGATTCCCGCCCGTCCGATGTTAAGAAGTATTCGACCAGGCTGTGGCGAGGACTTCGCAACGGTGACGACATCCTGGATGTGATCGGCCCCCTGGGAACCCGCATCGATCCATCCCGTCACTCCATCCTTCAGAATCTGTGGCGGTCCCTCTGGAGAGCGGCCGGCGTGAGTGTGAATGTCGATCAGGCCAGGAACGACGAGCCTGCCGCGCGCGTCAATGCTTTCCAGAGATGCGTCGGTGATGTCCGCTCGAACCGCCGCAACACGGCCTCCCGAAACTGCGACGTCCCGGATCGCATCGTGCCCTGATGCGGGATCGATCACGCGTCCACCCTTGAGGATCAAGTCGTACTTGCCGGCCGACGCGCCAAAGACATTCCAACTCCGCTCGAACAGCGCTACTGCCGCCGCCGTATAAACGAAGCGTCTTCGATCGATCATCGTGGTTGTGGCTGGCCGCGCTTCGCGCCAAGCTTCTCCAGCAGGGCGGCGATCTCCTTTTGTTGGGGCGTCGGCGCGGCAGTGCCGCCGCGACCACCTGCACCTCCAGACACGGCATCGAGCGGGGTCTGTCCACGGTTATCCGGCGCATTCAAATCGGCGCCCTTACTGGCGAGGAACTGAATAACATCGCCCCAACCCCAGGTGATAGCGCCCCGCAGCGCCGACTGCCCGCTATCCGCGCCGGCATTCACGTTGGCTCCAGCCTTTAAGAGCAAGTCCAGCGATGCGATGGACCGGCGCTGGACGTCCGACGTAGCGAACCATCCGCGCGTGTCCCCATTTCTCGATCCCTGTCCTCCTGCGGCCACGACAGGCAGCACGCCGCGCGAATTCGGGATGTCATGACGCGCGCCATGTTCGAGCAACAGTTTGATCCCAGGGGCATCCAGTCCCTTGGCAGCGCGCAGCAGCGGCGTTGTGCCGATGGTCAGCATGCCGTCAGCTCCGCGGTCCGCCCCAACGGAGCGATAGGGCGGCAGAAGTTTCAGTTGGGTGTTGGGATTCGCGCCGGCGTTGAGAAGCAATTC
>Ga0105248_10000723_pt1 | contig 37295 bp, 30 predicted proteins | sample KBSS34metaG_FD_81524 | JGI IMG/M metagenome (GOLD analysis project Ga0105248, IMG submission 81524) | Switchgrass rhizosphere microbial communities from Kellogg Biological Station, Michigan, USA - KBS S3-4 metaG | ecosystem: Host-associated > Plants > Roots > Rhizosphere > Soil | place...
GGCCGCCGCGCGCGTTTCCGCGCACGGCGGCTAAGAACTCAGAACAACGGTTTCAACACGCGGTAGACGTGACTCACCGCGACGGTGTTGGTTCCGTGGCAAGAAAAACAGTTCGCGCCCGAACCGGGATGCGCCAGATCCTCCTGCACGAATGTCTCGAGCGTGGCGTTCGACAGCCGGTTGGTGCCGACCTGATTGGCATTGTTCGGCGGCGCCCCGCCGATCGTCCAGGTCGAACCGAGCTGGAAATACTTCGCCCGGATGTCACCGGCGGCCAGTTGGCCGATCACCGCCGCGTTCGCCGAGATCACCTGGGTGTTGAGCGAGGCGTTGGTACCGCTGGTGCCCCAGGGCAAGGTACGCAGCACCGCAGTCGGAGCGACTGCGCCACCCGCAGCGCCGTCGATCGCGCCGGTCGGCTCGTCCCAGCTCGGATTGCCGGTGACCAGCCCGTTGAACGGACCGCTCGATCCGCTCGGCGTGAACAGCCAGGTTCCGACGGTGTTCTGCGTCACCGTCTTGAGCCCGCTGGTCGAGTTATATTGGTAGGAAGCATTGGGAGCGTTGCCGAGATGCTCGAAGCTACCCCACACCATCTCGCCATGACCGTTGGTACTGCCGACGACATGCAGCCCGACCATCACGACGTTGAGATTGGTCTGGCCGTTGGGAACCCAATGCGCCGGGTTCGACTTGTCGAACGTCGGCACGGTCGCCTTGAGCTGGACATAGTCCGCGGGGTTGGCGACCACGGCGGCATCGACCCAGCTGCTCTTGGTCTCGATCGCGAGCGCGCTGGGATCGGTGATCGTGTGGCCGTGCATCGACGCGAAACTCGTGACCGTCGCTGCGTTCGCGGCAGTGAGCGGGAAAGTGATCGGCGTGTTGAACGGAATCACCGCCGAACCCTGCATGGTGCGGTGATAGGCGAACATGTCGTTGACGATGGTGATATAGTAGATCAGCGATCCGTTCTGCGCGAGCAGCACGCCGCCATCGGCCTGGCCGGGCTCGACGTCGATCACGTTACCGCCCCCATCGATGAAGATCGGGATCTTGTTGAGAATGAACTTGCGCGCCTGGATCGCGTCCTTGACGGCCTGCACCGGCACCATCGGCAGCACGCGATTGCTGTCGGGCATGCGCACCATCGTGCGTTTGAGCACCGGCAATTGGAGCTTGCGCACTTGCAGCGCCTTGCCGCGGACGTCGAGGAACTGAAGCTGGCCGCCCACGACTCTGACGCTCGACAGCCGCACCTGCGCGCCGCCCGGCCCGCGCACCACCGGGGGCACCGGCGCGCGCGGATTGACGCGTTGGACTTCGACGATCTGGCCGGTACGCGCGCGCACGATCGGCAGCAGATGCGGCCCGAGCTCGGTCGCGCGCAGCATCATGCGGAACGGCAGGCCGGGATTGTTGGCGATGAAGGTGCGCCGGCCGCTGCTGTCCGCCGGCGTGACGGTGTAGAAGCTCGGTGAAAACAGGATCCGCCCGCCGCCGCCGCCGTAACGCGGCGGCGCAGGCGAAGTGAGCCACAGGAACATCTGCTCGGTCCACACGAAGAAACCGCAATTGGGCGCGAGCACCAATGTGCTGTCGGCGGGTTTGACTACGCCGTTGAGCGTCACCGAACCGGACTCGAACATCCCGGAGAAGGTCGCGGCGGAGATCGGGCAACTCGGTTGCGGATCGGTTGGAACGGCCTGACCAATGGCTCGCTGCGAAAATCCCATGGCGGAGATCGCCACGGCTGCGCCCAGAGCGAGCGAAGCCGTGGCGCGAATGCGCGTCACGCTCATGATCTGTTCCCCTGTTTACATCGCGCACACGGAGTCGCGACGACGGCTATTTTGCGCGTTACTGCCGTAACGAGTCAACTCTATTTCATAGAATCCAAAATTTGAGATAGGCGCTACTTGGAATTTACTATCTGTTTGCTCGACATCAATCGACCGCTTGTCTTGCCCGCATCGGCGCGAACCGGCGATGACGCCGCCTGGCGCCGCGTTCGAGGCCTGTTGCCTCCGCGCCAAATCTGCCAGACTTGGCAGCTGACGGTGCGCGGCACGGCTCGCGCAGCCAAGCGTATCGAGGAAAGACCATGTCAAGCTATGCCGATCGTCTCCAGGCGCTGCGCGACCAGCTCAAGCGCGACCGACTGGACGGCTTCGTCGTCCCGCTGACCGACGAGCATATGAGCGAATATGTCGGAGCCTATGCCCAACGGCTCGCCTGGCTCACTGGATTCCAGGGATCGGCGGGATCGGCGGTGGTGTTGCCGGCAAGTGCGGCGATCTTCACCGATGGGCGCTACACGCTGCAGGTGCGCCAGCAAGTCGACGGGAGCGACTGGGACTATATCTCCGTGCCGCAGACGAGCATTGCCGAGTGGCTGGCCGCGAACGCACCCGAAGGTGGGCGGATCGGCTATGATCCATGGCTGCACACCAGCAGCTGGGTGACGCAGGCGCGCAGGAGCCTCGCCGACCGCGGGGCCGAGCTGGTGGCGGTCGACGCCAATCCGATCGACGCGATCTGGCCGGACAAGCCGCAGCCGTCCGACGCGCAGCTGGCGGTGCAGGGCGACGATGCTGCAGGCAAATCGGCGGCTGCCAAGCGCGCTGACGTCGCCGACTGGCTGCACGAGCGCAAGGCCGACGCAACGGTGCTCTCGGCGCTCGATTCGATTGCCTGGGCATTCAACGTGCGCGGCACCGATGTGAGCCACACGCCGGTCGCGCTCGCCTATGCCATCGTCCATGCCGACGCGACCGCCGACCTTTATGTTGCGCCGGAGAAGCTCACCGACGCCGTCCGCCAGCATCTCGGCAACGCCGTGCGCATCCATGAACGTGCGGCGTTCGCGCCTGCGCTCAAGGCGCTTGCCGGCAAGCGCGTCGCGGTCGACCCCGAGCGCGCGGTGGCAGCGATCTTCGAGGCACTCGAGACCGGCGGCGCCAAGGTGCTCAGCCTGCGCGATCCGGTCGTGCTCGCCAAGGCGCTCAAGAACCCGGCCGAAATCGCCGGTCACAAGGCCGCGCAGCTGCGCGACGGCGCCGCATTGGTGCGCTTCCTGCGCTGGATCGAAGCCGAGGCACCCAAGGGCCAACTTACCGAGATCGCGGCGTCGGACCGGCTTCAAGCGTTTCGCGAAGAGACCGGCCTGCTCAAGGACCTGAGCTTCGACACCATCTCGGCGACCGGCGCGCACGGCGCGAGCCCGCATTATAAGGCGACGCCCGAGAGCGACGCGCGGATCGAAGTCGGCCAGCTCTATCTGGTCGATTCGGGTGGGCAATATGCCGACGGCACCACCGACGTGACGCGCGTGATTCCGGTCGGTCCGCCGACCGCGGAGATGCGCGACCGTTTTACTCGCGTGCTCAAGGGCCACATCGCGATCGCCACGGCAATATTCCCCGAAGGCACGACCGGCGGCCAGATCGACGGTTTCGCGCGGCGACCCTTATGGGAAGTCGGCTGCGACTATGCGCATGGCACCGGCCACGGCGTCGGCGCCTATCTTTCGGTGCACGAGGGGCCGCAGCGGATCGCCGCGCCCAGTTATCCGGGCGGCGGCCCGGCCGAACCGCTGCGCGCCGGCATGTTCCTGTCGAACGAGCCCGGCTATTACAAGGCCGGCGAATATGGCATCCGCATCGAGAATCTGGTGCTGGTCGAGCCGCGCGACGTGCCTGGCGGCGACTTGAAGATGCTGGGGTTCGAGACGCTCACTTTCGCGCCGATCGAGCGCGATCTGATCGAGCCGATGCTGCTGACCGAAGCGGAGCGTGCGTGGCTAAACGCCTATCATGCGCAGGTGGTCGCGAAAATCGGCCCGGTGCTCGACACCGAGGATCGCGCCTGGCTCGGCGCAAAATGCGCACCGATTTGACTGCTATTCGGAGGGAAGCATGCCGTCGCTGCTCAAGACACCCGTGCATCTGGGACTCGGCGCGAAGGTCGTGGTCCAGCCCGACTTCAGCGGCATGGAATGGTATATGGACTATGCCGAGCGCGTGGCGGGCGACGGCGCCGAGGGCCGGCTGGTCGCGATGAGCGACTGGTCGGGCGACTGGACCAGTTGGGAAATGCATCCGGCAGGCGACGAGCTGGTTGTGTGCGTGGAAGGAACGATGACCGTGCATCAGGAGCAGCCTGACGGTTCGGTAGTGTCGGTGACGCTCGGCCCTGGCGACTATGCGATCAACCGGCCCGGCGTGTGGCACACCGCCGACGTGCCCGAGCGTGCGACGGCGCTGTTCGTCACTTCGGGTCTGGGGACGGAGCATCGTCCGCGCTAGGCGATGCATTGTCTGCCGCGACTTCGCGGGCCTGCGCCTTGCGCTTGCGCAGATTGGCGCGGAGCTGCTCGGCCAGCCGGGCCTTTCGTTCAGCGTCGTTCATGGCTCCGGCGATATACGGGACGGGCTCGGGTTGACAATCGCCCCCTCCCCTGCACATAGGCGCCTCCCGCCCGCGGACAGGCCGGCGTGTGCTGCCGTAGCTCAGTGGTAGAGCGCATCCTTGGTAAGGCTGAGGTCGTGAGTTCAATCCTCACCGGCAGCACCATTTTTTCCAGGAATTTCCAGTGCTTAAAAAAACGCCGCCGCGGCGGCGGGAACCCGCGCAAACCGGTCGCCTCGAGACATGTGCCAAGGGTTCAATCCGGCCGTGCTCTCCTCATCCTGGTCAGACGCAGCCATGGAAGCAGAAAGGGCCTGAGGATCGGCGAGGAGCCGTTGGGCGTCTCGATGTCGATGCTCACGTGCTTGAATTGCCAATAGATCATCACGCTCATGAGCGCAGCGTAGAAGCACCAGACCGAGGCGAAGGCATATTGCTTGACCACTTCGGTGATCGTCAGCGCGACGACGTTGAGGACGCCGTACCACCTAACAACTCGATGCGTCGAAAGCAGCAGCGCGCCGCAGGTGGCGAGAATATAAAGGCAGGATATCCAGAAGTTGCCGGTCATCGGGTTGCGATACGCAATCGAATTCTGGTCAACGAAGCACCGGCTGGGGAGGAAAATCAGCCCGGACAAATCCCATGCGAACACGAGCGCGCCGATCGCCGTGAGCCCGAGAATGACGCGGCGACGCCAGCCGGCCGATTCCATCAGCGCGATCGCCGCCGGCATCAACAGCGGCAGAATCGCCTGCGCATAGAGCATGAACAGGAAGCTGACATGATCGAGCGCGAGCTTGCCGATGCGCCCCTCCAGACCGAGCCAGACCCAGCCTTCGGTAAACTGGTGTACGGCGAACAGCATCGGTACCGCGGCGAACAACAGCGCGCGCGGTTCGCGTACGTGGCGGAGTGTGGCAATCCCGATCGAGGCAATCACACCCGAAGCAATGAAGCTGGAAGTGGCCGAAAAGCACATGCCGTTCTCTCCGACCAAAAGGTAGCGAGCGCGTCTGCAGCGATTCCCCGCATATAGCCAGTGAGTCTACACCTAGCCGGGATCCGCTGGAGGCCCCGAAAATCGATCTGTCCCAGTTCGCGAGCGGCCAAGCTGACGTCCGTGCACGCCCGACGAATCGGACCACTGCGGGCGGCGGCAGATTTCGCCCGCCATAAGCGGGTCGGGTACGATTTCAGGAACGCAATTCCTCGAGATCTCGACCAGCCCGGCCAGTTGCGCACGCACTCGCTCGCCAGGCAAGGCCGAGCGCCGCGACGCAGATCAGAGCGAAGGCACTATGCCCGGGCAGGTCGGCGGCGCCATGCAAGGTGAAAGCGGTCAGGAAACCGCTGACCAGATAGACCAGCATCAACCCCGCAGTGAGCGCGAAATAATGCGTGCTCGACCAGTGCCGATGCTGCAACACCGCCATCGCCGCGGCTGACATGGCACCGACGAGGATCAGGATCGCGACCACCGGTTGCCAGGCCAGGTGCAGCGCACTTCGCCCGAAATATACGGTCCCGACCAGCAGCGCGCCGGGCACGAAGCCGAGCACGAACAGCAACGGTGCGGCCGGCGCGTCCACGCTCGGCTGGCCCATGCGCCAACGCGGGGCCAACAGCGCCAACACGACCAGGGCGGCCACGACAATCCCGGTCGCCACCAGCTCGCCTCGCGTCGCGAAGAAGTGCGAACTTTGGTACGAAAAGTGCGCCACCGCCGCGCTCGACGTGAAATATAGCAGGGCGAACAGCGCCATTCCCCAGCGCGCGAGCCATGGCTCCTGGCGCCGTGCCGCGAAAAGGCAGTTGGTGAGGGCGATGGGCGTAGCGACGCTCCACACGATATGGATCGCAATGACGTAGATCAGCCAGGGCAGGCCCGTACCGAGCGCCGCGACATAGCCGTAATCGAGGAGCCGCAGATGCTGATAGTCGGGATTGAACAGCGACTGGTCGGCCCAGCCTTCCTCGACGAACCCATGGGCCGCGCCGAGCAGCACGATCGCCGGCCAGCCGCCGCGCGTTCGCACGGCGATCTCGCGGATCAGCAGCGCGGCAGAGCCGTACATCGCCGCCATCAGCGGGAGGATCGTGATCATCGCCGCCGGCAGCGAGCCGGAGAGATATTCCGCGACCAGCGGTGACAGCACGAACAGGGAGAGGATCGGCAGCAGGCCCTTGAGCATCTCGCACTCCCATTCTCGATTCGATATTATCTAGTATTAGATTATCTAATAATGTCCATATTCCGGGCTTGCCCGTAACAGAACCGGCGGGCATGCGGCGAAGCGGAGGGTCGCGCAGAGCGAAATGGCCGAGCAGGAACTCAAGACCGAGATCGAGGCCTTTCACGGCCAGAGCATCGGCTATCTGCTCTGGCAGTTGAGCCGGCAATTCAACGCTACGCTCAGCGGCGCGATCGAAGGATCCGGGCTGCACATGGGCAAGGTGCTGATCCTCGCGACGTTGCGTGCGCAACGCGAACTGCATCGCGGTGACCAGGTGACGCAGACCGAACTGACGCGGATTACCGGAATCGAGAAGAGCTCGCTCGTGTTGTTCCTCGACTCGCTCGAACAGGACGGCTGGGTGCAGCGCCTGCGCCATCCGACCGACCGGCGCGCGTATATCGTCAGCCTGACCGCCGATGGCGCACGGCGATTCGAGGCAGTCGGTCTCGCGCTGTATCGCCAGCAGCAGGAAAATCTGTCGGGATTGAGTGACGCCGAGCAGGCGCAGCTCATGGATTTGCTTACACGGCTCCACGCCGACCTCGCCGCGCGTTGATGCAAAGGCCGCGCGTTGATGCAAAGATTGTTGCGCGTCGCCATCGCATGGCACCAACACCCGGTCCGCTGCGTTCAGCCTGAGTATTTCAAGATGGAGCGGCCGTGCCAAAGGGGATCGTGGCAGTCGGTTTGTTGACCCGGGCGGATCTGGAACGCCTCGGCGACCAGTTCACGCGGTGTTTTCCCGTGTCCGAAGACTTGAGCTTCGACGATCTGCTGCGTGCAATCGACGAAGCCGAAGCCACGATCGGCGTGCCCCGCCCACCGGCGCCCTCGAGCCCGAGTTCGAGCTAGGGCCTGTCCTCATATCCGGCAACGGCCGAGACGGAGCGGATTTTGGCGCAGGGCTAGGAACGAGGAGGGCGCGATGCCTTGCGCATCGTAACCGACGAGTGACGACGCCATGCGCCAAAATCCGCCCGCCCCACAGGGGGCGCGCTCAGGAACCCGCTGGTCTTCGTCGCTTGCTTGCGCGTAGCTTTTGCTACGCGTCTGCGCTGCGCTCCTCGCCAGCGGGCTCCTGAGCGCGATCTCGGCCATTGCCGGATATGAGGACAGACCCTAGCACGACCCATTCTGTCCCGGCGCTTGCACCCGGCGCCGACCCACGTCGGGCTTGCGTTTTTCCCGAACCTCGCGCAGTTCGCCCTCGATTGATTCTGTTATACGGTAGAGCAGTCTTCGATGACTCGATCGACGACGTCGGGCATGACGGCGTGCGTAGCGGGCGAGTCGCGATGAAGGGCAGGAGAGCATGACGGTGGAAACGGTGGGGCGCGCGGCAACGGCAGTGAAGAACATCGATCGCCTGCTGCGTCCGCGATCGGTCGCAATCGTTGGAGCGTCGGACAAGCCGGGCGCGCTCGGCGCCGCGGTGATGGCGAACTTCGTCCGCAACGACTATCCGGGCGACATCCACCTGATCAATCCGAAGCGCGATACGATCGACGGGCGGCCATGCATCCCGAGCGTCGAGGCACTCCCCGACGGCGTCGATCTCGCGATCCTCGCGATCCCGCGCGTCGCCGTGGTCGAGACCGTCCGCCAGCTTGCGGCGCGCGGCGTCGGCGCGGCGATGATCTTCGCCGCCGGCTTCGCGGAAGGCGGCGAACAGGGAGTTGCCGACCAGAAGGAGATCGGCCGGATCGCCGACGCCGCCGGCATGGTGATCGAAGGGCCGAACTGCCTCGGCTCGGTCAATTATCTCGACCGCATCCCGCTGACCTTCATCGACACCGCGATCGCGGCGCCCAGCCCGGGCGGCATCGGCATCGTGTCGCAGAGTGGCGCGATGGCGGCCGTGCTCGCAGTGATGCTCGACAGCCGCCAGCTCGATCTCAGCTATTCGGTTTCGACCGGCAACGAGGCGGCGAACGGCGTCGAGGACTTTGTCGACTATATGATCGACGATGCCAAGACGCGGATCGTCGCGATGATCGTCGAGCAGTTCCGCGATCCGGCGCGCTTCCTTGCGCTGGCCGGCAAGGCCAGGGCGGCAGGCAAGCCGATCGTGCTGCTCCATCCCGGAAAGAGCAGTGCCGCGCGCGAATCCGCGGCGACGCATACCGGCGCAATGGCGGGCGACTATAAGCTGATGCGTGCCAAGGTGGAGCGCGCCGGCGTGATCATGGCCGAGACGCTCGAGGAGCTGGGTGACATCGCCGAGCTGGCCGCGCGCTGCCCTTCGCTGCCCGGCGGAGGCACGGCAGTGCTGGGCGAATCGGGCGCGCTCAAGGCGCTGACGCTCGACCTCGCCGAAGAGCTCGGGCTCGAACTGCCGGCGCTCACCGACGACAACGCGCCGGCGCTGCGCGCCGCGCTCCCCGATTTCGTCCCGGTGAGCAATCCGCTCGACCTGACCGCGCAGGGACTGGTCGAACCCGACATGTATTATCGCACCGTCGCCGCGCTGTTCGGCGACGACCGCGTCGGAACGATCTTCGCCGGTATCATCCAGACCAACCCGGCGACGGTGGGTATCAAGCTGCCGCCGTTCCTGCGCGCAGTGCGCGAACTCGACTCGCGCAAACCAGTGATCTTCGCCGGCGTCGACGAGGGGGCGCAGGTCCCGGCCGACTGGATCGCGCAGCTGCGCGCCGAAGGCATTCCCTATTTCCCGACGACCGAACGCGCGCTGCGGGCGATTCGCCGCATCGGCGCCGCGACCGCGCGGGACGACACCGCGACCGAGGCGGCACCGCTCAACATTCCCGCGCTCGCGGGTGCACAGGGGGTGATCCCCGAATATCAAGCGAAGGCCCTGCTCGCGCCGCTCGGCATTCCGTTCCCGAACGGGCGATTCGCCGCGACCGTTGACGAAGCGGTCGCCGCCGCCGAGGCAATCGGCGGACCGGTGGTGATGAAGGCACAGGCGGCGGCGCTCAGCCACAAGAGCGACGCCGGGGGCGTCGCGCTCAACCTGCAGGGCGAAGCCGCGATCCGTGCGGCGTGGGACAGGATGTTCGCCGACGTCGCGCGCTACAATTCCGCGATCCTGCTCGACGGCGTGCTGATCGAAGCGATGGGTGCGCGCGGGCTCGAGCTGATCATCGGCGCGAAGAACGATCCGCAATGGGGTCCGGTGATTCTCGCCGGGTTCGGCGGCGTGACTGCGGAGATCCTGCAGGACGTGTGCCTGCTGGCGCCCGACATGACCAGGGAGGCGATCGTCGCCGAACTGGGCAAGCTCAAACAGGCAGCCCTGTTGCACGGCTATCGCGGCGCGCCGGCGTTGGACGTGAACGCGGTCGCCGATCTGATCGGCCGGATCGGCCAGCTGCTCCGGGGCGAGCCGGGAATCCAGGAGCTCGATCTCAACCCGGTGGTCGTCTATCCCGAGGGCCAGGGTGCGGTCGCGCTCGACGCACTGATGCTGGTGGAGCCGCGCTAAGTCCTTCGCGGCCGCCGATCTTGTCGGCCGATCCGATCGGCATGGCGCAACGATTCGTTTTTAGGTATCATCCGCGCCTGCAATCCTTAGAGGGAACGGGGGCGTATTCCTTGGGGTGATCGAAGCGGCATGAGCATCGACGTCATCAGCGAGGAAAAGCGTCCGGCTGCTGCCGCTCCCGATCCCGACCGGCTCGATGTCCGGCTGCTCGGCCGTTTCCGGCTGTACGATTCGCGGACCAGCCGCGAAATCCAGTTCCGGTCGCGCAAGGCGCTGGCATTGCTTTGCTGTTTCGCAGTCGCGAGCGACCGTGCCCTGACGCGCGAGCGTGCGATGGAATTGCTGTGGGGCAGTCGCGGCGAAGAGCAGGCACGCGCTAGCCTGCGCCAGATCCTCCACGAGATCCGTTCCTCGCCCGTCGGCGAGATCGACGCGATCGAGATGGGCCGGCATCATCTCTCCGCGCGCCCGGGTACGATCCGCACCGACGTCGACGAGATGGTCGCGCTCGCGCAAGCGGGCGCGATCGCGGCGCTGGCTGGGCAGATGGCGGATTGCTCCGAGCGGCTGTTCGAAGGCCTCGACGGGATCGACCCGGCATTCGACGACTGGTTGCGTGTCGAACGCGAACGGCAGCTGCTGCGGCTCAACCAGGCGGTGATGACCGCGTGCGGCTCGGACCTGGTCGGCGACCCGTCGACAGCACGCGCGGCGATTTCAGCGCTGCAGCGGCTCAATCCGTGCGACGAGGCGATTGCCCGGCTCGGCTTTGAGCTCGACTATGCGTGCGGCGATCTCGCGGCGCTCCATCAACGCTTTCGCTGGCTCGAAGCGGCGCTGCAGCGCGACCTCGACGCGACGCCGTCCGAACGCACGCTCGCGCTGTTCCGCAAGCTGACGATGGTGGCGCCGATCCTGCAGCCGCACGAGCCGCAGGCACCGCCGCCTCCGACGGTACCGATCACACTGCCGACGATGGCCGACGAACCGCCGGTGCTGACGATCGCGCCGTTCGATTTTTCGTCGAGCTCCGAGGAGGAGCGAGTGCTCGCGACGGTCGTGCTCGCCGAGCTCGAGTTCGCGTTGAGCGGGCTTACCGATCTGCGGTTGTTGTCGATCGGCGACTCCGCGCAGGCGAGCCTCTCCGCGCTCACCGCCAGCTCGGTTTCGGCCTATGCGCTCAAAGGCTCGCTGCGGCTGGACGGCGAGGCACTGCTGCTCGGCTGGCGCCTGTCGCGTGCGCGCGACGGGCTGTTGCTGTGGACCCACCGCACCCGCGTCGCGCGCGACGCACTGGGTAGCGCGCTCGAAAGCATCATCGCCCGGGTTGCCGGCGCAGTGCTGCCGACGCTCGAGCGCGACATCGAGACGGGGCCGATCGATGCCGGCGCCACTTCGGGCTACAGCATCTATCTCCAGGGACGCGCGCGCGTGCTTTCGGCCGTCACGCTGGCGGACATGCAGGCAGCCGCCGAGCTGTTCGAGCGCGCGATCGCGCTGGCGCCGCGGTTGATCAACGCGCAGCTCAGCCTCGCCCGGCTCTACAATACCGATTTCGAGCAGCGGATCGCAGGTCACGACAGGGGCCCGATGCGGCGCCGTGCCTTCGAACTGTGCTCGCGCGCCGTCAACATCGATCCGCGCAGTGCGCATGCGCGCGGGCGCCTCGGCTGGTGCTATCTCCGTCGCGGAGACGCTGTCCATGCCACCAGCCAGTTCGAAGAGGCGCTGGCGCTGAGCCCCTATCACGCCGATTGTCTCAACGAGATCGCAGTCGCGTTCGGCCATATGGGGAAGGTCGAGCGCGCGATGGCGCTTCTCACACGTGCGTTCGAGATCAATCCCTTCCCGCGCGACGACTATTTCTGCGACATGGCGGTACTGCAGATGCTCGAGGGCGAACACGCCAGCGCCGAAGCCAACTTCGAGATCGCGCACAACGAGGCGTTGCATTACGTGGCGTTCCGCCTCGCCAATCGCGGGCTGATGGGCGAGACCGACGACTGCGCGCTCGACGAGCTGCGCCGTCGCTTCGCCGGCACCTGGATCCAGGATGCGCCTCCCGGCGACGACGATCTGCTCGAGGCGATCTTCGATTATATTCCGCTGCAACGCTCCGAACATCGCGCGATCGTCGCGGACGGACTGACTAGGCTGGGTCTCAGAGTATGATTCAGCCTCTCAAGCCGCGCAGGCGCTGACCAATCGTTCGAGGAAAATCGTGCGCGGCAGCGCGCCGCCGCGCAAGGCGCCAACGTTGGCCGAAGCAAGAACATCGAGAAGCTCGGCGGTATCGCGCTGTTTCTGGCTGAACGCGGTGCCGGTGACGATCGCGGCAGCGCGCGCCGCCTCGGCCGCGCCGGCGCGGTCGGAATAGGCGGCGAATATCGCATCCCAGCTCCGGACACGGAAATTGAGCCCGCGCGCAATCTGCAGCAGCATCCTGTGCGCAGCCTCGTCGAGCCCCGCAGCCGCGAGCGAGGCCTCGGCGTCGACCAGCGCGAGCGTCAGCGGACGATGTCCGAGCTCGGCCGGCGCGTGCGCGACCATCACGGCAGCGTCGCTTTCGATGTCGCCGTCGCGATACGCGCGATAGATCGCGCCGACGCCGATCATGCCGAACCGATCGAGCTCGGCAGCGCGTAATGCGCCCAGGCTCGCCGCGCCAAAGACCGGTACGCCAGCGTCGAGCACCGCCAATATCTCCTTGTGCCACACGGTCGGCGCGATCTCGAACACGCCGTCGACCAGCGCGATCGCTGCCGGATCGTCACGCAGCGCGCGAAGCAGGTCACCGCAACGGGCTGGCGGCATCAGTCGGATCGGCGGCTGGACCGGCATTTGCGCCGCGCCCAGGCTAGGTCCCGCGAAGAGCAGGATCGGCTTCACGGCAGCGCCTCGGCGCGCCTCGCGTGCCCGAGGAAGCCAGGCACCACGATCTTCACGACCGAAACCGGCAAGCGACCGTCGCTCAATCCGACGCAAGCCACTTGCTTCGCGCCGGCCGCCTCGGCTCCGGCAAGCAGAGTGTCGGCATCGCGTGCGCTGCAGCCCGTCGCGCGCGTCGCGAGCGTCGCCCAGTCGCGCGGCGGTGCACCGTATGCGAGCGATTCGACGAGAAAGCGGAGCCGCAGCGCTGCCGGCTCGGCATAGTCGCATTCGCGCAGGTCGTCGCGAGCGCCCGCGATCAGGGTCGCGCGCGCCTGCGCTGCCTCGGTCACGGCGCGTACCAGCGCCACCAGCGGTTCGAGATGCGCACCCGCGCCCATCACCGGACCGAGCACCGGATAAGGCGCGAATTCGTAGAGCGCGCATGCGATCGCCGCGACGCCGTGCCCTTCGCCGAATGCCCATAGTCGCAACCCCAGCCCGGCCTGGCGCACCGCGCGCAACAGCCGGCGGCCGAGCGGAGCGGTGATCGTATCGGGGTCGATCGCACAGGCATGCCGCTCGCTTGGCGAAAGCGCCAGCCAATGCGACTGGGCGTCCCGCTCGATGACTTCGCACAGGCCGGAGACGATGGCCTCGGTCGTGTCATTGCCCGATGCCAGTCCGTTGCTGGTGGCGCACGGTGTGCGTTCCGGATGTGCATAGTCCATTGACACCAGCGCGTGCGGCACGCGCGTGACGGCGCCCGACAAAAGGTCGATGCCGTCGCACCAATCGACCGCGTCCCGCCCCGACGGTGCCAGACAATCGCCCGCGCGCGCGATCCCGCGCGTGTCGGGCGCGCGTATCTCGGCATGATGGAGTTCGATTGCTTCCATCAACGCCGAGACGCGCGCGGCGACGCGCGTGACGCCCTTCCCCTGTGACACGCTGAGCGAGCGCGCGAGCGGGCGGATCGCCTGGAACACGGGGATCCCGATCGTATCGAGACCGGTGACGTCGGCGAGCCGCGTCACTCCGCAGCTTGCCGCGATCGGCCGGATCGCGGAAAGCGTCGCCGCCGGCGAGCGGCGGCGATGCGTGCCGAAGCGGAACGCGGCCGGCGCGCTGCCGAACCGCCGGCGGACGCGGTCCAGGATCACGTGCGGCGCTTACCCGCCGTCCGACGGATCGACATTGGCGCCGCTGACGTTGGCGCCGAGCATCAGGCTGCCGCTGAGCGGATCGTTATGCGCCTCGAACGGCACTGCGGCGAAGGCATATTCGCCGGCCTTGTCGAACAGCTCCTCGAATCCTTTCAGCATGATCTTGACTTCGGGGGGAGTCTCGCCGGGGTGCTCGGCGGGGAAGAAGGCCGTCTGTTGGACGAAGGCATAGCCGAGCAGCTTGTGCTCGTCGGTGCGGTCGGTGACGCGGATCACGAATACCTTCGGTGCCGGCGGCCCCCCCGGGGTTACGGTTGTCATGACAATATCCTCCTCCGTTAGCACGGCGATGATGCTGCAATCCTGTCGCAGCGCAATCGCCCCGTGCCGTTACCGTGTCGAAATAACGTAAAAATAACGGAACGATCACGCGGCAATACGACCAGAATAACGGCACTGGCCGAGAGCTTCCTTCCGCTCGGCGTCGAACGTCGACCAAGCCGAAACAGCCGAGCCGGTTGGTGTGGAGGAAGTTGCAATGGCGGAAGACAATCAAGACATCGCGGTGCTCGGCGATCTGCTTTCGCAAGCCGATGCGATTGGCCAGCTGCTCAAGCCCCAAGGCGTATTCGAAGCGGCCTATGCCGCGTTCCGCGCCGAGGATCCCAAGGCATTCCATTCGGTGCTCGATCGCGCCGAGCTGCGAATCCATTGCGAGCGCATCTGTCACTGGATCCGTACCAAGGAGTGCGTGTTCCTCGTGTTCGAGCTCGCCGGCCCGCCGACGAAACCGATCGAGCTCGATCCACGCGTGCTGGCAAAGGCGATCACGCATCTGGCCGGGGACGAGCAGTTGGTTCGGCGCCTCGCCGACGTGCTGGTCAAGCACGACCGCAATGGCTTTGCCGAGGTCCTCGAGAAGCTCGAGATCGTGCCCTATGCGCATCTGTTCGCGCATTGGCTGTGCACGATCCGCTACCGGCTGGTATGCCATTGGATCTGCCACGGTCCAGCCATCGAACGGCCGGTGCTGTGGCGCGAGATTCAACAGGCCGCGCGCGCCGTGGCCGATCTGGCCCGGGACGAGAAGGGCTTCCGCAACGCGGTCGCCGCTGCGACCGCCGGCGATGCGGCGAAGCTCGGCCTCGCAATTCGCCGCGCGCACCTGGCGCTGCGCTGCCACTTCGTGTGCGAATTCTTCTGCTCGTGGAGGTGTATCCTGATCTGCCTCCGGCTGGGGCTGCCCTATCCGTTCGCGACGCTCGACCAGCCGGCGCAAATCCGCGAAGCGCACGAGTTCGCCGGCGTGGTCGCCAAGCTCGAAGCGAGCCCGACCGACCTGATGCGCTTCAGCAATGCGGTCGGCACCGGCAACCTCGATTCGTGGAACGCGCTGATCAAGCAGTTCAACCACGAACGCTTCGCGATCCAGCTGTGCCGCTGGATCTGCGGCTGGCGCTGCTTCGCCTTCTGCAAGCTGGTGTGCATCAACATCGACTATCATCCGTGGTTCACGCACATCGGCGATTTCAGCATCACCGGCGATATCAGCGCGGCAACGGGGCTCACCGTGGGGCCACGCGGTGGCCACGGCGGCCCCGACTATGGCTTCTTCGGCATGATGAGCCTGCGTGGCTTCTGCCCGAAGAAGGATCCGGCGCACCCGACCGAGGACATGGCGTATCGTTTCCTGTTCCAGCCGGCGGGCGTCGCCAATCCGATCCCAATCGGTCCCGGGTTCGCCGGCGAAGTGTTGGTGGGAACGCGCTATACTTTCTGGAACGGCGACCCCAACACGCTGCAGACGGTTCGCGTCACTGGGACCGGCGTCACGTCGCCGACCCCGCCGACGCCGAACGCCAATCCGACGCCTCCGGACCATTTCATCGTGCCCGACGCGCAGGGCTGGGTGGCGGTCGACCAGCGCGCGCTCGACGACGCCTTCAGCGGGTATCTGCTGGGCTTCAATTCGGCGGCGGCAGTGGTGCCGAATGGTCCGGCACCGACCGGCGTGCCGGCGGGTACTGCGGTGCCGGCTGCCGAGCAAAAGAACGGCGTCGACTGTGCGATCATCTTCCAGGCGACGCGCGTCAGCACGATCGCCGCAGTCAACGGCGGCGCCGCGCCGGACTATACGAACCAGATCGCCAAGGTGCGGATCAACAATTGGGAGCAGGTGGCGCTGCTCGACTTGCTGCAGTTCCATACGAGCGGCGGCACGCCCTGCTCGCCGCTGAGCGCTGCGCTCGACATCGAATATACCGTCGATCACGAACTGATCGCGGCGTGGAGCATCGCTCTGTCGACCGCGGCGCCGGGGGTCTCGCTAACCAATCCGCCGCCTCCGCCATCGACGGCACGCGGCGGGGCAGGAACGCACCATGAGGACATCTCGGCCTGGCCGACCTGCTCCTACACCGTCACGCTCAACACGCGGCGGCGACTGACCAATGGACTGAATGACGATCCGAACTGGCCGACGTCGAGGACCTTCTGCATCGGCCGGCGCGTAGTCCGGCCGGGCTGAGAGGGGATCTTTCCAGCCGGACATCCCCGCTCTTCCGCCTCGAAGTAAGAGGTGGAAGAGCGGGGTTTCTTTTTTTCGCGCGGCCGCGCGATTTTTTCTGCCGAAACCGCAATTTCCCCCGACGAAATAACGCAAAAATAACGCTCGCCTCACGCGCGGCTGCGACGCGGATAACGACGCCACCCGATGCTCCTTGATGCGGTCGGCGAACAGCTGCCGCGAACCCAGAGAGGAGTTTTTCGACATGGGTATTTTCACCAGTTCATCCGGCCGCCGGGGCAGGACCGCCGCGGGCGCCGATCAGGTCGATGCGTTCAAGCCAATTCTCACGACGGAAAACAGCGCCGTTCCCGGACAAGTCGTCGTGCAGCTCCACGCCACTGCGGCGGATCAGGTGACCACTGCGATCGGCACATCCGCGGCACCTACCGCCAACGTGCCTAGCGCGACCAGCTTTGGTATCGCTGCGGTCGACAAGGCGCTGGCGAAGATCGGTGTCACCGCGATCACCCGCTTGCACCCACCCGCCCCGCCGGCAGCGACGATAACTGCCGACGTTGCCGAAGTCGCCGAGCCGATGGCATCGACCTATCGCGTCTATTATGCAGGGGACGTGACGCCCGAAAAGGCGGCCGCCGCGCTCGCTGGTGCCGCCGGCGTCGAAATGGCCGAAGCCGTCCGCTACCGCGAAACGCTCGCGATCCCCAACGATCCGCAGTTCGCGTCGCAATGGGGCCTTACGAGGATCCATGGTCCGCAGGCCTGGGATCGCACGACGGGCAATGCCGGCATCGTCGTCGCAGTGATCGACACTGGCGTCGACCTCGACCATCCCGAGCTCGCGCCGCTGCTCGTGCAGGGCCGTGACTTCGTCAATCTCGGCGCGTCACCGACGCCACCGGCCGGTTTCCATTTCGAAGGCGACTTCAACACCGTCGACAATGATCCGATGGACGAGGTCGGGCACGGCACGCATGTCGCCGGCACGATCGCCTGCCTCAGCAACAACGCCTCGGGCGTCGCAGGCGTGACCTGGCAGTGCAGGATCATGCCCGTCCGCGTGCTCGCGCGCATCGTCAACAATGCCAATCCGGCCGACGTGCGCGGCACCGGTTCGTCGGCCGATATCGCTGCCGGCATACGCTGGGCAGTCGATCATGGCGCGCGCGTGATCAACATGAGCCTCGGCGGTCCGGTCGACACCTTCGTCGAGCGCGATGCCGTCGCCTATGCGATTGCGCATGGCGTCGTCGTGTGCGCGGCGATGGGCAATGGCGGTCTCGGAGCGGCGACCAGCTTTCCCGCCGCCTATCCCGATGTCGTTGCAGTCGGTGCGATCGACCAGAGCGACCATCGCGCCAGCTTCTCGCAGGTGGGGCCGCATATCGATGTGGTGGGGCCGGGCGTCGGCGTGCTCAGCACGGTGTGGAACAACAATTTCACCACCATGTCGGGCACGTCGATGGCCACGCCGCATGTTGCCGGCGTCGCGGCGCTGATCCTCTCGATCAAGCCGTCGCTCACCGCCGCGCAGTGCGCCAACATTCTCCGTCAGACCGCCGATCCGCTCAAGGACAATGCCGCAGATCCGGTGCCCAACAACAACTATGGCTGGGGCTGCGTCAATGCGTTCGCCGCGGTCAATCGGGCGAGCCCACCGGTATCGGTGTCGGTAACCTGCCCCTCGCGCACCGTGATCTGCCATTCAGCGGTGGTGAGCTGTCCGTCGCTCGCGATCGTCTGCCAGTCGGTCGCAGTGATCTGCCAGTCGCGGACGATCATCTGCCACTCGCACGCGGTCACATGCCCCACGCAGCCGATCCTGTGCCACATCAACACTAGCCCGATCACCTGTCAGGTGGCGTCGGCAACCGTGCTCTGCGCGCCGTCGGCAGTAACACATTGCCCTTCGATCGTCTGCCATCCCGGCGGCAACCCGGGCGATCCGATCTTCCACCCCGGCGGCCAGATCGGCTCGCTGTCGGCGGACGATCCCTATGCGCCCGATTATGGCAACGATCCGGCTGAGTAAGAACGATGGTGACGACACCGAACATGCCGTCGCCCGTGGCTGTGCTTCGCGCCTGCGGTTGGTTGACCGCAGACGCGGGGCCGGCGCGCGTGCAGGACGTCTCCTCTTCGCACAGCGTGCATCGTGCGATGCGCGCCGACGGCAGCGAGGCGATCGTCAAGAAGTGTCGCGCCGACGGGCGACGCGGATTGTCCAACGAGCTGTTCGTCTATCGACTCGCGAGCTGGTCCGAGGCGCTCGGCAAGGTCCTCGCACGGCCGCTCCTGATCGATGAATGCACACAATTGCTGGTGCTCGAAGCGCTCCCCGGTGCACCAGCGCAACGCCAGCGTCTGGCCGAGCCGCGCTTCATGCGCCGGATCGGTGAGACGCTGGCGACCATCCACCGCGCGACGCTCGATCAACCGATCCCGCCCTCGCCAGCCGCGGGCATCCTCGAAGTCGCGGATCGGCCGGGCGACACCGGGCATGACCGGCCTGCGCAGACCCGGGCCTTGATGCACCGGATTGCGCGCGATCCTCTGCTCGCCGACGCATTGCGCGCCGCCAAGGCGAGCTATCGCAACCGCTGCCTGATCCACGGCGATCTGCGCCCCGAACATTGGATGGACCTGCCCGACGGCACGCTGCGGTTGATCGATTGGGAGATGGGCGGCGGCGGCGATCCGATGCTCGATCTGGCAGCGGCGATGGTCGAACCCGCGCTCGACGGCATCCGCCGGGGCGCGCTGCGCCACGACTGGCTGTTCACGTCGAGCGAGGCACTCGCAGAGCTCGTCGCGGGCTATCGCGCGGCGGGCGGCCCGGCACCGCTCGATTCGATCGAAGGTCGTACCCACGCGGTTCATCTCGGCGCAGCGCGGCTGCTCCATATCGCCTGCGAATGGGCCGACACCGGCATGCTCGCATCCGCCGTCGAGGCACTCGTCGACGCCGCGCGCGGCCTTCTCCTTCGCACCGACATCGCTTCCGAAAGGATTGCCGCATGACTACGCATCCCGATCTCCAGCGGCTGGCAGCGCTTGTCGCTGCGCAGCCCCAGGCCGTAACCGAGGCGGTCGCCGACGGCACGCTCGCCGATTGGCTGTATCAACACTGGTATCTCGGCGCGGAGGAAGCGAGCGAGGCCGGGGTGCAGCCGCCGTGGGACGAGCTCGACGCCGTGCTGTGCGACATCGTCGATTCGCTCTCGCCGTGGAGCGAAGGCTGGATTGTCGTCGCGACCGACACGGAAGGCAATTGCCACGCCGGCAAGGGCGAGCAGCGGCGCTGGGCCGAACGCGGCCGCTATGCGGGTTCCGATCGCGCCGGCCTGCCGCCGATGCCCGGCGACCGTCTCTCGATGCCGGACTTTCTTTCGTGGCGCGACACCGCGACTGGCCAATGGGCGGCGCAATCGGCGGAGCTGCCCGAGGGCGCTATCGTCCGTGTCTATGTCAATGTCGGTCCCGATGCGATCGGCCATGCGGTACATCGCATCGTCGAGTGGCTGGTCGACGAGGAGGTGCGCTTCCGCATGAAATGCCCCGGCAGCGCGAGCGCCTTCGCGCGCGCCGATGCCTTGGTGCTGTATTTCGCCGAGTCGGACTGGCCCAGGCTCGAGCCCGGCGTGCTCGCCTGGGCGAAGGACATCGAGCTGCTGGTTCGGCCCGGCCATCCGGCGTTCACCCTGCCGCTCGCGCCGGGCCTGGGGTTTGCCCAGGATCCCGGCGACGGCCGATCGTTCGGCCAACATCGCTGCGCGTTGCTCGCCGACGCGCTGGCGGCGCTGCCGGAACGCTCCGGCGATATCGCCGAAGCGCTCGCCCAGGCGGTCGAAGCCGCCGGGATCGAGCTGTCAGCGCCCTGGAGGTGCCACGCATGAGCGTCTTCGCGACTGCCGCGGCGGAAATCGCCGAAGAACTGGCGAGCGCGCCATTAGCCGCCGCGGGAAGCTGGCGCAGCGATACGATCCGGCTGCGCGACGGCGTCGCTGACGGCGTGGTCGAGGACGCAACCGGGCACGATCTCTATGGGGGCAGTGCCGGTATCGGTTGGTTCCTCGCGCATCATGCCCGCCGTGCCTGCTCGGCCGAACAACGCGCGGCAGCGCGTGCGGCTTTCGGAGCCGCGCTCGAGGCCAGCGAGACGATGCTGCGCCAGCGGCAATTGTCGCTCTACGGCGGCGCTGCGGGCGTCGCGCTCGCCATCGAAGAAGGCGCGCGCGCGGTCGAAGACCCGGTGCTGCGCGCCGAAGCCGAGCAGCTGGCGCAGCATGTCGCGGTGGCCGCCTGCACCGATCGTGTCGCCGAAGCCGACCTCATCGCCGGCAAGGCCGGGCTCATTATCGCACTGCTCGCATTCGCCTGGGCGCGGCCCAATCGCACGGGTGCGCTGCGGCCGGCGGTGCGCATCCTGTCGGAGCAGCTGATCGAGGAGGCCGAGCAGGGTTGGTGGGGAGCCGCATGGCCCGACGGCGAGGATCCGGGACTTTGCGGGCTGGGGCATGGCGCGTCAGGCATAGCCTGGGCACTCGCCGAGGCCGGCGCCTATCTCGGCGACGACCGCCTGCGCGAGGCGGCGCGCGCGGCATTGCGGTACGAGGCCGGCCGCTTCGATCGCCATCGCGGCAGCTGGCCCGACCTGCGCGGCACCGGCAGCGGCAAGCCGGGCGGCTGGATGGACGCATGGTGCCACGGTGCGATTGGAATCGGCGCGGTGCGCTGGCGGCTGTGGGAAGCCGAGCGCGACCCGCAATTGCTCGCGCAGGCGACCGCGGCGATGACGACGATGCGCAGCCGCATCGTCGAAGCGAGCCGCGCGGGACCAGACGCGAAAATCGACGCGACCTTGTGCCACGGCCTCGGCGGTTCGATCGAGCTGATGCTGCTCGCCCACGAGGTGACGGGTCGCGCCGAACATCTCGCCGCCGCTCGCAAGGTTGGTCGGCTGGTGCTGCGGCTGCACGACGAGCAGGATGGGCACTGGACGGTCGGCCTGCCCGGCGGACGCGACGTGCCCGGGCTGTTCCTCGGGCGCGCAGGAATCGGCACCACGCTCCTCCGACTCGACGACCCGCGCGCGATGCCTTCGCCGATCCTCCCGGGCCTCTCGTCGCGCCGGCTGCGGTTAGCTGCTGTATCGCAGGCGGTCACGCTCGGCATGCCGTACGCCGGGTAGGTGCCGTGCCCGCTCGACGAAACGATCGACGTCCACATCCTCGACGGTCGCCAGCAGCGTGTCGGGCAGCGATTCGACGGTGCCGACGCTAATCGCGCCGGCCGCACGCAGCGCGGCTTCGAGTACGGCGCGGTCGGCGCCCGAATCGTGGCTGATCACCACCCGTTCGCTCATGATTGTCCTCCTTGGACGCAATGCGTCGCTATTAGATACGCGTGTCCGCCTCCCGGAACCATCGACGCCTGAGTACGATCCTCGCGATCTCTAGGCTCGTTTCATGCTATCCCGCCTGTCACGCCGTTGACATGGAGCGCGCGCTGTAGAACGGCCGCGCGATTGTCGCGTTCGGGGAACGACCTTGCGAATCGTAATCGTCGACGACAGCGGACTGCGGGCCAGCGTGCTCGAGGAGGGGCTGCGCGAGGCGGGCTACGACGATATCCAGCTGGTGCCGCCGCACGGCGGCTGGGTCGCGCGGCTCGAGCGCATGGCGCCTGACGTCGTGCTGATGGACCTGGGCAGCCCGAGCCGCGACACGCTCGAGGAAATGCTCGTCGTCAGCCGTGCACTCGCACGGCCGATCGCGATGTTCGTCGACCAGTCCGACGAAACGATGATCGGCGCTGCGATCGACGCGGGCGTATCGGCCTATGTCGTCGATGGTCTGCGCAAGGAACGCGTCAAGCCGGTGCTCGATCTCGCGATCCGCCGGTTCAATGCCTTTGCCCGGATGCAGACCGAGCTCGACGAGGCGCGTTCCGCACTCGCCGAACGCAAGCTCATAGATCGCGCCAAGTCGATCTTGATGGAGAGCCGCAATCTTTCGGAGCCGGATGCCTATGCGCTGTTGCGCAGCACCGCGATGAACCAGAACCGCCGGATCGCCGATGTCGCGGAAGCCCTGATCACGGCACATAATCTTTTGGGAGGGCAGCTGTGACCAGTCTCTCGATCGCGCTCCTTCCGCTGTCCGACAGCGCGCCGCTCGTCGTCGCGCGCGAGAAGGGTTTTGCCGAAGCGCACGGCCTCGACTTGCATCTCGTCCGCACCACCAGTTGGGCCACGCTGCGCGACCGGCTGGTCTATGGGCAGGTCCAGGCCGCGCACATGCTCGCGCCGCTGGCAATCGCCGTCACGCTCGGGTTGAGCCAGCATCCGGCGAGCATCTCGGCGCCGTTCAAGCTCAACGTCAACGGCAATGCGCTGGTGATGGCGACCGATTTCGCGCAGGCGCTCGAGCCCGATCCGGCAGCGCGAATCGCCGATCCGGTCGGCACGGCGCATGATTTCGCCAATGCCATCGGGCTCTATCGGCGCAAGCCGGTGATCGGCGTGGTGCACCGTTTCTCGAGCCACGCGCTGATGCTGCGCTATTGGCTCGGCTTCGCTGGCGTCGTCCCCGATCGCGACGTAACGCTCCGCGTGCTGCCGCCGTCGCTGATGGTCGAAGCGCTGCGACTCGGCGAGATCGACGGCTTCATCGCCGGCGAACCATGGAACAGCGCGGCGATCTTCGAAGGGCTTGCCGAGATCGTCGCGGCCGGCGTGCACATCTGGCGTCGCGGGGTCGAGAAGGTGCTGGCGATGCGCACCGACTGGATGGATGCCAATGCCGACACCGTCGACCGGCTGATCGTCGCGACATCTGAAGCCGCCGCCTGGTGCGACGCGCCCGAAAATTGGCCCGAGCTCGCGCGCCTGCTCGAACGACCCGAATATGTCGGCCAGCCCGCCGAATGGATCCTCACCGCGCTTACCGGCAGGTTCGTTCCGCGGCGCGGCGCCCTGCCCCTGATGATTCCCGAATTCCTGCTGTTCCATCGCGAGGCGACCGGCTTCCCCTGGCGCAGCCAGGCGCTGTGGATTTACTCGCAGCTGCGGCGCTGGAACATGGTCAAGCATAGCAGTGCGATGCAGCAAGCCGCCGCCGGCGTGTTTCGACCCGACATCTATCGTCGCGCGCTCGCGCAGGGTGCGCAGCCGATGCCGGGCGCGAACATGAAGGTGGAAGGTGCGGTGACCACGCCGCTCGGCGTAGGGGCGCACCAGGGTGCGCTCACGCTCGGACCCGACCGATTCTTCGACGGGCTGGTGTTCGACCCCGACGACATATCCGGCTATCTGGCGCAATTTGCAGTGAAATCGGCTTGATTTTTTTGCAACTGCGAAGTTGTAAATTTTGCACTTGCGAAACAAATCGATTTTTGCGTTACTGGCAGTGAACGCAGGGCTGCGTTCCCGACACTGGCCCCACTGACGGGGCAACCCAAAATTCACGGCAACGTCGCTGTCACGCACCTGGGCATCCGGGCTGCGCGGCGGCCGCTTTGCGTTTGCTTCATTCGATTTTCCAAGGGGGAAGAATGCGCGATATCAAGGCAGACCAGGACCTGCTCGACTTGAAGGTCGGGCGGCGCGCGCTGGTCAAGGCAGCAGCGATCGGCGGCGCAACGGCCGCGGTCGGCGCGAGTTTCGGAGCGATGCCGGCGATGGCAGCGGGCACCAAGCCCGAAGTCACCGGCGCGACGCTCGGCTTCATTGCGCTGACCGATGCGGCGCCGCTGATCATCGCCAAGGAACTCGGGCTGTTCGCCAAATATGGCATGCCCGACGTCAACGTCGTCAAACAGGCGAGTTGGGCGGCGACGCGCGACAATATCGTGCTCGGATCGGGCGCGGGCGGGATCGACGGCGCGCATATCCTCTCGCCGATGCCCTATTTTCTGACGCTCGGTACGATCGGCAAGGCGACGCCGATGCACATCCTCGCGCGGCTCAACGTCAATGGCCAGGGCATCACCGTCGAGAAGGAATATCTGAGCGCGCACGCCGACATCAACGCGGGGCGGATGAAGCCGCTGATCGCGCAGCGCCGCGCTGCCGGCCGCAAGATCACCATGGCGATGACCTTCCCCGGCGGCACGCACGATCTGTGGATCCGCTATTGGCTCGCCGCGCAGGGGATCAGCCCCGACGCCGACGTCGAGCTGATCACCATCCCGCCGCCGCAGATGGTCGCCAACATGAAGGCCGGCACGATGGAGGCGTTCTGCGTCGGCGAGCCGTGGAACGACCAGGCGGTCGCGCAGCAGCTCGGCTATACCGCCGTTTCGACCGGGCAGCTGTGGATGAACCATCCCGAAAAATGCTTCGGCATGCGCGCCGATTGGGTCGCGGCGCATCCCAATGCCGCGGTTGCGCTGACCGCCGCGGTGATCGATGCACAGCGTTGGTGCGACGCACCCGCCAACAACGCCAGGCTGGCGCAGATCATCGGCGGGCGCGACTGGCTCAAGGTGCCCGTCACCGACATTCAGGACCGGCTCGCCGGCAACTTCACCATGGGCGACGGGCGCGTGTTCAAGAATGCGCCGTTCAAGATGAAGTTCTGGCAGGGCGCCGCGTCGTTCCCGTTCAAGAGCCACGATCTGTGGTTCCTGACCGAGGACCAGCGCTGGGGCAAATTGCCGATGTCGCTCAACAAGACCGCGGCGATCGCCAAGGTCAATCGCTCGGACATCTGGCGCAAGGCTGCGGCGCTGGCTGGTGTGCCGGCGAGCGCGCACCCCAAGGGCGACAGCCGCGGGCTCGAAAAGTTCTTCGACGGCAAGGTGTTCGATCCGGGCAAGCCCGACGCCTATCTCGCAAGCCTTGCCATCAAGAAAACCACCTGACCGGTTCGCGGAAGGAACAGCGTCATGTCCGTCGTACCCCGTTTGCATCCAACCCGTGAAACCGAAGCCGCCCCGCCCAGCGCGGAAGTGATTGCCCATCCCCAGGCGCGCGTGGCCGCGCGCCTGCTCGCCGAACGCAAGGAACTCCATCCGATGCTGGTGCGCGCGCGCGCCGTGGCGGCGCATGTCCTCCCCACGCTCGGCATGGTGATCACGCTGCTGCTGGTCTGGCAGATGCTGTGCGGCAGTCCCGAATCGCGCTTGCCGAGCCCGCTCACCGTCTGGGAGCAGAGCAACGACGTGATCCTGCACCCGTTCAAGGGCGTGACGATCGACGCGCTGGGGCTGCACATCCAGGAAAGCGGCGACGTCGGGATCGCCGGCCATGTGCTCAACAGCCTCGGTCGAGTCGCGATCGGATACAGCATCGCGGCCGTGCTCGGTGTGCTGCTCGGCACGCTGATCGGCCAGAGCGTGATCGCCTATCGCGCGCTCGATCCGCTGTTCCAAGTGCTGCGCACCGTGCCGCCGCTCGCCTGGCTGCCGATCAGCCTCGCCGTATTCCAGGAAGCGCGGCCTTCCACCGTGTTCCTGATCGCGATCACGGCGATCTGGCCGATCATCCTCAACACCGCCGCCGGCGTGCAGAATATACCGCCGAGCTATCGCAACGTCGCGCGCGTTCTCGCGCTCACGCCGATCGAATATTTCTTCAAGATCATGCTGCCGGCGACGGTGCCGATGATGTTCACCGGGCTGCGCATCGGCGTGGGCATGAGCTGGCTGGCGATCGTCGCGGCCGAGATGGTGCAGGGTGGCACCGGCATCGGCTTCTTCATCTGGGACAGCTACAACAGCTCGCTCCTCACCGACACGATCGTCGCGCTGATTTGGATCGGGCTGGTCGGCTTCTCGCTCGACCGCATCGTCGGCTGGATCGGCCGCCGCGTCGCCCGCCAGGCCTGAACCGGAGGACACGCCATGAAAAAGCGTAGCTATGTCGCCCTCGAGGACATCGGGATCACCTTCCCGACCGCGCATGGGCCATTCACTGCACTCAAGAACGTCAACTTATCGATCGAGAAGGGCGAGTTCGTCGCGCTGATCGGCCATTCGGGATGCGGCAAGTCGACTCTGCTCAACATCGTCGCCGGACTTACGAAAGCGACGCGCGGCGTGGTGTTCGTCGATAACGAAGTCGTCGATCGTCCGGGCGTCGATCGCGCGGTGATCTTCCAGGACCATTCGCTGCTGCCGTGGCTGACAGTCGAAGAAAATGTGCGCCTCGCCGTCGACAAGACCACGCCCGGCAAGTCGCGCGGCGAGCGCCGCGACTGGGTGATGCACAATCTCGAGCTGGTGCACATGACGCACGCCGCAGCCAAACGCCCGCAGGAGCTTTCAGGCGGAATGAAGCAGCGCGTCGGCATCGCCCGTGCGATCGCGATGAATCCGCGCGTGCTGCTGATGGACGAGCCGTTCGGCGCGCTCGATGCGCTCACCCGCGCGAGCCTGCAGGATGCCGTGATGGCGATCCAGGCGCAGTTGAAGAACACCGTGGTGATGATCACGCACGACGTCGACGAGGCAGTGTTGCTCGCCGACCGAGTGGTGATGATGACCAACGGCCCGGCCGCGACGATCGGCGAGGATCTCCGGATCGACTTGCCGCGCCCGCGCAACCGTATCGAGCTTACCGAGGTGCCCGAATTCAATCATGCTCGGCACGCGATCCTGCACTTCCTGCACGAACGCTATTCGAACCCGCAGGAAAAGGCAGCCTGATACCATATCGGGGATCGCTCTCGGCGATCCCCCAAGGACTTAAAAGAGAAGGGGGTTATTAATGCGCTATGTTTTGTTGACTGCGGCCGGTCTGGCCGCAGCAGGGCCCGCTTGTGCCCAGTCCATCGCACTCAAGCGGGTCGCCGAAGCCCGGGTGCGCTACGAGCATGTCGACCAGCAAGGGCTGGCGACGACCGGTTCGGACGCGCTCACGGCGCGAGTCCGCGCCGGCATCACCGCTTCGAGCGGATCGATCACCGCGACCGCGATCGCCCAAGGCAATCTCGCGATCGTCGACGATTATTATGACGGGCTGCACGGTGCCGCGACACGGCCGCTGGTTGCCGACCCGCAGAATATCGCGCTCTATGTCGCGCAGCTGCAATATAAATCGAAGCAGGTCACGATCACCGGCGGCCGCCAGCGGATCATGCTCGACGACGAGCGCTTCGTCGGCAACGTCGGGTTCCGCGACAATGCGCAGACATTCGATGCGGTCCGCGCCGAACTCACGCCAGTGAAGAACGTCAAGCTCGACGTCGCCTATGCGTGGGACGTGCGCACCATCTGGGGCATCGACGGCGTCGGAGCGCGCCCGCGCGAGATCGGTGGCAACAATGTCTTCGTCAATTTGAGCGCGACCACCAAGCTCGGCACGCTCACTGGCTTCGGCTATTTCGTCGACCAGGACGAGGCGACGGTGCAGAGCTACCGGCTGTCGAGCAAGACGTTCGGCGGACGTTTCGCCGGAAGCCGGCCGCTGTCGAAAGCGGCCAAGCTCTCCTATGCGTTCAGCTACGCGCACCAGGAGGACATGCACCGCAATCCCAACAACTATGCCGCGGACTATTGGCTCGCCGACCTCACGCTCGACGTGAAGGCCTGGAAACTCAACGCCGGCTATGAAGTGCTCGGCGCCGACAAGGGCGTGGCACTGACCAGCTTCCAGACGCCGCTTGCGACCGGATTCAAATTCCAGGGCTGGGCGAACAAGTTCCTGACCACCCCTCCCAACGGCGTGCGCGACCTCTACGCCGGCGCGAGCTACGGCTGGAAGAAGGTCGGCAAGATCGATTTGATCACGCTCCAGGGCGTCTATCACAGCTTCGACAGCGACATCCTGTCCCAGCACTATGGCGAGGAAGTCGACCTGCTCGCGAGCGCCAAGATCAAGAAATATACCTTCGCGCTGCGCTACGCCCATTATGACGCATCGGCGTTCGCGACCGACACCGACAAATTCTGGGTTCAGCTCGACTGGGCTTTCTAACCCGCTAGCGGCGCGGCGGTTCGCCGCTGCGCCGCACCATAATATGCCGTCGCAAGCGGAATGGGGCTTGTCAAAACGGCCGATTCGAGAGATTACCGCCGCATCGCGCAACGATGCGCGGCGAATCGAGTGAGCGCGTCCCAAGGCCGGGACCGGTGCTTACCGCCAACATAGCAGCAAAGCCGCTGACCGGGACCCGCACTTCGGGCCTTCCCGGTTTGCGGCTTTTTTTGTTTTTCCGGCATAGGGAACTCACATGGCTACGGTACCTTGGGGCAACACGGTCAGCGAAAAGGACGGAAGCGGCAGCTTCTGGAACGCCGGGCATCGCCCGACGCTGATCGCCGCATTCCTCTATTTCGATCTCGCGTTCATGGTGTGGGTGCTGCTTGGGCCGCTCGCGCCGGAGATTTCCAAGACCCTCCACCTCACCGCCGCCGAGAAGGGATTGATGGTGGCGACTCCGACGCTCGCGGGAGCGATCCTGCGGGTTGCGATCGGGCTTTCGGTCGACCGCATCGGCCCGAAGCTGTCGGGCGCGATCAGTCAGGTGGTGGTGATCCTCGGGCTGTTCACTGCGTGGATGACCGGCGTCAACAGCTTCACCGGCACGCTGGCGCTGGGTGTGCTGCTCGGCGTCGCGGGTGCGAGCTTCGCGATCGCATTGCCGCTCGCCAGCCGCTGGTATCCGGCTGAGCACCAGGGCAAGGCGATGGGTCTCGCGGGCATGGGCAATTCGGGCACCGTGTTCGCTTCGCTGTTCGCGCCGACGCTCGCCAAACTGTTCGGGTGGAACGCGGTGCTAGGCCTCGCCTGCATCCCGCTATCGATCGTGCTCGTGATCTATCTGATCCTGGCGAAGGATTCGCCGAACCAGCCGAAGCCCAAATCGCTGGTCGCCTATCTTGAGCCACTCAAGACTGCCGACGCCTGGTGGCTGATGGCCTTCTACGCCGTGACGTTCGGCGGATTTTCTGGCCTGTCGTCGTCGCTGTCGATCTATTTCACCGATCAGTTCGGTCTGAGCAGCGTGACCGCCGGCTATTCGACAGCGGCCTGTGTATTCGCGGGCTCGATGGTCCGTCCGCTGGGCGGCGCGCTCGCCGATACCATCGGTGGCGCGAAGACGCTCACTGGCGTGTTCATCGTCGCCGCGCTCATGCTGGTGGGCGTTTCCTTCGCCGACACTTTGCCGGTCGCATTGTCGCTGTTCGTGGTGGCGATGCTCGCGCTCGGAACAGGGAACGGCGCGGTGTTCCAGCTCGTCCCGCAGCGCTTCCGCGAGGAAATCGGCGTGATGACCGGGCTGGTCGGCATGGCCGGCGGCGTCGGCGGCTTCTACCTCGCTTCGTCGCTCGGCTTCGCCAAGCAGCTCAGCGGCAGCTTCTCTTCGGGCTTCCTGATCTTCGCCGGCCTCGCGCTCACGGCGCTCGCGCTGATCAGCCTGGTAAAAGCGGGCTGGCGCAAGAACTGGGCAGCCGCGGCAGCCGGTGTGCGGATCTGAGATCGCGCGCGGCAGTTCCAATCCTGCCGCCACAATCCCTCGTATCGAAGGCGGCGACCACGGTCGCCGCCTTCTTCGTACCGAAGCGATCCTAGGTAAATGCTGCAAATGCGAAATTCGCACTTGAACCGGCGCATTTGAATCAGCATCATGGTGGTATCGGGCAAGGTCGCTCGAGCGAGATATAGCCAAGGCTTCCACGGTCGGAAGCGGCGGCGCATCGGCCGGTTTCCGGCCTGGGTGATTTGGCAAAGCCGCCATGCAGCGCGCTGGTTCTCCAGCGTGCCGCATGGCGGCTTTTTCATTTTGGAGCACGCGAATGATGTTTCATGGGACAACGCGCGACGAGGCGGAGGCGCTCGACGACCTGCCGCCGGGCGACCGTCCGCATCTCGTGGTGATCGGTAACGGTATGGCCGGTTGCCGCGCGGTCGAGGAACTGCTCGCGCGCGATGCGCAGCGCTACCGCGTCACGATCTTCGGTGCCGAACCGCATGTGAACTATAACCGGATCATGCTGTCGCCGGTGCTCGCCGGCGAAAAGACGTTCGACGAGATCGTGATCAACAGCCGCGAATGGTACCAGGAGAACGGCATCGAGCTGGTCGCCGGTGATCCAGTGGTCGGCATCGATCGCGTCAATCGCACCGTGACGTCGCAGACCGGCCGTTCGGTTCAATATGACCGGCTGCTGATCGCGACCGGTTCCGATCCGTTCATCATCCCGGTACCGGGCAAGGACCTGCCCGGCGTGATCAGCTTTCGCGACATGAAGGATGTCGACTCAATGCTCGCCGCCGCCGCCCAGGGGGGCGATGCGGTCGTGATCGGCGGCGGCCTGCTCGGTCTCGAAGCCGCGCACGGTCTCACGCTGCGCGGAATGAAGGTCACGGTGATCCATCTGATGCAGACGCTGATGGAGCGCCAGCTCGACGAGGCGGCCGGCTGGCTGCTCAAGCAGGAACTCGAATCGCGCGGCCAGACGATCCTGACCGGCGCCGACACCGCCGAGATCGTCGGTGACGGCAAGGTCGAAGGCGTCAGGCTCAAGGACGGCCGCGTGATCCCCGCCAGCCTGGTGGTGATGGCGGTCGGCATCCGCCCGAACACCGCACTCGCGCGCGAAGCCGGGCTGGCCGTCGGGCGCGGCATCCAGGTCGACGATCACATGGTGACGTCGGACCCCGCGGTGCTCGCGGTCGGCGAGTGTGTCGAGCACCGCGGCGCGGTCTACGGACTTGTCGCCCCGCTGTGGGAGATGTGCCGCGCGCTTGCCGACGGCCTCACCAACCAGCCAAGCGGCTACACCGGCTCGGTCACTTCGACCAAGCTCAAGGTCTCGGGAATCGACGTCTTTTCGGCGGGCGATTTCTCGGGTGGCGACGGCGCCGAGGATATCGTGCTCCGCGACGCAGCGCGCGGCGTCTACAAGCGCGTCGTGGTCAAGGACGACCGCGTCGTGGGCGCGGTGCTCTATGGCGACACCGCCGACGGCAATTGGTATTTCGACTTGCTCAAGAAGCAGGAGGACGTCTCGCAACTCCGCGACCTGCTGATCTTCGGCCAGGCCTTCGCCTCCGGAGGTGGGCAAACGGACCCTAACGCCGCCGTTGCAGCGCTCTCGGACGATGCCGAGATTTGCGGCTGCAACGGCGTCTCCAAGGGCAAGGTGGTTGCCTGCATCAACGCGGGCAACGCGACGCTCGACGCAGTGCGCGCGACGTGCAAGGCCTCGGCTTCGTGCGGATCCTGCACGGGCCTCGTCGAGAGCCTGCTCAAGGTCACGCTCGGCGAGGAGTACGCCGGCGAGCGCACGGTCAAGACGATGTGCAAGTGCACGAGCTTTGCCCATGAGGACGTGCGCCGCGAGATCGTCGCGCAGGGGATGAAGTCGATCCCCGAAGTCATGCAGCGCATGACTTGGTCGACTCCCGACGGCTGCTCGTCGTGCCGTCCTGCGCTCAACTATTATCTGCTGTGTGCGCTGCCCGGCGAGTATCAGGACGACCAGCAGAGCCGCTTCGTCAACGAGCGCATGCACGCCAACATCCAGAAGGACGGCACCTATTCGGTGGTCCCTCGGATGTGGGGTGGACTCACCAATCCCCGCGAGCTGCGCGCGATCGCCGATGTGGTCGAGAAGTACAATGCGCCAATGGTCAAGGTGACCGGCGGCCAGCGGCTCGATATCTTCGGGATCAAGAAGGAGGACCTGCCCGCGGTTTGGGCGGATCTCAACGCCGCCGGCATGGTTTCGGGCCATGCCTATGGCAAGGCGCTGCGTACGGTGAAGACCTGCGTCGGTTCCGAATGGTGCCGTTTCGGCACGCAGGATTCAACTGGGCTCGGCGTCAAGATCGAGAAGATGACCTGGGGCTCGTGGATGCCCCACAAGTTCAAGATCGCGGTGTCAGGCTGTCCGCGCAACTGCGCGGAAGCGACGATCAAGGACTTTGGCGTGGTCTGCGTCGACAGCGGCTATGAGCTGCACATCGCCGGCAATGGCGGGATCAAGGTTCGCGCAACCGATCTGCTGTGCCGTGTGGCGACTGAGCAGGAGGCGCTCGATTACTGCGCCGCCTTCATCCAGCTCTACCGCGAAGAAGCGCGCTATCTCGATCGCACCGCGCCGTGGGTCGAGCGCGTCGGCCTGGCCTATGTCCAGCAGCGCATCGTCGAAGACCCTGTCGGCCGCGAGGCACTGCGCGCGCGCTTCCTCTATTCGCAGAGCTTCAGCCAGGAAGATCCCTGGGCGGAGCGCGCCGCCGGTGCCGACCGCGAACAGCATGCGCACATGGCCGCATTCACTCCCATCCATCAGAAGGAAATCGCATGATCGGCGAATGGCTCGATATTGGCTGGGTGCAGGAAATCCCCGAGCGCGGTGCCCGCACCGTGACGGTCGAAGGCGGTGAAGAAATCGCGGTGTTTCGCACCGGCGACAACAAGGTGTTCGCGCTACTCAACCGCTGCCCGCACAAGCAGGGCCGGCTGAGCCAGGGCATTGTCCACGGCCACAGCGTCGCCTGCCCGCTGCACAATTGGAACATTTCGCTCACCTCCGGTGAGGCGCAAGGCGCCGACAAGGGCTGCACACCAACGATTCCCGTCAAGATCGACGCGGGGCGCGTGCTGATCTGCCGGTCCAGCACGTTGAAGGCGGCGGCGTGAGGGTGCACCCCAAGTGAGCGTAAACACCACCTGCGCGTATTGCGGCGTCGGCTGCGGCGTTGTCGCCACGCCGACCGGTCCGCGTAGCGCGGTGATCAAGGGCGATCCCGACCACCCGGCAAACCTCGGGCGGCTGTGCTCGAAGGGCACGCATCTCGGCGAGACCATCGGGCTCGAGAACCGACTGCTCTACCCGGTGATCGGGAAACGCCGCGCGACCTGGGACAAAGCGCTCGAGCTGGTCGCCAAGCGCTTCCGTGACACGATCGCAAAGCATGGTCCGAACAGCGTCGCCTTCTATGTCTCCGGCCAGCTGCTGACCGAAGATTATTATGTCGCCAACAAGCTGATGAAGGGATTCATCGGCACGGCGAACATCGACACTAATTCTCGGCTGTGCATGTCGAGCGCGGTCGCCGGTCATGTGCGCGCGTTCGGCGAGGACGTCGTGCCGGCAACCTATGACGACCTCGACGCGGCCGATCTGATCGTGCTGGTCGGGTCGAATACCGCCTGGTGCCATCCGATCGTCTACCAGCGCATTCAGGCGGCACGCGCCGCGCGCGGCACCAAGCTGGTGGTGATCGATCCGCGCCGCACCGAGACGTGCGAGGATGCCGACCTGCACCTCGCGATTCGGCCGGGCACCGATGTCACGCTGATGAACGGGCTGCTCGCGCATTGCCGTGAGGCGGGCCTTGTCGACGAGACCTATCTCGACAGGAGCGTCACGATTCCAGACGGTTTCTGGGACATGATTGGAGAGGGGAGCGACCTGTGGTCGGTGGCGCGTGCGTGCGATGTCGCGCCAGCAGACCTCAGGCGCTTCTACGAGCTGTTCGCAGCGCATCCGTGCACCGTCACCATGTTCAGCCAGGGCATCAACCAGTCGGTGCGCGGCACCGACCAGGTCAATGCGATCGTCAATGTCCATCTCGCGACCGGCCGTATCGGCAAGCCGGGCGCGGCACCCTTTTCGATCACCGGGCAGCCCAACGCGATGGGCGGTCGCGAAGTCGGCGGACTCGCTTCGACGCTCGCCGCGCACATGGATTTCGCGCCCGACAATGTCGAGCGCGTGCGCCGCTTCTGGGCCGCGCCGCGCATGGCCGCCAAGCCGGGGCTCAAGGCCGTCGACATGTTCCGCGCGGTCGGCGAGGGCCGGATCAAGGCGATCTGGATCATGGCGACCAACCCCGCGGTCTCGATGCCCGACGCCGGCGCAGTGCGCGAAGCGCTCGCCGCCTGCCCGTTCGTCGTCGTCTCCGACGTCATCGCCGACACCGATACCAGCCGCTTTGCGCACGTCCGCCTGCCCGCCGCAGGATGGGGCGAGAAGGACGGGACCGTCACCAATTCGGAGCGGCGCATCAGTCGCCAGCGCGCCTTCCTGCCGCTCCCCGGCGAGGCGCGGCCCGACTGGTGGATCGTCAAGGAAGTCGCGCGCCGCATGGGCTGGCGCACCGCGTTCAGCTACGACCGCGCTGCCGACATCTGGCGAGAGCACGCCCGCCTCTCGCTGTTCGAGAACAAGAGCACGAGACTGTTCGAGCTTGCCGGCCACGCCGCGCTGGGCAACCAGGCCTATGACGAAATGGCGCCGTTCCTGTGGGGCGGCACACCCTTCGCCGACGGCCGCTTTCCGACCCCGGATGGCAAGGCTCGGCTGGTACCGCTGCGCGCGAGCGATCCGGCCGCGCCGCTCGCGCGATGGCCACTGACGCTCAACACCGGTCGCTACCGCGACCAATGGCACACGATGACGCGCACCGGCCTCAGCGCCAAGCTCGCGCGGCACCGCGAAGAACCGCTGGTCGAGATCCATCCCGACGACGCCGCGGCGCTCGGCATCGCCGATGGCGCGCTCGCGCGGGTCGGCACGCCGCAAGGTGAAAGCCTGTTTCGCGCACGCATCAGCGACGGGCAGCGCCGCGGCGAGATTTTCACGCCGATTCACTGGACCGATGTCAACGCGAGCGGCGGGCGGACCGGGCTGCTGCCGGCACCGCGTACCGATCCCTATTCGGGCCAACCAGGCTTCAAGGCGACTCCTGCGCGCGTCGAGCCCGTCGAAACCGCGTGGCGCGGATTCCTGATCGTGCATGGAGAACCCGCCGGGCAGCCGCCCTGCCTCTGGTCGACGCGGATCACGGTCGCGGGCGGCGCGCTGATCGAATTGGCGGGCGACGGCGAACCGTCCGCACTGGCCACCCTGCTGCCCGCCGGCGAGCGCATCGAAATGGCCGACCCGGCGCGCGGATCGCTGCGCATGGCGGTGCTTGCCAAGGGCCGGCTCAAGGCGGCGTTGTTCATCACGCGCGATGGCGAACTTCCGCCGCGCGACTGGCTCATCACGCAACTCGGCGAAGCCGGCGGTCCCGCGCTGCTCGCCGGCCGCGCGCCCGCCGGTACGCCCGATCGCGGCCCGATGGTGTGCACCTGCTTCGACGTCGGTCTGCGCACCATCGTCGCCGCGATCGCCGACCAACGACTCACCAGCGTCGCGGCGATCGGCGATGCGCTCGGTGCCGGGACCAATTGCGGCTCGTGCCGCCCTGCCCTTTCCCGCATCCTGGCCCAATCGCGCGAGGCACAGCATGTCGCATCCTGACGATTTCCCCGGCGGCTCGGTTTGGCTGGTCGGCGCCGGCCCCGGCGATCCCGAGTTGCTGACGATGAAAGCGGTGCGGCTGATCCGGTGCGCCGAGACGATCTTCTACGACGCGCTGGTCGGCCCGGGCATCCTCGCGCTGGCGGCGCCTGGCGCACGCCGGGTTGCAGTCGGCAAGCGATCGGGCAAGCATTCGGCGACGCAGGACGACATCAACCAGCTGCTGGTCGACGCAGCGCGCACCGGAGCGCGCGTGGTGCGGCTAAAGGGCGGCGATCCTTCGATCTTCGGGCGCTCTTCGGAGGAACTCGACGCATTGGCCGAGGCCGGAATCGCGACGCGAATATGCCCGGGCGTGACAGCGGCGAGCGCCGCTGCCGCACATGCGCAAGCATCGCTCACCCTGCGCGGCTCGGCGCGCCGGCTGACGTTCGTCACGGCCCATGCGCGCACCGGCGACAGCCTCGACCTCGATTGGGACGCGCTCGCCGCGACGGACACCACGCTCGCCATCTATATGGGTCGTGCTGCCGCCCCAATACTCGCACGGCGGCTGATCGAAGCGGGCCGCGATCCGGCCACGCCGGTGCTGGTAGCGGTCGATGTGTCGCTGCCATCGGAACGGCTGCTCCACGGCCGGCTCGACACGCTGGGGTTCCTCGTCCGCACAATCTCGGGCGATGCGCCGACGCTGCTGCTCGTGGGCGAGGCCGTCGCGCGATCGCGCGCCGAGGCACTTCTCCCGGCCGCGACGCGCGCGCTTTCCGCCTGAATATGTCCGCCTGACCGCGATGCGACCTCCATAGCTCGCAGAAGACCGACGAGAGGGCCCAGTTTTTCGGATGGTTTGCGGAAACAGCTTAGAACGCGTTCACCAATTTCACTGAGCACGCATTAGCACCTGGCGCGCACAACTGCGGCGAAGCAGCAGCGGCGGGCGAACCATGGAAGAACAGCATCACGAACGGCGTGAACAGACCCGTTTTGCGCTCAAGGCGCCCGCCTCGGCGCGCGTGCCCGGTCAGGCGCGGCGCGGAGCGAGCTCCTCCCGCCAGAGGCCGAGCGCGGCGAGTGCGGGCTCGTCCGTCAGGTGAAAGAGGCAGGCGGGGGCGGCTGCCGCGTGGTTTCGATGCTCGACCCAGTGCCAGGGGGGCGCGACGAAGCAATCGCCTTCCTCCCAGGTGACGCGCGTTTCGCCGATGAGGCTCTCGCCGCGACCCTCGACCACGTGAAAGACGCCGCTCCCCGTCGTGCGCTCGGCGGGCGTGCGCTCGCCGGGCCTCAGCCACTGGGCCTGGGAGCCCATCGTCCGGAGCGGCCACTCGCCGGTGCGCGGATTGACGTGGCGGAGGACGACGGGCGTCGCCGCCGGCGCCGTCTCCGCGATGACCGCAAGCGCCTTCCTGGCTGTGCGCCACGGCCAGCGCACC